>PJTO01000023.1_pt1 | contig 326499 bp, 284 predicted proteins | sample 1512101 | NCBI WGS metagenome assembly PJTO01 (sample SAMN08177690, study PRJNA422409) | Soil metagenome, whole genome shotgun sequencing project.
CAAACCGAACTGCAACGGGAGTTGTGAGCGGAACTGCTTTTACGCCTTTTACCACACCGGTTACAGCAACTACAACTTATGCATTAGTTTCAGTTACCGATGCTAATTCTTGTATAAGAAGTTCTGGCTTTACGGGAGCATCGGCAGGAATTACAGTTAATCCTTTACCGCAGGGAAGTTTAACAGCAAATGGCCCATTTTGTGCCACAGGTGCCGGCCAGCTGACCTTTACCTCTAGTGCAGGAACAGGTCCTTTTACAGTTGTTTATACAGAAAACGGCGGAGCAAACCGAACCGCAACGGGAGTTGTGAGCGGAACTGCTTTTACACCTTTTACTACACCGGTTACAGCAACTACAACTTATGTATTAGTTTCGGTTACCGATGCTAATTCTTGTATAAGAAGTTCTGGGTTTACTGCAAACTCAGCTATTATTACCGTTAACCCTATTCCTGCACCTTCCTTTACTGTTTCACCAGCGGCTTCTGTATGTGTAGAGACGAATGTAACCTATACTACGCAATCTGGACAAACAAATTATATTTGGACAGTTCCAGGAACTCAAGGGACAGATTACGATATAATTTCAGGCAGCCTATCACTGGCTAGTAATACGGTAACACTACATTGGCATACAATTGGCAGTAAAACTGTTACTGTTGGGTACTCTTCAAATGGATGTACATCTGCAATAAATGCAAGCAGTACAACAACGGTTGTAAAAACTGAAAGAGGAGTAGTACATGGAGGAACTCATATTTGTGCAGGGAGTCCAAGTCCTTTGTTAACTTTAAATGATTATGCTGGGACAATTGTTAGATGGGAATATGCAGAAGCTATACCCTATGTTTGGCAGCCAATAAGTCATACCGCAGATACGTACCAGCCAGGTATTTTAACTACAAGTACAAGTTATAGAGCTGTGATACAAAATGGAACATGTCCTGAAGAGGGTTCAATTGAAACCAGAATTGATGTTGAACCAAAACCAGCAGCCCCTGTACCAGGAACGGTTGTACAGCCAACTTGTGTGAATTCTGTGGGAAGTATAACATTAAACGGTTTGCTTACATCGGGAAATTGGACTATAACTCAAAGTAATGGAACATTATCGCAGACATACACAGGTTCAGGACCTAGTTTTACGGTTACTAATTTGCTTCCGGGTATTTATACCTTTACGATATATGAAAACCCTATTTGTCCTTCATCACCTACAGCAGGTATTGAAATTGCAGCCCCTTCTACAAATGTCTGGAATGGCACATCTTGGTCGAAGGGAAGCGAACCTGTAATAACAGATGCTATTAGATTTTCAGGTGATTATTCAACAACCGGTAATTTAAGCGGATGTTCTTGTATGATAGATTCAGGAGTAAATGTTACAGTAAACTCTAATCATACATTAACAATTACAAATGCAGTTACAAATGATGGCGGAATATTAACTTTCGAAAATAATTCAAGTTTATTGCAGACAGCTAATGCAATAAATACAGGAAATATTATTTATAAGAGAAATACTTCAACGCGTAGATATGATTATACTTATTGGTCATCACCAATTGTTCGAACACCAGCTTATACTTTGCATGATTTATCTCCTAATACTTTGTCTGATAAATATACAAGCTATAATCCTAATGCGAGCTGGGTAATTAGTTATGGAGGTGTTCTTGAAATGATTCCGGGTCAGGGATACAGTATTAGAGGTCCTCAAAATTTTGATATTGTAACACCAGAAATTCAAGAAGTGTCATTTATAGGAGTACCTAATAATGGTACAATTTCAGTTCCTTTGGTCGCGGCAGAGCGATTTCATTTAATAGGAAATCCATATCCATCAGCGGTATATGCAGATCAGTTTATTTTTGATAACGCGGCTAATTTATATGGAACTTTGTACTTCTGGACTCATAATTCGCCTCCTGCAGGTGATGGTTCTGGTAAATACAAATATAATTCTGCTGATTATGCCATTTATAATATTTCAGGAAGTACCTCAGTAGGAAATCTTTCAGGTCAAGGTGCCGGAAGTCCGGGGAACCAAACGGCTCCGTTGGGTTATATTGCTGCCGGCCAGTCTTTCTTCGTGAAATCTAAAACAACTTCTTCAGCTATTTTTACTAATACAATGAGGGTTCCGGGAAGCAATAGTCAGTTTTATAAAACCAATAACATTAATAAGACTAATTTAGAAAGACATCGAGTGTGGCTTAATCTTACTAATACAGAAGGAGCATTTAAACAGCTATTGATTGGTTATATCGAAGGAGCAACTAATTCCTGGGATCAGAATTACGATGCAATTTCTTTCAATGGTAATCCTTATGTAGATTTTTATAGTATAAATGAAGGGCAGAAATTGGTAATTCAGGGAAGAGCACTGCCTTTTAATGAATCAGATGTAATTCCGCTGGGTTATAGATCGGCTATACAAGGAGAATTTACAATATCTATTGATCATACAGATGGTGTTTTAAGCAATCAGTCTATTTATCTTGAAGATAAAGTAACCAATACCATTCATAATCTTCAAACCAGTAATTACAATTTTACGACTGCTATAGGGACCTTTCCAGAAAGATTTATTTTAAAATACAGAAATGCTTCTTTAGGTACAGATGATTTCGAAAATCAAACGAATAGTTTTTATGCTTCTGTAAAAGATAAAACAATAAAATTAAATTCGACTGGAGATGTAATGCGGGAAGTTTCGATTTTTGATATTTCAGGCAAGCTGCTTTATAATAACAAAAAAGTAGAAAACACAGAGTTTCAAATTTCAAATTTCCAATCCGGAAATCAGGTTTTAATTGTGAAAGTAACTTTAGAAAATGGAAATATTATAACTAAGAAAATTGTTTTTAATTAAGAAATGACAGAAATAAAAAAAACAGCTGCAGTTAAAATTGCAGCTGGTTTTTTTGTTTTCAAAATTATGCTCAAGCACTCTTTCGGATATTTTGATTGGTATTCTGAATAGCTTTTTCGTTTTTATAATCAATCCATTTCTGACCTTTTACTTTTCGCATCATGATGTCAAAATAACGCATGATAAAGATGTTGTACGCGGCTTTTGATAAATTGGAAATATTTTTTGGAAAAGCACGAAGACTCATAGAAAATCCGGGAGTGAGGTATTTCATATAATGCCAATATCCTTCTGGCATATACAACATTTCCCCATGTTTAAGATTTGTGATATAACCTTCTGCATTTTGAAGAGCAGGAAATTTATCATAATCCGGATTATCAAAATCAATATCTTCCCTCGAAATTAAAGCATGCGGCACCTTATACATATATTTTGACTGATTCGGTGCAAAAAGCATACACTGTTTTTCACCATGAAAATGAAAATGCAGTATATTCGAATAGTCAATATCATAATGCATAAAAACTCGGGCATTTTCTCCGCCAAAAAAAAGCATTGGTAATTGTTTAACTAATTTTAAGCCAATATCCGGCCATAAAAAGTCGTTTTTCAATACTGGGACTTCTTTCATCAAATTATAAAGAAAAATGCGATAGTTGGTAGGTTTTGATTCTAATAAACTAATATAATCGCTCATTTTCATTTTTGTATGAGCTTCGTTAAAACCCTCTTCATGGTTTACAGGTCTGTCATCGTACAAAGGAACAGTAATATCACCGGCGATTTTATTAATATAGGATAATCTCCACCTTTCATAAGCTGGCCAATCTTCGGTTAATTCTTCGACAACAACGGGAATTTGTTTTTTTACATATTGGGAAACAAAATCATCTTTAGAGATTTTTTTAACCCTCTCGATTTGTTTTAATTTCATTAGTACAAATAAAAAATTGCTTATAACTCTGTGTCATAAGCAATTTAAAAATATTTATCGAGATTTTTGAGCTCTTTTAATTAAATTTTTGATTTGATCGATGCTTCAATGTTTCTTTCAATTGTATGTCCGGGTCTAGACCATTTTGGTTTCTCTCTCAATGGAGCAAATTGAGAATCAGCAGCTTCAACTGTTTTAGGCTGCATTATTTTAATAAATGGTTTTTGAGACACCATGCCTAAAGTCTCAAACATCTTCATGTCTTCGTTAACATCAGGATTTGGTGTAGTAAGTAGTTTATCTCCGGCAAAAATTGAATTCGCTCCGGCAAAAAAGCACATTGCCTGACCTTCGCGTGACATATTGGTTCTTCCTGCAGACAAGCGAACCTGAGTTTCCGGCATTACAATTCGGGTAGTGGCTACCATACGAATCATCTCCCAGATCTCAACTGGTTTTTCCTCTTCCATTGGAGTTCCTTCAACTGCAACTAAGGCATTAATAGGAACTGATTCCGGCTGTGGATTTAAAGTTGATAGTGCAACAAGCATTCCGGCTCTGTCTTCAATACTTTCTCCCATTCCAATAATACCCCCGCTGCAAACTGTTACATTCGTTTTACGAACATTTTCTATAGTTTGCAAACGGTCTTCAAAACCGCGTGTTGAAATTACATCTTTATAATATTCCTCAGAAGTATCTAAATTATGGTTGTAAGCATACAAACCGGCTTCGGCTAAACGCTGTGCCTGATTTTCAGTGAGCATTCCTAAAGTGCAGCAGACTTCCATATCAAGTTTATTAATGGTTCGTACCATTTCTAAAACCTGATCAAATTCTTCACCGTCTTTAACATTTCTCCAGGCAGCTCCCATACATACACGGGATGATCCGTTTGATTTTGCTCTTAACGCCTGTGCTTTTACCTGACTTACAGTCATTAAATCATTTCCTTCAACTCCTGTATTATATCTTGCTGCTTGTGGGCAGTATCCGCAATCTTCCGGGCATCCGCCGGTTTTTATAGAAAGCAGAGTAGATACCTGAACCACGTTTGGATCATGTTGTTGTCTGTGAATCGTCGCTGCCTCATACAGCAAATCCATTAATGGCTTGTTGTAGATTGCAATAATTTCGTCTTTTGTCCAATTGTGTTTTGTAGTCATGCTCATGGATAAATTGTTTTTGAAGCTTCAAATGTAATTAAATTTTTGAATCAACAACATTGCGTGTTGTAAATCAATATTTGTTAAATAATTTCATAAAAAAAGCACTTTAAAATCATATAATTATTAATTTTTATGATTTTAAAGTGCTTAAATAATGGTTTTTATTTTGATTAATTAATCGGCAGCATATTTATTGTTCCAATACAGCATCATCATTAAAGTAACAATAACCGAAGAAGCAAGTCCTTCAAAAAGCAGGCAGATGCAATAGGTTGGAACAGAAGGATTTCCTCCAAACATAAATGTTTTAGACAAAGTTTCGACATAAGCGTCACCGCCTCGTGCATAACTATAAACTAATAATCCAAAAACGCTTAGAGCCACACCAACAACAGAAGTTGCCATTGCAGAAACCGCATTGGATACAAAATTTGTTTCCCCTTCATGAAGATTCATCTGCATTGTCCTGTTTACGCCATAAAATATAAAGAATACGTTAAGAGTACGCAGGTAGAATAAATCTGCCAAACCTAATAGATTCATCAATAAAAAATAAATCCCAATTCCGAGGAATATTAAAAAACCGTTTGTTATTTCTTTAGGTAATTTCATAGTGGTTATTTTTAAAGAAGTTAATAGTAAATATTTGAAAAACAGTTCTATATCAAATTTACTAAAAAAATAACTACGATGATCTAAAAAGAGTTAAAAGTGTTTTTTGAAATTTTATTGAAGTTTACTCACAAAGAACAAAGCATTTTGTTTGTCTTGATTTAATTGGGCTTTTAATAAATCAATAGAACCGAATTTTTGTTCGTCACGAAGATATTGAAGTAACGAAACTTCGATTTTTTTACCATAAATATCAGTATCGAAATCAAAAAGATTGACTTCTATGGTTTGTTTTTGTCCGTTAACAGTTGGGTTAAAACCAATATTCATCATTCCAAAAACTTCCTTTTCATCAATTAAAGCGCGAACTACATAAACTCCGTTTTTAGGAATCAATTTGTATTCTTCTTCAATTTGTATGTTAGCAGTAGGAAAACCAATCGTTCTTCCTAATTGTTTTCCTTGAACGACTTCGCCGGTTAAGAAATAGTCATATCCCAGATATTCATTGGCCAAAATCATATTTCCTTCAGTAAGAGCTTTTCTAATTTTAGTAGAACTTACCGAAACATCCTGAATTTCCTCGGCTGATATTTGTTCGACTTCAAAACCGTATTCAATTCCAAAAGCAATTAAATTGTCAATATTTGCTGTTCTGTTTCTTCCAAAACGATGATCGTGTCCAATAATTATTTTTTGAATATGGAATTGATCTACTAAAATGGAGTGCACAAATTCTTCGGCAGTAAGTCTTGAAAAACTTTCGTTGAACGGATGTATAACCAGATTTTCAATTCCGGTTGCTTCTAAAAGTTTTGTTTTTTCAGAAATTGTATTTAGAAGTTTTATTTCTGATTTTTCCTGCAGAACCATTCTTGGATGCGGAAAAAAAGTAAGCACTAAACTTTCATACTTTCCATTTTCGGTATTATCAGTAATTCTTTCCAGAATTTTTTTATGACCAATATGTACGCCGTCAAAAGTTCCAAGAGTTAAAATTGTTTTCTTGGTCGTATGGAAATCGTTTATAGAATGAAAGAGCTTCAAAACAAATTATTTAAGATGCTGCAAATTTATACTATCTATTTTAAATTTTGTGCTTCATCGAATTGATTTTTTAAGAAGATTCGCTTTCTTTTGCCGAAAAAAGAATCGATTCGTCGACTAAAAAACGTTTATTATCGTTTACATGTAAGAATTTGATTTAAATCTATTAATTTTGATATATATAAAAGCCTCTTTTAAGTATGAAAAAACAACTACTTTTTTTAATGTTTATATTTTGTTGTGTAGAACTTCATGCTCAAAGTGATGATTTATGGCAAAGATCAGGTTCTGCTTCAGCCGTAAAAAAACAGACAGGGTCTAAAGATTCTGATAAATTGTATTATCGATTAAATACAGATTTTCTAAAAGCAAAACTTTCACCTACCACATCAAAACAGTCAAAAAGTAATCGTACTGAAATTACAATTCCTAATGCTGAAGGTGTTTTAGAAAGATTTCAAGTTTGGGAATCTTCAAATTTTGATCCTGAACTTCAGGCAAAATATCCGGAAATTAGATCGTATGAAGGAAGCGGTTTAGATGATAAATCGGCAAAAATACATTTTAGTTTTTCGCCGAATGGTTTACAAACAATGGTTTTTCGCACACATAAAGGAACTGAATTTATAGAAGAAAATCCAGATAATAAAACAGAATATGTTTTGTTTTCTTCTAAAAGTGAAACCTCAAAAGCCAAATTGTCTTGTAAAACAGCAGATTTAGTTTCGCAAAATGCTAATACATCAAAGACAGCAAAAACGACTTCAAACAATAAAGTATTTAAAACGATGCGTTTAGCATTGTCTTGTACAGGAGAATACACCGCATTTTTTGGAGGAACAAAAGCCGGGGCATTAGCAGGAATGAATGCTACATTAACAAGGGTAAACGGAATTTTAAATAGAGATTTAGCAGTGCAGTTGATTTTAATTGCAAATAACGATGCTTTGATTTATACAGATGCATCTACAGATCCATACTCGAATGCAAATAAAGGAACTTCTACAGATACAGATGGTAATGATTTTTGGAGTAAAGAAGTTCAAAGTACAATTACGAATGTAATTGGTGAAGGTAATTATGATATAGGGCATTTATTTGGAGCTTCTGGCGGAGGAGGAAATGCTGCCTGTATTGGCTGTGTTTGTGTAAGTCCAACACCATCTAATGTAATAGGAAAAGGAAGCGGTTATACTTCACCATCAAACAGCAGACCTCAAGGCGATACATTTGATGTTGATTTTGTGGTTCATGAAATTGGTCATCAATTAGGTGCCAATCATACATTTTCTTATGATATCGAAGGTACGGGAGTAAGTGTAGAACCAGGAAGCGGTTCTACTATTATGGGATATGCCGGTGTAACGGATAATTATAATATACAGGATAATTCAGATGACTATTTTGCATATGCCAGTATTCTTCAAATACAAAATAACCTTGCAGGAAAAAGTTGTCCGGTTAGTACTAGTATAACAAATAATCCGCCAACGATTAGTGCAGGTGACGATTTTACAATTCCAATTAGTACACCGTTTATTTTAACCGGATCAGGTTCTGGTTCTGATAATCTTACCTATACTTGGGAAGAGAACGATAACGCAACAAATACTTCTGGCGATAATAGTATTGCTTATGCAGCAAAACCAAACGGGCCTTTATTTAGATCAATACCTCCGGGAACTATACCAGTTCGTTACATGCCAAGTTTTGATTATGTACTTCAAAACAGGCTTACAACAAGATGGGAATCAGTTTCGTCAATTGCAAGAACTCTAAATTTTACTTTAACAGGAAGAGATAATGGTGCTTTGGGTCTCGCTCAAACTAATACTGACGGAATGGTAGTAACAGTAACACCATCTGCCGGACCTTTTGCCTTAACTTCTCAAAATACTAATGATATAAGCTGGCTGCAGGGATCGTATCAAAATATTACATGGAGCGTTAATAATACGAATACACTTCAAGGTTCTTCGACAGTAAATATCAAATTATCTACAGATGGAGGATTGACTTTTCCAACTATTCTGGCTGCAGCAACAGCAAATGATGGTTCAGAAACAGTCTTGATTCCGGAAGGTCTTGAGTCAGCTACAAATTGCAGAATTTTGATTGAGCCAACTGCCAATATTTATTATGCATTAAACAGCAAATCATTTGCAATTGGTTACACTTCAACCACAAACTGTAGCGATTATAGTTTTGGAAGTTCTTTTAGTATTCCATACGGAACTTCATTTACAACCAGAAATGCTGCCGTTCCATCATCAACGGGAACTGTGTCTGATGTAAACGTTTCGATTAATGTTACTCATGCAAGATTCTCAGATCTTGAAATTCAAATCGTAAGTCCAAAGGGAACTATTGTTCGTTTATTTGATAAAGGATGTGCCAGTACAAACTCAACTTTAGCATTACAGTTTGACGATTCTGGAGCTAATTTGCAGTGCTCTTCAACAACAAGTCAAATAGTTCTTCCAACAGATGCGCTGAGTATTTTTAATGGAGAAAATCCAGAAGGAAATTGGATGCTTAGAGTTCGTGATGCAGTAGTTGGAAGTTTTGGTACAATAAATTCGGCTTCGATAAATATCTGCAATCAAACTTTTACTTTGGGTGTAGACATACCTGTAACTGAAGAAGTAATTTCGTATCCAAATCCTACTAAAGGAACGGTTACAGTTGAATTTAAAAGTCAATCAAAAGAAGGAACGCAAATATACATTCACGATATACTTGGAAAAACAGTTTATTCAGAATCTTTTGAGCATGTTGATAATTTTAATAAACAAATTACAATGCCTATTGGATCTTCATCTGGAGTGTATTTTTTGACAATTGTTGATGGAGATAAAAGAACTGTTAAGAAAATTATCTTAAATTAGAATTTTAATCTTTACGAATTTGCCATTGCCATACAGACAATACTGATTTTTGCTCCCGGAATTTTGAGTAAAGCACGAGAACAAGCTTCGAGAGTTGCTCCGGTGGTTAGAACATCATCTACAATTAAAAAATGTTTGTTCTGATTTTGTTCTGATAAATTAGCATAGAAGATGTTTTCGATATTTTCAGATCTCCCTAAAAGATTCTTTTTTGATTGTGTTTTAGAATATTTCTTTCGGTATAAAATAGAATTATCGAAAGGAATTTTTAAGGTTTCAGATAAAGCTTTTCCAAATGTTGTAACCTGATTATAACCTCTTTCCTTAAATTTTCTGGGATGAAGCGGTACAGGAATTATAACATCAAACGGATTTTTGAGTTTTAGTTCCTTTAAATCTTCTGCATGCCAATTGCCCAAAACTGTTCCAATTTCTTCGTGTCCTTTATATTTTAAATTATGGATGAGTTCCTGAACAATGCCTTGTTTATTAAAGTATAAAAAAGCAGATACATGTTCGACTTCGACCTTGCCGTAGAATTTTTTGACAGCCTGATTATCTGGATCTAAATGATATTGTGTTAAAGGCATTTCATGCCTGCAGTTTGTACATAAAACCGTTTCATTAGTCATTAAAACAGAGCGGCATCCTGAGCAGACTTTAGGGAAAAAGAGATCAATAATAAAATTAAACACAAATAGAAAGAATTTAGTTACAAAAATAGCCAAAGTAGGCCTTCAATCTTTTTTATTTTTCTTTTTTTTATAACTACTTTTTATATTTTTGCATTACTATGGCAAAACAAGAAGATATATTTAAGAATGTGGTTTCGCACGCAAAAGAGTACGGATTTATTTTTCCGTCAAGCGAAGTGTACGACGGTTTAAGTGCAGTGTATGATTATGCACAAAACGGTGTCGAATTAAAAAAGAATATCCGTGAATATTGGTGGAAATCAATGGTTCAGATGAATGAAAATATTGTGGGCCTTGATGCTGCAATATTAATGCATCCAACAACCTGGAAAGCTTCAGGCCACGTTGATGCCTTCAATGATCCCTTAATTGATAATAAAGATTCTAAAAAAAGATATAGAGCAGACGTTTTAGTTGAAGATTTTGCTGAAAAAATTCATCAAAAAGCGCAAAAAGAAATTGACAAAGCAAAAGCTCGTTTTGGTGATGCATTCAACGAACAGGAATTTATTACAACAAATGCCCGTGTAGTTGAATATTTGGCCAGAGAAAAAGAAATCAGAGAGCGTTTAGGACGTTCTTTAGGAAACGGAGATCTTGAAGATGTAAAAGCTTTGATCGAAGAACTTGAAATCGCTGATCCTGAAACTGGTTCAAGAAACTGGACAGATGTAAAACAGTTCAACTTAATGTTTGGAACTAAATTAGGAGCTTCTGCAGAAAATGCAATGGATCTTTATTTGCGTCCAGAAACAGCACAGGGTATTTTCGTAAACTTTTTAAATGTTCAGAAATCTGGCCGTATGAAAGTTCCTTTTGGAATTGCTCAAACAGGTAAAGCTTTTAGAAACGAAATTGTTGCAAGACAATTTATTTTCCGTATGCGTGAATTTGAACAAATGGAAATGCAGTTTTTTGTACGTCCGGGAGAAGAAATGCAATGGTACGAACACTGGAAACAAACTCGTTTAAACTGGCATTTATCTTTAGGATTAGGAAAAGAGAATTACCGTTTTCATGATCACGAAAAATTAGCGCATTACGCAAATGCAGCAGCAGATATCGAGTTTAATTTTCCATTTGGTTTCAAAGAATTAGAAGGAATCCACTCTCGTACTGATTTTGACTTAAAAGCACATGAACAATATTCAGGAAGAAAATTACAATATTTCGATCCGGAATTAAACGAAAACTATGTGCCATACGTAGTTGAAACATCTGTAGGTTTAGATCGTATGTTCCTTGCAGTTTTTGCTACTTCATTACAAGAAGAAACTTTAGAAGACGGTTCTGAAAGAACAGTTCTAAAATTACCTGCAGTTTTAGCGCCGACAAAAGCAGCAGTTTTACCATTAGTTAAGAAAGATGGATTGCCAGAAATCTCAAAGAAAATCATTGAAGATTTAAAATGGGATTTCAATGTTTCTTATGATGAGAAAGATGCAGTAGGCCGTCGTTACAGAAGACAAGATGCATTAGGTACGCCATTCTGTATTACTGTAGATCATCAAACTCTGGAAGACGAAACGGTAACAATTCGTCATAGAGATACTATGAAACAAGATCGTGTAAAAATATCTGAATTAAGAGGTATTATTGAAAACGAAGTTTCGATGAAAAACTGGCTGATGAAAATGTAATTTTAAAATATTGCGATATACAAATCCCAAATTCCGTAAAAGGAGTTTGGGATTTTTTATTTTAAAAAGATGTATTTAATCGATAAATTCTGCATTTTGTCCTTTTGTGTTAACATTTGAATATAATCTATTAACAATGAAATTGTTAGGTCTTTTAAAATTGTAATTTTAATTACGAATAAAAGAGCCAGATTTATTTTTTATAAGAATAGAGAAAAAAAATATATAAAAAATACAAGAACTCTCTTATATTCGTAAAAAGTCAATAGAACCTAAATTGAAAAAGTATTCGTATATAATTATTGATGATGACGCAGATAGTATTTCGAAAACCCAGACAATTGCGGAAGGTTTTTCGGAATTATTGTTTCTGGCATCGGCAGTGAATTATCAGGACGGCTTAAATTTGGTTTTAGAATACAAACCTTCACTTGTATTTTTAGAAATAGATCCTAAAAAATCCTCAAGCAATTTATCGCTTGTGTTTATTAACGAGCTTCATCGTTTTTTAAATGTACTGCCCCGGATTGTTGTTTTAACGTCTAAAAAAGATGCAGCATTTGAAGCTATAAAATATGGTGTTTTCGATTATATATTAAAACCGCTGGTTACGGCCGAATTATTAAAAACCATTTTAAAATTAAACCGCCTGTCGGAAGAAGCAAAATCGGGTGATTTTAAGAAAGAAATTCCTCTAGTTGTAACATCTGATGCAAAAGTGCGTCAAATAGTCGAAAAACCGCTCGTAATCTGTATCAAATCATACGGTGATCATCGTTATATAAATGCAGATGATATCAGCTATTTTCAGGCAGATAATAATTCGACGGATATCTATTTAAATTCGGGAGAAATGATAACGGCTTTTAAAACTTTAAAACATTTTGAGCATGTTTTATCGTATCCTTTTGTCAGAATTCATAATAGTTATATTATCAATCGAAATTACATTGCGAGGATTCATAACGGAAACTCAATGTGTTACATAAAAAACTCCTCGAAAAAGATTCCTTTTTCGAAAACTTACAAATCAAATGTTGATTTAATTATCAGCGATTTTTCTGAAGGAAATTACTTAGAAGTCTAATAATTAGATGTTTACATTAATTTGCTATCCATTGACTATCAATTGGGTACGATCTACCACAAACTGATTTTTTCGTATATATTTTTTTTGATTTCGGACTTAGTTTTACACCGTGATTGACACCAAAACAATCACTAAGCCCCAAATAAATATAAAAAAATAAAACACCTCAAAACATGAAAAAAACAGCTTTAACTTTCGGATTATTCTCACTAGTAGTAGTAGCAACTTCTTTTGCAAACCCTGTAGCATCTAACGCATCTGCTGATAAAAGTATAGATATAAGTTTTGATACAGACGGAAGCCAGCAAGGAAGAAATGGCAGAAAAACAGATGAGTATATGTCATCAGATCAAATGAACTTAAACAATGGTCAATTTAAAAGTTTTAATTCTGAAAGTCAATTAACAAAATCAAGAATTAAATTGGACTAAGTGTTCAACAAAATTTAATATTAGAAAAAAGTTGTCAGTTTTTTGGCAGCTTTTTTTTTGTGTTTATAGTTTTAGTATTTTTGGTGAAAATCAAAATATAAATTGAAAAAACACCAGCAGATATTATTGTCTTTGCTTATTGTTTTATTTGCTTGTACAGATAAAAAAAAGAATGATTTAGCTTTAAACCTTTCAAAAGACAGTCTTTCTATTTATTTCTCTTTAGCAAATGATATAGATCTGCCTTTTCATTATAAACAAAAATATAATAAACGGGCTTTTGATATTGTAAAGAATCAAAAAGACGATTCACTCAAAACAGTAAATCTTTTCAAAGTTGCAAATCGCTATTATAACATGAGTGATTGGCATTCGTTTCAAAATGTTTCAAAATTAGTTTTAGAAAAATCAATACGAAATAAGGATTCTATCAATATTGCCAAAGCATATACTTATTTAGGCGATTATTATCAATCACAGACTATTTCAGATAGTGCTTTTTTAAATTATTTTCGGGCAGAGAAAATATATATGGAGATCAATGATAATCTTCACTTAGCTAAAACTTTTTTAATTAAGGCAGATCTGCAATTAACCCAAGGTGATTTTTTTGAAAGTGAAATAACAGTTTTTAAAGCTCTTAAAATATTAAAAGATGAAAAAAATGTTGGAAGAGATATTTATGACAGCTATAATTTATTAGGTATTATATACAACGAACGTGAAGAGTATGAAAAGTCTCTTGAATATCATAATAAAGCATTAATTACGCTTGAAGACAAATCAATTCCATTAGATCTTCAGTTAAAAGCAACTTCGTTAAATAATATTGGCTTCGTTTATTTAAGGATGAATAATTTCGCCAAAGCAAAAGATTATTTGTCTAAAGGATTGAAAGAAAAAGACTTGTATAACGGAAATACTGATTTGTATGCAATGCTCTTAGATAATTTGGCCGTATCTAAATTTAAATCAAAAGATTTTACAGGATTACCTGAACAGTTTTATGATGCTTTGAAAATCAGGGACAGTTTGAAATTAGAATCAGGAATTATAATAAGTAAAATTCATTTATCTGAATATTATGCTTTAAAAAAAGATACTTTACGTGCAATTCAATTTTCAAAACAAGCATTAAATTTATCCAGAAGCACAAATAAAATAAAAAACACATTAGATGCACTTAAACAGATTGCTGTTGTAGATCCTAAAAATGCAGCAAAATATTCCCGTGAATACATTCGCCTTAATGATAAAATGCTTAAAGCAGAGCGAAATATGGGAGAAAAATTTTCTCGTATAGAATACGAAACCAACGAAATAAAAGACCAAAATTCCAGCTTGCAGGAAAAAAACAAAACCCTGATTTATGTTTTCAGTATCTGTACTTTGATTGGTTTATTTTTCTATGTTTACAAAACGCAGCAGGCAAAAAACAGAGAACTGCTTTTTAAACAGCAGCAGCAAATTGCAAACGAAGACATTTACAATTTAATGATTTCACAGCAGAATGAAATTGAATTAACCCGAATTAAGGAAAAGAAAAAAGTAGCTCAGGAATTACACGATGGAGTTTTAGGCCGAATGTTTGGAGTTAGAATTAGTTTAGACAGTTTGGATAAAATTGATGAAGCAGAAGCGGCAGAAAAACGCAGGAAATATTTAGCCGAGCTGAAACATATTGAAGAAGACATACGTGAAATTTCGCATGACTTAAATAGAGAAAAATCTGAATTAATTAATAATTTTGTAGTAATTTTAAATAAACTATTTGATAATCAAAAAAATACGTATCCTTCAAAACTGGAAACTTCTTTTGATTCGCATATAAAATGGGAGCTTGTAAACAACATAGTAAAGATTAATTTATATCGAATAATTCAGGAAGCACTTCAAAATTGTAATAAATATGCAAAGGCAGATACAATAAAAGTAGAGTTTAAAAGTGAAATTGATCATTTGGTTTTATCAATTTTAGACGATGGAGTTGGATTTAATGTCAGACGTACAAAAAATGGTATCGGTTTGCATAATATCGAATATAGAGCAGCAGAATGTAAGGGTACAGTTGCAATAAAATCTGCCAAAGGAGAAGGGACACTTCTTATAGTTAAAGTTCCAATCGATCAAAAAATTAACCTGCAGAAAAATGACATTTAATTTGAAATCCCCAATTTCGGAATTAATTAAGCCTAAAATCTTAATTGTAGATGATCATCCTTTTATAATTGAAGGATACAAAAATGCTATAACCCGCTATAAAACCAATGAATATGAGTTTGAAATAGCACAAGCTCATGATTGCAGATCGGCCTATGATTTATTAGAAGATCAAAACACGCCGCAGTTTGAAATTGCTTTTCTGGATATCAGTATGCCGGCTTACGAAGAAAAAAATCTTTTTTCTGGCGAAGACCTTGCTAAACTTATCATGAAAAAAATGCCATATTGCAAGATCATTCTCTTGACAATGTACACAGAACTGCTCAAGATAAAAACAATTATAAGAACAATTAATCCAAACGGATTGATAATTAAAAATGACCTTACTTTTGATGAGCTTCTCCTGGCCTTTGATAAAGTAATGAACAATCAAAAATATTACAGTCAGTCAGTAGTTAAAATGCTCAATCAGTCACCGCACAATTCAATAGAAATAGATGAGTTTGATAAACAAATTTTATTTCACTTGTCAAAAGGTACTGAAGTATCTGAAATGCCTCAATATATCCCCATTTCTTTAACCGAAATTGAAAAACGAAGAGTAAGTCTTAAAGAACTCCTTAAAGTAAGATCTGGCTCAGATGACGATTTAGTTAAAGAAGCCAAAAGCAAAGGGCTCTTTTAAAATTTTAGATTTAAGAATGTAGATTTTAGATTTAAATGCATAAAAATAAAACCTGACAGAATCTAATTCTGTCAGGTTTTATAAACTGAGACTGAATACTGATACTGAATTTATTCACTCAAAGCATCCCAGCCGCGTGCTTTTAAAGCAATCTTGGTATTAGCACGGGTTACCAAATGAATTCCTTCGCTTTCATCTGCCATGTGGCCAATGATAGAAAAGTTTGGGTTTCCTTTTATTTTATCAAAATCATTAATATCAATCGTAAAAAGGAGTTCATAGTCCTCTCCGCCATTAATAGCAACGGTTGTACTGTCGATATTAAACTCTTCGCAAGTAGAAATAAACTGCGGATCTAATGGAAGTTTATCTTCATATAAATTACAGCCCACTTTTGACTGTTTGCATAAATGTATAATCTCTGAAGATAAACCATCAGAAATATCAATCATTGAAGTTGGTTTAATTTCAAGGGCATGCAAAAGCGTACGAACATCTGTTCTGGCTTCTGGTTTTAATTGTCTTTCGACCAAATACGTATAAGGATCTAAATCCGGCTGACTGTTTGGATTTACCTGAAAAACCTGCTTCTCACGTTCTAAAACCTGTAATCCCATATAAGCCGCGCCAATATCTCCCGTTACAACCAGCAAGTCGGTTTGTTTGGCACCGTTTCGGTAAGCAATTTCATTTTCATCAGCTTCACCAATTGCTGTAATACTTATAATTAATCCTTTCTGAGATGAGGTAGTATCGCCGCCAATAACATCTACTTTGTATTCTTTTGCTGCATGTGTAATACCTTCAAATAATTCTTCTAAAGCTTCCAGCGGAAAACGATTAGAAACAGCAACCGAAACTGTAATCTGAGTTGGCTTTGCATTCATAGCGCAAATATCAGACAGGTTTACTACAACTGCTTTATAACCTAAATGTTTCAAAGGCATATAAGCGAGGTCAAAGTGAACACCTTCAATTAATAAATCGGTTGAAATAACGGTTTTTTTGTCTTTAAAATCAAGAACAGCTGCATCGTCGCCAATACTTTTTAAAGTAGATTCTTGTGTAACATCAAAGTTTCGTGTTAAATGCTCAATTAAGCCAAACTCGCCTAATTGTGATATGCTGGTACGCTGCGGATTTTTATCTTCGATCATTTTTTCTGAGTTCCAAAGTTTGTAAGGAGCAAAGGTACAAAGGTTTTTTTTAAAGATGCTAAGATTCTGAGAAGCTAAGGTTCTAAGTTTTTTTTTTACTGCATTGCGGTGCTTTCTAGGACAGAGAAAATATTTTTAAAATTATTTTTTCCTGCTGACAAACTGTTGTCACCGGCCCATTTTAATTTTGAATTGTAGAAATTTAAAAACTTAAAAATTATGAAAACGTTAGAAGCACAAGTAATTACTTCAGAAGATTTATTAAAACACTGGCAGGGACACCGCGCACTTACGCGTCGTTTAATTGAACTTTTTCCTGAAAAAGATTTCTTTGAGTTTTCAATTGGCGGTATGCGTCCTTTTGCAAAATTAATTGATGAACTTTTAGCTATTGCAGTTCCGGGTTTGAAAGGAATTGTGACTAAAGAAACAACACCATTTTCAGAAGAAGCAGAAAAACTCGTTTTTAAAGCACAGTATCTTGAAAAATGGGATCAGGCAACAGAAGAAATCAATAAATATTGGGAACAATTATCTATTGAAGATTTCAGCGAAACCTTTAATCTTTTTGGGCAGTATGAATTTCCTGTTATTCAAAATATCTTGTATTTTATTGATAACGAAGTTCATCACCGCGGGCAGGCATACGTATATTTAAGAGCTTTAAACATCGAACCACCATTTTTTTGGGAAAGATAATTTTATGATTTTCATAACTTTATAAACAAATCTAAAATTTAAGGACCATGAGCTTAAAAAAGATAATGTCAAATTATGCAGATTACAATTTATGGGTAAACCAGCAATTTGTAAACTGGCTGTCGCCAAAGCCAGATGATTTGCTCTATGCCGAAGTTCCTTCGAGTTTCTCGACAATTATGAAAACCCTCGATCATATTTGGTCAACTGAAGAATATTGGTTTTCTGTGATTTCAGAGACTGCAATGTCTGAAAAGAAAACAGAAAATGAATTATCGAAAGAAGAAATATTCGACGGGCTTTTAAATTCATCTGCAAAATTGAAACATCTTATTAATTCATTGTCAGAAGAAGATTTGGTTAAAGAAGTTAAAATTACTAATCCGTGGTTTGAGTGCGAACTGCCAATTTCTGAGTATGTAATCCAGGTTATTAATCATGGAACTTATCATAGAGGCCAGATTGTAACAATGGGACGAAACATTGGCATTACAGATGCCTCAAATACAGATTACAATTTTTATAATGTTGTTAAACAGAAATAGAAATAGATAAAAAAACTCCTGAAGATAATTCTATCAGGAGTTTTTTCTATAAAAGCCTTTGTTTGTTGATTTCTAATAATTTCAAAACATTGGTTTTTAATATTTCAGGTTCCAGAATTTCGGCATAATCTCCAAACATAAGAAACCATCTTGGAAATGCACTAGTAATATCTCTTGACATAAAAGTCATTTCTATTTTTTCATCGACTTCTTTTTGTGAAATAAAACCATGATATTTTCTCTCAGTTGCCAAATATCTCGCGATTTTACGGTCAATTAAAAGACGGACTTTTGTTGTTGGGCAGGTTTCAGTTTTGGTTAAATAGGTTTCCAGCGCATCGTGTTCAATCGTAAAATCAATATCTGTTTTTTTTATTTCCTGAATTCTGTCGGTTCTAAACTGTCGGTAATCTTTTCGAAGATGGCAGTATCCCAGAAAATACCAATTATTATTATCATGAAAAACCCCTACTGGCTCCAGATTACGTTGAGTAGTTTCGTCTTTATCAAAAGTTTTATAGGTTAAAAGAATTTGTTTTTTCTCTGCAATTCCTTCAAAAAGAACCGCCAAAGTGTTTGGCGAATTATCATTAAACATTGGCTCTGCATCCTGCATTACAATTCTGGATTCGATGTTTGAAAGATAATCTTTGTCGTTACTTCTTAAAACAGACTTCAGTTTGTACATCGCAGATCCATAATGTGTTCCCAAAGAAGGATCAGTAAACTTCTGCATTAGTTTTTCGGCAGCAATAAAACTGCTTACTTCTTCGCGGGTAAACATTACAGGAGGCAGTCTGTACCCGTCCATTAAAGCATAACCAACTCCAGCTTCACTGTAAATAGGAACTCCAGAAGCTTCGAGAGTTCGAATATCCCTGTAAATCGTTCTTAAACTGCATTCAAAACGATCTGCCAATTCCTGCGCTTTTACAATTTTTTTTGATTGTAATTGAATCAGAATGGCAACAATTCTATCAAATCGTTTTGGGGTTTCGTCTAGCATTTCTTTTAAGATTCTAAGGTTCTGAGCAGCTAAGCATTTTTTACAGCTTTAAAGATTCAAAGATACAAATGAAAAAAGTAAAGAAAATAAAAAAAGCTGTTCCAAACTGGAACAGCTTTTTTTAATAAATCGTAGAAATGAATTAAAATCTGTACAAAACTCCAAATTGAGGCTGATCGAAAATGTTCTCAAATAAATTGATGTTTAATTGAAAAGTATCAGACGATGGACCATTTTCTGGAGAAACACTGTTGTAAGCCAAAACATTTGCCAAAACAAAAGTTACTGCGATGTTTTTAGTTACAAAGTAATTTAATCCCACATTAATATCAGCAGTTAAGCTGTTATCAGTATCACTGCCGGCCAGCGGTGTTTCGGTTTTATTTCTTCCATAACCTAAACCAACTTCAGCATACGTTTTCAAACGTTTTTTGTCCAATTCTAAGAAATAATAACGAGCAAAAGCGCCAATTCCGAATACATTGGTTTTAATACCTGTTGCTTCTTCTTTATTACTGGAGTAATCTATTTTTGCTCCAACTGCAAATTTGTCATTCAATAAATAGCCAAACTTTGGACTGAATCCATAATAATCATTCTCGCCTCCGGTACTAATTTTTATTGAACCCTCGAGAATCATGTCGCCTTGTTGGAAGGTCACGCCTTTTGCAGAGTTCATTTCAGAGTCGACTTCATCCTGTTGAGCATTTGCAAATGAGAAAGTCAGCATTGATAAAATAATAAAAAATCTAGTTTTCATGATATTAGTTTTAAAAGTTGTAAGATTAAAGTTATATTTTAATGTTAAAACTTTTGAGAATCCTAATCGAATGCATTAAAAAAGAAGCTATAGAGTTAATAATCCTGCTTTTTTATAAGTATTTCCCTGTTTATTTTTGAGGATATTTTAAGATAATTTGGTTTTTAAAATGGATAATAATTAAATATTTGCGAATAAAAAAACCCGATAACATCAGTCATCGGGTTTCTATATATTTTTAATACTTAGTACTTAAATCTTAATACTAAATCTAGTCATTCAATTTCAAAACAGCCATAAATGCTTCTTGCGGAATTTCAACATTTCCTACCTGACGCATACGTTTTTTACCTTTTTTCTGTTTTTCAAGAAGTTTACGCTTACGCGAAATATCTCCACCATAACATTTTGCGGTAACGTCTTTACGAAGTGCTTTAATCGTTTCACGAGCGATAATTTTTGCTCCAATTGCTGCCTGAATTGGAATATCAAATTGCTGTCTCGGAATTAACTCACGTAATTTCTCGGTCATTTTTTTACCAATGTTGTAAGCGTTATCCTCATGGATCAATGCAGAAAGCGCATCCACAGTTTGTGCATTTAAAAGAACGTCAAGTTTCACTAATTTCGAAGTTCTCATTCCAATAGGAGAGTAGTCAAAAGAAGCATAACCTTTAGAAACTGTTTTTAAACGATCGTAAAAATCGAATACAATTTCGGCCAATGGCATATCAAAGTTTAACTCAACACGTTCTGTTGTTAAATAGGTTTGGTTGGTAATTAAACCACGTTTTTCGATACATAAACTCATTACGTTTCCAACGAAATCAGCTTTTGTAATAATTGTAGCTTTAATAAAAGGTTCTTCAACTCTGTCTAGTTTTGAAGGTTCCGGTAAATCTGAAGGATTGTTTACAATTAATGCTTTTTCTGGCTCTTTTTTAGTGTAAGCCAAATACGAAACGTTAGGAACTGTTGTAATTACAGTCATATCGAATTCGCGCTCTAAACGTTCCTGGATAATTTCCATGTGAAGCATTCCTAAGAATCCGCAGCGGAAACCAAATCCTAATGCAGCAGAACTTTCAGGAGTAAAAACTAATGAAGCATCATTCAGCTGTAATTTTTCCATAGAAGAACGTAAATCTTCGTAATCTTCTGTGTCAACAGGATAGATACCGGCAAATACCATTGGTTTTACATCCTCAAAACCAGTAATCATATTTGTAGTTGGTACTTTTGCATCTGTAATCGTATCACCCACTTTTACTTCGCGGGCTTCTTTAATTCCAGAAATCAAATAACCAACATCTCCTGCCGAAACCACATTTTTAGGAACCTGATTTAATTTTAAAGTTCCAATTTCGTCAGCAAAATATTCGTTATCTGTAGCCATGAATTTAATTTTCTGGCCTTTTTTGATTTCACCATTTACAACTCTAAAGATTACCTCAATACCGCGAAACGGATTGTAAACTGAGTCAAAAATCAAAGCTTGTAATGGTTCTTCCGGATCTCCTTTTGGAGGGGGGATTTTTTCAATAATTGCTGCCAAAATATTTTCAACACCAAAACCAGTTTTTCCCGAAGCATGAATAATATCTTCTAATTTACATCCTAGTAAATCGATAATATCGTCGCTTACTTCTTCTGGATTAGCACTTGGTAAATCAACTTTGTTTAAAACCGGAATGATTTCTAAGTCGTTTTCAAGAGCTAAATATAAATTTGAAATCGTTTGTGCCTGAATACTCTGAGCCGCATCTACAATCAAAAGCGCACCTTCGCAGGCAGCAATAGATCTCGAAACTTCGTATGAAAAGTCAACGTGTCCCGGAGTATCAATTAAGTTTAAGATATATTCTTCGCCTTTGTATTTGTATTCCATTTGAATGGCGTGACTTTTTATGGTAATACCACGCTCGCGCTCCAGGTCCATGTTGTCAAGCAATTGTGCTTTTTCTTCACGAGCTGTAACGGTTTGTGTTGCGCCTAATAATCTGTCCGCCAGTGTACTTTTACCGTGGTCAATGTGTGCAATAATGCAAAAGTTACGAATCTTCTTCATTTTAGTATATCAGTTCTCTATCGAGTTTAAGTATTTTTTTGATGTAAAATGCGCTGTAGCAATCGCTTTAACACATATTATCAAGTGGCAAAGATAGCGCAAAGTTTTGGATTCTGGAATTTAGTTGAAGGATTTTGAAATTTGAAGCCAAAAAGCTGTATTTCAATATCTAAACTCGTTTATTCTTTTATAATTACGGTTTACCATTCAATCAAAAACTTGAAGAATGTTTGTGTTTATAGATTTATTTCAATCGTTGCTTGTCGAAAAAACAGCCAAAATGAATTTTAGCCGGGTTATTTGTAAAATTTGTGCGAATAATTGTCGTTTAGATCAAATATGATTATACTTGTAGTCATTATAACCATAAGATTGATCAGCTTTGGTTTTTTGCATTATTTTCTTAGAATTTATCTGTGCACGAGATACATCTTCGAAGTAATAAAATGAGTTTTTACTATTTACTAATTTAACCCCAACAAATTATGAAAAAACAAACTATGCAGCTTGCCGCTAAATTTGGCAGGCTTTCAAATGAAGAAATGAAAAATATAAATGGTGGCGTAACACCCGTTGGCCGATTTACAGTTCCTAAAAGTATTTGTGCTTCAGGATATGGTTTAGTAGCCACGGGCTGTCAGGGAAGTTCTTATCCTATGCTTGATGGTTATACCTGTGTTTTGACCTGTTTATAGTCAAATTGAATTCAAATAAAAAATGGGCATCAATAATCGATGCCCATTTGTATTTTAAAACTCAAAATTAAATCCTTTTTCGGTCAGTTTTTTATAAATATCCGGATCAAATTTGTAGAGTTTTGCAGCTCTGTGCGATACATCCTGTTGTTTTTCGTCGAGAGCGACTAATAATTTCATGTGCAGAATTTTTCGTCTAAAGTTTGATTTGTCCAATTCAATTCCAAGAATTTCTTCATACAAATGCATCAATTGCAATAAAGTAAATTTTTCTGGCAGGAGATTAAAACCAATTGGTGCCTGGCGCACACGATTTTGAAGCTGTAATAAACTGAAATTTAAAATTTCGTTATGGTCAAAAATTAAATTTGGGATTTCTTTAATCTTACACCATTTTGCCTCTCGCACATCTAAACTGGCTTTTACATTATAATCTTCCTGATTTACGAGAGTATAATATCCAATTGTTACAATTCGACGGTCTAAAACACGAATCGGATTTGTAAATGCTTTTAACTGCTCCAGATAAATGTTATCGAGGCTAGTAAGCTCATAAATAATTCGGTGAGCGGCATCATCGGCACTTTCTTGTCTTTTCATCCAGCCTCCAAGAAGTCCCCAGCTTCCTTCGCTTTCTCCTCCGGCATGTTGTACTAAAAGTACTTCAAGGCTTTCTTTTTTGAAACCAAAAATTACGCAGTCAACTGAAATACCATCAATTTCGGGTGTTACAGTATTGGCGGCAATGCAGCTGTTTGTTTGTGAGTTTTTTTTAGATGATGATATTGCCATTGTATGCTTTTATAAGCGGTTTTTAAAATTCAAAATTGAATCCTTTTTCAGTCAGTTTTTTATAAATATCCGGATCAAACTTATATAGTTTAGCTGCTCTGTGTGAAACATCTTGTTGTTTTTCATCTAAAGCGACCAATAATTTCATGTGCAGAATTTTTCTTCTAAAATTAGATTTGTCCATTTCAATTCCAAGAATTTCTTCATAAAGATGCATTAACTGGAGTAAAGTAAACTTTTCCGGAAGCAGATTAAATCCAATAGGAGCCTGACGAACACGGTTGCGAAGATTTTGTATACTGTAAGATAAAATTTCGTTGTGATCGTAAATCAAGTCCGGTATGCTGTTGATTTTGTACCATTTGGCATCAGATGCTGTAAAACCGGCTTTAATATTGTAATCTTCTCTTTTTACAAGAGCGTAATATCCTATAGTTATAACACGTCGAAGCGGAAAACGATCCGGGTCTCCAAAAGCCTTAAGCTGCTCCAGGTAAATATTATCAAGTCCGGTAAGCTCGTTCAATAAACGATGTGCGGCATTATCTGTACTTTCTCTTTTATAAATCCATCCGCCGGGAAGTCCCCATTTTCCTTTACTAATACCTTCAGCATGCTGCACTAAAAGGACTTCAAGACTTCCTTCATCAAAACCAAAAACAACACAGTCAATGGTTATTGCATTCATTGCATTTTGTTCGCTTTTTGCAACAGATTCGGCATCTACTTTTTTATCCATGTGCGAAATAAATTTTGACAAATTAAACAAATAAAATGCATAACTGCCTTTTTTGATTACTTAATATTTTTTTAACAAAGCAAAAAATTGACGTTCAGTGATTTAAATTTTACTAAAAAAATGATCTGAAAATTTAATCTTCTTTAAATGTCTGATTATCAAATTTATAATTGGAAGTTTTTTCTGAATCTTTTATTTCTATTTAGTAAGAGATCTTATTGTATTGACAAAAACACCTTACTATAAATCAGAATCAAAAAAAAATAACCTTAATATTTTGCTAAAATAGAAAAAAAGTTTTACACTTGTAGTCAAATTTACCATAAGATAAGTTCATGATGACTATAAGTTTTAAACGAACCATTTTATGCTTAACAAAATCAGTCGAAAGTATTTTAAATAATTTGATGATTTCACTACAAACCATTCTCTATGAAACTTACACTTTAATCAATAAAAACCGTAACTAACTTAAATTTAAACCAACTCTTATTAACTATGAAAAGCAAAGATTGTATGAGAACAACAGTTTTATCGTTTTGTACGACGCTGTTGTTTAGCTTATTTATGATACAGACGGGTTATGCTCAGGCACAATCCAAGTCTGTAAGTGGAAATGTAACATCGGCTGTTGACGGAATGGGAATCCCGGGAGCCACTGTTGCAGTAGAAGGAACAAAAATTGGTGCCGCCACTGATTTTGATGGCAATTATAAAATAGAAGCAAAAACAGGCGACGTACTTGTATTTACTTTTATTGGATTTAAAACTCAAAAAGTAACTGTAGGAACTCAAAAAACAATTAGTGTTACTTTACAGGAAGAAACTTCAGAACTTAAAGAAGTTGTGGTTATTGGGTACGGTTCTCAAAAGAAAACTTTAGTAACCAATGCTGTAACTCAGGTAAGTGGTGAAAATCTTGCCAAAACAAATACTACAAATGCGCTTCAGGCATTGCAGGGACAAGCTGCCGGAATCCAGATTACTTCTACTTCGGGACAACCGGGTGAAGGGTTAAATGTAGTTATCAGAGGTGTAGGTTCAACAGCAGGAAGTACTCCGTTATACGTGGTAGATGGAATACTTACAAGTGATATTTCTTATTTAAGTAACTCAGATATCGAATCGATTTCTGTTTTAAAAGATGCTGCATCTGCCGCTATTTATGGTTCTCAGGCTTCTAATGGAGTTGTCTTGGTGACAACCAAAAAAGGGAAAAGAGGTGCTGCAGGACAAATTACTTTCGATCAGTATTATGGTGTGCAGTCAGTAGCCAGAAAAGTAGATTTATTAGATGCAACTGAATACGCTACTATTTTAAATGAAGCAGCAGTAAATTCAGGAAAAAATCCATATTTTACTAATGCTCAGATTGCCAGTATGGGTTCAGGAACAAACTGGATGGACAAAATGCTGGTTGATAATGCTGCTACTAAAAATTTCTCTTTTGGTGCATCGGGAGGTTCAGAAACTTCTGTTTACTCTTCATCTTTGTCTTATTTAGGACAGGAAGGAGTTGTAGGAGGTAAAGATTTATCTAACTATGAGCGTTATAATTTTAGATTCAATTCAGAACATAAATTATACAAAGATGTACTTACTTTCGGTCAGAACTTAAGTTTTGCTTACATCAACAAAAATGGTATTGGAGTTGGAAATCAATACAATAACTCTTTAAGAAGTGCCTATCAGGTATCTCCATTATTACCAATGTACGATGCAAATGGCAACTATTACGACAGCAGCCCAAACAACGAACCTTGGCTGGCTGGTCAGGCAAATCCTTATGCATTAATGGTATACAACAACCAAAATGAAAGCAATAACCAAAAATTGCTTGGGAATGTTTATTTGCAAATTGAGCCAATAAAAAACCTGACATTCAAGACTACTTTAGGACTGGATTATTATGCTGGTGAAGGGCATTCTTATACACCAATATACCGTTTGTCTATCTACGCAAACACTGCTTTTGATAAAGTAAATCAAAACATGAACAAAGGTAAAACGCTTACTTGGGATAACTTGTTGACTTATAAGTTTAATGTTGCAGACAATCATCATTTTGAAACTATGGTGGGTACTTCATCTATTAATTTTGACGGTACTACAATTGATGCTACAAATGCAGATTCGTTTTTTGATGATTTAGAACATGCCTGGTTAGACAACACTACCAATAAAGATGGGGCTAAAATTGCCTTTAAAGGAATTAAGCAGCAAACTAAAAGAATGTCTTATTTTGGAAGGTTAAATTATAATTATAAAGAAACTTATTTATTAAATGCAACTTTTAGAGTTGACGGATCTTCAATTTTTTCTAAAGAAAATGAGTGGGGGTATTTCCCATCTGTTTCAGGAGGATGGATTGTATCAAACGAAGAATTTTTGAAAGATTCAAAAGTTTTAAACTTTCTTAAATTAAGAGCAAGCTGGGGACAGGTTGGAAATCAGAATGCAAGGGCTTTCCAATACTTATCACCAATAAAAGTGAATAATACAAACTATTCTTTTGGAGACGAAGAAGGAGTATTGACTCCGGGTGCCTATCCAAACAGATTGTCTAACTTAGATTTAAAATGGGAAACTTCAGAGCAGATTGACCTTGGTTTTGATGCCAGATTTTTAAATAACGCTTTAAATCTTAATGTTGATTTTTATAAAAAAACAAACAAAGACTGGTTAATACTTGCTCCAATTTTAGCAACTGCCGGTGCCGATGCTCCTTTTATTAATGGTGGAGATGTAGTCAATAAAGGGGTTGAGGTAAGCTTAAGTTATCAAAATAAAATTGGTGATTTTAATTACAGCGTAAGTGCAAATGGTGCTTACAATAAAAATACTGTTGGCCAGATACCTGCAGAAGGCGGAATAATTCATGGACTTCCAAACGAACTTTATGATAACTCAAGCGAATTCTACAGAGCACAAAACGGATATCCGTTAGGTTATTTCTGGGGATATAAAACAGGAGGAGTTTTCCAGAATCAGGCACAAATTGACAATTACAAATCTGCAAACGGTGTAGTATTACAGCCTACTGCAGCTCCCGGAGATATTATTTATGTAAACACCAACGGAGATGATAAAATTGATGCGACAGATAAAACAAGCATAGGAAATCCTAATCCTGATTTTACATACGGGTTCTCTATTTCTGCAAATTACAAAGCTTTTGATTTTTCATTAATGGCAAATGGTGTAGCAGGAAATCAAATCGTACAATCGTACAGAAACCAATCTAATGCTTACGGAAATTATACTACTGCAATATTAGATCGCTGGCATGGTGAAGGTTCTTCTAACACAATGCCAAGAGTAACAGAAGACAACCGAAACTTTACGCAGTTTTCAGATCTGTATATTCATAATGGAGATTTCTTAAGAATTAATACCGTAACATTAGGATTTGATTTAGCAAAAATGAAACAGTCAAAACCATTTTTTGCAAGTCAGTTTAGAGTTTATTTCTCAGTATTAAATCTGTACACTTTTACCAAATATAATGGTATGGATCCTGAAATTGGATTTGGTTCTTCAAATGATGATCAAAAGTTTTCGTCAGGGGTTGATGTGGGTTACTATCCAAGACCAAGAACATTCATGATGGGATTAAATGTTAAACTTTAATAATAAAAAAATGAAAAATACCTATTTATATATTTTCTTTTTGGGTTTATTGTCTCTAGGTTCTTGCAGTTTAGAAACTGAGCCGTTAACACCAATAGATACAAGCTTTTATAAAACAAAAAATGATGCTTATGTAGCATTAGTGGGCTGTTATGACGGATTACAAGTGGCAACAGGAGGAGCAGGTCTTGGAGTTCCGGTAGTAAGTGAAGTAATGTCAGATGATTGTTTTGGAGGAACCGGAAATTCTGATGGCTACAATTATGCAGCAATAGATGAGTTTGATATTTCACGCTCTCCTGGAGATGTTGATTTACTTAATAACAATTGGGTAGCTTATTACAAAGCGATTTACCGATGCAATATGCTGTTATCTAAAATGGATCAGATTGAATGGGATGGAGATACAGCTTTAAGAAATACATACGAGTCTGAAACTAAATTTATCAGAGCATACCTTTATTTTGAAATGGCCCGTTTATGGGGAAGCGTGCCTTTATTGACAGCACCTTCTTCTGAAAATGTTCCTCAGGCAACACCTGAAGAAATTTATAAACTAATAGCTGAAGATTTGGTATTTGCTTCAACCAATCTGCCTACAGAAGCTTATAACGTTAAACCAAACGGACGCGTTACAAAATGGGCAGCAAAATCTTTACTAGGACGTGTTTACCTGTATTATACAGGATATTATGCAAAAAATGATTTAGCTGGTGTAGTTACAAAAACTCAGGCTTTAGCTCATTTAGAAGATGTTATAGCCTCAAGCGGTCATGGTTTAGTAGATGATTTTGCGACTTTATGGCCGGCAGCTTCAGTAGAAAAATATGCAGGCGAAGCCAATAGAGAATTTGTGTTTTCTATAAAATATACTTACACAAGTGATTATAACGGAAATACAGACGGTAACCAATGGATGGTAATGTTCGGAATGAGAGAATTTTCATCTTATCCTTATGGCCGCGGCTGGGGAGTTACCGTAAATGCAAAATTATGGAATGCTTTCAGTGCTACAGATACAAGACGTGCAGCTAGTATAATTGGAATTGACGAAGAAAAAATAAAATTTGATAAAAAGAACAGTCAGAGAGAATATACAGGTTATTACAACAAAAAATATTCACCAATGGTTGACAAAAACGGAGTAGATCTTCCAATTACTTTAGGAAGCCAGTTTTGGGATATCAGTCAGTTTCAGGATTATGTAGTATTAAGATATTCAGATGTTTTATTGATGGCAGCAGAATTAGGAAGCGGTAATGCACAGGCTTATTTTGATGCTGTTAGAAAAAGAGCGTACAAAGATAATTTTGTATCATCGCCTGCAACTATTGATAATATTATGAATGAGAGACGTTTAGAGTTTGCTCTTGAAGGCATAAGATATTATGATTTATTACGCCAAGGTATCGGAAAAGCTTCTTCAAGTATTGCAGAATCAACGACATTATTGAGCGGCGGAGTTGCGGGAACAAAAACAATTACGGCAGCTAAGATTCAGGAAACAAAAGGGCTTACTCAAATTCCGAATACGCAGATCACATTATCCGGAGGAGTTTTAAAACAAAATGCCGGTTGGTAATTCTAACTAAAAAATCAAAGAAATGAAAAATATTAAATTATTAGTGACATCATTTTTGATGTTAACGGCATTGCTAATATCATCTTGTTCTCCAGATACATACTCTTTGGATGAACCGATGGATAAATCCGATATACATTTTGAAATTACTCAAGACCTTGCAGCAGACCCGGGAGGAAATACTGTAATATTGAAAAACACAACACCAGGAGTTGTTCTTACATGGGATTATGTAACAGGAAAATCCAACAAAGCGGTTGAAACAGTAAAGTATGCCTTTAAAGGTAATTATACGATAAAAATTTCTGCGGTTACTGATGGAGGAATTGTAGAGTTAGACCCAGTAACAGTAACAGTTTCAGCAGATAACTTAAAATATGTAAACGATCCTCTTTGGACAGCTTTATCAGGTGGAGTTGGAAAACAAAAATCATGGGTATTCGACAATGGTAAATATGGTTTAGCACCAGGAGCAATGTCTTATGCAGACCCAAGCGGAACTGTTGAATGGGATAATTTTAGTCCAAACTGGGAACCATCCGGAAATGCTAATTCAAGTACAGATGCAGACATGCACTGGGGAAGATATATGACTTTCAGCCTTGAAGGAGGACCTTTTATGACTGTTCACGAAGCAGATGGAACAACAATAGAAAACGGATCTTATTTCTTAGATATTAATGCTCATACCTTAACAACAAATGGAGCAACAATTCTAAGACCTGACAACTATATTGCAAATGCAAGTAACTGGACATCAAATATCAAAGTATTAAAACTGACAGATAACCAGTTAAGAATTGCTATCATGAGAACCAACAGTGAGGGTGCATGGTGGTATATCTGGAACTTTGTTTCTAAAGAATATGCAGATAATTATGTGCCTATAGTAACTGAACCTGTTGTTGATGAAGGTTTTAATCCAACTTTTGCTTCAGGTGAATTGTTAAAAATGCTTACTGGAGGTGTTGGTGCAGGAAGAATCTGGGCTCTAGATGCAGCAGGAAATCCTGTAGATTGGTTAGCAGCTGGTATTGGATGGACAACAGGACCGGGAAGTTCTTCTGACTGGGGATGGAATCCTGACTGGACAGCTGTTGCAAATAATTCTTGGATACGTTTTGACCAATACGGAGGTAAACAGAATTATACAAGAAGCCAAAATGGTGTGGTAACTTCTGGATTGTTTACTATTAATGCAGAAACCAACGAAATCAATTTAGGGTCAGAAACATTAATTCAGAACCCGTCAAGCTGGATGAACCCAACAACCAATGTGATTAAAGTAGTAAAAGCATATAACAGCGATTTCGGCACTAAAGGTATTTGGTTTGGAACATCTTATGATGCAGGTAAAAATGAATGGTTTGTGTTCCACTACATAATTCCTTAAAAATTCAGAAAGATTTTTTAATTTACTAATAACTTGGAAGCAGCGTTAAAAACTGCTTCCAGGTTATTAAAATTTATAAAACAATGTTGCAGCTAACTTCATATAAAAAACTAGGATTACTATTTGCAGGCTTTCTTTTATTGACAGCATGCAAATCGTCAACAGATCAAAAATTTAGTAACCGAAAAGTTTCTTTTAATGCAGATTGGAGCTTCCATCTTAACGACAGTATTGCAGATAAAGATACTATTGGAGCGGGAACAAAATGGAGAACTTTAGACGTTCCGCACGATTGGAGTATCGAAGGAAAATTTGATGAAAAAAGTCCTGGCGGTTATGGCGGAGGATCGCTTAACGGAGGTTTGGGCTGGTACAAAAAAACATTCAAAGTAGCTGCAGAAGACAGCACAAAAGTTACTTCAATTACTTTTGACGGCGTTTATAAAAACAGCGAAGTCTGGATAAACGGACATTACTTAGGAAAACGTCCAAACGGATATATTGGTTTTCAATATGAAATTACGCCGTACTTAAATTACGGAGACAAAAACAACGAAATAATTGTTAAGGTTGACAATTCAAAACAACCAAATTCACGCTGGTATTCGGGTTCAGGAATTTTTAGAAATGTCTGGATCGAAACTACAGATAAACTTCATGTGGGACAATGGGGAACCTATATTACAACTCCAAAAGTTACAGATGAAAAAGCTTCTGTAAGTATTGAAACCACAATAAAAAATCAATACAAAGAAGGTAAAAAAGCCACAGTAACGACCACTATTTTTAAGGAAAATAAAAAAGTAACATCGGTTACTCAAGATATAACAATCAATGCCAGCGAAAATCAAATCCTGATTCAATCGGCGGAAGTTGAAAATCCGATTTTATGGTCAGATGAAAATCCTGAATTGTACACAGCAGTTACCGAAATTTCGCTTGACGATAAAATTATAGATCAATATAAAACCACTTTCGGAATTAGAGATTTTAAATTCGATTTAAACAAAGGTTTTATTTTGAATGGAAAACAAGTCAAAATAAAAGGAGTTTGTATGCACCACGATTTAGGTCCGTTAGGGTCTGCAATCAACACGCGTGCCATCGAACGTCAGTTAGAGATTCTGAAAGAAATGGGCGTAAACGGAATCAGAACTTCTCATAATCCGCCTGCTCCAGAGCTTTTAGAACTCTGCGATAAAATGGGTTTCATTGTTATGGATGAAGCTTTTGATATGTGGAAACAGACCAAAACCAAATACGATTACGGAAACGATTGGGACAAATGGCACAAACAAGATTTAATCGATCAACTGCTTCGCGACCGAAATCATGCCAGTATTTTTATGTGGAGTATTGGAAATGAAATTCCGGAACAATGGAGTGAAAAAGGTGTTGAAATTGCGAAAGAATTGGCCGCAATTACACGTCAATATGACAAAACTCGTCCGTTAACTGCAGGAATGAATCCGCCAGTAAACATGAATATTGATGCCGTAACTTTACAATTTGAGAAAAAAGAGGTATCGATTAATCCGCTTGCAGGATCTGGAGTTTTAGATTTAATCGGATACAATTATGCGCATCAAACTTTTGAACATCATCTAAAGAACTTTCCAAATACACCTTTTATTGCAACCGAAACTACTTCTGGTTTACAAACAAGAGGATATTACGATGCGGTTTCAGACACCATCAAAAAATGGCCGGTTAGTTGGGATAAAAAATTTGAAGGAGGAAATCCTGGAAATACGGTTTCGGCTTACGATCAGGTGCAGACACCTTGGGGCTCAACTCATGAAGCGACTTGGAAAATCATCAAAAAACATGATTTCTTGGCAGGAATGTACGTTTGGACAGGCTTCGATTACATCGGAGAACCAACTCCATACGAATGGCCAGCGGTAAGTTCGTATTTCGGAATTGTTGATTTAGCCGGTTTCCCGAAAGACGTTTATTATATGTACCAAAGCGAATGGACAGACAAAACCGTTTTGCACATTTTTCCGCATTGGAACTGGAAACCAGGACAAACTGTTGATGTTTGGGCCTATTACAACAAAGCCGATGAGGTTGAACTTTTCGTAAACGGAAAATCGGTTGGAAAAAGAAGTAAAAAAGGAGACGATTTACACGTAATGTGGAGAATTCCTTTTGAAGCTGGAACTTTAAAAGCCGTTTCTCGCAAAGACGGAAAAGTGGTTTTAGAAAAAGAAATTAAAACGGCTGGAAATCCTTCTCAATTAAAACTGACTGCGGACAGAAGTACAATTAAAGCTGATAAAAACGATTTGTCATTTATCACAGTTGATATTTTAGATGATAAAGGAACGATTGCACCAAATGCGAATAACGAAATTAATTTCTCTTTAAAAGGGAACGGAAAAATCGTAGGCGTTTGCAGCGGAGATCCAGTTAGCCACGAATCATACAAAGGAAATAAACATACGGCCTTGGCTGGAAAATGTCTGATAATAGTTCAGTCTGGAGATAAATCAGGAAGATTAGAATTAACCGCAAAAGCAAATGGATTGAAACAATCAACAATTGTAATTACAGCTGAATGATAATTATAATACATTAAATTTTAAACACATAGAATCATAGATTTTTTGTTTGTGAAAAAGAAAATTAAAAGAAACTAGTTTCTAACACATAGCTATGTTGGTTTAAACAAGTGAAACGCCTTTTTAAAGACTCCGATGAGCTATGATTCTATGTGTTTAAAAGATTTTAAGATATATAAAGAATAAAACTAACTCATGAAAAACTCAAAACTAACCGCATTATTTTCTGCTCTTATGTTTGGATTTTTGGCAGTTCCAAATGCTAATGCTCAAATCCAAAATGCAGACGTATTAAATGCACCAATAGATATAAGCAAAGATTTTCAGAACTATCTGAACACTTTTTATTTTGCAGACGAATTGGCTTCTTTTGATCCTGCAACAGGAAAAGGAACGATCAAATATTTGAGATACAATTATAAAACACGTCAGGCTTTCAACAACATGATGATGAAACCAGATGTGGAAAAAGCAAACGAATTTCCAACAACAGAATATGCAGAATCTCCTGTTTTGCCATTCGAAATTCAGTTTGTTTCAGATCGAACAGTTCGTATTAAAACGACTTCTGGTCCACAGTTTCATCCACAAAAAGAGTCTTTAATGTTGGTTGACGGCGTTGCGCCAAATCACCCTGAATTATGGAAATATGCTAAAATTGAAGGCGGTCACAGTTATACAAGCAAACACGGAAGAGTTGAAATCTTGACAAAACCTTGGCACGTAAAAATCTACGATGAAAAAGGAAAATTACTGACAAGTACGCTTCACGATACTGATTTTAAAAACACATACACGCCGACACTTCCGTTTTCTTATGTTCGCAGAAACAGCGATTATTCTAGAAGTATGGGCGCGGCTTTCAGCTTAGAGCCAGACGAAAAAATATTTGGTTGTGGAGAATCTTTCACACAATTCAACAAACGCGGGCAAAAAGTAGTTTTATGGACAGATGACGCTAACGGAATCCAAAATGAAACGATGTACAAACCGATTCCGTTTTACATGAGCAGCCGTGGTTACGGAGTTTTCATGCATCATTCCACACCAATTACAGTTGACTTCGGAAAGTATTTCTCAAGTGCCAACGAAATGTACATTGGAGATGACGAAGCCGATTTGTTTTTCTTTATCGGAGAACCAAAAGACATTTTAGATCAATACACGAATTTGACTGGAAAAGCAGCAATGCCGCCACTTTGGTCATTCGGTTTTTGGATGAGTAGAATCACTTATTTCTCTGAAAAAGAAGGAAGAGAAGTAGCCAGAGATTTACGTAAATATAAAATCCCAACGGATGTTATTCACTTTGATACAGGTTGGTTTGATGTAGATTGGAGAAACAATTATGAGTTTGCAAAATCTCGTTTCCCAGATGCCACAAAAATGATGTCTGATTTAAAGAAAGACGGTTTCCAAGTTTGTCTTTGGCAGTTGCCTTATTTCACGCCAAAGAATACTTTGTTTCCTGAAATCATGGACAAAAACTTAGCCGTAAGAGACAGAAAAGGAAATCTTCCATACGAAGACGCTGTTCTAGACTTCTCAAATCCGGAAACAGTAACTTGGTACCAAGGAAAATTGAAAAAATTATTTGATGAAGGCGTTGCCGTTTTCAAAGTAGATTTTGGAGAAGCAGCTCCGCCAGACGGAATTTATCATTCTGGAAGAACAGGTTTCTATGAGCATAACTTATACCCATTAAGATATAACAAAGCAGTTGCAGAAATTACTCAGAAAGAAAAAGGATATACTTTAATTTGGGCAAGAAGTACTTGGGCTGGATCACAGCGTTACCCTTTGCATTGGGGAGGAGATTCTGAAACTACAAACGGAGCAATGTCGGCAGAATTACGCGGCGGACTTTCATTAGGATTAAGCGGATTCAGTTTTTGGAGTCATGACGTTGGAGGATTCGCAACCAAATCTCCTGAGAATATTTACAGAAGATGGACACCATTCGGAATGCTGACTTCACACGTAAGAAGCCATGGAGAACCGCCTCGCGAACCTTGGTTGTACAGCAAAGATTTCTTAGAAGGGTTTAGAAAAGCAGATAATATGCGTTACGAATTAATGCCATATATCTATGCTCAGGCAAAAGAAAGTTCTCAAAAAGGCTTGCCAATGATGCGTGCTCTTTTTGTAGAATATCCAAACGATCCGGGAGCTTGGTTAGTAGATAATCAATATTTATTTGGTTCAAGCATGTTGGTTGCGCCACTTTTTGAAGAAGTTGAAGAAAGAGATGTTTATCTTCCAGAAGGAACTTGGATCGATTATCAAACTAAAAAAGTATATCAATCAGGATGGCATAAAATTAAAGCTGGTGAAGTGCCAATTGTAGTTTTAATTAAAGATGGAACTGCAATTCCACACATCGGTTTAGCGCAGTCTACAAAAGATATGGATTGGAGTAAATTGACATTGAAAGTTTATGCAAGCGATAAAACAACTTCGGCGACAGCCAAAGTATTTTTACCAGAAGGCGATGCATTACAAGAAATAAAAGTGAACAAAACTGGAAACAATTTTGATGTAGCTGCAAATCCATTAAACGGAAAAACCACTTTTAAAACCGAGTGGGCAAAATAAAAAAGTTAGCCACTAATTGCACGAATTTCCACGAATTAAATTGGTGAAAATTTGTGCAATTCGTGGCGAAAAAATATAGCCACAGATTAAAGGATTAAAAAGATTAAAATAAAATCTGCTCCCGATAGCTATCGGGACTGCGTGAAAAAAACATGAAGAAAAAATCCTTTCTAATCCTTTTATCCCGATAGCTATCGGGAGTGGCAAAAAAAATATAATACCAAAAAACATGAAAAACTATCTAATTCTCCCAGCCGTATTGTTTTCGATAGCAATAGGCTACAGTCAAAAAACGAAAAGCGCTTACGAATTGGCATCGCCAAACGGAAAGAATAGAATCAAATTTGAGCTGGTAAAAAATGCTCCAAAGTATGCAGTGTCTCACGGAAAAACAGAAGTTATTTCTCCGTCTGATATGGGATTTGTATTGAAAGGAAACGAAGACTTAAGTTCAAACTTTGAAATAAAAGGAGCTAAAACTTCTACGTTTGACGAAACTTGGGAACAAGTTTGGGGAGAAAAGAAAAATATTAGAAATCACTACAATCAACTGGTTGTTGATTTACAGCAAAAAACAGGAAACAAACGTAAATTACAAATTCAGTTTCGAGCTTTCGACGACGGAGTAGCTTTTAGATACGTTTATCCAAAACAAAATGTAAAAGACAGTATTTTCATTACAGACGAAAAAACAACTTTTAACCTAAAAGAAGACGGAAAAGCATGGTGGATTCCGGCCAACAGAGAAAACCGCGACGAATATCTTTTCAAAGATGCTCCGGTAAGTACATTAGATACGGTTTTAACGCCATTAACAATCGAAAGTAAAAACGGATTAGCGTTAAGTTTTCACGAAGCAAACTTGATCGATTTTGCAAGTATGACTTTGGTAAACACAAAAGGAACAGAACTAAAATCAGATTTAGTGCCTTGGGCTGATGGAGTAAAAGTTCGTGTAAAAGATACTTTCACTTCTTCTTGGAGAACACTTCAAATTGGAGAAAATCCGGGTGAATTGATTACTTCTTATTTGGTTTTAAATCTTAACGAACCAAACAAATTAAAAAACACAAACAGCTATTTCAAACCGTATAAATATTTAGGAATCTGGTGGGGAATGCACATTGGGAAATATACTTTTTGGGAAAGCGACAAACAAGGCGCAACAACCAAACACGCCGAAGAATATATTGATTTTACAGCAAAAGAAGGTTTCCATCATTTATTGATCGAAGGCTGGAACAAAGGCTGGACTCCGGGTTGGTATGAAAACCGTATGCACATGTTTAGTTTTACAAAAAATGCAGACAATTTCGATCTTGAAAAAGTGGTTGAATACGGAAAGAAAAAGAACATCGAATTAATCGGATACCACGAAACAGGTTCCAACTTAATTAACTACTTAAAAGAAGTTGACGAAGGTTTTGCTTTATACAAAAAACTCGGAATCCATACCGTAAAAATTGGTCACGTAGGTTCTAAATTGAATATGAAACAAATGCACTTCGGACAGTTTGGAGTAAATTATTTCAGATATATTTTAGAAAAAGCAGCACAATATGATTTAGCAGTTTTATACCACGAATCAATAAAAGATACGGGAGAAAGAAGAACTTTTCCAAATATGGTTTCAAGAGAAGCAGCACGCGGACAAGAATATAACGCTTGGAGCGAAGGAAATCCGCCAAACCATTTAAGCATTATTCCGTTTACAAGATTGCTTTCTGGCCCAATGGATTTTACACCTGGAATTTTTGATGTTGAGGTAAAACAAGGGTATCCGGGAAAAAGAATTCAAGGAACAGTTGGACAGCAATTAGCATTGTATGTTACAATTTATTCTCCAATTCAAATGTTGGCCGATCTTCCAGAAAATTACGAAGGAAAACCAGCTTTACAATTCTTAAAAGATGTTCCAACAGATTGGGAAGACACTAAAATCTTAGAAGGAAAAATTGGTGAATACATTACAACAGCAAGAAAAGACAGAAATAGTGCCGATTGGTATTTAGGAACTTTAACAAATGAGAAACCAAGAAACGTAGAAGTTTCATTATCATTCCTTGATCCAAATGCGACTTACGAAGCACAGATTTATGTTGATGCCGAAGGAACAGATCAAACACACAATCCAGAAGCCGTAGCAATTTCTAAGAAAACAGTAAAAGCTTCAGATAAATTACAGTTGAAATTAGGCGGTGCCGGCGGTGGAGCTGTTAGATTTAAAAAGCTATAATTATTAATTTCTCAAACCCGACAGGTTTTTAAAACCTGTCGGGTTTAATAACACAACACATTTTCAGATGAAAAGAATTTTAATAGTATTGGTTTTAATTCATTCAATCCAAATTATTGGACAAAACAATAATGCTGAAAATCGAATCATAAAAGTTGATTATAAAAAAGAAGCAGGAAAATTAAACACCATGTTCAAGGAATGCATTGGAGCCGGAAGAGCAAATGAAGGTCTTCGTGCCGACTGGCAGCAACAATTGGCATTGGTAAAAAAAGAATGCGATTTTAAATACATCCGTTTTCATGGTTTATTGTCTGATGATATGGCCGTTTATCGCGAAGACGAAAAAGGAAATCCAGAATACAATTACCAATATGTAGACGTTCTGTTCGATTATATTGTTAGTCTGAAAATGAAACCGTTTGTAGAATTAGGTTTTATGCCGAATGCATTGGCAAGCGGAAAAGAAACTATTTTTTGGTGGCGCGGCAATGTAACGCCTCCAAAAGATTATAAAAAATGGGAAGATTTAGTTCGAAATTTAACCCAGCATTTTGCGGCACGTTACGGAGATGAAGAAGTAAAAACATGGTATTTTGAAGTTTGGAATGAGCCTAACTTATCACCAGGTTTCTGGACAGGAACGCAGGCAGATTATTTTAAATTATACGATTACGCAGCTCGTGGCGTAAAAGCCGTAAATCCTGCCTATAAAGTTGGCGGACCAGCAACGGCAGGCGCAGCATGGGTTCCGGAAACAATTGATTTTTGTGCTAAAAATAATGTACCATTAGATTTTATTTCGACACATACCTATGGTGTAAACCAAGGATATTTGGACGAATTCGGAACTTCTGGAACAGTTTTGAGTCCAGACGTAAATAGTGTAAACGGAGATGTTATTAATTCGCGTAAGCAGATTACCAATTCAGCTAAACCTAATTTAGAACTGCATTATACAGAATGGAGTTCATCTTACACGCCGGCAGATCCAATTCACGATAGTTATTATTCGGCAGCTTATATTCTACAGAAATTAAAACAAGTTGGTAATGCGGCAAACTCTATGTCATATTGGGTTTTTACCGATATTTTTGAAGAACCAGGACCAAGATTTACACCTTTCCACGGCGGTTTCGGATTATTGAATACGCAGGGAATCAAAAAACCGGCTTATTTCTCTTATTATTTATTGAATAAACTAGGAGAAACAGAACTTCTAAATTCAGATAAAGCTTCTTGGACTTCTAAAAATGCAAAAGGAGATGTTCAGGTTTTATTGTGGGATTTTACCAATACACATCCCGGCGATAAAGAGTTGAATCAAACGTATTATATAAAAGATCTTCCATCAAAAGAAAAAGGAAATGTAAAACTGGAGATTGACGGAATGCAGAAAGGAAAATATCTTGTAGAAATTTACAAAGTGGGTTACAAAGTAAATGACGCTTACGCAGATTATCTGGCGATGAATAAACCAAGTCAGTTAACACGTGAACAGGTAAATTTAATAAAAGAGAAAAATAACGGTGCGCCTATTTCGACAGAAAAAATTACAATTGACGGAAAAGGAACTTTCAGCAGAGAATTCAAAATCAATGAAAATGATGTTGTAATGCTGAATTTAATCAAACAATAATTAAAACCACAAACATAAAAGTAATATTAACTGTATTTAAAGATTCTGAGTCAGGAATCAAATCTTTAAATAAAAAGAACCTAACTATCTATGAAAAACAAAATGATATACCTTTCTGCAGCTTTGGTTTTTGCATTTTTTACTTCTTGTAAAAATGAGACACAAACTTCAGCTTCAAATTCCAGCCAGACTGAAGAATATGTTGGGAAAGAAATCAGTACAGATCATGATGCAGAAATCGATAAACTGATTTCGCAGATGACATTAGAAGAAAAAATAGGAATGCTTCACGGGAACAGTATGTTTGCCAATGCAGGTGTAAAACGTCTGGGAATTCCAGAATTAAAAATGGCTGATGGTCCGTTGGGAGTTCGCGAAGAAATTTCAAGAGACAATTGGGCTCCGGCAGGATGGACAAACGATTTTGCAACGTATTATCCGGCAGGAGGTGCTTTAGCAGCAACTTGGAATGCAGAAATGGCACATACTTTTGGAACTAGTTTAGGAGAAGAATTACGCGCAAGAGACAAAGATATGCTCCTTTCGCCAGCGATAAATATGGTAAGAACACCGCTTGGAGGAAGAACATACGAATACATGTCTGAAGACCCGTTTTTAAATAAAAAAATAGCTGTGCCTTTGGTTGTTGGTTTACAAGAAAAAGATGTAATGGCGTGTATAAAACACTACGCCGCAAACAATCAGGAAACAAATCGTGATTTTGTCGATGTACAAATTGACGAGCGTACACTTCGTGAAATTTATCTTCCCGCTTTTGAAGCTACTGTAAAAGAAGCAAAAGCATACAGTATAATGGGTGCTTATAACAAATTTAGAGGCGAATATTTATGTGAGAACGATTATATGCTGAATAAAATCCTTCGTGACGAATGGGGATTTAAAGGAGTTGTAGTTTCAGATTGGGCTGCGGTGCATTCAACAGCAAAATCTTTGAAAAATGGTTTAGATATTGAAATGGGAACACCAAAACCTTTCAACGAATTTTTCTTAGCCGATAAATTAATTGCAGCAGTAAAATCTGGAGAAGTTTCTGAGAAAGAAATTGATCTGCATGTAAAACGTATTTTAAGAGTTTTATTTCAAGTGAAAGCAATGGGCGGAGGCGAGCGTGCAAAAGGAAGCATCGCAACCGAAGCACATTACCAAGACGCTTACAAAATTGCAGCTGAAGCTATTGTATTGTTGAAAAACGAAAATAATGCACTGCCATTAAAATTAGATGGAGTTAAATCTATTGCTGTTATTGGAAATAATGCAACAAAGAAAAATGCTTTGGGCGGATTTGGTGCCGGAGTAAAAACAAAAAGGGAAGTTACACCTCTTGAAGGTCTTAAAAACAGACTTCCTTCATCAGTTAAAATCAATTATGCTGAAGGATATTTAGAGAAATATGAGGAGAAAAATAAAGGAAATTTAGGAAATATTACTTCTACAGGACCAGTTACAATTGACAAATTAGATCCTGCAAAAGTTCAGGAAGCTGTAGAAGCCGCTAAAAAATCTGATGTTGCCATTATTTTTGCAGGTTCAAATCGTGATTACGAAACAGAAGCTTCAGACCGTAGAGATTTACACTTGCCATTTGGACAAGAAGAATTAATCAAAAAAGTAATAGAGGCAAATCCAAAAACGATTGTAGTAATGATTGCCGGCGCTCCGTTTGATTTGAATGAAGTAAGTCAGAAATCATCAGCTTTAGTTTGGAGCTGGTTCAATGGTTCTGAAGGCGGAAATGCTTTGGCTGATGTTATTTTAGGAAAAGTAAATCCGTCAGGAAAATTACCTTGGACAATGCCAAAACAACTAAAAGATTCTCCTGCACATGCCACAAACAGTTTCCCCGGAGACAAAGCGGTTAATTATGCTGAAGGAATCTTAATAGGATACCGTTGGTTTGATACTAAAAACGTAGCACCATTATATCCTTTTGGTTATGGATTATCATACACAACTTTCGCACTTGATAATGCCAAAACAGATAAAGATTCTTACGCTCAAAACGACGTAATTGAAGTTACGGTTGACGTTAAAAACACTGGAAAAGTAGATGGAAAAGAAGTAGTTCAATTGTATACTTCAAAATCTGATTCAAAAATTACCCGTGCGGCACAGGAATTAAAAGGATTCAAAAAAGCAGATGTAAAAGCTGGTAGTTCTGAAAAAATAACAATTAAAGTTCCAGTAAAAGAATTGGCTTACTATGATGTAGCTGCTAAAAAATGGACAGTTGAGCCAGGAAAATACACAATTAAGTTAGGAACTTCTTCAAGAGATATTAAAAAGGAAATTAACTTCACAATCAAATAAAATGGAAAAGATCATCAAAGGTTACCTGTTTAGTTTTGTATTATGTTTTTCTTTTTTAAGTATTTGGGCTTGCAGTTCAGATAAAGAAGAAGCAGAGAAAACAGCCGAAAAAACACTTACGGTTGATACTAATAAAATTGATTTTGCCAACACAGGAAACGATGTCAACATAAAAGTGACAACAAATGCCAGAACATGGAAAATCAGCAGCGCCGATACTAAATGGCTCGAACTAAGTCAGACTTCTGGTGTTACAGGATCAGTTTTAGTTAAAATTACAGCTTTAGAAAATACCGGAAAAGAAGCAAGAACAGCTGTTATAACAATTACTTCTGATGAAACCTCGCCAATACAAATTGCAGTTTCTCAGGCGGGAGGCGCAGCAGCTGCAGGTTTATATCCAAGCTATAATACAAATCCAATTGCTGCAGACCAAACCGGAATGTCAAGTAATGCAGTGCAGTTAGCTGCAAAAATAAAACTAGGCTGGAATATTGGCAACACAATGGAAGCAACCGGAGGAGAAACGGCTTGGGGAAACCCAAAAGTTACAAAAGCTTTAATTGATGCTGTAAAAGCAAATGGTTTTAATGCCATTCGAATTCCGTGTTCATGGAATCAAAATTTAGCGAATGCTTCAACTGCACAAATTCAAACTGCCTGGCTGAACCGAGTGAAAGAAGTTGTACAATATTGTGTAGATAATGATATGTATGTTTTAGTAAACATTCACTGGGACGGCGGCTGGCTGGAAAACAATATCACCGAAGCCAAAAAAGAAGAAACTAACGCCAAACAAAAAGCTTTCTGGGAACAAATAGCCACACATTTACGTGACTTTGACGAGCATTTACTTTTTGCAAGTGCCAATGAGCCGGCTGTTGAAGATGCTGCACAAATGGCTGTTTTAACATCTTATCACCAAACGTTTATTAACGCTGTTCGTTCTACAGGAGGAAAAAACGCATACCGTACTTTAGTGGTTCAGGGACCAACAACAGACATTGAAAAAACAAATAAATTAATGACCGTTTTGCCAACAGATACAGCTGCAAACCGAATGATGGTTGAGGTTCATTATTATACACCATGGAATTTTGCAGGTTTAACAAAAGATGAATCCTGGGGTAAAATGTTTTACTATTGGGGATCAGGCTACCATTCAACAACCGATACTGAAAGAAATGCAAACTGGGGAGAAGAAGCAGACTTAGAGAAAAATTTCAAGTTAATGAAAACTCAGTTTGTAGATAAAGGAATTCCAGTCTTATTAGGAGAGTTTGGAGCAATAAGAAGAATAAGTTTAACCGGAGATGCTTTAACTTTACATTTGGCATCAAGAGCGTATTACTTAAAAACGGTGGTAAAAACGGCTCGTGCAAACGGATTATTACCTTTTTATTGGGACGAAGGAAGTACAGGCGATAACAGTTTTGGAATTTTTAAAAGAAGCGATAATACTGTTTTTGACTCACAGGCTTTGACGGCTTTAAAAGAAGGATTACAATAAAAAAACTTTCTAAATCATATTAGTGATATAAGGTAATTTAAATTTAAGAACAGCTTTGAATTTATTTTTACTTATATCACTAATTTGGTTTTAACTATTTTAAATTGCAGGATATGAAAAAGTATTTAATGGTTATTTTATTGATATTTAGCGTGTTTGTAAACGCTAATGTAAAAATGCCTTTATTGTTTTCAGATGGAATGGTGCTCCAAAGAGACAAACAAATTCCAATTTGGGGTTTTGCTGAAGCTGATGAAAAAATAGAAGTCCATTTTAACAAACAAATCCAAAAAACCACAGCCGATAAAAATGGAAAATGGACTCTTAATTTAAAATCAGAAAAAGCCGGCGGACCTTTTGAGTTGATTGTAATTGGAAAAAATAAAATCACGATCAAAAATGTTTTGGTTGGTGAAGTATGGATTTGCAGCGGACAATCGAATATGGAATTTCAGGTTTTCAAAACCATGAATGCCGAAAAAGAAATTGCAGATTCAAATTATCCAATGATTCGTCATTTTGGAGTGGCGCAGGATTTAAGCGGAAAACCAAAAGACGATTTAAAAGCTGGAAAATGGGAAACAGCAAACAAAGAAACCGTTGGTAATTTTACAGCTGTTGGATATTACTTTGCCAGAAAATTATATTCAGAATTAAAAATTCCAATAGGAATCATAAATACTTCCTGGGGAGGAACTAATGTCGAAACCTGGACAAGCCGTGAAGCGTTTCAAAACAGTCCGGATTTTAAAGCCATGATTGCTGATGTTCCAACGCTGAATGTCGATTCGATTTCGAAATTGTACGCCAGACAAATGAAAGAAAGAGTCGAAAGAATTCAGGGAACTCCGGTAAGTACAGAAAATGAAAATGTATTTAAAGATTTAACATTTAATGATACAAACTGGGGAGAACTTCATACTCCCAGTCTATGGGAAAATCAGCCTTTAGGTGATTTAGACGGCGTGGTTTGGATGAGAAAAACAATTACACTTTCTGCGGATGATATTAAAAACAAAGTAATACTAAGTCTTTCAAAAATTGATGATGAAGATATTACCTATGTTAACGGAATCGAAGTGGGTAAAAACACACAATACGACCTTAAACGTGTTTACGAAATACCGGTAAATATTTTAAAAGAAGGAAAAAATGTTATTGCTGTTCGAATTGTAGACAATAGCGGTGGCGGCGGTATCTACGGAGAAGCATCTGATTTAAAATTAACACTTGGCAGTAAAAATATACCGCTTGATGGAAAATGGAAATTCAAAGTTATTGTTGTAAAAACATCATTATCGCCAAACAGTTATCCATCATTATTATACAATGCAATGGTAAATCCGTTAGTGCCGTTTGCTATTCAGGGGGGGTTATGGTACCAGGGAGAAGCTAATGTTTGGAGGGCGAAAGAATATAAAAAGTCATTTCCGTTACTAATTCAGGATTGGAGAACAAAATTTAAACAAGGGAACTTCCCGTTTTATTTCGTACAATTGTCAACCTTTGATGAATTTGGCGGCAACAGCCAAAAAGGAAGCCGTTGGGCAGAACTTCGAGAAGCGCAGTCTGAAACTTTAAAACTGCCTAACACAGGAATGGCAGTTACAACCGATATTGGAAACGCAAAAGATATTCATCCAACTAACAAACAAGATATCGGATTGCGTTTGGCTGCGATTGCGATGAATAATATTTACGGCAAAAAACAAGTTTACAGCGGACCAGTTTATAAATCTCAGGAAATAAAAGGAAACCAGATTATTTTAACTTTCGACAATATTGGCAGCGGATTATCAACACCAAATAACGATGAGTTAAAAGGATTTGAAATCGCAGGAGCAGACAAAGTTTTTCATTCTGCGAAAGCGATTATAAAAGACAACAAAGTAATTGTTTCGAGCGATAAAGTTCAAAATCCCGCAGCAGTGCATTATGGCTGGGCAGACGATGACACACAGATCAATCTTTTTAACAAAGAAAAATTTCCTGCATCACAATTCAGAACCGATAATTGGGAAATGATTACTGCCGGCGAAAAATACAAAGTGAGTAAATAAATGCTGCTATGAAAAAAGTAACTTTCCTGTTGATAAACTTCATTTCAATTGTAATTTCGGCACAACAGCAAAAAGCAATTACAGGGGAAGAATTTTATCAAAATCCAATATTTGCCGGAGATTATGCAGATCCTTCCATTATTCGGGATGGCGAAGATTATTATATCGTGCATTCTTCATTTAACTATTATCCCGGATTATTAATTTGGACTTCCAAAGATTTAGTGAATTGGAAACCCGTTACTCATGCCCTTAAAAAAAGTGTAGGTTCTGTCTGGGCACCAGATTTGGTAAAATATAACAATAAATTCTACATCTATTTTCCGGCAAACGAAACCAATTATGTCGTTTGGGCAGATTCCATCAACGGACCCTGGAGCGATCCAATAGATTTAAAAATTGGAAATATCGATCCCGGACATTTTACAGATGAAAAAGGAAACCGATATCTCTATTTTAGTAACGGAAATTATGTTCCATTATCAAAAGACGGTTTATCTGTTACCGGTGAAGGTAAACATGTTTATGACGGCTGGAAAATCCCCGAAGAATGGTCGATTGAATGTTTCTGTATGGAAGGGCCAAAAGTAATGAAACGAGGAAATTATTATTATCTAACCGTTGCCGAAGGCGGAACTGCCGGCCCCGCAACAAGCCATATGGTAATTTCGGCAAGATCAAAATCGCCTTTAGGTCCTTGGGAAAATTCTCCATACAATCCTATTATCAGAACCAAAGACAAATCAGAGAAATGGTGGTCAAAAGGACATTCTACACTCATTGATGATGCAGACGGAAATTGGTGGATGGTTTTTCATGGTTACGAAAACGGCTATCATAATATGGGACGCCAGACACTTTTAGAACCTGTAGAATGGACAAGCGACGGCTGGTTTAAAAGTCCTGAAAATATCAAAACTGAAAACCCAATTAAAAAACCGGCAGGTAAAAACATTAAAAGCAATTTTACACTTTCTGATAATTTTTCAGGAACAATGCTAAAACCGCAATGGCAGTTTTTTAATGAATTTGATGCAGAAAGATTCAAGTTAATCAATAACAGTTTAGAACTTAAAGCTAAAGGGAAAAACATTGGCGAAAGCTCACCGCTTTTATGTACGCCTCCAGATCATTCTTATACTGCTGAAGTTGAAGTTGAAATAAAAGGAAATGCTGCCGCAGGACTTATTTTGTTTTACGATACTAAAGTATATACCGGAATTGCAGCTGATAAAGAAAATGTTTTGGCAATCCTGAGATCCTGGCAGTTTCCTACTCAAAAAGGAATTAACAAAACCCATTTGTTTCTTCGTTTAGAAAAAAAAGAACAGCTTGTAAATATGTTTTACAGCATTGATGGAAAAGAATGGAAAAAAATTGAAAATTCAGCCGAAGTCTCAGCATTTCATCATAATGTTCTCAGCGGATTCATGAGTCTGCGTTTAGGTCTTTCTGCTGTTGGTGAAGGTCAGGTTACATTTAGAAATTTTAAATACATATCAAATTAACTGTTTTTATTATTAGGGCGTGACCGTACAAAAATAAGAAGGCAAAGATACTTTGTGTAAATACGCCTTCTTATTTTGGTACGGTCGGGCTATACGCACTACTTCGGTAGTTTGCTTCTATCCCTCACGCGCGCAAAATGAGATAGAAATTTTCTGTCCTAATATGTATTCAAAACCAGTAAAGTTTCAATAGATTTTTACTAGTTTAGTTACTAAAATAAATACCTAACAGTTTTTAAAATCTGTCAGGACAAACCAAAAAACAATTAAACGCATCAAAAAATGAATTCAACCCTCATAAAAAAAACATTTTTCATCATACTTCTCACATCTTACTATACAAGCATTTTGGCACAATCAAAAAATGTTTTATGGTACAAACAGCCCGCAGAATTTTTTGAAGAAAGTTTAGTTTTAGGAAACGGAAAAATGGGTGCGACAGTTTTTGGAGGTGTAAATTCAGATAAAATTTATTTGAATGACATTACACTTTGGTCAGGCGAACCTGTAAATGCAAATATGAATCCGGAAGCTTATAAAAATATTCCAGCGATTCGCGAAGCATTGCAAAACGAAAACTACAAACTGGCCGAAGAATTAAATAAAAAAGTACAAGGAAAAAATTCCGAATCGTATGCGCCTTTAGGAACACTGGAAATCAATAATTCTGAAAAAGGAAAAGCCGTAAATTATCGCAGAGAACTGGATATTTCAAATGCCGTATCAAAAGTAAGTTATGAAATGGCAGGCATAAAATACACACGAGAGTATTTTGTTTCGGCACCAGACCAAATCATGATAATTAAATTAACAGCCGATCAAAAGGGGGCTTTAAATTTTGATGTCAATTTAAAAAGCCTTTTAAAATCTAATGTAGAAGTACGAAATAATATCTTGGTTATGACTGGTTCTGCACCAATTCATGAAAATGCAGGATACAATGTACTGCCAAAATATCTAGCCCTAAAAGATAGAGGGACACGATTTACAGGTTTAGTTCAAATCAAAAAAACCGACGGAAAAATTACAAGTTCGAGAGAAACGTTAACCTTAAAAGACGCAACAGAAGCGATTATTTACGTTTCTGTCGCAACAAGTTTTAATGGTTTTGACAAAAATCCGGCATCAGAAGGTTTAGACGATATAGCAATTGCGGCACAAAACCTGAATAAAGCTTTTGAAAAACCATTTGACAAAATAAAAGAATCTCACATTGCCGATTATCAAAAATTTTATAATCGCGTTGACTTAAAATTAGGCAAAACAACCGCTCCTGATTTGCCAACAGACGAGCGTTTATTGCGTTATGCAGATGGAAAAGAAGATAAAAATCTCGAAATATTGTATTTTAATTACGGTCGGTATTTATTAATCAGCTCATCAAGAACCCTTGGAGTTCCGGCAAATCTGCAAGGACTTTGGAATCCGCATTTAAGTCCGCCTTGGAGTAGTAATTATACAATGAATATTAATCTGGAAGAAAATTACTGGCTGGCAGAAAACACCAATCTTTCAGAAATGCACAAATCGCTTTTGAGTTTCATTAAAAACCTTTCGGTAACAGGAAAAGTTACGGCAAAGACTTTTTATGGAGTTGATAAAGGCTGGGCTGCAGCGCATAATTCAGATATCTGGGCAATGACCAATCCAGTTGGGCAGTTTGGAAAAGAAGATCCAATGTGGGCTTGCTGGCCAATGGCGGGTGCCTGGCTGAGTACTCATATTTGGGAACACTACATTTTCACACAAGACGAAACATACTTAAAAAAAGAAGGTTATCCGTTAATGAAAGGTGCTGCCGAATTTTGTTTGGGCTGGCTTGTAACCGATAAAAAAGGAAATTTAATTACATCGCCATCCACTTCCCCAGAAAACCAATACAAACTGGAAGATGGTTTTGTGGGTGCGACATTTTACGGAGGAACGGCAGATTTAGCTATGATTCGCGAATGTTTACATAAAACCATAAAAGCGTCAAAAGTGCTGAATACAGATGCTGCTTTTAGAGTAAAATTAGAAACAGCACTTTCAAAATTACATCCGTATCAAATTGGTAAAAAAGGAAATCTACAGGAATGGTATTTTGACTGGGATGATCAGGATCCAAAACATCGCCATCAATCGCAGTTATTCGGACTTTTTCCAGGCGATCATATTACGCCTTTAAAAACTCCGGATTTGGCTGAAGCCTCAAAAAAAACTTTAGAAATAAAAGGAGATGAAACAACCGGCTGGTCAAAAGGCTGGAGAATTAATCTTTGGGCTAGACTTTGGGACGGAAACCGCGCTTATAAAATGTTCCGAGAATTACTTCGTTATGTAGATCCTGACGGAAAGAAAACGGAAAAACCTAGAAGAGGAGGTGGAACATACCCAAATTTATTCGACGCACATCCGCCATTTCAAATTGATGGTAATTTTGGAGGCGCAGCTGCGGTTGCCGAAATGTTAGTCCAGTCAGATGAAAATGAAATCCGATTATTACCTGCTTTGCCAGATGCCTGGGCAGAAGGTTCTGTAAAAGGAATCTGTGCCAGAGGAGGATTTGAAATTGAAATGAATTGGAACGATAAAATAGTTCAGCAAATAACAATTTCTTCTAAAATTGGAGGGAAGACAACTTTGATTTTTGGGGATAAAAAACAAGAGATTGTTTTGAAAAAAGGAGAGAAAAAAGAAATTAATTTTTAAAGCTTCGGAGAAGCGAAATATTAATAGAATAAAATAGACATTTACAATATAAAGCTCCAGCGGAACGACATAATAATTTTAACAATCAAATATGTCGCTCCGTTGGAGCTCTTTACATTCGGACGGTTTAATTTCTATAAATATATAGCCTCTCTGAGGCTTTCTAATAACAAACCCGACAGGTTTCAAAAACCTGTCGGGTTTGTTGATTTGTAAACGAGAGGCTTCGACTTCGCTCAGCCTGACAAAATGCATTATTCCTTGTTTGTAGCTTGTTCTTTTTCTTCTGCTTTTTCAGAATGTTCTTTTTTAAAAGTGTCGTACCATTTTTCAATTGACGGATATACAAAAGCAGCGACTTTTTTAACCGGATTATAAAAAATAGTATTATCTAAAGTTTCCTTTTTGGCAAAAGTGTTGTTGAAGTTGATCTTTTCAAACAAAGCGATAAAAATACTTAGGATTAGAATAGTTTTTAAAACCCTGAAAAATCCGCCTCCAAGTTTGTTCATCCATCCCAACATGGCAAAATCGGCAATTCCGGTTAATATTTTTGCCAGGAAATAAACGCCAATTACAACCAGAATAAAAGTTAGAATAAAAGCCGTAATCTGAATATTGTTCGGATTCCAAGAAACATGTTTTGAAATCATTTCGCTCATTAATGAAGAAAATTTTATGGCAAGATAAATTCCTAATAACAAAGAAATAAAAGAAGCGACTTCAACAAAAAGTCCGTTTTTAATGCCTTTATATAAACTATAACCTAAAAGTGCGGCTACAATAATATCAAAAAAACTCATGTTTTGGTTTGGTGTTTAATGAGGCACAAAGATATGTCTTTTTTCAGGTTCAATGCTTGATAGTGACAAAGGTTGAGAGGTTTTTGTAGTAGTATTTTTGTATGTGTTAATTTTTTTAGGTGCAATGTATTGAACTGTGTATCTTTGCAAATCAAATTTTAGAGTTCGGATTATAATTCTGCCCCCTTCAGAATTGAATTTTTAAACAATCTAATATCTAAAATCAACAATCTAAAATCATACAATGTCTAGAGATATACAATTAAAAGAGCGCTGGGAAAAGCTCGTCGATATACTTTCCAATCAATTTTCGCAGGGCGAAGACTTAGATTTGGATGCCATAATTTACCTAATTGGAGTTCAGGAACTCGGAAAACTACACCGTGAATTCAAAAAAGATGAAAAATTAAATCTGATGCATATTGCCATCTGCCGATTGTTAGAACCATACGGATATTACGAATTTGACTTTTTTGATGCCGAAGGCTGGCCGCACTATAAAATAAAAGAACAACTCCCGCCGTTAAAAGCTGGTGAACAATCGGTTTTAATGAAAGAAGCAATCGTTAATTACTTTTTAGAAAGAAAATTGATTGAGTAGTTTTTTAGTTTACAGCCGCAGTCTCAGTTTTTCAGCTTTTGAGACTGGAAACTGTCACTGAAAACTGAGACTAAAAACTAAAGAAAATGTGCAGATACGCAATGGTATCCTATAAACCTCATTATGCTTGTTTTAATTGTCGAAAAACATTTAAAAGAAGATTAATGGGAGATATTAAAAAAGGAGAAACATCGATTTTTGAAGCCAAATGTCCGCAATGTGGAGAATTAATGGCAAATATGGGACTTGATTTTGAATCGCCTAAGAAAGACGACGTAAAAAAATGGGAACATCTTAAAAGCTTATATTCTGTTGGTATTACATTTCATTCCTGTGGCTGCAACGGACCAGGTTATATTCCGAATTCAAAAGAAAAATTAATCGAGTATTTTGAAGGCATAAAAAAGACATATCTTAAAAATATGGATTTTTGGCGAACCAGGATTGAACCTTCAACAAAACAGCAAAAAGAACGGGATTTAAATAAAAACTGGCATAAATTAAGCAGTATCTCTCCTAATTACAAAAAGGAAATAGTAACCAATCAGCAAGGTTTAGATTATTGGCATGTAAAGATTAAACAAGTTGAAGAAAAGTTAAATCTGATAAAATAATTTACAGAAAACCTAAAACTGCAGCTGTGACCGCACACTTTCAACTAAAAACACTAAATTTGTACTCTCAATTATCGAAGGAAAATGATAGATAAGATAAAACAGCATATAGAGGAAGCTAAAGCCTTTAATGAGAAAAATAAAGAATCTTTAGAACAATTTCGTATTAAATATTTAGGAAGTAAGGGTTTATTAAAAGAACTTTTTAATGAGTTTAAAAATATTCCAAACGACCAGAAAAAAGATTTTGGACAAGTAATCAATACTTTAAAAGCTGTTGCTGAAGAAAAAGTAAAGCAGATTCAGGAAGAGCTTGAAAGCAAAGAAGAATCAAAAGGAGTTTTTGGTGATTTAACACGTGCTGCAGAACCAGTAATTATTGGTTCACGCCACCCAATTTCTATTGTTAAAAATCAGATTATAGATATTTTTGCCAATATCGGATTCAACGTTTCTGAAGGACCGGAAATCGAAGACGACTGGCATAACTTTACTGCATTGAACTTACCGGAATATCACCCGGCACGTGATATGCAGGATACATTTTTCATTCAGACAAATCCTGATGTGTTATTGCGTACGCATACATCATCTGTTCAGGTGCGTTATATGGAAAATCATAAACCGCCAATTCGTACGATTTCTCCGGGACGTGTTTTCCGGAACGAAGCAATTTCATCTCGTTCGCACTGTATTTTCCATCAAGTGGAAGGATTATACATTGACAAAGATGTTTCTTTTGCCGATTTAAAACAGACATTGTTATATTTCACAAAAGAAATGTTCGGAAAATCTAAGATCCGTCTTCGTCCGTCGTATTTCCCATTTACTGAACCAAGTGCCGAAATTGATATTTATTGGGGTCTAAAAACAGAAACCGATTACCGTATTACAAAAGGAACAGGCTGGTTAGAAATTGGAGGCTGCGGAATGGTAGATCCAAACGTTTTGAAAAACTGTGATATCAATCCAGATGAATACAACGGTTTTGCTTTTGGAATGGGAGTAGAGCGTATTGCAATGCTTTTATACCAAATAGGCGATATCCGTATGTTCTATGAAAATGATGTTCGTTTCTTAGAGCAGTTTAAAGCAAATATTTAAAAAAGTTATATAGTAAATAGTGATTAGTAAAGAGCTTTCTTTCTAATCACTATTTACTTTTTACTATTCACTTAAAAGATGAAAAAAGATATAATAATTCCAGAAGTTGAAAACGTATTCTTGGCAGCTGTGCAGGAATGGAGTGACGATTTTATGGAAAAAGTATGGTACGCTTATTTAGTTAATGACAGTGATTTTAACTTAGACAGCGTTATGGTGGTTTCAAAAGCTTTTGGAACGATTGACGGCGAAATGAAAAAAACTTCAATCCTGCGTCATGCTTTTGTTGAGGTTCCTTCGGTTTCGGTTGTAAAGATAGAATTGGTCGAGAAAAGCCTTTTAGCACTTAACAACGAATTTATGGTGACTTTCTTCATTGGAAATACATTATACGATAAGAAGTTTATTTTTAAAGCCAATTCGCTTGACGAAACTAAAACGGAAGAAGTGCCGATTTTGTTTGTTGAAGGGGTTATGGTGAAGTAGAGAATTAAAAGAGCAAAGAAGCAAGAGCAAAGAATTTTGAAAATAGAATAAAGAAGAAAGAGTCAAGACTAGAATGATAGTTTGACTCTTTTTTTGTTTTATAAATCTATCCTATTTTTAATCTTCTTAAAATCTTTTTCCTTGTCCTTCTTTTTCTTCTCAAAAAACTACTGCGGTAAAAGAGGCTGTTTCATTCTATACCCTGTGCTTGACAAACTCATAATAAAATCTTCTAAAGCATCTAATTCTGATTTGCTTAAATTTAATTTCTGAATGAGTTTAGAAGTCGTTGGAAACAAAGTATCGTTTAATTGATTTTCTTTTCGTTTTGGCTGAGGCATTCCAGCGTTGTATATGTTTAATACACCGCGTAAATTTGGAAATAATCCATTGTGCATATATGGTGCGTTTTGAGCTACACCTCTTAAAGATTGCGTTTTAAATTCACCAACATTTTCTGCTTTTCCTGTCACGTTATATCTTCCTAAATCCTGATATTCTCTTCCGTAATAGGTTAAACCAATATTATGGAATTTATTATCGGCAAAATTAGCTGTATTATGACAATTGATACATCTTGCTTTTGTACGGAATAGATGTAAACCTTCGACTTGTTTGTTTGTCAATTGTGTAGAATCGCCTTCAATAAATCTGTCAAACTTGCTTTTTGGAGTAATTAAAGTTCTCTCGAATGTTGCAATGGCTTTTAAAATCTCTTCCTGAGTCAGTTTTTCTTTTCCAAAAGCCTTTTTAAAATACGGTTTGTAGCCTTTTATTTTGTTTAAACGTTTTGTTGCTAAGTCAATGTGAAAGTTCATTTCTTTAGCATCTTTTATTGGAAAACTTGCCTGATCTTCTAAAGTTTCGGCTCTGCCATCCCAAAAGAAAACTTTAGAATACGCAATATTCATTAAACTTGGCGCATTTCGGTTTCCCTGTTGTCTGCCTTCGCCGTATGAAACTCTTCTGGCATCGCCCCAGTTCAATTCTGGATCGTGGCAGTTGGCACACGAAATCTGCCCGGATTTGGATAATCTAGGATCAAAGAAGAGTACTTTACCCAATTCGGCTTTTTCTTCGGTATAGGGATTGTTTTCGGGAAATTTAGGTTTGCCTAAAATTCCGATGTCTTCAAAACCTTGTGCGTACACAATAGAGTCTACTTCTGGCTTAGGCCATTTTTGATAATCGCCGCTGCTGTATAATTTTTTTAATTCGGAAATGGATAGGTTTGGTTCAATCTTAGCATAAGAAAGCATGATGAGTGAAACTACCATTGCCCCAATGCCGATTAATTTTGTTTTCATTTTTTAATAATTTAATTGTACACCCATTTGAACCCAATAGGTGGTATTGGTATTAATGCTGACTGGATAATCAGTTTGTTTTTTAAGTGCGATTTTCTCTTTTAAATTGGTAAAGAAAACCACTGTTTTGTTATTTTTTGTTGGATAACTGTATTGTAAACGCAATGCAGGAGCAAAATAATTGGTTGTATTAACGGCATAATCATAAAGAATCACTTCATCAAAAAAACGAGCATTTGTGCCGCCCGAAGTATCGTAATATTCCAGTTTTGACGGAAGCGGGAAATACATGTTGAAACTTACGGTTGTATTTAATTTACTTTTGTTGAAAGCAAAATCTTTGCTGGTGTAAATTCCGGTGTTTAACGAGTTTAATTCAATATGAGCTGTTGCCAAGATATCATTGTATTCGTTTTGCTGATAAATCATATTCAAACCCAGTAAATAATCAATTTTTGAACCTGTTTTTTTTGATAATGACGCTGTACAATTGATTTTGCTTAATGAATTGGTATAATTGTAACCATTGCTTTGTTTGTCAAAATTGCGGGCATCACTTTGATCAAACTGCAAAGTGGACTGAATTTCTTTTTGATTCCATTTATGAAAAGCAAATAATTCAGCATGATTGGCTTTTGTTTTTATTTTCATTCTTTCATATTCTTTAAGAGAATAAGAGCTGGGATAAAAAATATTGTTTGAATTTTGCTTGTAGTACAAAGCCGTAAAAATTGTTTTTTTATTTGAGAAAGTATATCCTAAACCTGCTTTATCTATAAGATCTTTATAATTATAAGAATAACTGCCTTCAATAGATTTAAAATAATTTAGAATTCTTCCATAACCTGCATTAAAACGAAGATAGGTTTCAGGATAGGCTTCGTAATTTAAAGTGTTATTATTATACGTATAACTGAAATCTTTTTGGTTTTCGGCATAACTGCCTAGAAGAAAAGCTTTATGATTTTTTGAAATTTGATAACCAAGCTGTAATTCTCCTCCCAGTTTTCTGTTGATAATTTGAGATCTTGGGTCTAAAGTCCTGCTGTATTTTTCGGCACCATAATTAGCTTTAACAGCAACAGATAAATGATTGGTAATCTCTTTAGAAAAACCGCCGTTTAAAGCATAAACCTGATTGTCCCAATTGGCTTTTCTGGGAACATAAAAATAATGCGGCGTAATCACTTCCTGTTCTTCGGCACGATCATCAGAAAGTACAAATCCCAGATTTTTTTCTAATATTTTTTTGATGGTCAAATCGCCAAATAACTTCCATTTAGATTTTGTTGTAAAATATCCCTGTGCTGAAAATTGATACGTATTAACCTCATTTGCAATCTGCTTTCGGGCAAATTCATTTTGCTGATGCTCATAAGAAACTTCAGTAAAAGTAAAATCCTTAATACTTGGAGTTGTGTAAATAATAGGGTATTTGAAAACTTGATTTTTGATCTGATCGTCAACAATGTGGTTTTGCACTTTGATAGTGTCTTGTGCCTTTACATTAAAAACGAAAGAAAACAACAAAAGAAGTAATGCCCAGTATTTCCAGGCATTACTTTTAATGTTATTTGTTTTAATCTTATTGATTTTCATTAAAGAAAATTTTTAGTTGAATCCTCTAGGGTTTGCAGTTACTTCCACAAAATCGTTTGTAGAGTTATTAGTGTCCTGAAGAACAATTCTTCCGGCAATTGTAGTTTTAGTTTTTCTCATTACTGATTTTGAAGAATACGCTCCAGAAGGCAGATAAGTATTTCCTCCATCAATTTGTGGCTGCAGTTTTTTAGGAATTAAATTAGATCCTAAATCTTTTGTAGTATCAACACCATCAATAATAACTAAATTAGGAATTTGAAGGAATAAGTTTTTATCTCCTTTAGGGTTTTTGTATGTTTTTAAAGCAGTGAATGCAGCATTCTCCATTTTAAAAATAACATACGCCTGTCTTCCGTTTGCATCTAAGATCATATCATTATTACTATTTCCCCAATATGCAATATCCACATCCGGAACAGCAGGATTTTGGATGTCGTATTGATAAAGATCGCCTGAATAAGTTCCTAAGAATGATTCGAAATCTGCTTTGCTTAAATCTACAGTCAGTTCAGGGCTTACGATACTAACCGCTTTACCATTATTATCAACATAATTGGCTTTATGATTAATTGCGTTTTGAGCGATAACAATACTCGCTCCCGGCTGTACAGGATATTGTGTGCCGTTTCCTGGTATTTTGATGATATTAATTGCGTAAACAAAATCTGTATTTGCAGTATTTCCTATAGTCATTCCATCTGATTTGCTCCAGTCAAATTGACCGTTTGCTAAAGAGTATGGAGTTACTGTTGTCGCAGTAGATCCTGTAAGTTGTGCCATGTATAAACCATCTGCATACTGAACCGTATTTGAGTTATTGTAAATTTCGATAAACTGATCTCTAAATACCGCACCTTTTTTAGTATCAGAACCACCGTAGTAAATTTGTTTAATTACAAAATCGCCTACTTTAGAAGTTTTCATTTCTACGTTTGCAGTAATAGAAGTGGCATTTACAATAACGTTGCTTTCTGCTCCATTAAAATTAATTTCGGTTTCTGTTGGCGTATATCCAAAAGTCTCAGTAAATTCAGCTGACTGTATTACTTTGGTAGCCGTAATAGAATAAGATCCCGGTAAAATTTGTTTAAAAAGGGCAATACCATTTTCGTCAGATTCAACTGTATATTTATTAGCAGTTTCTGTATTCACAATAGTAACACTTGCTTTTTTAACTGCCTGACTGTTAAAAGCCGCATCGTATTTAAGCGAAACGCTAAAATCTACAGGTTTTAATGCTTCACTTTCGTTATTGTCATTGCTGCAAGACTGGATAATTAATCCAAAGAGTATTATAAAAATAGAGAGCGTTTTTTTCATAGTATATAGATTTAAAATTGATAATTAAGTCGTGTTCCAAACGAAAAGTTTGCAATGTCATACATGGTTCTTAAATTGTCTTTGTCGTAATAAGGTTTTAGATTTAAAAAATTGGTAGAATAAAAGGAAACACTAAATCCGTTTAAGAAATCTTTAGAAATGCGCAGATGAAAATTATGCAGCATATCCTCAAGCTTGGTTTGAGTACCTTTTATAGTTCGAATAATATGACCGTATTTTTGTAAATCACTACGCTCTTCCTGCGGAATTTCGTGGTAAGTCAATGTCGCATCTAAATAACCATTTGGAAACTCACTCGTAGGAATGTAGGAAGTACGTAATATAGTATGCTCGCTTCTTAAGGACAGTAATAAGCCTGCTTTGGGAATATGATAACTAAAATTGAAACTTGCTGTAAAGTTTTCGTTTGTTGTTGGCATTGAAGGAAATACGCCGTATTTTTCTGTAGATAACAAGTTTGTAGAAGCGTAATAATTAATAGACTTACTATTATCATTAGTTTTTACATAAGAGGCATTCATGCTGACATCCAGATTTAATGCTTTGATCTTGTGGAAGTTTATTATCGTTTCAATACCCATATCTTCAGAATTCGTATTGTTTTGAATGCTGTTGGTTAGGTAATACAGTTTTGCTGTGCCAACAATCTCATACGTTGGAATTTCTGTTCCGTTTGTAATGACATTTGCTTGTGGGATTTCTTTCGAGACAGGAACCTGCTGGCCTGTAAAACCATTCGTCAGTTTGTTATAATATCCCGTTAGATTTATATTGGCAAAAGGAAGATCAATATCGATTCCGCCTTCAGTTTTTAATGACTTGGAAGGTTTTAAATTCAGGTTATCCCCAGGACTTACTACAGTCAAAATCCATGCTTTTTGATAAACACCGGGATAACTGTAGATTCCATTGCCTAATAATCGGTCTAAGTAGCGTTCTCCGGTATATAATTGATTAAGCGAAGGGGCTTTAGACGATAATCCAAATCCACCGCGGACTCTAAAAGTTTTGTTTAGAGAAAAAGAGGAATTAATACGCGGCTGTAAGGATACGTTACCGGACTGATTTTCATAGCGAATTCCGTAATCAATATTCAGGATTTTATCTTCTCCAAATTTTTTATATACTCTGTCCTCCAGATAACCAGAAAACTGGGTTTCAGTTCGGGTTCTGTTAAAATCATAATCTCTATAACCCAGTTTGCTGTCGCCTCCTTCAGCTAGAACATAAAAATTTATTAAACCCGTTGCGCTGCTTTTTCTACCTTCTCCTTTGTTTGAACTTGATCTTCCTGATAGTCCGAATGAAATACTGTGCACCCAATTGGTTGTAGTAGTAAGGGTTTTAGTAGTTTCAAGATTCACAAAAGTAGAAATTGGAATACCTTCGACTGTGCTGATACTGGTATATTGAGAAGGAATAACGAAAGCTTCATGAATTCCTTCTTCTTTAGAATCAGTTGCAGCAGTTAAAGATCGATTCATCCATCTTTCTTTTCTGGAAAACTGCCTGTCATAAGAGAAACCGCTGTTTATGTTTATACCATCCAGCCAAATATTTGAAGGTTTCCACATTAAGTTGTTAGAAATCGAAAAACCCTGCTTTTCATTTTTTACAACATCTGCCGTAATATTATCAGGATCATGTTTTGCATCATCTAAGTTTGATCTAACGGATAAATTCAGGGTATTTTTTATTTTAGAAAGTTTATCTGTAGTTTTCCAGGCAAAACTTCCGCTGATGCGCTGATAATTCAATAAATTGTCTCTTGGGTCTGCTTTAGAATCTAAAAAGTTAATTCCAAAATTCATCGAGTTTCTTGAATCTAATTTAATGCCTTTGGTCAAATTCAATTCACTTGTAGCATCTCTAATAGAAGCAGAAACTCTGTACGGACTGTTTCCAACTTTAGTCGTTATCAAAACAAGTCCTGAAGTCAAATCGCCATATTTTGCAGAAGGAATTCCCTGAATGACTTTTATCTCTTCAATAGTATTTGTTGGAATTTCCCTAAGATCGACCCCGACATTTGGGTTATTAAAAACTTTATTACGAATGCCATAATCATTGCCGGCCAAAGTAGGTGTATTTGGACTAAGTGCCTGCATATTTTCATTGTTCGAAATTGGAATATCATTTATTACAAATGAAGTTCCAAACGCTTTACTGCCTTTAGAAGAATTACCATCAGATGCCGTACGAAAAACAATATTTTTATATTCATTTAAACTAAAATCTACGGTTTTTTGCCCCGGAAGCTGTTGTAAAACATCATCTAAAGAAAAAGCCTGAACATTATTTATGGCATTTGTTCCGAGAGTTAATTCAGAATATTTACGCTCTTTATTCGCTGTAACCATTACTTCTTTAAGATGAAGTGTATTATCTTCTAAATAAACGGTAATAGAGTTCTGCCCATCTTTTAGTGATTGATTAATTTCTTTTTTTCCAAGTATAGAAAAATTTAGCTCAATGTCCTGAAAGTAAGGAAGCGTAATGGAGAAATTTCCATCTTTATCAGAAATCGTCCAGTTTTCTGTTTTGGTATCGCGAACAAAAACACCAGATAAAGATGTAGATGTTTCTTTCGACAAAATTGTACCGGAAATGGTTTTTTGAGAAAAAATTGTTTGAGTGAACAGTAAGAAAATTATAATGTAGCGCACCTATATTTAATTTAGAACAAATAAAAATAATGATGCAAATCTATTGATAATTCTTTGCGAAGCAATGAAAAATAAAGGAATTGTAAAATAGAGTATAAGTCTAATTGTGAGAAATAACAATTTGTAAAGTTTTAAATAATGAAGTTATCTTGTTGATAAACAGTTGAGTAATTCTTAGGGTGTTTTGTAAGGCTAATAACTTTACTTTTTTTATGTAAGATGTAGGTTTGATGTATTCTCAAATAAAATATTTCTTGTTAATTGAGTAGTTTTTATTCGCTCAGTTTTATTTTTGAGATTTCTTATCCATAAAAAAAGAGCCAAGACTGAAATTCAGTTTGGCTCTTTTTTTATTGCTTCTTGTCTCTTTTTAATAAAAAATATTAATCCAAAGATTCCGTTAATTTTCTGAAAACCGTTTTTGCATCTTTTCCTTCGTATAAAACAGCATAAACAGCATCAATAATTGGCGTTTTAGCACCATATCCCTGATTTAGTTTATAAGCACTTTTTGTAGCATAATATCCTTCGGCAACCATACTCATTTCCATCATGGCACTTTTTACAGTGTATCCTTTTCCTATCATATTTCCAAACATTCTGTTTCTTGAAAAAACTGAATATCCTGTAACTAGTAAATCGCCTAAATAAGCCGAATCATTAATGTTACGTTTCATTTTATGAACTTTACGAATGAATTTCTTCATTTCGCGAATGGCATTACTCATTAAAACCGACTGGAAATTATCTCCATAACCTAATCCATGTGCAATTCCGGCTGCGATTGAATAAATGTTTTTCAGCATTGCAGCGTATTCGGTACCAATAATATCATCAGAGATTTTGGCTTTAATATAATTTCCGGAAAGTGATTTTGCTACGATAGAAGCTTTTTCAGGATCACCGCAGGCAATGGTTAAATACGAAAGTCGTTCAAGAGCAACTTCTTCGGCGTGACATGGACCAGTAATAACACCAATGTTGTAATACGGAATATCGTATTGAATATGAAAATGCTCGCCAACAATTAAACTCGTTTCAGGAACAATACCTTTAATAGCCGAAAAAATAATTTTATCAGCCAATGAAACCGTCATGTTTTTTAATTCAGCATCAAGGAAAGCAGATGGAATTGCAAAAATAATGTAATCTGCATATTCAATTGCTTCGTTTATATTGCTGGTCAGTTTAAGTTTATTGGTGTCAAATTCAACAGAACTTAAATAGTTTGGATTGTGTTTGTATTTTTGAAGATGTTCAATTGCAGATTCATTACGCATGTACCACGCAATTTCTGAAAGATTAACGCATAACATTTTTGCAATTGCCGTAGCCCAGCTTCCCCCTCCAATTACTGCAAATTTTAACTTTTCGCTCATTATTTTATTAATTTAAAACAAAAGTACTTAATAATGTGCTAATAAAGCAAAATCTGATTTAAGAAATTTGGTAAAGGCCTTTTGGTTCGTGCTCTTTTAAATTAAAAGCTGCTGAATTTCAGATTATATTTCAGCTTTAAAAACTAAATTTATACAAAAAAATGTATTTTTGAGAAATTTCTTTCAATTATGATAAATAAATTTTTGACTCTTTTTTTTGTTTTCACACCATTATTTTCTTTCTCCCAAAATATGGAACCACTTTATTTCGACGCCAATTGGAAAGTTACAACCAAAGAAAATGCTTCTTTTTACAGAATTCAGCCTTCAAAAAAATTAGGAAATCTAATTTTAGTCGAAGATTTCTACATCAATAAAACACCGCAGTTTCAGGGATATTCTTTTCAGGATAATGAAGATAATTATGTGGGCGATGTACTTTGGCTGGATGAAAATGGCTTTGATTCTTCTTTTTATCAATTTTATAATTTTTCTGCGGTTTCAAATTTGACGTATTATTATCCAAGCGGGCAAAAGTTAAAAACCATTCAGTATAAAAATGGAAGAAAAGATGGTGAAACTATTCTTTATCACGAAGACGGCAGTGTGTTGATGAAAGGAAAATACGACGGAGGAAAACCTGCAAGCGGTGATTTTGAAGAAGTTTTAAATTGGGAAGATTACCGATTGAACAAAGCCGATAATGCAGCCGATAGGGAAGAACCAATTCGAATGACCGAGGGGATGATTATTCGTGATGAAACGGGCAAGACTAAAACCAGAAAGATTATTAAGAAAAAGATATTCTGGACAGCTTCAAAACAACTGGCCCAAGAAATATGGTACGATATTGCAAATGGTAATACAGAACCGTTTAAGCAGATAAATTACGATAAGTCGGGAAAAATTCTGCAGACTATTAATGAAAATGACTTTGAAAAGTACGGACGTGAAATTTCAAACGGAGTTGTCTACAATTATTACTTTCAAAACAAATTTGCAGTTGCTGTAAAATCTAAAACGAATTATAAAAACGGGCAGAAAAACGGAGAGGAAATTCAATATTTTCCAAACGGAAAAGTTTTAAAAATTGTAAAATATTCTGATGGAGAAGAACAAGGCGATCAGGTTGAATACAACTCAGACGGAAGTATAAAAGCAAAACGAATTTATAAAAACGGACAGCCTTTTGAGGGTAATTTTGATGAAAGATTTGCAAGTGATTTATTTATCAATCAAAATTATAATAATGGATTGATAGAAGGAGAAACAATTGTCAAAGATGAATCTGGAAATATTGTTGCAAAAGGAATTTACAAAGATGGAAAACCATTCAATGGAACTTTTGTCGTTAAAACTGAAAATGAGCAAAACGAATTAATCAGTGTTTCTGGATACAAGAAAAATGGAATTCAGAAAATCTTTAATTATTATCTCGACGATCCGGTTAGAACTTACACGGTGGTAAACGATATTAAAAACGGAGAAACTGTTTTTTACGATAATCGCGAAGTAACAGGAAAGCTGGAATATAAAAATGATCTGCCGTATGAAGGAACTTTAGTTGAGGCTCAAAAAAGCACAATTTATAAAAAAGGAACAGTAACCCAAGAGATTTATTATAGAAGTGAATACGATAAAAAAGGTGAAAACAATATTCTAAAAACCATCTATTTTGAAAATGGAAAAAGAACGAAAATTGTTAACCAGTCTTTTTTGATTACTTCGGACAGACAGGATTCTTATGTTGGAATTTATAAAAATGACAAACCCTATTCGGGTTATTTTGCTGCAGATTTTAATGAATTTAACTATGTTGATTATTATGAAAACGGAGTTATCAAATACCAATATTCGAACAATTATTTAGAAAATCTCGAAAAGTATCAATACCCAAATTATGATATAAAATCGACTTACAAAGATGGAAAAATAGTTGACGGCCCGGAATACATAAAACTGGAGCGCCAGTTTATTACAAAATACTGGAAAAACAATATTCTGCAGAGTTATGACTTCGATATTTTCGCCATGCATTATTTTAACCGATATCATTTTGAGTTAAAAAATAATGCTATTGAACTCGAAGAATTCAATAAAAAAGTAAAAGGAAAAATTGTTCTGGAAAAAGTAAATAATAAAACGATTGGCAAGTTTAGTGTTAATGATAAAGTACTTCTTACCAGTTCAGCATTAGAAGTTAATGAAACAGCTCCATCAGAAACCGGAAGTGTTTTGTATTATGAAACCGACAATAAAATTGAGGCAAAACTATTCAAAACCATAAAAGGAAATGATGAACAGAGAAGAGATTCTGAAATTTTCAGCACAGTTTTTACTTCTTATCTGGATCATAATAAATCTATTCAGGAAAATTTCAATTCAATTGCTGAAAAAATTTCTTCCGAAAAAGATGTTGAACTATTATTTGGAAACGAACTAAAAGGCAGCATGATTGGTGGTTTTAGAATTAACGAAGTAAAAAAGCCAGAAATTGGAACCCTGATACTGAAAAACAAAAACAATTCGTATGATTTGAAATTGTTTTTGGATGAAAAGATTTTGGAAGAAAAAAAGAATATTGATTTTAAAAATATCAAAACAGAAGTTGAAAATCTTAATAAAACCTTGGAAAAGAAGATGAATGAAGATTTTAAATAAAAATATTTTAATTGCATACAATAAAACACAAAACCTTACGTTGTAAGTCTTTATAAATTAGAATTTTAATGAATTTACAAAGATTTGAGTTAGTTAGTTTTGTTTTAGTATTTTAAAAAGGCGTTCCTATTTTTATAAGAACGCCTTTTTTTGTTTGCAGTCACCGTCAACAGTTTTCAGTGATATGCAAAAACCGTAAACTGAGACTGAATATTATGACTAATAAGAAAGTTCCACAATAGATTTTACTTTATCTAAAGTCACTAATTGATTTTCACCAAGACCTTTCCAGCCTCTTTCGTCGAAACGATTTACTATAAAATCTGCTGTTTTGCTGTAATCTTCTGTGTATTGTGAAAGTTTTGTGTCCATTCCCATAGTATGGAAAAACTCAACCGTTTTGTTGATGGCTTCTTTTGCCACTTCTTCATCAGAACCAGTCAAGTTGAATATTCTTCTTCCGTATTGTGCCAGTTTTCCTTTTTTAGTTTCAAACATAACGCTGTATAAACTTGGACCAATAATCGCCAAAGTTCTAGCGTGGTCAATTTCGTATAAAGCTGTTAGTTCGTGGCCAATCATGTGCGTTGCCCAATCGCTTGGAACACCTTTCTGGATTAATCCGTTTAAAGCCATTGTACAGCTCCACATAAAGTTTGAAGCCAAAGTATAATCAGTTGGATTTTTTACAATTCCAGGACCAACTTCAATTAAAGTCTGTAAAATTCCTTCGGCAATTCTATCTTGTAAAAAAGCATCATGCGGATACGTTAAGTACTGTTCCATAACGTGAGTGTAAGCATCGACAACACCATTTTCGATTTGTCTTTTTGGTAAAGAAGCAATAACTGCTGGGTCACAAATTGAGAATTGTGGAAACAAAGCACTTCCGCCAGAAGATAATTTTTCCTGAGTTGCTTCAATCGTTACTACATATCCAGAGTTCATTTCACTTCCCGTTGCTGGAAGCGTTAAAACAGTTCCAAATGGCATCGCATTTTCTTTAATCAAAATACGTTTCTGTAAAATATCAATCGGATTTCCTTCAAAATGAACAGCACCCGAAATAAATTTCACGCCATCAATTACAGATCCACCGCCGACAGCCAGAATAAAGTCGATTTTTTCAGCTTTAATAACGTCTACCGCTTTCATTAAAGTCTCAAATCTTGGGTTTGGTTCGATTCCGCCAAATTCCACAATATTAAAGCCTTTTAAAGCCGTAATTACCTGATCGTAAATTCCATTTTTAAAAATACTTCCACCGCCGTAAGCCAAAAGAATTTTTGCATCTTTTGGAACCAGAGTCGAAAGTTTTTCAATTTGTCCTTTCCCGAAAACTAAGTTTGTCGGATTGTATAATTCAAAGTTTAGCATTTTTTTTTAGAGTTTCTAAGATACTAAGCTGCTAAGGTTCTAAGTTTTTTTTCTTTGAACTTATCTGCAGTCTAGCATTATTGTTTGTTTAATTTTTAATAGTAATGAAATAAGAGATTAAGCTTTTAAGCAACTAAGAAAAACCTTAGAACCTTAGGATCTCAGTCCCTTAGTACCTCTTATTTCAATTCCTGCAGTAGTTTTCCAGCCACCAATTTAGATGATGCCGGATTTTGGCCGGTAATTAAAAGTCCGTCTGCTACTGCGTAAGGCTGCCAGTTTGGACCTTTAGAAAAAACTGCCCCGTTTGATGCTAAAGCATCTTCTAATAAAAACGGAACTACTTTAGTTAAACCAACCGCTTCTTCTTCTTCATTGGTAAATCCGGTTACTTTTTTACCTTTTACTAAATATTCACCTTTTACTTTTACGTTTTTCAAAACAGCTGGTGCGTGACAAACAAATGCTACCGGTTTTTTGTTCGTATAAAAAGCTTCAATTAAAGCTATTGAGTTTTTATCTTCAACTAAATCCCAAAGCGGACCGTGACCTCCTGGATAAAATACAGCATCGTAATCTTTTTGATTAACAGTTGACAGTTTTAAAGTGTTTTTTAATTTTTCCTGTAAAACCTTATCGGCATCAAAACGTTTAGTGTCTTCTGTTGCCGATGCCGGATCAGCGCTTTTTGGATCAATTGGAGGCTGTCCCCCAAGCGGAGAAGCAATTGTAATTTCTACTCCCTGATCTAACAATTCATAATAAGGTGCTGCAAATTCTTCAGACCAAAATCCTGTTTTTTCTCCCGTATTGCCCAGCTTATCATTACTGGTTACAACAAATAATACTTTTTTCATACCTTTTTTATTTGATTTTTGAGCCACAGCAGATGTGCTTACAGCGGTAAATGCAATTATTGCGAGTAATGCTATTTTTTTCATAATTTTAAATTTTTAACAAATTTACGTCTTAAGTGATATCAGTAAAAATAAAATAAACTATGTTTGTTATAAGTAAATTTATGTCATGGTAAATCTAGAATGGTACAGAACTTTTAAAGCTGTATATAAAAATGGTAATTTTTCGGTAGCCGCAAAAGAGTTATTTATGAGCCAGCCTGCGGTTAGTCAGCAAATTTCTATGCTTGAGGCTCACGTTGGGAATAAATTATTTAATCGGAAATCAAAAGGAGTAGAGCCAACCGAGTACGCTAAGTTACTGAATAATTTGATAATAGATGCGCTTGATCGTCTTGAAAGTGTCGAAACCGGTTTTCGTGCAAAAGCAGAAGATGCCAACCGATTAATTTCTGTCGGGATCTCCAAACATCTTTTTGACTGCGTTGGAAATTTATTAATTTCAAAGTTTGATTTAATAGATTTTACTTTTGCAGAAAACGACGAGCTTTTTGCATTAGTAGATTCAAAAAAACTCGATTTTGCCATTACAACCAAAAGGTTCGATACTTTTGATACTACTTATGAAATAGTTGGAAAAATTAAACTCATAATGGTTGCTCCGGCAAGTTTGGATATAACCGATTTCCGCCAGAAATTAAAAGCAGATAATTTTACTGAAATAGAGCAATGGCTTAACGGACAAAAATGGTACAGTCATGACGCGCGAATTCCGCATATAAAAGTATTCTGGCTTCATGCTTTCAATAAAAAAAGGCCGTCGATGGTACCAAATTACATTATTCCTTCAGAATCTGAGATGCTCAGACTTCTTTCAAAGAATGATGGTGTTGCGGTGACCTGGAATTGTAATGCAAGAAATTATATCAAAGAAAATAAACTGCAATTAGTATGGAACAGTTTTCATGTTCCCGAAGAATTTGTCTATTTACTGGCTCCAAAAAATAATAATGTGAAATCGTTTTTTGATATAATTGAAAAAGAATTAAAACTGTTTTTTGGAAATAGATTATAAAAATATAGTTGTTGGTGTTGAAAATCAGTTGATTATTTTTTTGAATGTAGAAAAAAAGATAACTTTAGTATGTTAATTTCTAAAAGATACAGATTATGAAAAAAGCAGCCTCAGTTTTAATAGTCACTATACTATTTTTTATGATTAATTCCTGCAGTAAAAACGAAGCAGAAGATGTAGTAGATTGTCTTGGAGAATCAATTTATATTAAGCTGCACAATTCGACAGATGCAAATAATCCGAAATTAATGAATTATTCTGTTGAATATACAGGAACGGGAACTTTAAGTTCTGTAAAATGGACATTTGGTGACGGAACTACCGGCGATGGAACAACAGTTACTCATACGTATAATGCTGCAGGAACCTACGAAGCTAAAGCCGATGTTACAGTTAAAAAAAATGGATCTGAATGTACTTCGAGTCCTAAACGAAGCGTTACTATAAATTAGAAAAAGAAATAAAAATTATTTACTGAGAGTCAATTTTATAATTTAATGTATCTGCATGAATTATAAAACTGACTCTCATTCGTTATATTTGTTTGATATGATTTTTGATTATGGAAAAATTACAAAATATTAGAATTGCCGTTGATGCGATTGTTTTTGGATACAAGAACAATGACTTATATGTATTATTGATAGAACAGCAATTTGGCACTTCAGAAAAATATTGGGCTTTACCGGGCGGTTTAGTTAAAAATGATGAATCGCTGAGCGATGCAGTAATACGCGAATTACATGAAGAAACAAACGTTCAGCTGACTTTTATGGAACAGTTGTACACTTTTGGAGATGATATTTACAGGGATTCAAGAAACCGTGTTATTTCGGTGGCGTATTATGCTTTAGTCGATGCTTCAAATTTAGACATTAAAGCCAGCACTGATGCTGAAAGAGTGCAATGGTGTAAAATAGATGAAATTCCTGCTTTGGCTTTTGATCATAATATAATACTTCAAAAAGCGATCGACAGGCTGAAATCAAAATTGACTTATGAACCTATTGGTTTCGATTTACTTCCCGAAGAATTTTTGTTTTCAGATCTTGAAAACTTGTATTGCACCATTTTGGAAAAAGAAATTGACCGCAGAAACTTCAGAAAAAAAATACTCAGTTATGGTATTCTAGAAGAAACCGAAAAATTTTCACCAATAAAAACAGGTCGTCCGGCAAAACTTTTTAAGTTCAATAAGTTGAAATATAATGAGTTAACTCAAAACGGCTTTCACTTCGAAATAAAGTTTGCGTAATTTTTACACAAAATAAATTGTTTATTTAAAAATTAATTCTACATTTGCGTATAATTAACGCAAACTAAAAAACTATGATACTAAATCTCGACCCAAAATTCGCTCCTTTCCAAAATCAGGAAGAAATCAAATTTCAAAGTTTTACATTTTCTGGCGGAGAACCGCATATTAAAATCGTTCCGGATTTTGATACAAACAGAAAAGTGACAATTACACACAGACTAAACTCTTTCAACGATTTAGGTTTACTGTGTGTTACAGTTGATGCGTTACGCAGAATGGACGTTAAAATCATTGAACTCTTTATTCCGTATTTCCCGGCAGCGAGACAAGATCGAGTTATGATTCCAGGCGAACCGCTTTCTGTAAAAGTGTATGCAGATATTATAAATGCGATGCAATTGAATAAAGTTTTTGTTTTTGATGCACACTCAGAAGTGACTCCGGCTTTGTTAAACAACAGTACAGTAATTCCAAACTATGCTTTTATCAAAGAAGTCTTGAATAAAATTGGCCAAAACGTAAAATTGATTTCTCCAGACGGAGGTGCTTTGAAGAAGATCTATAAAGTTTCTGAATTTTTAGGCGGTGTTGAGGTTGTAGAATGCAGTAAAAGCCGAGACGTAAAAACAGGTAAATTATCTGGTTTTAAAGTATATGAAGACGATTTACAGGGAATGGATTGTTTAATTGTAGATGATATCTGCGATGGCGGCGGAACGTTTGTTGGCTTAGCCGAAGAATTAAAAAAGAAAAATGCCGGAAAATTATACCTAGCCGTTAGCCACGGAATTTTTAATAAAGGTTTTGATGTTTTAGATTGTTTTGACAAAATATTTACTACGAACTCTTTTAAAGATTTTGATGATCAAAGGGTTGAGGTGGTAAAATTTGAATTATGAATAAAAATTATAGAGTAGAAATAGCAAATAAAACTTTAGAAATCATAAAGAATGGTTTCTATGAATACAAAGGAAAAAAGATTGACATTAAAAAAGAACTCGAAGAGTCAATAAAAAATACGTTTACAATTGCACCAAAAGATTGGGAAGAAATCTTAAAAACGCCAATTGAAAATAAGTTTGAAACAAAATTCGTAACCAAAAATTGTTCTACAATTGAAGCAATTGTTGAGGAGGAAAATGGTAAAATCTGTGTTTTAAATTTCGCTTCGGCAAAAAATCCGGGAGGCGGGTTTTTAGGAGGAGCTTCTGCTCAGGAAGAAAGTCTGGCGAGATCTTCAAGCCTTTATGAAACGCAGATCAAAGACAAAACAATGTATGATTTTAACAGAAATCAGTCCTCGTTTTTATATTCAGATTACATGATTTATAGTCCGAATGTTTTGTTTTGGAACGATGATAATGGAGATTGTTTTGAAAAACCATTTGTTGTAGATGTGGTTACGGCTCCGGCACCAAACAAAGGCGCGATGCTGCAACACAATAGAAAAGAAGAAATTGCAGCAACTGAAGATGTTTTTAGAAAAAGAATGGATAAAGTATTAGCAATTGCTTTGCAGCAAAAAAGTGATACATTGATTTTAGGAGCTTGGGGATGTGGTGTTTTTAGAAATGAACCCAAAGATGTAGCACATTTGTTTAAAGAGATTATTGCAGAAAAATATTCAGGTGCCTTTAAGAAAATAGTTTTTGCAGTATTCGACAATTCTGATAAAAAAACAAATTTTAAGCAGTTTGAAGAGGTGCTGAATTAGTTTAAAAGTTTCATGTTTAAAGTTTCAAGTTACCTTTAGGAACGTAAAACCTGTAACTTGAAACCTGAAACAAAAAAAAGTCTATTAACAGTTTCAAGTTTAAAACCCAAATTTTAAGTTCAGTGCACAACTTGAAACTTGAAACAAGAAAAACCTGAAACAAAACAACCAAAATATTATGAGCGACGATTTAAAACCAAGATTTATTGAGTCTTTAAAAAGAAACAATGATCAGATAAGAGAAGACAGAGCCAAAGTAATTGGTGAGGATTCAGAATTAATATACAGAAGAAGAGTCGAAGATATCGAATTAAAAATCAAAAGACTCGAAAGAGAACAAGAAGGATTGATCGATATCAGTCCGCTGGATAAAAACAGTTTAACCTTTGCCGATTTTCAGCCGGAAGCTTTTGTACAAAAAGACATGGAGCTTGCGCTGACCATCAGAAATTTAAATATCCAGTTTGAAGTAACAAAAAAGAGATTTGAGTATTTATTTGGTAAAACATTTTAGTCATGGGAGGTACAAGATATGATTTCAGTGCTCGTGAAGACAGAGCAAAAAAAGTAGGTTATGCAAGCAAATCAGCTAGTGAAATATTTACACAAAATGCGTTAAGAAAAGCTCATGAATCAATGAATCCAAATGGAGTTGTTTTTAGAGAAGCAAGAGATTCAGAAGTTCATCCAAACACAGTTCCAATTATTTTAGGATTGGATGTAACAGGAAGTATGGGACACATTCCGCATGAACTGATTAAAGAAGGTCTTCCAAAATTAATGGGAGGAATTATTCAGGGAGGTGTTCCGGACCCAGCACTTTTGTTTTTAGGAATCGGCGATCATGAATGCGATAGATATCCGCTTCAGGTTGGACAATTTGAATCTGGAGACGAAGAACTGGATATGTGGTTAACGAGAACTTACATTGAAGGCGGTGGCGGAGGAAATGCTGGCGAAAGTTATCTTTTAGCTTGGTATTTTGCAGCTTTTCATACCAAAACAGATGCATTCGAAAAAAGAGGACAAAAAGGATTGTTATTTACTGTTGGTGATGAACCAGGTTTAAAAACACTTCCAGCATCAGCAATAAAAGAAATTATGGGTCAGGGACAACAGACTTATACGCATCTTGAATTATTAGCAGAAGCACAAAAAAGATACGATGTTTATCATATTAGTGTCTTGCATTCAGGACAAGCCATTAACGCCGATGTAGAATGGAAAGAATTACTGGGACAAAATTGTCTTTCAATTGAAGATCACAGAGAAATTCCAAATGTAATCAAGAAGATAATCTGCGATAAACACAAAAGTTCTGGTTCTGGTTTAGGGACAAATTCAGTTTCAGGAGGTTTAGATAATATCGAAATGCTTTAAATTTTTTAAACACATAGAGACATAGATTTTTCTTTTTAATTTGAGAGAATAAAGAGAAACTAGTTTCTAACACATACAACTATGTGTATTGATGCAAGTGAAATGCCTTTTTTAAGTTTTAAAATCCTATGACTCTATGTGTTTAAAAATAATTACGCAACAATTTAAGAAAAATGAAAACAGCACAAATAGTTATAGGTTTAGGATTTGGTGATGAAGGAAAAGGAATAACGACAGATTTTCTGGCGAAACAAAATCCTGAATCTATAGTTATTCGGTTTTCGGGAGGACAACAGGCCGCGCATACGGTTATGATTGGCGATAAAAAACACGTTCACTCCAGCTTTGCCAGCGGTGCGCTTCGCGGTCTTCCGTCTTATTACAGCGAACATTGCACGATTCATCCGCTCTTTTTGTACAATGAGAGAGAAGAATTAAAAGAAAAAAACGCTAATCTGGATTTATATATTCATCCATTAGCAAAAGTTACCACTCCGTTTGATGTTTGGCATAACCGTGGAAACACCAGAAATATAGATCACGGAACCTGTGGAAAAGGCATTGGTTCAACCATGAAAAGAAACGAAGGTCCGTATAAATTGTTTGCCATCGATTTGATTGCGCCTCGCGAAATGCTTTTGGAAAAGTTAAACCAAATTGCTTATTACTACGGCTTTTTAAACGAACCAGATATAGATCAGGAACTTCAGGCGTATCTTGAAGCGATTGATAAAATAAAATGGAACATTTTTGATTATACTTTCCTTTTAAAATACAATAATTTAATTTTTGAAGGAAGTCAGGGAATCTTGCTCGACATGGATCACGGTATTTTCCCGAACGTTACGTATGCGAATACCACTTCAAAAAATGCAATTGAAATTTGTAATAAATTAAAAATCGAAGATGTAGAAGTGTACTACGCAACCAGAAGTTACACCACAAGGCACGGCCACGGCTGGATGCCGAATGAAAGAGAAATACAATTAAAAAACAACGAAGAAGAAACCTGTGTTTTCAACGAATATCAAAAGTATCTCAGATTTGGGGATCTGGATTACGATTTGTTGAACTACGCTTTAAAATTAGATGCTGCTTACAGTCCAATGGCAAAAAGAAATTTGGTCGTAACCTGCATGGATCAGTTAGAAAAAGATTATGAATTTGAAAACCTTACAACCCATTTCAATACCATTTACGGATCATTTTCACCCGATTCTAAAGATTTTAAAGAAATAACTTCTTTGTTTCAATAACAGAAAAAATGAAATACAATATAGATACTATAGCTCCGGAAAGTAAATTTTTATTTTTCTGGGGACATCAGCCAAGTAAAGACGGAACGATTACTAAAACCTGCTTCAGCCAGTGGTGGTTAAGTTCGTTTAAAGTAAATGAAGTAACCTATAAAACGGCTGAACACTGGATGATGGCAAAAAAAGCCGAATTGTTTAACGATCAGGAAATTTTAGAAAAAATCATAAAATGCAATTCACCTGCCGAAGCTAAAAAGTTAGGTCGTAAAGTGAGAAATTACGATGATAAAATCTGGCTAGAAAACCGATTTGAAATCGTAAAAGAAGGCAACTATCACAAATTCAGTCAAAATTCTGATTTGAAAACTTTTCTGCTAAACACAAATGACCGAGTTATTGTAGAAGCAAGTCCGGTAGATCCAATCTGGGGAATTGGAATGGCAGGAGACCATAAAGATGCTTTAAATCCTGAAAAGTGGAAAGGCCTGAATCTTTTAGGTTTTGCTTTAATGCAGGTTAGAGATGAATTGAGATAATTAAAAAATTATGAAAATAGAACTTCTAAAAGCAGACATAACAGAGTTAAATGTTGATGCGATTGTAAATGCAGCAAATACTTCTTTGTTAGGTGGAGGCGGAGTTGACGGGGCTATTCACAGAAAAGGAGGAAAAGCGATTTTAGAGGAATGTATTCAAATTAGAAATAAGCAAGGCGGATGCAAAACGGGTGAAGCAGTTATAACAACCGCCGGGAATTTACCTTCAAAATATGTTATTCATACAGTAGGTCCTGTTTGGAATGGTGATAAAGAAGAAAAATCCAAATTGTTAGCAGACTGTTACACAAATAGTTTAAATCTGGCGATTCAAAAAGGAATAAAATCTATTGCTTTTCCGAATATAAGTACTGGAATTTATCATTTTCCAAAAGATAAAGCAGCAGAAATTGCAGTAAAAACGGTTAGAGATTTTGATAAGTCAGATGAAATAGAAAAGGTAATATTCGTCTGTTTCGATGATGAAAATTACACGATTTACAAAAACCTTTTGTAAATGTTCCATCGGAACATTTCGTAGGTAGTAGAAAAAATATTAATTATGAATGAAAATATAGCAAAAACAGTAAGTAAATTTCTAAGCTTAGTGTTAAGACATTCACCAGAAAAAATCGGACTAAAATTAGACGAAAATGGCTGGGCAGATGTCAATGAATTAATAGAAAAATGTACTAAAAAAGGGAATCGTCTCGATGCCGAACTTTTAGATTACGTAGTAGAAAATAACGATAAAAAGCGTTTTGCTTATAACGAAGATAAAACCAAAATCCGTGCAAGTCAGGGACATTCCATTTCGGTTGAATTAAATCTAGCAGAAACAGAACCTCTAGAATATTTGTATCACGGAACTGTTGGAAAATTCATGGAAAGTATTCAGAAAGAAGGCTTAAAAAAAATGAGCCGTCAGCATGTGCATCTCTCCAAAGACAAAGAAACCGCAACAAAAGTGGGAAGCAGAAGGGGAGTTCCACAAATTTTAACTGTTAGAAGCGGTGCTATGTACAGAGACGGATTTAAATTTTATTTGTCTGAAAATAATGTCTGGCTTACAGATGAAGTTCCGGCAAAGTATATCGAATTTAAATCATGAAAAGAACCTTAGTTTTTGGAGATATTCACGGCGGATTAAAAGCGTTAATTCAGTTGCTGGAAAAAATCGATTATTCAGAAAATGATAGATTTATTTTTCTCGGAGATTATGTTGACGGCTGGAGCGAATCAAAACAATTGATTGATTTTCTTATTGAATTATCCCAAAAACAGGAATGTATTTTTATCAAAGGAAATCACGATGCTTGGTGTCAGGAATGGTTAGAGAATGATGTTGTAAATGACATTTGGTTTTTGCACGGAGGAAAATCGACTATAGAAAGTTATGCTAATATAGATTTTTTAGAAAAAGAAAAGCATCTTGAATTCTTCAACGGAATGAAAGATTACTTTGTAGACGAAAACAACAATTTGTTTATTCATGCAGGTTTTTCATCAATGCACGGTCCGGAAAAAGAACATTACAAAACCAATTATTCTTGGGACAGGACACTTTGGGAAATGGCTTTAACGATGGATAAAAGAATCCAAAAAGATTCACTTTCGTACCCAAAACGATTACTGCTTTTTAATGAAATTTATATCGGCCATACGCCGACATTGCATTATAATGTTGAAATACCGATGCAGGGATGCAATGTTTGGAATATTGATACCGGAGCAGGTTTTTATGGAAAATTAAGTTGTATAGATATTCAAACAAAAGAATTTTGGCAGAGTGATGTCGTACAGACATTTTATCCAAATGAAAAAGGAAGAAATAAATAAGATGATGAAAAGTAAAATAGAATCAGGTTTATTTGGATTAGCGGTTGGTGATGCATTAGGAGTTCCAGTCGAATTTCAGTCGAGAGCTTATTTAAAAGAAAATCCAGTTAGTGAAATGTTTGGTTTTGGAACACACCATCAACCAATTGGAACTTGGAGTGATGATAGTTCACTTGCCTTTTGTCTAGCGGAAAGTTTATGCTCGGGTTATGATTTAACTGATATCGCTAAGAATTTTGTGAAATGGTATTCCGCAGAAATGTGGACACCGCATGGACGAGTTTTCGATATTGGAATAGCAACTACTCATGCGATTCACAATATAGCGAAAGGGCATCAGCCAGATTTATGCGGTGGATTTTCTGAAAGCGATAACGGAAATGGTTCCTTAATGCGTATTTTGCCATTGGCTTTTTATCTTCAAAAAGAAAATAATATTGAAGTTATTTATCAAAATGTAAAAGAAGTTTCATCTATAACACACGCGCATTTCAGATCTGTATTTGCTTGTTTTATTTACGTGGTTTATTGTTTGGAAATCTTAAAAGATAAAGATAAATTCGAAGCTTATAAAAATACCCAACTTGTTCTTTCTAAATTTTTGGAAGATAAAAGTTTTAATCCTGTTGAAATCGGATTATTTGATAGAATTTTGAAAAATGATATTTCAAAATACAATGAAAACGAAATTCATTCTTCGGGTTATGTGCTTCATAGTTTAGAAGCGAGTATCTGGTGTTTTCTAAATTCGAATTCTTATGAAGAAACTGTTTTAAAAGCAGTTAATTTAGGGCAAGATACAGATACAACCGGTGCAATTGCAGGAGGATTGGCAGGAATTTATTACGGAATCGAGAATATTCCGCAAAAATGGATTGAGAATTTAGTAAGAACAAATGATATAAAAGATTTAGCAGAACGTTTGGGGAAGAAAGGTTGATGTTCAATAATAAATGTTTAACAGCATCATGAATGATAATCAGGGTACAGTAGATAATTGGATTGCTGTAATAGAAGTAGTCAAAGTAGTTAAATCTAAGATTACAATTGATACAGATTTATTATGGACAAATTATAATTCTGTTGAAGAACTAATATCTGAAATAAATTTAATAGAAAATCTGCTGACTGATCATAACAAACAGGGGTTGCAGTTTTTAGGATTTTTGTTTGCGCCAACTGGAACTTTACAGGAAATCTCGATGCAAAATGACTGGATTCAGGAATATTTGAATTGGTCTTTGAAATTTGATGAGCTATATGAAAAATTAAAATAACACTATAAAAAATATGAACCCACTACTATTAACTGACGGTTACAAAGTTGACCACAGAAGACAATACCCAGACGGAACCACAATTGTATATTCTAACTGGACACCAAGAAAATCAAGAATTGAAACAGTTGATGAGGTAATCTTTTTTGGATTGCAGTATTTCATCAAAAAATATATTATTCATGACTTTGAAGAGGATTTCTTTAAAAAATCAAAAGAAGAAGTTGTTGCAAAATACGCTCGAAGAATCAATAATTATTTAGGCGAAAACCAAGTTGGTATAAAACATATCGAAGATTTACATGATTTAGGATATATTCCAATGGTTTTTAAAGCTTTGCCAGAAGGCGCAAGCGTTCCGTTGAGAGTTCCAATGTTTACGATGTACAATACAATTCCAGAATTTTTCTGGTTGACGAATTATTTCGAGACGTTACTTTCTGCAGTAGTTTGGTTGCCTTGTAACTCAGCAACAATTGCAAAAGAATACAGAAAAGTATTGGATAAATATGCTGCAGAAACTTCTTCTGTTCCAGAATTTGTTGATTGGCAGGCGCATGATTTCTCAATGAGAGGAATGGGTGGAATAGAAGCTGCTTTAACTTCTGCAGCTGGACATTTATTGAGTTTTACAGGATCTGACACAATTCCTGCAATTGATTTCTTAGAAGAATATTACAATGCCAATTCAGATCTAGAATTGGTTGCAGGTTCAGTAGCAGCAACAGAACATTCTGTTATGTGTATGGGAACTACAGAAGGCGAGTACGAGACATTCAAAAGATTAATTACAGAAGTTTACCCAAAAGGAATTGTTTCTATCGTTTCTGATACTTGGGATTTATGGAAAGTTTTAACGGATTATCTTCCAAGATTAAAAGAAGAAATCGTTTCAAGAGAAGGTAAAGTCGTAATTCGTCCTGACAGCGGTGATCCGGTTGATATTATCTGCGGAAATCCGAACGGAAAAACAGAGCAAGAGAAAAAAGGAGTTATCGAATTGCTTTGGGATGCTTTTGGAGGAACAACAAATGCGAAAGGATTCAAAGAATTGGTGCCGCAAATCGGAGCTATTTACGGAGATAGTATTACAGTAGCAAGAGCCACTCAAATCTGTGAAAGATTAAAAGAAAAAGGATTTGCTTCTACAAATGTTGTTTTAGGAATCGGATCTTTCACCTATCAATATAATACAAGAGACACTTTCGGATTTGCAATGAAAGCAACTTACGGAGAAGTAAACGGAGAGGGAAGAGCCATTTTCAAAGACCCAATTACAGATGACGGAACGAAAAAATCGGCTAAAGGATTAATGAAAATTGATTTAATTGATGGGAAGTATCATTTAACTGATAATGTTTCTTGGGAAGAAGAAAAACAAGGCGAATTGAAAGAAGTTTTTAGAGATGGAAAACTTTTGATTGATCAATCGCTGAGTGAAATCAGAACGAGAGTGAAAAGCGAAGTAAGTATCGAAGCTTAATTATAAAACGAAAGCCTGAATGTAAGTTCAGGTTTTTTTATTGAATTTATAAATGTGATAAGACCTTTGTCAAAGTTTAAAACTTTGACAAAGGTTATTTTTTTTGAAATGAATTGCTCCAGTTTTAACTGGAGGTAAAAAAGGTAAAGTCTTAATCGGCTTTAGCCAAATATCACATTTTGGCTAAAGCCATTTGCTGTGTAAAACAAAAAACCTCCAGTTAAAACTGGAGGCAATTCAAAAAATTTATTTTTTATAAAAATTATTATGATCAATATATTCCCAAACCTTTGGAGGCAATAAAGGCTGAATATTTTTACCTTCTTTAATGCTGTTTCGAATAAAAGTCGAAGAAATCTCTACAATCGGCGCGTCAATGACATGAATTTTTGGATGCGATTTTAATTCAACATTTTCAGGTTCATCAGAAATTCTTGGATACACATAGATATCATGATTTTCCAGAATCACGTCGTAGTTTCTCCATTTGTGAAGCGTTTTCAAATTATCTTCTCCCATGATTAAAGAAAACTCATGATTTGGATATTTTTCTTTTAAATGTTCCAGAGTAATTATGGTATAACTTGGCTGAGGTAATTTAAATTCAATATCCGACGGTTTTATCTTCGAATAATCTTCTGTTGCAAGATACACCATTTGCAGGCGCTGTTGGTCGTCTAATAGAGTCGATTTCTTTTTTAACGGATTATGTGGTGTAACGACCATCCAAATCTGATCTAAATCGGCAAACTCGGCCATATGATTGGCAATGATCAAATGACCAACATGAATAGGATTGTATGTTCCGAAGTAAAGACCTATTTTCATTTATTATAGTACTTAGTTCTTAGTCCTTAGTCTTTTAGATTTTTAGCGAAAGCACTTATCATTTTGCTCTCTTCTTCAATTAAAAACATAATTTCATTAAATAGGTTTTCGTCAGAAATAAATTCTAACTCTTTTGCTATAATTAATTGTGTTTCTATTTCATTTAAAGAACCTCTGGAGATATTCAAAAAATGATTAAATGATTTGTCAGTTTGGCGTCCAAAACCTTCTGCAATATTCGACGGAATAGATACACTGGCTCTTTTTAATTGACTTGTCAAAGCATATATTTCTTCTTTAGGAAAGCTCTTAGTAAGTTTGTAAACAAGAACTACTAGTTTAATTCCTTTTTGCCAAATGAATAACTCTTTGTAAGATTTAATACCGCTCATGTAAAATTTTAGCTTGATGTGTTTCAGACTAAGGACTAACAACTAATGACTAAATAACTACTTAGATACAAAATCCTTTACCAGTTGATGTGCTTCTTCAAGGGCAACTGATAAATCATAGTTTTTGATAATAGCGTCAAATTGTGGAGCAGTTGCCAATTCTACAGAAGCTTTTGCGATACGCATATTGATTTTGTCTTCACTTTCTGTAGAACGTTGTTTTAATCGGCGTTTTAATTCGTCAACACTTGGAGGTTTAACGAAAACAGCCAGAGTTTCTTCGGGAAATTTATGTTTAATACGAAGACCGCCAACTACGTCAATGTCAAAAATGACATTTTTTCCTAAAGCCCAGATTCTTTCAATCTCCGATTTTAAAGTACCGTAAAAGTTATCGCGGTAAACTTCTTCCCATTCCAGGAAATCTTCTGCTTTAATGTGTTTTTTGAATTCTTCCAGCGAAATAAAATAATAATCCTTTCCGTGTACTTCTTCACCACGCGGTGCACGCGATGCTGCCGAAATCGAAAATTCAAGATTTAAATCTTCCTGACCTAATAAATGTTTTACGATAGTTGTTTTTCCTGATCCTGAAGGTGCCGAAAAAACAATTAATTTTCCTTTGTTCATTAATTTATGCTTTAGGCTTTAAGCAATATGCTTTAAGCTTTAATATTTGTGCGGTATTCTGTGCTTACGGCCTATTACTCACAGCTTACAGCAATTACAAAACATTCAAAACCTGTTCTTTAATCTTCTCCAATTCATCTTTCATCATCACGACTAATTTCTGCATTTGAGCATGATTTGATTTCGAACCCATAGTGTTGATTTCGCGGCCCATTTCCTGAGTAATAAAACCTAGTTTACGCCCATTTGCTTCATTTCCGTTTAAAGTTTCTAAGAAATAATCTAAATGGTTTGTTAAACGTACTTTTTCTTCGGTAATATCCAGTTTTTCCAGATAATAGATTAATTCCTGCTCGAAACGATTTTCATCAACATTTACCTGTAATTCTGAAATTGCAGTTTGTAAACGATCTTTAATTGCCTGAACACGTTCTGGGTCAAGGGCCAAAGCATCATTCATATACTGGCGGATATTTCCAATTCGGAGATTAAATTCTTTTTCAAGAGATTCGCCTTCGTCTTTTCTAAAACTTAGGATGTTTTGTAAAGCTTCATCAATAATAACCTGAATCTGTTCCCAGTCATTTTCATCGATTTCTTCGCGTTCTGTTTTTAATGTATCCGGCATACGAACAGCCATTTTCATTAATTCAGTTTCATCGGCATCGGCATATACCTCTCTCAATTGTGCGATATAATTCTTCACAACAGGAACATTTACTTTTGTTGAAGTTTGTTCGGCAGTACTCTCTATGTAAATTGCAAAATCAATTTTACCTCTTTCAAGTTTAGTTGAGATTTGAGTTCTTAAACCTAATTCCATTTCACGGTAAACAGATGGCATTCTTACGTTTAAATCTAAACCTTTGCTGTTTAAAGATTTTACTTCAACGGTGATTTTTTTTGTAGGCAATTGCAAAGAAGCTTTGCCAAACCCTGTCATAGATTGTATCATATAATTGAGTATAAAGGCGCAAAGATAAATAAAAGTTTGCTCTATTTGATTGGAAATTAGTGTTCAGTCATAGTTTTCAGTTTGACAGAAAAAATATTGACATTTTAGCTCAAAACATTTATCACTTCAGCCACATTTTTTTGGCTGTTGCCGATGTAAATTTTACCGTCAATAATAAAAACCGGACGGCTTAAAAAAGTATAATGTTCTAAAATGTATTTCTTAAAATCAGCCTCTGTCAGTGCTTTGTCTTTTAAACCCATTGACTTGTACAATTGTGCTTTTTTGCTGAATAATGCTTCGTAACTTCCTGAAAGTTTATACATTTCTTCTAATTCTGTTTCTGTAATAGGATCTTGTTTAATGTCGTGAAAAACCAAATTGTTTTTTGGAAGACTTTTGATAATTTTTCTGCAGGTATCGCAAGATGCTAAGTAATATATTTTGTTCATTTTTTTACTATTTGTTAGAGTACAAAGAAAATTCATTTGAAACTGAAAATTGTCTATTTTTAATAAAAAAATAAAATTATGAGTTCAGTTTTTGAAACGCAGAAAACAATCAGAGAAATTCTATTGAAAATTTTAGATAATCATTCATTAAAGCAATTAAACAAAATTCCGGAAGGATTTAATAATAATATAATTTGGAATGTGGCGCATTGTGTTGCAGCGCAGCAAACCTTAGTTTATAAATTATCTGGACTGCCAACAATGGTTTCGGAAGATTTTATATTAAAATACCGAAAAGGAACAAAACCAGAAGGAGATGTTTCTGAGGAAGAAGTAAACGAGATCAGGGCATTTCTTTTAAGTACATTTGAAAAAACGAAAAATGATTTTCAAAGCGGACTTTTTGTGGATTATAATGAATATACAACCAGCATGGGATTTACTCTTAAAAATGTTCAAGATGCATTAGATTTTAATAATTACCATGAAGGAATTCATACCGGAATTGCGATGAGTTTGAAAAAATTGGTTTAAATTATCTTATGCTAATATTTAGCCTCGGTTTTTAAGCTGAGGCTAAATTTTTATATATCCTAAACATGGACTTGATTTCTGTTGATTTTAGATTTATAAAATTTCCACATGACGTCATAACATACTAATTCATGAATTCGATTATTAGAATAATATAATCGATTAAGTGACATATGGATATAACTAGATATTAAATAAATCAATTTATTTTCTGTTATTGAATCTTGATTTGTGACTTTTAAAATTTGTTCTACATCTCTTTTTAGTGAAATGGAATTAATAGTATTTAAAGGATCAAGCAACTCTCTATAAATAGTCTCTTTATGGGTAAGATAAACACTTTCTATTTGTTTTTTATTATCCTTGTCAATGTCAAATTCTTTATAAAAAGAATTTCTAAGTCTTTCCATGAAGTTTAACTTTTGTATATCAGATAGTCTGAAGTTGCTTAAGTAAAATTCGATAAGTATGAGGCTAAAAATAGATTTTGAAATTAAGTTGTTATCGATTTCTTCCTTTCGATGCTTTGAAAGATAATTGACAATTTCTACACTTTCATTAAAAAAAAGTTCTTCTGATAATTCTATTGTATTTTGTCCATATCGTTCAACTTCTCTATCGTAAGAATCGATTTGCAACATCCATACAGATTTAGATTCTATATATCCTTGTATTAAATTGTTGAATTTGAGTATAATGTGTCCAATGTTTTGTTTGTCCGTTAGCTCAAGTCGAAATCGAATATGATAATTTGGATCGTTGTACCTAATAAAGAACCATTTTTTGATATAATTCTCATTAATAAGTTCTTCTGTAAAAGGTTTAATAATCTCTGTTAGTATAGTGTCAGATATTTTGTAACCACAATATATTTTGTAATAAAGCCATTCGTCGCCAGGGAAAAAGCGTTTTTTTATTTTATTGCTCATTTGGATTATTTTTTTTGTCTCTATAAATTGATATAATCACTTGATTTGTAAAATCACTTTCTCCTCTTTTGACAATTTGGTTTTTATCTGAGAAGAGGAATTCTTCAAAAGTTATTTTTTCTTTTTTAGAAATAACGTCCAACATCATATTAAATGATTTAGAGTTTTCAATATCAATTAGAAGTTGGTTATCTCCATCAATTATATTTATATAACGTGGGATTTTCCATTCATCTCTGAAAAAATCTATATCTTTTTTTAATTCATTGAAAGATAATTTTTTAAAGAACAAAGAGATGTCTTCTTGAGTAAAAAACCAACTAGCTTTTTTTATTATAATATCTTTATATTCTATTCTTGGAATATATTTAAATATTTTTGAAAGACTATTTAAGTTTAAAACTATTCCGTTTCTTTTACCTTGTGTCTGTAAATCACATAAAAAATGATAAATAGGAGTACTGTTGTTACTAAAACTGTGTGCATTTATTAATCTGGGAAGTACTTTTTTGTTTTTGGAGACAGATCGAAGAATAATCTCTCCAAATTGGTTAACAGATACTGCTAGGTCACTAACAGGTATTTGATAATCAAATTCCTTAATTGATTTGGCTAAATATGGTATTTCGTAATCATAAAAGCTTGATCTTGCGGTAACGTTGCCAATTCTTGCTTCAGGTAAATGTCCGATTTCAGCTAAAATAACATCGTCATTGTTTTTTTTGTCAATTTTGATTATTTCTTTGCAAAAGCCATCAATTTCAGAATCAGCTAACGAAAATCTCCCAAATAAGTTTGAACCAGTAGAACCTCCACCTCCATTCAACGATATTTTTTGCTTGCCGTCTATCATCGTGAACTCAGTAATAAAAGATATCGTTTCTGGTAGATTGTTCCAGTTGTCATTAAATTGTGGTAAGTTATCTTTATCCAGAATTATACTTGGACTGTTTTTCTTATATGCTTCCAGAATTTTTTCATGCAGATATAACTCAAGTTTATTTAAGGTTACATTATCGTTTATATTATTTTTACTTAATATAATCTGATTTATAAATGAGTCATCAGGCAGAATGTTATGAAAATGGCTTTCTTTATATAAAATTCCTGATTCTGAGTCTAATGCTATAGATAAAGGAATTTCTGTTTCTCCAAATTTTTGAATAAATTTTTTTTTAAAATTTTGTAAATAAAAATTGTCGAAATTAGATGATAAATGATTTAAGATAATAATTCCTTCTCTAATATCTTTTATGTTTTTTTTATCTAATGTATTTTTTTTTGTCGAAATTTTTAAATCAGTTTGAAATAAATATTTTGCTTCAAATCTCGTTTCAAGTTCAAGTAAAAGTGTTGATGTTTCAATATAGTTAGAAATGTAATTTTCATCTTTCAGATCTAATTTTTCAATCCTATTTGCAAGTTCTTCAATTACGTCTTTTATTCTGTCTATATTTTTGATTTTAGATAATATTTTTCTTAAATGGGTGAAATAATCTACTCCCACAACAGTGGGCTCTAATTCGCTTAATAGTAATTGATTATCTATAATTTGATTTATGTAGTTTAGAGCTTCCTGATATTCTATATCAGGGTATTTTCTAATCAGTTCATTTGCAATTTCGCTAATTAGATATCCTTTTTTAGCGAAATTAAGTAAGAAATCAAGTACTTCTGTTTTTTCAATAGAAACAATTTCATGACTTCTTCTTAATCCGTTATATTTATATTCAATATATCTTAATTCATTGTTGTAAGGATATAGAGTTGTATTAGTTGAAAAGCGAATGTTGTTTTTGATTTCCTCATCCTTTATTAAATTATTAGAAAGAGAAACTAAATAAAACATATCTAGTTTTGTAAATTTCTTATATTTGCTAATATCGCTAATGATTATATTATTTTCATCTGAGAATTTGCCTAGTGAGTATCCTGCATAAAGCCCAAATGGCGTACACCTAGATGACATTCTAGTTAAATATTTTGTAAGTGAGTTTTTTAATTTTTCTATTTTCTTGTGATCTTTTAAATCCCCATCTAACCATTTTTTTAAAATGAGATATAAGCTTGGAGAGGCTATAAAAATAGCTTCTTGTATTAAACTTTCACTGAATTTTTTTTTAAAAGCATAATCATCTTCTGTTTCGTTTAAAAAAGAAAATAAATCTGTTATTGGGTATAATGGAGTTCTAAGTACATAACTTGGAAATAATTTATATGGCAAATGACTCATTTTTATATGCTAAGAAATTTATAAATTTTTTATAGTTGATTTTAATGAAGTTGTTATAAAAATAAACATTCATCCCAGTTGTGTTTTTTTGAATCAAAAATGTCTAATAATATGAGGCCAATACCAGATAGCCCATTTAAAATAGTCAAATCTGAATCATTGTGTGTAGTCATATTTTTTATTCCTAGATCTAGCCAGTAATTGCTTACATTAAGAAAATCTTTCTTTTGTGTAATTTTATAGGCGTTATGAAAAATTTTATAAGCACCAAAATAACCATGGCATATACAGTTTAATTTTAAAAAAGATTTTTCTAAAGATGTTCGATACAAAGAATGTTCTAAAATTTCTATTCCTGCGAGTTCATAATTTTTATTATGATTATAACGAAGCGATGTGTTTAATAGATTAAAACCAATACCAAGATCTCCAGTACACCAACTGAGTGCACTCTCATATTTTGCAACTCCTTTTCGATTTAAGAAATTTGGAAAAAGAGATGTGCCAGAATTTTTGTCGTTTTTATGTATTAGCAAATATGCAAGATACTGATCAGATAATAATTGAGCATTATAATTGAATTTTGGTATTGTAGAGATTTTATTGAGAATAAATATGATACTAGAAATGCCATGTGCTAAACCAAAAATAATATTATTTTGGAAACTCATTTTTATATCAGTCTTTTTTAAACCATTAGGGAATAATTCAATTTTTGGAAGCAAATCCGATAAGAAATTTAGTGAAATTTTTATGGATTCTTCAGTTTTCTCTTTGTCTTGATTATTAGTTAAATTATTATATCGATCTATAGCATAATTTAAATAGCCAATTGCGCCATGAAAAAAATCAAAGTTATTGTCTTTTAATGAAAATTTTATCCATTCGTGATTATAATTGTCAATTTCGTGTAGGATCTCATTATTATTGATGTCAATAAATTTTTCTTTTATTAAATAATTTATTACCCAAGCGAATCCAATTATTCCGTTGCAATAGGTTGGTTTTGTATATCCTTCATTGATTTTTAGTATACATTTTTCTAAGATATCATTACCAATTATGGTTTCTTTGTTAAATGTTCTTGCATAGTGAAAACTAAACATTGCTAAACCAGATAAACCTGTTAAAACCCCGATTTCGTCTATTTTTGAAAAACCAGAATTAACTTGATTATTAATTAAATGAATTTGTGATTCTATAAAGTCCATAAGTAAAGTGTTTAATAAAAAATCCAAAACTGAAAAGTTTTGGATTTTTTATTTATCTATGCTTTAAAGATTATGATAACTTCGTGTAGCAGTCTCCATTAATATCAAAAGTGCAACTGCTGTAGGATGATGTATCATTTCCTCCTCCTCCAATTGTTATAATATCAATACCTCCTCCTGAAGTAGTTCCGCCTGGTCCGCTCGTGTCAGTTGGTTTTGTGGTTGGATCTATTGTTTTGGTAAAATTAGTTTGGTCACCTCCTCCTTTTACATTTTGTAATTCGCCATTTTCTAGTGGCTTAAAATTAAGATTATCAAGTTTTGAAATCGTAATTTTAGTTAATTTAAGATTAGTACTCATAAAATTAAAAGTTTATTGTGTATAATATTACAAATATATTTAAAATATTATTCTTTCCAAGAGAAAATATGATTTTTTGTGTTAAATTTTATGGTTTTTTCTTGTAAAAAATTAAACATTTTATATAGATGATATTTGTTAATCATTCCTGGTGAAATACAGATTTGCCAAAGTAATACAAACTCTTCATCAGGAAATCTACTCCAACTGCATTTATTTCTAAATAAATCGTTCGTGAGTAGTTTTTCAACTTTTAAATCGGAAACTATTTCGAAGTTTAAAAAGTGTGAATAGAAATTTAAACTTATTTTCATAAAAGCCATATAAGTGTAGATAAAATAAGGAGAGTCTTCATCCAGAGTTTCTAAATAACTCTTATAGTTATATAGCAAATAAATGTTTGATTTTAAGACTTCAATGTCAATGTCTCTCATATTAAAGTCACTTTTCTGGTAATAATCTGCAAGCTTTTTTAATTCCGAAAGGATACCGTCTTTTTCAAAAAGAATTTTCCCCATAGATATTGTAGTTGCTTCAAACCTGCTATTCATTGAAAATTCTTTTTTTAATCTATTTTCAATGATATTATGACTTCTTACTAAGTATGAAAATTTGTATCCATCAATTTCAATTATTCCTTTTGTTGTTTTATAGTTTTCAGTAAGGAATATACGAATATCAACATCGGAATTTTTATGGTTCATGTCAATTGCATGACTTCCAGTTAAAAGAATTCCAACTACATCATTATTATTTTGCCATTTTTTTAAAAATTTTTTAAGAGCTTTTTCCATTTAGATGAGTTGTAAAAGAATACTGCTAAAATAGAATAAATTATAAATAAATTAAAATATTTTCTTACTATTTTTAAGAGGTTTTTACGTGATCTTTTAGTACAATAAAATTGTTAAAGAGAAATTGAATAAAAAAAATCCCGCTTTTAGCGGGATTTTTTTATTCGATTATAGTTTCAATTGTCACTTTCATGGCACCAGCACCTTTGTGTTTGGTGATTTCCATAAAAGCTCGTTTGGAAAGATCTATTTCGCGTGTTTTTACAAACGGACCTCGATCTGTAATTTTTACAATTACAAACTTCCCATTGGCTTCGTTGGTAACTTTAACTCTGGTTCCAAAAGGGAGTTTTTTGTGTGCTGCAGTATATTTGTTGTTGTTAAAACGACTTCCGTCGGCAGTTTTTCTTCCATTAAAACGATCAGCATAGTAGGAGGCGTGAGCGTTTTTTTTGTAGGCTTTTAACTTTAAACCTTTATCTGTAAAAACAGAATCAGTTGGAAGTGCAATAATGTTCGGCCTGATGTTTTTTACAGTATCCTGAGGAGGGTTTTTAGGCTCAATTACTGGTTTGGTCTGGCTTATAACGTAGGTAAAACAACTTAAAAAAGTTATTGTTAATGTGCTGAGACGAATGTTTTTTTTACTCATGATTTATTTTTTTTCAGACTTGGGGGAGTTTGTACAAATAATATGCCGAGATAAAAAAAGCCCTATTTTCAAGGGCTTTTTAATTGGTATTTTTTAGAACCATAGGTTCCACGGAATTCTACTTAAAATAAGTATCAATCCTAATCCGTAAAAAATAGCGAAAGTTTTAAATTTAGCTTCGCTGTTGATTAGTTTTTTATGTTTAGACCATCCGATAGTTATCAAGATGATAGCAATAATATTAATTAGAGGGTGTTCTAATGATGTTAATCTTAGTTCCGCATTAGACATTTGACCTAAAGAGTCTTTTCCTAATGGAGAAACAAAATAAAGGATTAATCCAATTAATAGCTGAGTGTGAGTTCCAATTAATGCAAACAAAGAAATTTTGCGGTCTTTTGCTGTAAACTCTTTTTTAGAGGTAAAACCTATGATGGCATTTATAACGGCAAACACTAAAAGCAGTAACGCTAAATAAGCCCAGCCGGAGTGAAATTTTTGTAAAAAATGATACATAAACTATGTTTTTTTGTTAAAAACAAATATAACAAAAAGGACCATAAAAAAACGGCATTAAACTTAAAAGTCAATGCCGTTTTTATTATTTATTTAGATTCTAAATTTTAGAAATCGTAACGTAATGTAAAGTTCCAAGTTCTACCAAATCCAAAGAATATCTGGTTAGCATCAGCTACACCTCTGTATAATCTGTTATTTGAAGCATAAGTTCCTAAAGCAGCATTTGAAGAGCTTACGTTATCGTCAGCAAAAATGTTTGTTCTAGACTCAGCGATATAAATCTTGTCAAATAAGTTGTTTACGTTTAATCTGAAGTTAACTGATTTGTCTTTGTTTTTACCTGTTAACATTTTGTATGAGAAACCAGCGTCGAATAAACCGTAAGATGGTAACTCTAATGCACCTTTGTTAGTTGGGCTTGTAAAGTTAGTTGGGCTTAATCCTGCATATAATTTATCATTAAAATTATAGTTTGCATCAACAGTTACTCTTGTTAAAACTTCGTAAGAAGCTCCTAAAGAAGCTGTCATTTGAGCAGCATCACCAACTTTTACTTTGTCCATGTATACTGTAGCAGCAGTGTATCCTACAACAGGAGTATTATCTGCTTGGTAGTATGCATTAACAGTTGCATTTCCTTTGTATTCCCAGATTCCGTAAGAGAACATAGCGTTAACTTTGAATCTGTCAGTAATGTTAGAAGAACCTTCAAACTCAATTCCAGAGTGAACCTCATTAAGACCTGTAAACTCAGTATAAGTTGTGTTAGCTACGATTCCTCCACCAGCTGGAAGTGCGTTACCTTTTAAGTATCTGTCATTCCAAGTTGTGTTGTAAAGGTTTACAGTAGCGTTAAAGAATCTTGAACGGAAACCGTATCCTGCTTCAAATCCAGTAATTTTCTCATTAGTAAGATTAGGGTTTACTGTAGATCTGTTGTTTGGATAAACTGAGTTAAAGAATGGTTGTCTTGAGTAGTATCCAGCATTAACGTAAACATTATGTTTTTCGTTAATGTTGTAGTTAGCTCCAGCTTTAGCATTTCCACCTAAGATGTTTTTGTAGCTAGTTGATGCTAATGGATCAGTTGGTAAGTATACGAAATCATCTTCTCTTTTAAATCCTTGTTGAGAAATTGCTCCCTGAACAAATGCAGTTAAATCGTTTTTAGAGTACTCTAATTGAGTAAATGCACCATACCATCTAACTTTTCCTGTACTGTTGAAAGAAACTTTATCGTAGTTCTTTTTATCGAAAACGTTCCATTGAACATCTGTTGGGTAAGTTGTTGTTAAGTGTCTTCCTGCTGGTTTTTGAGCAGCAATAAAGTTGTCATAATACTCGTCTCCACCTAATAAATCATTTACTACTGTAAAGTGATATCCTGTGTAAGTTCTAGCATCGATACCAAAGTCTAATGTTAACGTTTCAGATAATTTTTTGTTTAAGTTAATTACCGCTCCGTACCAGTCATGAGAGTTGATTGATGAAGTTTGAGAAATACCAGAAGTATTGATATTTGTACTTGGGTTGTAATCGTTTATGTTTGAGCTTGTATTAAAATACGAGCTGTTTTGATAAACACCGCCAATTTTTGTTCTTGTTTGAGGTCCTGTAAGACCACCAATTGTAACTGTTTGACCAGAGTTGTAAGCTACAATTTTATCGTAATCGATTAAACCATCAGGTCTTCTGAATGCTAAAACGTCATTATATCCTTTTCCTTTGATACCACCAGTTGCACTAGCTCCAGCACCACGACCCATAGAAGCGTAAAGAACAGAAGAAAGTTTAGTAGTTTCGTTGATTTTATAATCCCAGTTGAAAGCAGCGATAGGCTTGTGGTAGTAGTTTTTTCTAATGTTGTACTCTTCACCATTTAAGTAACCTGTATCAGCATTGTATCTGATGTTTGGTTTGTCAAGAGAACCATATTGTTGGTAAACAGCGATTGTAGAAGCTGTAGATCTTTGGTTGTGCCATTGAGGTGCACCAGTTACAGTTAATTGAAAATCGTGTTTGTCATTTTTAGTAGAATATCCTAAAGCAATGAAGTAGTTTGATCCTTCAAATTTAGTTCCGTCAACATATCCATCTCCCATTGTTTGAGAAAGTAATACAGAAGCAGAAAGACCATTGCTTAATTTTCCTGTATTGTATGAACCTTGAATTTTGAAATTTCTTCCATTTCCAAATCCAGAAGAAACAGATCCTCCTTCTTTCATGTCAGAAGATTTAGTAACAACGTTGATTGTTCCACCTACAGATGGCGTAGCCAATTTAGAAGAACCTAAACCTCTTTGAACCTGCATAGCAGATGTAACATCTGATAAACCAGCCCAGTTACTCCAGTAAACAGAACCATTTTCCATGTCGTTAACCGGCATACCGTTAATCATAACAGCAATGTTATTTTGGTTGAAACCACGAATGTTAATTCTTGAATCTCCAAATCCACCACCTGATTTAGTAACGTATACAGAAGGTGTGTTTCTTAAGATTTCAGGAAATTCCTGAGTTCCTAATTTTTCTTTAATTTCTGCAGCTTTAATTGTAGAAACAGCAACCGGAGTTTTTCTGTCTTTAGCGATATCTACTACTGTACTTTTTACTACGATTTCACTTAATTCGTTAGAATTAGATGATAAAGCAATAGTTCCTACGTTTGCAGTTCCGCCGTTTACTGTAAATTTTACAGTTTTGTTTTCGTAGCCTAAGTAAGAAATAACAATTTCTCCTGTACTTGTTGTTGAGTTGAGAGTAAATTTACCATCAAAATCTGTTGAAGTTGCCGTAGTAGATCCTTTGATCTGTACGTTTGCTCCTGGTAATGAACCTGTACCGTCGGTAATAGTACCAGTAACTTTTCCTTGTGAAAATACGGTTGAAACTATCATAAAAAATAGTCCGGTAAGTAACCAATTTTTCATTTTCTTCATGTTGCTATTTAGTTTATTGTTTTTGGCAAAATTATAACAATAAAATCAGATAATGTTATCAAAATGTTAAGAAAAATAAGTTTTGTAATTTGTGCTGCGTATTAAAATGAATTTTTCTTTTTTCTTTAAATAAAATGATGTTTTGTTGAATTTTAACATCTGTATTTTGTTAAATCGATAATGTTTTAAATAGCGGTGTAGCTAAAAACCTTCTTTTTTTGTTAAAAAGGGATGTTTTTCGGCTTGTTCTATACGAAAAAACGCCTTAATTTTTGTTAAATCAAGACGTTTCAGTGTTTTACAAAATTAAACTATTAGTTCAATTTTATTTATTCTTTAAAAAGTGATTCAATAAGAATGAAGTTGAACTGTCATGACTCTTAACAGTTTTAGAATTTATCTCATCTAAAATTGAGTTTGCTAACTGTTTTCCTAACTCAACTCCCCATTGATCAAAACTAAAAATGTTCCAAATTACACCCTGAACAAATATTTTATGCTCATACAATGCGATTAAAGAACCTAAGCTTTTTGGAGTAAGTTTTTGAATCAAAATTGTATTGGTTGGTTTGTTTCCTGTAAAAACTTTAAATGGTAATAAATAGGAAGCTTTTTCTGCAGAAAGTCCTTGTTTGTCAAATTCAGCCTGAACTTGTGCCGGAGTTTTTCCGTTCATTAAAGCCTCAGTTTGTGCAAAAAAGTTCGACATCAATTTATTGTGATGATCTTCATTTCCATATAATGGTTTTACAAATCCAATAAAATCTGTTGGAATTAATTTTGTTCCCTGATGAATCAATTGGAAAAAGGCATGCTGTGAATTTGTTCCAGGCTCACCCCAGATAATAGTTCCAGTTTGATAGTTAACCGGTTTTCCGTCACGGCCAACACTTTTTCCGTTACTTTCCATAGTTGCCTGCTGTAAATATGGAGCCAGTTTTGATAAATATTGAGTGTATGGAATTAATGCTTCACTTTCGGCACCAAAGAAATTATTGTACCAAACGCTTAATAAAGCTAAAATTACCGGAATGTTTTCGTCAAATTCTGCCGATTTGAAATGTTCGTCCATTTCATTTGCTCCCACTAATAATTGGTTGTAATTATCAAATCCAATTGCAAGAGCAATACTTAATCCAACTGCACTCCAAAGAGAAAATCTTCCTCCAACCCAATCCCACATAGGGAAAACATTGTCTGGATTAATTCCAAACTCAGTTACTTTTTGAATGTTTGTAGAAACTGCCACGAAGTGTTTTGCAATATCTTCCTGAGAGCCAGATTTCAAAAACCATTCTTTGATAGTTTCAGAATTTGATAACGTTTCCTGAGTTGTAAAAGTTTTAGAAACGATTAAGAAAAGTGTAGTTTCAGGATTTAACTTTTTAATTATTTCGTTTACGTGATCACCATCAACATTTGAAACGAAATGAGTTTTTAAATGATTTTTGTAAAATTGTAAAGCTTCAACAGCCATAACTGGTCCAAGATCTGAGCCTCCAATTCCAATATTTACAATATCTGTAAAAGCTTTTCCGGTAAAACCTTTTCTTTCTCCCGAAATAACTTCGTTTGTGAAATTTTTGATTTTGTTTTTTACTTCATAAACTTCCGGAATTACATTTTCTCCATCAACATTAATTACTGCCGATTCCGGAGCACGCAATGCAGTATGAAGAACAGCGCGATTTTCAGTCTGGTTAATTAATGCTCCGCCAAAATATTGAGCAACAGCGTCTTTTAATCCGATAGAATTTGCTAATTCCAATAAAAGAGAAATTGTTTCCTGACTAATGTTGTTTTTAGAATAATCTACTAAAAAGTCATTCCATTGCAAGTTGAATTTTTCAGCACGAGTTTTGTCTTGTTGAAACAATTCTTGAATTGTGGTTTCGTGAATTGCATTATAGTGGTTTTGCAGATTTTTCCACGCTTCAGTCCCGGTTGGGTTTGTTGTGTTTAAAGCCATTTGTATTTTTATTGAAGATTTTGTTTTTTTAGAAACACAAAAATACTGAAATAACTTTTAAAAGGGTAACGGTTGATGATTATATAACAATTAGTTACGAAAACGTTTTATGATGCTGTTAGTCTTGTGTTCGAGTTGTTATTATGACAGCTCCATCATTTTCTTTTTCATTATACATTATACGGCTGCTGTTTTGATTCAAAAATTCTAAACTTTTGATTTCAGACTTTTTGAAAGGTAATAAAATTGTATCCTGACTTTTTTCGTATTTAAATGGTATTCCATTTATAACAATTAAAGGAGATTTGCCAATCTGATTTTCTTTAATATTATCTATAAAATCCGATACAAAATATTTGTTTTCTTGGGTGTCGTCTAAAATAAAAATCCGCGGATTTGAACATCCAGTTATTAATGTACAGAAAAATATCAGTAAAAGCTGTTTCATTAATTGAATTTGAATTTAGGAATGCTCTTTTTAAAATCTTTTACCAAATCTTCCACCATGGCTTTTTATTAATTTTAATAGTTTTCTCAGCGATATTGATTTCTATCCTTTTAAATGGTTCTGTTTTAATCTTAGAATCGTCAAAAAATAATTCACCGTTATCGTTCATTCCAATAGGAGATTTGGTTCTTCCTTTCCAGTTTTCGGTTTGCAGGTCAGCAATTAACGGAGTATCATTTTTGTCATTGAATTTTTTTCGTGCTTTTTCTGTGATTTCTTCTTCCAGATTTGAAGATGAATTTTTGAAAAGAGAAAGTGAATTGTCTGGAATATTTAAAAGAAAAACCTGTGTTTTATTTCCAATTGTATAAATGTCTAATACTTTAAAATAGGCAATAGTGTCTAAAAGAAAGTGACCAATTTTTGCCGAATCAGGATTGAACTTTGATAAGTCTTTTGCGTGTGCACTTGCAATCAAATATCTGAAATTCCCCGAAAGGCCTCCCCCAATAGAAGTCATATCAGTAAAACCTTTTTCCTGAATGATCTGTCCGACTTTGTAATTTGAAATTAAATTTTCCGGTAAATTGGTGTCTCTGTAAAATAGTTTTAAATCTGAAAAAGTGTCATTGTAAATCGCTTTAAGCCGAGCGTTTTTCATGTTTTCTATTTTAAAAGTGAATTTTTGAATCTTTATAAATTCCCAATACTGTCCAATTCTCTTTTTAGAGGTTCGATTTGTTTAAAGAAACGGGTTTTGTCATTTCCGGTTAAAGATTCGCCGGTTGGCAAATTCAATCGGAGCGCATCTACCTGAACTCCATTTTTCCAGAAACGGTAGCAAACGTGCGGACCAGAAGCTAAACCTGTGCTTCCAACCAAACCAATAGTTTGTCCTTGAGTTACTCTTTGTCCGCGTTTTACCAAAATTCGGGACATGTGTAAATATTGAGTAGAGTAGGTTCCGTTGTGTTTCACTTTTACAAAGTTTCCGTTTCCAGCCGTGTAACCTGTTGTTTCAACAACTCCAGATGCTGTTGTAGAAATTGGTGTTCCGGTTGGAGCAGCATAATCGGTTCCTTTGTGTGCTTTCCAGGTATGTTGAACTGGGTGAAATCTGTTCATGGTGAATCGTGAAGTAATTCGGCTGAACTTGATTGGCGTTTTTAAGAAAAAGTTCTTTAATGTTTTTCCTTCATCATCATAATATTCAACTTTTCCGGAAAGGGTATCTTTTTCAAAAGGAAATGCATAAACGATTTTTCCTTTATATTCAAAAAAGGCAGCTTCAAGATCTTCAACGCCGTCATATGTTTTTCCATTAATGAAACGTTCTGTGAAAATTAAGCCGTAACGATCGCCTTTTTTAAGTTTGAAGAAGTCAATTGACCAGGAAAATACTTTTGTGATTCTGCTGGCAAGAGCCGTTTCGACACTTTCGTTTCCTAAAGTTTCAGATAACGAACTTTTTAAAACACCGCCAATAATTTTTCTTTTTAAGGTAACCGGTTTTATTTTTTTATATGCTTTTGCAATGCTGTCTCGTAAATCGATTACATAATAAGTTAAAGCATCTGGCTGGTAAATAAAAACCTGAAGATTGTTTGTTTTGTTTTTTGAACGCAGTAATGTAAAAGGTTTGTTGTATCGAATCGATCTAACATTAAAAGAATCTTTTACCTGTTCTACAATATCGTGTACTTTTTTGTCGCCAATATTTTGACTTTGCATAATGGATCCAAAAGAATCTCCTTTAGATATAGTATCATTAACGACATTAAAATCAGCGTAATTAAAACCAAACTCTACTTTTTTAGTTTTTGGTTTTGTAATTTTAATTTCAACTTTTTCTTCAGCTTTTTTACATGAAAATATTGAAAATAATACTATTATAATTACGAATGCTTTTTTCAAACTCTTAAATTTTTTGCAGGAAATTATAGTGGATTTTCATTTCCCCAATTGGACAATTCTTCTTCGGTCCACAATTTAGGAAAAAAGATGCGTCTTTGGTATTTTGGATGCATATATTTTTGCCAGTCGCTTCCTCCAGTTGCTTCACCGTTGCCTTTTCCGCTTTCTAAAATATATTTTCTGGCGGTATTTAAATGCTGCATTACCCAGGTAATATTTACCGTGTAATCGTAGTGGCGCATTGCTTTGATTAATTCAGGATTCTGCTTATCTTCAATTGGTAACTGAGTAAATTTTTGCCAAATATTTTTTGTTTTAAATGAAGCAATTTGTTTTAAAAACTGGTCTTTGTATTTTTTTTCGAACTCATTAAGCAAATATGATTTTTCGCCGGTATGATAATCTTTTCCAGCGGCCTGCCAATATAAATGTTCAAAACTTGTTTCAAGATCTGTGTTTTCGTCAAAGTTTGCTTTGTACCTGCGGTCTGTTAAATTAATAACATCAGTAGAAGCAAATTCAATCATTCTGTATTGTGCGCTTTGAAATCCGCTGGCAGGAGTGAGCGTGTTTCTAAATTTCATGTATTGGTCTACTTCCATTCCGTTTTCCATAATGCTAAACGAATTGGTAAGCATATCAAAATAACGAGTAATTCTTGAAAGCCTTTCGCTGAAAAAATCAACCTGAATATTTTGTTCGTCGGCGATTTGATCAATTTCCCACAAAATCATTTTAAAGATTAATTCGTTTACCTGATGGTACATGATAAAAACCATTTCGTCAGGAAGTGTGGTACGTTGTATTTGTAAATTTAGAAGAGCGTCTGTTTGAATGTAATCCCAATAAGTGATTGGTTTTGACCAAAGCAGTCCTTCTAACTGAACGTCAGTTTTTTGGTTTATAGCTTGAAATTTAAGATCAATTTCTTTTAAAATTGATTCTGAATTATCAGTTAGGTTCATTTGTTTTTTACTTTAAGCGGACTTTGAAGTCCTTTATATTCATCGAGATCTGCTTTTAGAGATCCAACAGCAAGATCTGCCTTAATTCTAATTGGAACTTTGTTTGCATCATCTGTTATCCAGAGCGTTAAGCTTTCTTTTTCTTTAAAAACCCTTCCGGTTTGAACAAGAGGTTTAAAAATCATGCAGGAAACGGTTCCAAATTTAGTTGTAATATCTTGACGGCCTACATATTTTAACTTAAATTTTGTGATTTCGTCGTCAAAAAACATATCGATTGTAATCGCTTCACCCGATTTTAATTTGTCTATATTCGGATGGTTTCTTAAAAAGTAAAAAGACGATACAATATCCTGCACGTTATCAGTAATTACGATCGTTTTTTCAGTTTTTCGTTTGTAATCTTTTACTAAAACTTTATTTTCACTTTGGTTAAAAAAACCTTCCTGATTTTTGGTATAACCCCCTTCGTCAATTTTTCTAACGAAACGATACGGTTCTCCGGTTTCTTTGTCAAAATAACTCTCATAAAGATCTTCAACCTTAAAGAAAAATTTTGACATACCAGTCGTATAACCTTTGCCTACAGCATGATGCACTTTTTTGTTATTTATGGTCGCATCTTTGACTTCGAGAGTAGCATAGCCGGCATTTACAATTCCGTAATGAATTCTAAATTTGAAATATTCTCCTGTATTAAAAGCGTCTTCTTTTTGTGTGTCGAAACTTAATGTAGAGAGAATTAATATAATGAGGACGAACTTTTTCATAGTACATTTTTTACATTCTATTATAAAGATAGAGAAATGCAAATTCTATTCCAAATGTACTAAAACAAAAAAACTCAGTCAAGAAGACTGAGTTTTTATGCTATTAACTAACCAAAAAACTATAAATTATGAAATTTATATCAATTCAGAAGGAAACCACCCCTTCTTGATTTGCGAGTGCAAAGATAGATACAAAGTCGATAAAAAAAATAGCAAATAGTAAGTTTAACATAACATTTGCATAAAAATCATCATTTTATAGGGATTTTTTTTGCATAATGTAAAAATAATGCATTTTTACAAAGTTCCTCTCAATTCCTGTTCTCTCTCAATTGATTCAAACAGAGCCTTAAAGTTCCCTGCACCAAATCCTTTTGCACCCATTCTTTGAATAATTTCGAAGAATAAAGTTGGTCTGTCCTGAACTGGTTTTGTAAATATTTGTAAAAGATAACCATCTTCGTCTGCATCGACCATGATAGCCAGCTTTTCAATTTCGTTTAAATCTTCTTTCATCATATCCATATGAACACCTAATCTCTCAGGGATTGCCTGATAATAGGTGTGAGGAGGGGCAGATAAAAATTCAACACCGCGGGCTCTTAGCTGCGATACGGTTTTAATAATATCATCTGTAGCAATGGCGATGTGCTGAATTCCAGGCCCGCCGTAAAAATCTAAATATTCTTCAATCTGCGATTTTTTCTTTCCTTCAGCCGGTTCGTTGATTGGGAATTTAATTCTTCCGTTTCCGTTAGACATTACTTTACTCATCAAAGCAGAATACTCTGTAGTGATTTGTTTGTCGTCAAAAGATAGGAAGTTCACGAATCCCATAACATCTTCGTAAAATTTTACCCAGGTATTCATTTCGTTCCATCCTACGTTTCCAACCATGTGGTCGATGTATTTTAATCCAGTTGATTCTGGGTTAAAGTCAGATTTCCATTCTCTATAACCTGGTAAGAAAACACCATTATAGTTTTTTCTTTCTACAAAAATATGAACGGTTTCTCCGTAAGTATAAATTCCAGAACGAACCACTTGACCAAATTCATCTTCTTCAACAGTTGGTTCCATGAAAGAACGCGCACCGCGTTTCATAGTTTCTTCATAAGATTTTGTAGCATCTTCAACCCAAAGTGCTGCAACTTTTACTCCGTCGCCATGTTTCTTCAAATGTTCGTTGATTGGAGAATCAGCTGTTAATGGCGTAGTTAAAACAATTCTAATTTTATCTTGTTTTAAAACATAAGATGCTCTGTCTTTTACTCCGGTTTCTAATCCGGCATAAGCCAATGATTGATATCCGAATGCAGATTTATAATAATGTGCAGCTTGTTTGGCATTGCCTACATAAAATTCTACATAATCTGTTCCTAATAATGGAAGGAAATCTTGTGCTCCTTCAAATATTTTTTCTAATCCGTATTCTACTGGTTTTACTTCTTTTGACATGATATTTTTAATTAGAAAATGAGTCAATTAGAAAATTAGAAAATGTGCATTGTGATAAAAATTATCTCATTGACACATTAACAAATTATCTAATTATTTCATTTTTGATGTTGATATTATTTTGTTTAAAATTTTTAAAATTTCTGAAAGATCATTTATTAGACGCTTGCAATTTGGATATTCTCTATGAGCATCGCATAAAAACAACCAATATTCTGTTTCGTCTGCTTCTTTAATTGCAATTTTTAATTTATGAATAAAATCTGCTTTACTTTCTGCGTTTTGTGACTCTTTTGAATTAGCTCCGATTGATGTTCCGCTTTTTAATAATTGGTTTGCAATTACGAACTTCTTTTGATCTTGAAGTTCGGTTGTATAGTCAATTATATTTAATGCAAAATTGAAAGTTTTAAGTAAAAGAGCGTTGTCTTTATATTTTTCGTTGAAAGTCATTTCTTGAATTAGTTAATTAGAAAATGTGATAATTAGATAATTTAAATTGTAGGTTTAAATTTACAAAACAATTATTTGAATTTTCTCATTTTTGCGGTTTTAAAACCATTTTCTAATTATCTAATTGACATATTGCCACATTAAAAAATTACTCCGTCCAGGATTTATAATATTGTCCATCATCAAGACCCATACCTTCTTCAGTAACCATTAATGGACGGAACGTATCCACCATAACGGCTAATTCCTGAGTTTCTTTGTGACCAATACTGCGTTCCATTGCGCCAGGCGCTGGTCCGTGTGGAATTCCTTTTGGGTGTAAAGTGATATGCCCTTGCTCAATATTATTACGGCTCATAAAATCACCATCAACATAATATAGTACTTCGTCAGAATCTATATTGCTATGGTTGTATGGTGCTGGAATGGCTTTTGGGTGATAATCGTAAAGTCTAGGACAGAATGAACAAACAACAAAAGCTGCTGTTTCAAAAGTTTGGTGTACCGGAGGCGGTTGGTGAACACGCCCCGTTATAGGTTCGAAATTGTGAATTGAAAATCCGTATGGAAAGTTGTAGCCGTCCCAGCCAACAACGTCAAACGGATGTGTGGCGTAAACCACTTCGTGGATCATTCCTTCTTTTTTGATTTTGATTAGAAAGTCACCTTTTTCATCATACGTTTCCAATTCATTTGGCAGAATAAAATCACGCTCGCAAAATGGAGAATGTTCTAAATGCTGGCCAGATTGGTTTTTATAACGTTTTGGAGTATAAAAAGGAGAATACGATTCTACGTAAAATAGTCGGTTATCTTCTGTTTCGAAATCGATTTGATAAATAATACCGCGCGGAATAATTAAGTAATCGCCATATTCAAACGGAATATTTCCTAACATGGTTCTTAATTTTCCTTTTCCTCTATGAATGAAAAGCATTTCATCGGCATCGGCATTTTTGTAGAAATAATTTCGAAGTGATTCTTTCGGCGCAGCCAGACCAATAATACAGTCTTTGTTGACTAACATTGCTTTTCGGCTGTCCAGAAAATCATTTTCAGGTTTTAATTCAAAACCTTTAAAAAGAAGTGATTTTATATTTTTTCCGATTGCAATTTTAGGTTCAACCGAATATGAGTTTAAAATTTCCTTAACCTGCGTTGGTCTGTGTACGTGATAAGACAGAGACGAATGTCCGTGAAAACCTTCGGTTCCAAATAACTGTTCGTAGTAAAATCCGCCGTTTGGTTTTTCGAATTGAGTGTGTCGCTTTTGAGGAAAATCCCCAAGTTTATGATATAGTGGCATGGCTTTTCAATTAGATAATTAATAAATTAGATAATTCGAAAATTTGAATTGCAGAGATAAATAACCAGTTTAATTTTTCAATTAACTGATTATTTCAATTCGATAGAGCCATTACTCAGGATTTCTCTTGATGAGGAATTGAAGATACTCTAATAAACCTGTCCAATTTGTTTTCATTATAACAAATGTCGTAATTTTTTCGAAGTAAAAATAAAAATTATATTATTTATAACTATAAAATAACTTAGTTTTTTTGATATAATTTTTATGAAGTAAAAAAATAGACAGATTTTATTGAAGTATTCTCGGTTATACTACTAAAATTGAAACCCAATGCTAAACCACGTAAAACTTTTTGACATTTCTGGAGACCAGGATTGTTTTATTTCGATTGGACCAATTATGGTTTCTAAACCGTAACCAACGGCATATCCTGTATATTTTGGCATAGAAACCCAGTCAACAGAAGAAAAAATATCATCTCCTAAATTGGCAAAATTAGCCGAAAGACTAATATGATTCTTTTTTAAAATTTCGTAGTCTAAAGCAATGTCAGCTTTTATAAAACTATTTCCGGCAATACTTAAAAAGTCATATCCATAGAAATAATTAAAGTTGTTAATTTTATTATATCCATAACCTCCCAGTATAAAATCGAAAAACGGAACGCTGTCACTGCCAATATTAAACCCTGCATCGGCTCCAATTTTTATTGTTGCTTTTCTAAATAATGGTCTTACAACAGCGATTTCGGCCTTGGCAATTGAAAAAGGTTTAAACTTCCCGGTATAATCTGATGATGCTAAATAGGTTTGTAAATCTGTAGAGAAATATAAACCAGAACCTGGATAATATTTATCATCTAACGAATCGTACTTTAAATAAGCAAAGGCGCTGAAATAATTACTTTTGTCAATTATGTTTTCGGCATTAGAAAGTGTTGGCGAATTTATCTTAAGATATTTATATTCTAAACCACCGCCCATTAAGAACTTTTGCACAAAAATGGTTTGAAAATAAGCCTGATTGCTCAAATCCATGAAATCAACATTAATCAAATTTAGATTTTGATTCTCTGCAATTAGACCGCTCAAACTCGTTGTAACATTTCTATTAAACTGATTTAATCTTGAACGGAAACCGAAACTTATATTGAAGCCATTTTCGACATAATAATTTAAATCGTATCTAAAATTATCTCCCAAAATAATATCAAGCGAAGTAACATCATTTTTTAAGAAAGTCTTTTTATGAGTTAAGTTTAATAAAACAGCACTTTTGTAAAGTCCGTCATAATGAAGCCCTAGTTTTAGAAAGGTTTGAGTAGGGTTTTCTTTTAAAACCAAATCCAAATCATCTTTCTCTCCGTTTGGCTGAAGACAATAAGAAATAGTACTAAAGTTTTGAGTTGCATTTAAATTATTGATTCCCGTTTTAAGATCGTCATACGTAATTGTGCTTCCAGGTTTAAAGCGAAGTTTTCCGCGAATGTACTCTCTCGTATAATTATCTAATGGATCAGAATTTATTTTTTCAATTTTAAGTGTATCTGTAGCAACTTTTAATTTTGGTTTTTTATAAAAGTTATCTTCATTTACCAATGATTTGATTTTTTCGTAAACAGCAAAAGCCGCTTCTTCCCCTTTTCTGATGATTTCTTCGCCTTTGTCAAATGAAATTACGCCATAATCACGAATGTCAGGTTTTATGTAAACATCCGTATCTTTTATTTTGTTTTTCATTTTATCTATAGATTGCAGATTGGTAATCTGAACCAGGATTCGGGTTGCGTTTTTTAAGTTTTTTCGTTTCATTAAATCATCCTGAACATCAACACCAATAATAATGTCTGCGCCAAGATTTCGAACTTCTTTTATAGGATAATTATTTACAACACCACCGTCAACTAACAAATTGCCGTCTATTTCTACCGGAGTAAACAAAGACGGAAAAGCAGCACTGGCCATCATAGCCTGAACAAGATTTCCTTTGTTAAGCAAAACTTCTTCGCCGGTTTCAATATTAGTTCCGATACATAAAAATGGAGTTGGCAGTTTATTAAAATCACGTACATGACGAACGTTTCTCGTTAAACTGCTCAATAAATTGTAGTTGTACATTCCTTTTGAAAGTGCTTCGGGAATACCGACTCTAAAATTACTGAAAGGAAGTACTATTGCATATAATTCATCATTTTTCTTTCCGTAGAAATTTTTAGATGAACGCGGAATATAATCGTTTATAAGGTCGTCGAAATTGGTTTTTTTGAAAATTGAATCAATTTGAGATGCATTGTAGCCAGAAGCATAAAGTCCGCCAATTACAGATCCCATACTTGTTCCGCCAATATAATCAATTTTGATTCCGGCTTCCTCCAAAACTTTTAAAACTCCAATATGTGCAAAACCTTTGGCGCCGCCACCGCTTAAAACCAAACCAATTTTAGGTCTTTTTACGCTGTCTTTTTTTATTTCCTGAGAAAAAGAAGTTTCGGGAAACAGTATTAGCAGCATAAAAAATACATACGACGCGATGCAAATAGAATTTAAAAAGAATCCTTTTGATCGGGTAGTTACGTTAGAATGTTGATTTAGGCGCATAAAAATCTGCTAATTGGTTTTGTAAAAGTCGACAATTTTTTTTGCTTTTGATACTCCGACAACGGCAGATATTTCTTTTTCTGTCGCTAATTTCAATCTTTTAACACTTTTGAAATGTTGTATTAATGTAAGCATGGTTTTTTCGCCAATGCCGGGAATACTTTCTACCGAAGAATTAAGCGCAGCTTTGCTTCGTTTGTCTCGGTGAAATGTAATACCAAATCTATGTGCCTCGTTTCGTAATTGTTGAATAACTTTTAAGGTTTCGGATTTTTTATCTAAATAAAGCGGAATCGAATCTCCGGGATAAAAAAGTTCTTCAAGACGTTTTGCAATTCCAATAATTGCAACTTTACCTCTTAAACCTAATTCGTCAATACTTTTTAAAGCCGATGATAATTGTCCTTTTCCACCATCAATAATAATTAATTGCGGTAAAGGCTGATTTTCATCTAATAATCTTTTGTAACGGCGATACACAATTTCGGTCATCGAAGCAAAATCGTCAGGGCCTTCAACTGTTTTTACATTAAAGTGTCGGTAATCTTTTTTGCTTGGTTTTCCGTCTTTAAAAACTACGCAGGCCGCAACAGGATTTGTTCCCTGAATATTCGAGTTATCAAAACATTCGATATGACGAGGTTCAACCGGAAGTCGTAAATCTTTCTGCATTTGCGCCATAATTCGATTTACGTGACGATCAGGATCTACGATCTGTAATTGTTTTAATTGTTCGATTCGGTAGAATTTTGCATTTCGAATTGATAAATCCAGGATCTGCTTTTTATCTCCAAGCTGGGGAACGGTTGTTTTAATATTTTCGCCCAAATCAATTTCAAAAGGAACAATTATTTCTTTTGACATCAACTGGAAACGTTCACGAAGTTCGATAATCGCCAGTTCCAGCAGTTCTTCGTCGCTTTCGTCCAGCTTTTTCTTCATTTCTAAAGTATGCGAACGAATAATCGATCCATGAGAAATCTGTAAAAAGTTAACATACGCAGCGCTTTCATCAGATACAATCGAAAATACATCAATATTGGTAATTTTCGGATTTACAATTGTCGATCTTGACTGGTAATTTTCAAGAACTTCTATTTTTTCTTTGATTTTCTGCGCTTCTTCAAATTGTAAATTCTGCGCATAATTGTTCATCAGTTTTTTGAAATCCTTTAAACTTTCCTTGAAATTTCCTTTTAGAATTTCGCGGATCGCATTGACTTGTCTCTGGTATTCTTCCAGTGGTTCTAAACCTTCGCACGGACCTTTGCAATTGCCAATATGATATTCCAGGCAAACTTTAAATTTGCCGGAATCAATATTAGACTGGCTCAAGTCATAATTACAGGTTCGTAATGGATACAATTCTTTTATTAAATCCAAAATGGTATAAACCATTTTGAAGTTAGTATACGGACCAAAATATTCAGATCCGTCTTTTACCATTCTTCGGGTTAAAAATATTCTCGAAAAAGGTTCTTTTTTAATACAAATCCAAGGATAGCTTTTATCATCACGCAGCAAAACATTATATCTAGGCTGTAATGTTTTAATTAAATTGTTTTCTAATAAAAGCGCGTCAGTTTCAGTAGGAACGACGATATGTTTTATAGTCACGATTTTTTTAACTAAAACATTTGTTTTGGCTGTATCGTGAATTTTATTGAAATAGGAGGAAACCCTTTTTTTTAAATTTTTGGCTTTGCCGACATATAGAATTTTCCCGTCTTTATCATAATATTGATAGACGCCGGGATTATCCGGCAAGGTGAGAATTTGAAGATCTAAGGACGGTTTTGACATTCTGTTTTATTTCTGAAGATAGAGGTTTAGCGTTTTCAAAAACCATTCCGATTTTCTGGAAAAAAGCTTAACATTGATTTAGTTTCAAATTTACGAAATCAAAAGAATAATTTCTATATTTAGATTTTATAATTCTGCATGAAAAATAGTAAGCCCTTGGTTATTTTTGGCGAGTCGATTCTGCCGGGAGAACATAAAACCATAAATGTCGAAATAGCGCGATTGCATACTACGACAAAACTCAATATTCCTGTAATTGTTCGTCGTTCAAAGCATGAAGGTCCGGTTGTTTTATTTTCGGCAGGAATTCACGGCGACGAAATAAACGGTGTAGAGGTTGTTCGACAAATCATCAGTAAAAAAATAAACCGTCCGCAGAGAGGAACAATTATTTGTATTCCAATTATCAACATGTACGGTTTCGTGAATAAATCCCGCGAGTTTCCTGACGGACGCGATTTAAATCGTGTTTTTCCCGGAAGTAAAAAAGGTTCTTTGGCAAGCCGATTTGCCTTTCATATTGTCGAACAGATTTTACCCATTATAGATTATGCAGTCGATTTTCATGCCGGAGGCGCAAGCCGTTTTAATGTGCCGCAGATTCGAATTACCGAAAATAACATGGAGTTGAAATTACTGGCCGATATTTTTAATGCACCTTTTACCTTGTATTCAAAAAATATTGGAGGCTCTTTTAGAAATACCTGCGAAAAAGCGAATATTAAAATGCTGCTTTTTGAAGGAGGAAAATCGCTTGATATAAATAATGCTGTTGCCAATGAAGGAGTGAAAGGAGTGAAGCGGTTATTGAATTATTTAAATATGCTGGATCCTAAGCATATTGTAGAGCCGGCTTTAGAATCGTCTATCTATATAAAATATTCGGTTTGGCTGCGTGCAAAATGCTCCGGTTTGCTGCATGATTATAATATGGCGGGTAAGTTTGTAACCAAAGGTACTATCTTAGCTATAATTACAGATCCGTTTGGAAAGTTTGAGCAGAAAGTAAAAGCGCCGCATGACGGATATGTTATTAATGCCAATCATTCGCCAATTGTTTACGAAGGCGATGCAATTTATCATATATCTAAAAATTCTCCTGTAAATGCCGACGAATAAAAAAGAATTACGACTTCATTATAAAAACCTTCGGGCAGCACTTTCTGAAAGTGATATCGAAGAAAAAAGTCTGGCTGTAACCAATAATTTAATTCAGATGCCTATTTGGGATAAAACCTATTATCATGTTTTTCTTCCTATTGTAGAACAAAAAGAAATCGATACTGAATTTATTCTGCATTTACTTTCAGGAAAAGATAAAGAAATTGTGATTTCAAAAAGTGATTTTGAAACCAGAGAAATGTCTCATTTTTTATTGACGGATAATACCAAAATCAAAAAAAACGAATACAATATTCCGGAGCCGGTAAACGGACTTCCTGTTCCAACAGAAAATATAGAAGTTGTTTTTGTACCGCTTTTAGCTTTTGATGTTTTTGGAAACCGAATTGGTTACGGTAAAGGTTTTTATGATAAATTCTTAGCCAATTGTAAACCCGAAACCATAAAAATTGGTCTTTCTTTCTTTGAATCGGTTGATCAGATTGATGACGTTTTTGAATCTGATATAAAATTAGATTATTGCGTAACGCCTTTAAAAATCTATACTTTTTAAAAAATTCGTTTTAAAAACAATGTAAAAAAGAAAATCCCAAATTCCAGAATTGATAATTGGAATTTGGGATTTTTTTATTGAGATTTAAGCTTATTTTACTTCCTTAATTGTCGTAGCATCAATCCAGCCTTCCTGACCGTCAGTTAATTCAATTTTTTTCCATTTTCCAACGGTTTCCATAACATACACTTTTGCGCCTTCATGAAGTAATATTATGGCAGAACCTGCTTTTTGCGGTTCGCTTCGAACTTCACTTAATTCAGAAAACACAATGGCAGGACGATCATTGTCAAAATGGTTTTTTTCAGACATTCCTGCTGAAACACTTAATAATATTGCTACTAAGAAAATGAACATTGCAATAAAGTAAATTCTTTTAGTAAGGGTAAGCTGCGAAAAATAATAACCAATAAAACTAAGCAAAAACAAAAAGGCAATGGCAACAGAAATTTTTGCCCATTGATTGTAATCAAAAATGCCGGTAAAGTTCTGAATCAGTTTTGCAAAACCTACTTTTGGAACTTCTTTAATTTCATCAATTGTTAGTTTTTTGGCAAACTTAAGGTTGTTTAAAGTTTCAGGATCATTGGGTTTTAATACCAATGCTTTTTCATAATTATAGATAGAAGGAGCAACCTTATTTAGTTTGTAATAACTATTTGCCAGGTTAAAATATAACTCTGCCGACTGCTGTTTGTTTTCTTTAAGAATATCTTCATAAACCTGAGCAGCTTCCTGATATTGTCCCTTTTGGTACAAAGCATTTCCTTTTTCAAAGCTGCTTTGAGCAAAGAAAACCTGAGAGATTAGTAAAAAAAGATATAGTATATTTTTCATTATTATTTAGTTAAACCCGACATTTTAAAAATGCGGGCTTTATTTTTAAGTTAAAAACTAAACGATTTGCTTTTCTAATTCTGAAATAATTAAAACCGCTTTATCATAATCCTGCTGAATCGAAGCGCTTGATGCGGGAGCATAACGTGCGAATTCACAGTTTTCAGTCAAATTAATGAAATTTTGAACCGTTTCAGGGTTTGCATTTCTTGATAAAAGCAATTCACGAATATTATCTTTACTCATTTCAGTTGTTTCAATATGCAGTTTTGCTTTTAAGAAATTATGCATTGCTTTTTCCAGAGCAATATAAAAAGCTTCTTTGTTGTTAAGCTGTTTTTTAGCCTGCGATAAATATTTCTTCGCAAGTTTATTGTTCATTCTGATTCTGTTTCCAGTTACATCACTGTCAATTGCTTCTTTTTTCTTCTTAGCCAAAATGATGATTGGAATAATAGCAAATGGGAAGAATAACAAAGCGTAATATAAATCTGAACCATAAAAATCATTTTTAGCAATGCTTACTAAAGTTGTTTTTGGTTTAATATATTTAAACTGTTCTGTTTTTGTAATAACATTTTTAGATGCAGTAGAAGGATTTGCTTCTGCTAAAGTCGGACCGTCTAAAACATCGACCATAATTTCTGGAGAAGTTATGGTTTTATATGAATTCGTACTCAAATCAAAATATGAGAACGTCATTGGTTTGATGGCGTATTTTCCTTTATACTGCGGAATAATAGTGTATTTGTCGGTTATTTTTCCAGACATTCCAGACAATGACGTGGTTACTTTTTCATCGTGAACCGGATCATACATTTCTAATGCATTTGGAACAACAGGTTTTGGAAGTGTAAACAATTTCATGTTTCCGGTTCCTGAAGCACTCACAATTAGATCTAAACCTTCTCCGCTTTTTAATGTTGTTCTTGACGGAGTAACTGTAAAATTAAATTTACCAACTGCTCCAGTAAAACCTTCTGGTTTGCCAGTTTCAGGAAGCGGTCTTACACTAATTCCTTTAGCTCCGGTAGTTACAATTTTATTGTCTTCGGCAATAATCATCTGGCCAAACATATCACGTCGGTTTGTTGGCAGCTGCACTCCAATATCTAATGAAAGAGGTTCAATTGTTAATCTTCCTGATTTTTGAGGATATAGAATAGTTTTCTTTAATACTACATAATGACATCTCTGGCCCTGATAACTGCCTTCTTCCATTACCAATTGTTTGATATCAATATTCTGATTCCAGAAATCATTGTATTTAGGTTTAGCAAGTTCTCTAAATCCGGTAACACCAATTTCATTAAAATACAATTTGTAAACAATCGTAATAGGCTCGTTTACGTACGGTGTTGTTTTAGAAACTTCTGCAACTAACTGTAGTAATTCATTTCCAGATGCACCGCCTTGCTGTCTGTAATCATTTGGATCTCGTTCCTGTGCTACAGCATTCGTAACTGTAACTTTTATGGGAGACGTTTTATAAATCTGGCCATTATATTCTATTGCAGCTTGTTTGATAATAACAGTTCCTTTTTTCTCAGGCTGTAAAATATAAGAGTATACTTTTTGAAAAGAGCTGCGTCCGTTAATCCAAGACTGGCTGATTTGCTGGCTTGGTCCGGCTACAAGTTTAAAACCTTCAAATGCAGGCTGATCAAAATTATCTCCGTCAACATTCATAATAAAATCAATACGGAGTCTTTCGTTAAGTCCAAGCGTGTTTTTGCTTACTTTGGCTTCAAATTGAACTTGAGCCATAAGGCCTTGAAAAGCGAGTAGTAATAGAATTAGATATCTTTTCATTAATGTTTGATCATTGTTTGTTTAACTGCTAAATCGTTTATTCGCCAAATTGTTTAATAGATAAACAAATTAATAACGATTAAACGATTCAACTTATTTTACCAGTCTTTCTCTGGTTTTTTGGTATTAGGTTTTACTTTTTGAGCGTTTACTTTATCTTGAATTTTTTTTTCTTCGTTGTTTACGGCATCTAACAAGTTCTGAACACGTTCTTTTGAAATTCCTCCAGGCATTGGTTTTGGTTCTCCTTTATTATCAGACTTGTCATCTTTTTTAGGATCATTTTTGCCATCTTTTTTGTCCTTGTCTTTGTCGCCTTTATCGTCTTTCTTGTCTTTGTCCTTATCCTTGTCTTTATTTTTGTCCTTGTCTTTGTCTTTATCTTTGTTTTTATCCTTGTCTTTGTCTTTATCCTTATTCTTGTCTTTGTTTTTATCGTTTTTAGGCGGATTTTCTTTTAGCTTTTGTTTTGCATACGCATAGTTGTAACGTGTTTCATCATCGGTTGGATCGTTACGTAAAGCCTCTTTGTATGCTTCAACAGCCTGCGAATAATCTTTCTCCTTCATAAAAACATTTCCAAGATTGTGATAAGCTTTATGCTTTTCTGGTCTTGTTTTAGCTCTTTTTATGGCATTAGCGTAAGCGTATTTTGCTTCAGAAGGCTGGTTTTGTCTGTAAATTGAGTTTCCTAAATTGTAAGACCCGGCAGCGCGTTTTGAAAATTTTGACGCCGAAATTCTATAATTGGCCTCTGCTTCAGTAAATTTATTCTGCTTATATTCTTCATTGGCATCAGGCAATGTCTTGTCTTTTTCCTGAGCAGCAGCTGCAAAAGAAAGCGTTAGTAAAATATAAAGAAGTAAATTTTTCATTCTATTTTTTTTATTTTTTGTTCCGATTTTAAAAAGGAATCTTTATTTCTTTTCGTTGAATAAATTCAACTCTTTAATCCAGTTTGTTTTTCTTTCTAAAAGAAAAATGTCTATAAATAACAATAAGAATCCAAAACCGATGAACCATTGAAACTGCGATTGAAAATCGGCCATTTGTGTCGATTCAAATTCGGTTTTCTGAATATTATTTAAGGCATTTTTAATATACTCCAAAACCTCTTTTGTATTCCCGCCGTAAACATAACCGCCTTTTGTGGCTTTTGCAATAGTTTTTAAACCTTCCTGATTTAGTTTTGTAATTACCGTTTGCCCATCCTGATCTTTCTGGTAATTTTTTACAACTCCATTTTCTTTTAAAGGAATAGTTCCTCCTTTTTCTGTTCCAACACCCACGGTAATGATTTTCATTCCAATTTTGTTAGCTTCTTCGGCCGCAGCAGAAGCGCCTTCAGAATGATCTTCACCATCAGAAATTAAAATTAAAAGTTTACTTGTTTTGCTTTTTTCATCAAAATATGTAGCAGACAATCTAATAGCTTCATCAAGAGAGGTTCCTTGTGATGAAACCATATCAGGACTCATACTCTGCAGAAACATTTTGGCAACGCTGTAATCAGATGTGATTGGTAAAACCGGGAATGCACTTCCTGCATAGGCTACAATTCCAATTCTGTCATTTCCTAATGAATTGATGATCTGAGAAACCAATTGCTTGCTTTTGTCTAAACGACTAGGTGCAACATCTTCTGCCAGCATACTTTTAGAAACATCGACAGCAAAAACGATATCAATACCTTCACGTTTTACCGTTTCCATTTTAGTTCCAATTTTCGGATTTACTAACCCAATAATTAAGCATGCTAAAGCTAAAAGTAATATCGATAATTTTAAAACTGGTTTAAAAACAGATGTTTCGGGACTCAGTTTTTTTACCATTTCGATATCACCAAATTCACGTTGTTTTTTTCTTTTCCAATACAAATTGAAAAAGAAAATACACACCACAATTGGGAGTAATAGTAAGAGATATAAATATTTTTTTTCGTCTAATTCCATTTTTTAATTCTAGTTTTCAGTCTCAGTTTTCAGTCTCAGTTTTCAGTTGTTAACTGTATACCGTGACTGCGACTAAAATATTAAATAAAGCTTCTGTAAACTGTATTTCTTAAACCAACTTCTAACAATAATAAAAATGCTGCGATTAAAACAAAGATTCTGTATTTTTCATCGTAATCGTAGAACTTTAATTCTTGTATTTCTGTTGTTTCTAATTTGTTAATCGAATTGTATATTTCGGCTAATTTATCGTTGCTTGTTGCTCTAAAATACGTTCCATCTGTTTTTTTAGCGATGCTTTTCATTAATCTTTCGTCGATTTCAACTTTCTGCATTTTGAATAAAAAACCTCCGTTTGGTGCGTATGCGTATGGAGATTCTGCCATTCCATTTGTACCAAGACCAATGGTATATACTTTTATTCCGTATTGTTTGGCAATATCTGCTGCAGTTTCAGGTTCAATAAAACCAGCGTTGTTTACACCATCTGTCAATAAAATAATAACGCGGCTTTTTGCTTTACTGTCTTTTAAACGGTTTACCGCAGTTGCTAATCCCATACCAATTCCTGTTCCGTCTTGTAAAACAGTGTCGTATCGAATACCTTTTATGGCTTCCAGAATAATAGGCTTATCACTTGTAACGGGTGTTTTTGTATAGGCCTCTGAAGCATATAAAACTAAACCAATTCTATCATTTGGACGTTCTTCAACAAAATCTGCGGCAACTCTTTTTAAAGCTTCCATACGGTTTGGCTTTAAATCTTTTGCAAGCATACTTCCAGAAACGTCAATTGCCATTACAATGTCAATTCCTTTTGTTGTTTTAGTCTGGTTGCTGATGTCTACCGTTCTTGGTCTCGCTAATGCTATAATTAGTGAACTTAAAGCAATAATTCTAAAAACATATAAGCAGGGTTTTAGCTTTGTTAAAAGCGACTGGCTGTTTTTGAAACCTGCTGTTGAACTCATTTTTAATGTAGCCGACTGCTGGTTTCTTTTCCAGAAAAACCATCCAATGACAATTGGAATTAACAGAAACAACCAAAAGAATTCCGGATTTAAAAAAGTGATCTTATTATTCATTAGTTACTTGCTTTTTTAAGTTCAACAGAATTTAAAATTCGGGTTGTAATATCGTTAGCATACGTGTCGCCTTCTTCATGCAAAATGATGATTTGCTGTAATCCCTGATCTTGTTTAAAAAGCAGGATTTCATAATATGCCTTTGTGCTTGTTTTGGTTGCTGGGTTTAAAACGCTCATGGTTCCGTAACCTTTTACTCCCTGAATACCTTGATTTGTCTGGAAATCTTCTTGTTTTACAATTATATTTTGTCCTCCTTGAAGTTCAATTACTTTTAAGCTTCCTTCTAAGGCTTTAGATAAATCAATGTCAGTTGGATTTTTGAATTTAGTAGTCGAAACGGCTACATAAAAATTATCAATCATACTTCCATAAACAAAAAGCTGCATTTCCTTAATTAAAGCCATTGTTTCTTTTGGAAGTGCTTTTAAGGCATCCATACGTTTTAAAACCTTTGGAGTTTCGATAAGTACACCAGGATTTCCGTATTCACTTTTTACCCATTCTCCTTCTAATAATTCTTTAGACGGATGACCAATAACATTGTCTTTTACGTATGCAAAACCTTTTGTAGCAACAAAGAAAGTTGTAGTTGCTAATAATAAAAAGACAACTGAACCAACGGCAATTGCAATTCGCTTGTTTCTTTGTTTTTTTAACTGAAGCTGAATTTGCTTTTGTTTTTGAGCTTCGTTTAATAACTGATCTTCTTCTTCAGCCGGAACTTCAGTTGGAATTGCGTTATCAAGCGTTAAAATTACTTTCTGAATTTTATTTCGGTCTTCTGTAATTTCAAAATCAAGCGGTTTCGATTTAGCAAATTTTACTAAGTCGGCCTGACGTAAAACACGTTCCAGATTTTCTACCGTTTCCGGTGTTAAAGTCATTTTCTTTTTAGTCGAAGCAGTTCTGATTGCCTGAATCAATTCAGAAGTTGTACTTTCCATTGCCGGAATATGAATTGCTTCTTCAATATAGTTACGGGCAATATCTGTTAATTCGCTGTAGTATTCTTTAATTTCTCCTTTTTGAACCAGCTCTTTTTGCTCCAAATTGTTCAGCAGGCTTGTTGCTTTTTCAATAGGTGTTTTATAAACTTCTTCTTCTATTTTCTTTTTCTGATGTTTTTTAACATACCAATAAATTCCCGCACCAATTGCAAGAATTATAACTAATGCCAAAACATATTTCAACCAGTCGCCAATACCATCTTCTGCAGGGGTAATGTCTTTGATGTCATACATTTTTTGCTGTAAAGTATCGACTTTTACATTAGCAACTTCTACACGAATAGAATCTGAGAAATAAGGTTTTTTATCAATAAGAATCTTTACACTCGGAATTACATATCTTCCTGAATCAAATTGTGTTAATCCATATTTTTTGATTAATTCATAACTGCCGTCTTTTTTAACGGTATCAACCGGATACGACTGAATTACTTCCAGCGCTCCGAATCTTTTGTCTTTTGGGAAAACAACTTTTGAATTAGCATTTACAACCGTTTTAAGAGTCAGCTTAAATTCGGCTCCAATTTTATTTTTTGTTGTATCAATACTAGTTTCAACTTGTTTTTGGCCAAAAACAGCTGAAGAAAGCAAAAATAAAAAGATGTAAAACTTTAATTTCATTATGATTAACGATTGAAGATTAACGATTTTTGATTTCAGATTTATTATGAAACTTAAATCGTAATCTTTGTTTTTTATGGATTATTTTTTGATGTTTTAATACTTGAAACAAAAATTGAGATTAATTGGTTAGCTTCTGTTTTTGCTCTTGTTAAACGTTCACGATCTGTTGAAAGATTTGCTTTTTCTATTATTTTTAAACAAACAAATGTTTCTCTTAATTCTTTCAGACAAATTCCCATTTTATGGATAAAATCTTTTTTACTTTCTGCACTTTGTGCTTCTCCATAATTTAAGGCTGGTGATGTACTAGAACGAGTTATCTGACCTAATAAATGATTTCCAGCGTAATTCTTTTCAAATGTAATGGTTAGTAATATTATGCTCGCAGCAAAATCAATTAATCTATTTTCTAATTCTTGTTTAGTCATTTCTTAATTCTTTCTTTTTGTTATAATCATAATAGATCATAAATCAAAAATCGTTAATCATAAATCAAAAATCTTACCTTGATTTAAAATAACCTAATAATTTAGTTACGTAATTTTCGTCGACTCTTGTGTGAACAATACCTGCGCCAGATTTACGAAATGTATCTTTGAAATAATTTACTCTTTCCTGATAATGTTTTTCGTAATTCATTCGCACGGTTTTTGAACCTGTATCGACTAACTGCGTTTTTCCGGTTTCGGCATCTAACATCGTTACCATTCCTAAATTCGGAATTTTTTCTTCGCGGATATCGTACACACGAACACCTGTAAGGTCATGCTTTTTTGAAGCAATTTTTAAGGTCTGTTCATAATTTTCAGACATAAAATCTGAAATCATAAAAACAATTGCTTTCTTTTTTTGAGTTCCTGATAAGAATTTTAAAGCCTGTGCAACATCTGTTTTCTGACTTTTTGGTTCGAATTCTATTAATTCACGAATAATTCTCAAAACATGAGAACGGCCTTTTTTGGGCGGAATGTATAATTCGACATTATCAGAAAATAAGATTAATCCAATCTTATCATTATTTTGTGTAGCCGAAAAAGCCATCGTTGCAGCAATCTCTGTTACGATGTCTTTTTTAAACTGACTTTTTGAACCAAAACCTTCAGAACCGGAAATATCAACCATTAAAACCATGGTTAATTCACGTTCTTCTTCAAAAACTTTTACGTGGGCTTCGTTGTAGCGTGCGGTTACATTCCAATCGATGTTACGAATATCATCTCCGTATTGGTATTGACGCACCTCGCTAAACGTCATTCCTCGTCCTTTAAATGAAGAGTGGTATTCACCCGAAAAGATATGATTGCTCAGTCTTTTGGTCTTGATTTCTATTTTCCGTACTTTTTTTAAAAGCTCTTTTGTATCCATTCTATTTGTTTAAAGTTTAAAGTTTAAAAGTTTCAAGTTTGCTTGAGAACAACTTGAAACTTGAAACCTGAAACAAATTTTTAAGGTACTTCAATCTCGTTTACGATTTTGTTGATAATGTCTACAGAAGTAATATTTTCGGCTTCAGCCTCGTATGTTATCCCAATTCTGTGACGTAATACATCATGCACAACAGCGCGAACATCTTCTGGAATTACATAGCCACGGCGTTTAATGAATGCGTAACATTTAGCAGCATTTGCTAAGTTGATACTTCCACGCGGAGATGCTCCAAAACTGATAAGCGGTTTTAAGTCGGCTAATTTGTATTTTTCTGGATAACGTGTAGCAAAGATGATATCTAAGATATATTTTTCGATTTTTTCATCCATATAAACTTCACGAACCGCTTCCTGCGCACGTAAAATTTGATCTACAGAAACTACAGGATTTACTTTTTCGTAACTTCCTTTTAAGTTCTGGCGGATTACAAAACGTTCTTCGTCAATTTTTGGGTAATCAATTACCGTTTTTAGCATAAAACGGTCAACCTGAGCTTCAGGCAGTGCATATGTTCCTTCCTGTTCAACAGGGTTTTGAGTTGCTAAAACTAAAAACGGACGGTCTAATTTGAAAGTTGAGTCACCAATCGTAACTTGTTTTTCCTGCATCGCCTCTAAAAGTGCAGATTGTACTTTTGCAGGCGCACGGTTAATCTCATCGGCAAGGACGAAATTGGCAAAAATTGGTCCTTTTTTAATAGAAAATTCGTTTGCTTTGATGTTGTAAATCATGGTTCCGATAACATCGGCAGGAAGTAAGTCTGGTGTAAACTGGATACGGCTGAAAGAACCCTGAACCGCTTGTGACAAAGTATTAATCGCCAAAGTTTTTGCTAAACCCGGAACACCTTCAAGTAAAATATGCCCCTGACCCAAAAGACCGATTAATAGACGCTCGACCATGTGTTTCTGGCCCACAATAACTTTGTTCATTTCCATTGTAAGAAGGTCTATAAAAGCACTTTCTCTCTCAATTTTTTCATTTATCGCTCTAATGTCTAAAGTCGTTGTATTTTCTTCCATATAAATATTTTTAAAAACCTTGATTTGTACGCCTAATTTTTGAGAGTGCAAATTGAATATTTTTTGAGAAGTAAGATGTTAAAGAATGGTTAAAACTTCGACCAAACACCTAATTTTAAGGACGAATTGTGAATCTATTTTTATATTTTTAAGAACTTTGATGAATATGTTTTTCAAAAGCATATTTATTACCAAAAATAACTCAATATAACCATGAGCAAAACAAGATTATCGCCTATAATTTCGGGCACTATGAATTGGGGTGTCTGGGATAAAAACCTTACATCAAAAGAAATGGAAAACATGATACAAATCTGTATCGAAAACAAAATCACAACTTTTGACCACGCCGATATTTACGGTGATTATACGACCGAAGCCGATTTTGGTAAGGCCTTTAAAGACAGTAAGATCTCGCGTGAAAAATTACAATTAATAACAAAATGCGGTATTCAGCTGGTAACTGAAAGCCGTAAAAACAAAATCAAACATTACGATTATTCAAAAGACTACATCATTTGGTCTGTTGAAGAATCTTTAAAGAAATTGAAAACAGATTATGTTGATTTATTTTTACTGCACAGACCAAGTCCGTTAATGCAGGCAGATGAAATTGCAGAAGCTGTAGAAAAATTAAAATCAGAAGGAAAGATTTTAGATTTCGGACTTTCAAATTTCACAAGTTCTCAAACGGAGTTAATTCGCCAGAAAACAGAAGTGAGTTATAATCAGGTACAATTTTCGGCAACTCATTATGAACCAATGATCGACGGAAGTTTAGATTATATGCAGACAAACGGAATTCGTCCGTTATCATGGAATCCGCTTGGAACTGTTTTTAGAGAAGACACCAAAAAAACGCGTCGTTTGAAAAAACTATTCTCGACTTTGCTTGAAAAATATCATTTAGGTGCAGATACGCTTTTATTGGCCTGGATTTTAAAACATCCTGCTAATGTTATTCCAATTGCAGGAACGGTTAACGTTGCCAGAATTCAATCTTTAGTAAAAGCAGTTGAACTTGATATGGACAAAGAAGACTGGTTTGCTATCTGGACAGAAAGTATGGGCGACGATGTGGCTTAAATAAAAATATTGGCCCACAGATTTTACGGATTTAAAAAATTACAATGTATCTGTTTAATCCGTAAAATCAGTGGGCAAAAAACAAATACTCATAATGAAAAAAACAGTTTTAATTACTGGTGCTACAAGCGGAATTGGAAAAGCAACGGCTCAGATTTTAGCAAAAAACAATTTTAAAATTATCCTTTGCGGCAGACGTAAAGAACGTTTGGAAGAATTAGAAAAAGAACTTTCTGCTTTTACAGATGTACATTCGCTTTCTTTTGATGTTCGTGATAAAAATGATGTTCTGGAAAAAATCGAAGCGCTTCCTGCTGAATTTTCAGATATTGATATTTTAATTAATAATGCCGGAAATGCACACGGTTTAGATCCAATTCAAACAGGAGATTTAGGCGATTGGGATGCCATGATTGATATTAATGTAAAAGGACTTTTGTATGTTTCTAAAGCAGTAATCCCGAAAATGACTGCTAAAAAATCCGGACACATTATTAATATTGGTTCAACAGCTGCAAAAGAAGTTTATCCAAACGGAAATGTGTATTGCGGAACCAAACATGCCGTTGATGCGATTACTGCGGGTATGCGAATCGATTTAAATCCATTTGGAATTAGAGTTGGTGCTATTCATCCCGGAATGGTCGCAACAGAATTTAGTGAAGTGCGTTTTAAAGGTGATGTCGAAAGAGCTTCAAATGTTTATAAAGGATTTGATCCGCTTCAGGCAGAAGATATTGCAGATATAATTCATTTTGTGGTTTCAAGACCGTATCATGTAAATATTGCTGATTTAGTTGTAATGAGCACCGCGCAGGCATCTTCGACGATTGTCAAGAAGACATTATAGATCTATAGATTTTAGACTTCTTAGATTTTTTGTTCTAAGAAGTGTAAAGTCTAAGAAAGTCTAAAAATCCAAAATTCTAAGAAGTCTAAAAATGATTAATAAACGCCTTTTAATAAAAAACCTACTGGCTCACAATGACGAGAGCAGTTTTTATGATAAAAAAAGGCAGTTGAATCTTCATTCCAGAGAAGGAAAAGCAAAGTTTTTAAAACATATTTGTGCACTTTCAAACTCTAATCCAGCGAATAATTCTTATATCGTTGTGGGCGTTGAAGATCAGGATAATGAAATTGTAGGTGATGATTTCTTTGATGACAGCCGAATTCAGAATCTTGTCAATGCCTTTCTTGAAAATCCTCCAAGAATTCAATACGAAAATGTTCCGTTTCCGAATCTTCCAAAAGATAAAGTGATTGGTCTGGTAACTATTAAACCCAAAAGTCAGATTTCTTATTTTAAAAAAGGCATTCACACTATACCTGCCAACAGCATATTTGTGCGAAGAGGAAGTAATTCTACTCCGGTAGAAGAGCATGAAGAAATTGAAAAGAATTATCAAAATACCGAAACGGTAATTGGTATTGAGAACAGTTCCCGAAACAGTATTCAATACACCCTTGATGGTGTAATCGATTTTATGAATTTCAGACATAAAGATATGTCGCCAAAATATCGGGTTTTTAAAGAACTGTTTGTAATCTGCTGGGCGGGAGTTCCTAAAAAATCCAGAGAAATCACTTTTTTATCACGAGTAGATATTGAATTAATAAACGAACAGGTTAAACTTTTTTATTCGGCTCAGGATGTGGTTACCATTTTTTATGATGATGATAGTTTTACAATTACCGAATATGTTCCTTTAGGATTGAATGATAAAACAAGTTATTATCCTCTTGAAAAACAAACTATTCACTTTTTTGATAATGGATATTATAAAATTGACAGGGAGATACTTTTTCAGCCTCCGGAATTCAATAGGAAAATGTTGTATCATATTTACAATTCTAACTTGGCATTGCTTCAAAAATTAGAAAAAGGAATCTCATTGTCTGATCGTGAATTAACTGATCTGGAAAATCTGCCTTCCACTTTTATGATTTGTTATTTGAATGGTTTTGATGATGCCAAACAAAAATTAATTGATGCCAAATTGCTTTTAAAACCTTTTAGTCAGACTTATTTATCTTTTAAAGAAGCTTTGAGGGTTTTGAGAAAGATGAAATATGATGTTCAATAAAGGTTCTGAGTTGCTGAGAGGCTAAGGTTCTGAGGTTTTTTCTGTAGAGACGAGACTGCAGTGCGACTAACCCATGCTGGAATTATTTACTGAAATTTCAAATATTTGCTCACTTTATCGTATGGAAATACGATTTCTTTTGGGCCATCTGCATAAGATGCAGCTTCATAAGAGTTGTAATATAAAAGCAAACCTTCAGAAGTGTAAAAAATATTCTGAGATAATTGAAATTTATCATTTTCAAACATCAGTCCGGTTGCATTTATGTTTGCTTTTTCTGGAATGTGATACTTGGCTCTGAATTCTTTTTCGGCGAAAGCCTTAAATTCTTTCTCATTTTTAAAAAGGTCTTTGTTAAAAATGAATTTTCCGGTTTTTCTGTTAAATAATAGAGATCTAAAACCTTGATACCCGTGAGCACCACCGGTAAAAGTGTAATGATTTATTTTGATGTTTACAATCTGCTCTGATTCAAACTCAATATTTCCGGTTATTTTTCCTTCCCATCCAAAAGTATCATTTGGAAATTTCTGGTGCATTTCTTCATAAGAAGCAATAAAAGATTTTGATAATGATTTGTAATCATTAACCTTTGTAGAATCTTCTCCAAAATATATTATTTCTTTTATGACAGCAAATACCTTTTTGTTTATACTGTCAGCAACAACCTTTTTATTTTTAGCAATTGGGACTTCTATTGTGATATCCGGACAGTCATTTTTGCACGGAATAGTAGATTTTTCTTCAAATGTTTCATTCTCAAATGAAAGCTCTTTTTTGCAACTTGTAAAAATCAAACACAATAAGATTGTAAATATGTAATTTTTCATATCAAAAAGTGTTAATTATCTACAAAGGTAAGAAGTTGTGTCCCGATAAAATAAATTAAAAGGTAAATTTGTACAAGAATTAAGGAAATAAAATTTATAACTATATGAAATTCAATACAAAAGTAATACATGGTGGCCAGCATCATGATCCAAGTACCGGTGCTGTTATGCCTCCAGTATATCAAACTTCAACTTTTATTCAGACAAGTCCGGGGAAACCTCTGGGTGATTATGAATACAGCAGGGCTTCAAACCCAACTCGTACAGCTTTAGAAGAAGCTTTGGCAAGTATTGAAAATGGTACACGCGGATTGGCTTTTTCTTCTGGTTTGGCAGCAACAGATTGTATTTTAAGATCGTTTAAAGCAGGTGATGAAGTTATTGCAATGGATGATTTGTACGGAGGAACTTACCGTATGTTTTCTAGAATTTATAAAGATTCAGGAATTAAATTTCATTTTGTTGATATGACAGATTTAGCAAAATTGAAATCACTTATCAATGAAAACACAAAATTAGTTTGGGTTGAAACGCCTACAAACCCGTTAATGAAATTAGCCGATATTGCTGAAGTAGCTAAAATCACGAAAGAACATAAAATTTGGTTTGCAGTTGATAATACTTTTGCAACACCTTATTTGCAAAAACCGCTTGATCTAGGAGCTGATATCGTTATGCATTCTGCAACAAAATATTTAGGAGGACATTCTGATGTAATTGCTGGGGCTTTGATTGTAAAAGATGAAGCTTTAGGAGAACAATTACACTTTCAGCAGTTTGCTACTGGAGCAACTTTAGGACCAATGGATAGTTTTTTGGTTTTAAGAGGAATAAAAACTTTAGCTTTAAGAGTACAAAGACATTGTGAAAACGGAGAAAAAGTAGTTGAATATTTAAGTAGACATCCTAAAATTAATAGAGTTTATTATCCGGGATTAGAAAATCATCCGTTTCATGAAATTGCTAAAAAACAAATGAAAGCTTTTGGAGGAATGGTTTCTTTTACTTTTAAATCAGGCAAAAAAGAAGATTCTATTGCATTTTTAGAGAAGCTTAAAGTGTTTACTTTAGCTGAATCTTTAGGCGGGGTAGAGTCATTAGCAAATCACCCGGCTTTAATGACACACGCATCGATTCCTGCAGATAAAAGAGCAGAAGTAGGAATTACTGATGATCTTGTCCGACTAAGTGTTGGTATTGAAGATGCAGAAGACTTAATTGCTGATTTGGAGCAAGCTTTAGCATAAAAAAGTAATTTTATAAAAATAAAAAATCCCAAATTCCAATCTTTATATTATGGAATTTGGGATTTTTTTTATGTTGTAATTTTTTTAGAATTCTAAATAATAAATGTATCCAAAGTTAAACCAAACCTGCCAGTCATTTGATTTGTTTTCTTTGTAAACGTCTTTATTAGGGTTTAAACCGTCAATCCAGTCAGAGTTGTACATTTGAAAACGAGTTTCAAACATTAGGTCACTCATTGTTGTTATTTTGTAATGTACACCAATAGCTGCAGTTGCAGATAATGCTATGCCATTTTCACTGGCAAAACCATGTGCATGACCATCAGAAGGCATTAAGTATTTTCCTGGTGTTACATTAGGAAGAGTCATTTCTCCTAATTTAGAGCTAACATTTGTAGAGTAATAACTTACCATGAAACCAGCACTCATATACGGACTGAAACCTCTAATTGTATTCTCAAAATCATGTATTTTCATAAAAGGAGAAAATTCTAATTGAGATCCTAATCCTACTACGGTAGAAGTTGCATGCATATTTCTTAATTGCTGAGCAAGTAATCCGTTTGGTTTTCTGTCAACCCATTGACCAAAATGTTTAAGATTTGTACGGGCGAAAGATAATTCAGATCTTACTTTAAAATGTTCAGTAAAAAAGCTTTCACGATTATTAGCAGCAGAAAAGTTTAACCAGTGAGCTAAACCAATACCGAAACCGGTATTTCCAATGTTGGTGTCAACATTATGTCTTTCACCAAAATCAGACTGTAAAGTTACAGGACCTGCAAAAATTCCAATCTCATGTGCGAGACTTGATTGCGCTGTGGCAATTGTTGAAAAACTAAATAAGGCGAAAATTGTGGTATATAGGTATTTAGGCATTGTTCGGGGCTTTCAAAATATTGGCAAATATATAAAAAAGGAATTCCAAACAAAATATAAAATTCGTCTATTAAACAATTAGTAACAAAACACTTAATTTTCTGACTTTAACTGAAGTGAATTGATGTAAATTCGGAAGGGAAAAATTGTATTTTCGGCATTGTTTAGAAATAACACAATTCTATCTCAAAAACGAAAAAAAATAACAAATCATATTCATTTTGATGTATCTTTGTCTGTTGTAACGAAAACGTTTTCTTAAAACGTATTTTCTTATTTAAACGATTAAGTATAAAACTATTATTTGAATAATTTATTTTAAAAATGGAACAAAAAATAAATGAATTTATGGCTCTGGTTGAGTCAAAAAATCCAAATGAGCCAGAATTCCTTCAAGCCGTTAGAGAATTTGCTGAAACAGTAATTCCATTTATTGCAGAAAGAAAAAAATACGATGGGAAAAATTTACTTTTAAGAATAGCTGAGCCTGAAAGATCTATAATTTTTAGAGTTCCGTGGGTTGACGATAAAGGAGAAATAATTGTAAATAGAGGATTTAGAATCCAGATGAATTCTGCAATTGGTCCATATAAAGGAGGAATCAGATTTCATCATACAGTAAATTTATCTGTTTTGAAATTTTTGGCATTCGAACAAGTTTTCAAAAATAGTTTGACAACTCTTCCAATGGGTGGAGGAAAAGGAGGTTCTGATTTTGATCCTGAAGGAAAATCTGATGGTGAAATTATGCGTTTCTGCCAATCATTCATGACTGAGTTATGCCGTCATATTGGTCCAGATCTTGATGTTCCTGCCGGAGATATTGGTGTAGGTGCCAGGGAAATTGGTTATTTATTTGGTCAGTATAAAAGAATTAGAAATGAATTTACCGGAGTGTTAACCGGAAAAGGTCTTGCTTATGGTGGTTCATTAATTAGACCAGAAGCTACAGGTTATGGAGTTGTTTATTTTACAGACCAAATGCTTCGTACTATCGGTCACGAAATTAAAGGTAAAAGAGTTGCGATTTCAGGATTTGGAAACGTAGCTTGGGGAGTTGCTTTAAAAGTAAATGAATTAGGAGGAAAAGTAGTTACTCTTTCTGGCCCTGATGGTTATATTTATGATGAAGAAGGTATTTCTGGAGAAAAAATTGATCATATGCTTGAAATGAGAGCAACTGGTGATAACAGAGCGGAAAGATATTTAGAAAAATATCCAAAAGCTGTATTCCATAAAGGAAAAAGCCCTTGGGAAGTAAAAGTTGATATTGCTATTCCATGTGCAACTCAAAATGAATTGACAGGAGAAGACGCAAAAAAACTAATCGACAATGGTGTTTTATGTGTAACAGAAGCTGCTAATATGCCTTCTACATTAGATGCAATTAAACTTTTCTTAGATAATAAAGTTCTTTTTGCTCCTGGAAAAGCTGCAAATGCAGGTGGTGTTGCTGCATCTGGATTAGAAATGACACAAAACTCTATTCGTTTAAACTGGACTAGCGAAGAGGTAGATTTAAGATTGAAAGAAATCATGGTTGGAATTCACAACCAATGTAAAAAATATGGTGCAGAAGAAGATGGTTATGTTAACTATGTAAAAGGAGCTAATATTGCCGGATTTGTTAAAGTTGCCGATGCTATGCTTGCACAAGGTGTAGTCTAAGATTAATTACAATTGAAAAATGCTCTCATTTGTCTCTAAAGATAAATCGAGAGCATTTTTTTATTTATAAAGAACAAAAAACAAATACTGTCGTTTGTAGTATATTTGTCTATCTGAAAATATCAAATAATGGTAAAAAGATTTCTGTGTTTTTTGTTTTTCCTTTTATTTCAATTTGGCTTTGCTCAAGGCCAACTGTCGTGGCAGGGTTATTTTTCGTTTAATGAAATAAAAGATATTTCAGAATCTTCAACAACGATTTATGCAGCTTCAGAAAATGCATTGTTTTCTAAAAACTCGGCTTCAAATGCTTTAAAAACAATCACAACTGTTGACGGGCTTTCCGGACAGACTATATCTGCGGTTTATTATAGTCAGGCTTTTAAAAAAACAATTACAGGTTACGAAAACGGACTCTTGACTGTAATTAATGAGGCTGATGGCAGTGTAATAAAAAAAGTAGACATCATTAATAAACAATTACCTGCAAGTATTAAAAAGATAAATCATTTCTTAGAGCATGATGGTTTACTATATGTTTCCTGCGATTTTGGAATTGTGCAGTTCAACTTGACTACTTTACAATTCGGAGATACTTATTTTATAGGTGATAATGGAGCTGAGATAAGTGTAAAACAAACAGCAATTTTCAACGGATTTATTTTTGCTGCAACTTCCAGCGGTATTAGAAGAGCAAGTATTACAAACCCCAATTTAATTGATTTTAGTCAATGGACAGTTGTAAACTCCGGAGATTGGTCAGGTATAAGCGCATTAGATACTGAATTGATTGCCATAAATTCAGCAGGAAATATACATAGATTCAATTCAAGTACCTTTGTTGGATTTTTACAATTACCACAGCCTTCTGTTGATATGCGTGTAGTAAATCATAATTTATTTATTACAACTGCCAATACTGCTTATGTTTATAATAACCAGATGGTTTTGAACCGTCAAATTGTAAACTCACAGCTTCCAGAGCTTAATTTAACTTTTTCCTGTTCATCGGCTGTAGGAGATGTAATTTATATCGGAACAAAAGAAAAAGGTTTGTTTTCTTCTGCACTTTCAGGAATTGGAACTTTTGAAAATAATACGCCCGATGGTCCAATACGCAATAATATTTTTTCAATTGATGCTTCGCCAAATTCACTTTGGGCTGTCTATGGAGATTATGATATTTATTATAATCCTTATCCTTTAGATAGTTATGGTATAAGTAAACTTAGTAACTCAAAGTGGTTAAATATTCCATATTCAGAAGTTTATGATGCTAAGTCTATTACACGTGTAATTGTAAATCCAAATAATGAAAAGCAGGTTTATGCGAGTTCCTTTTTCTCTGGATTGCTGCGAATAGAAAGTGATATTCCGAATCATTTGTTTAACGAAAAAAACAGCGGTCTAGAGTCCATTACTTTTGAAGGTCCGACTTATATCGATGTTCGTATAAATGGAACTGCTTTTGACAAATCAGGAAATCTTTGGGTGACCAACAGCCGTATCAAAAACGGATTGAAAGTTTTAAAAACAAACGGAGATTGGGTAAGTTATGCCACAAGTACAATTTTAAATAATGCCGAAAGTAATAATTACGCCAATATTGTTATCGACAAAAATAATACAAAATGGATCTCAACTTATAATGATGGCGTAATTGCATTTAATGAAAATGGTAATGTTTTTAAAAAGATAACTACTGGAGCTGATACCGGAAATCTGCCGTCAGCTGATGTTAGATCGGTAGCAGTTGATACAAAAAACCAGCTTTGGATTGGAACAACAAAAGGATTAAGAGTATTGTCTAATGTTGGAAATTTTCAAACAGACAGTCAGCTAAAAGCAAATCCAATAATTATTATTGATGATAATCTGGCTCAGGAATTAATGTACGAACAATTTATTACTTCTATTGTAGTCGACGGTGCTAATAACAAATGGATTGGTACAGTAGATTCAGGAATTTTTATGGTTTCTCCAAACGGTCAGGAAACAAAATATCATTTTACAATTAACAATTCTCCTCTGCCAAGTAATACTATAAATGATATTAAAATTAACAGTTCTACCGGCGAAGTTTTTATTGCAACAAATAAAGGAATGATTTCTTTTAAAGGAATTGCAACTGGTGCTAATGAAGATTTAAATAATGTATATGTATATCCAAATCCGGTTAGGCCAGCTTATTCCGGAACTGTAAAAGTTGCCGGCTTAATTGACAAGGCTAATATCAAAATTACAGATATCGAAGGAAATTTGGTTTACGAAACAACTTCAGAAGGAGGAACTATAGAGTGGGATACAACTGCTTTTGGAAGGTATAAAGTGTCGTCAGGCGTTTACATGATTTTCATTTCAGCACAAGACGGCGGCGAAACAAAGGTTAAGAAGGTTATGATAATTCGATAGTTTTAAGTCTCAGTCTCAGTTTTTACAATCCACAATCTAAAGTCTGCAATCTACAATATAAAATAGTGCAAATCAAAACCAAAGCAATAGTAATCTCATCATTAAAATTTCAGGAAAAAAGCCTGATTGTAAAATGTTTTACGCTTTCAAACGGATTGAAATCTTATTTTGTACGAGATGCGTTTTCAAGTCGGAAAGAAAGTCAGAAAATTGCGTATTTTCAGCCATTATCTATTTTAGAGATCGAAGCTGTGCATAAGAACAAAGGAACTCTTGAGAACTTCAAAGAAATAAAAACGGCAGTTCCTTTTCAAACCATTCATACTGATATTTTTAAAAGTACAATAGTGATGTTTTTGTCTGAAATGCTTCATTATTCTATTCAGGAAGAAGAAAAAAACGAACCGCTTTTTGTATTTTTAGAAACTGCTTTAACCTGGCTGGATCACCATAACGATATTTCTAATTTTCATTTGATTTTACTTCTGGAAATCACAAAATATCTTGGTTTTTATCCAGATGTTTCTGAAATAGATTTGCCTTATTTTGAAATGAAAGAAGGAATTTTTACGCTCTTTCATACTTCAACAGCACTTTCTGAACATGAAACAAATTTACTTAAAAAACTTCTTGATCTAAAATTTGACAATAGTCAGAAAATCTTTCATGTTGTTGAAAGGCAGATACTTCTTCGGGTTTTGATTGATTTTTACAGCGCTCATTTAGATGGGTTTAAAAAACCTAAGTCACTGGATATTTTGAAAGAAATCTTTTCTTAATAACTGTATCCGATTTTCATATATTTGGCACACCAAAACAAATTTATATGAAAAGAATAATTACTTTTTTACTTCTTATTTTAATAAACCCCGTTTTTTCGCAATCTGTCGATTTAGATCCGCATAGTTTTAATGTATCTTATGTAAACCTTCCTCCAAAACCGGTTGTAGATAGAAAAAACAGAACCTATCATTTAGCCCTTAATCCTACTAGTATTGCCTGGTTTAAAGATGCCAAGGATAATTTGGAATATAATTTTTCTATAGATGGATTTAAAAATGTGCCTTCAGGCGGTTACTTCGAAATTGCGGTTGATTTATGGGATCCTGTCACTTTGCCGCTGGGAGTAAGAAAAGTTGAGAATAAAGTAAAAGATTCAAATGGAAAAGAAAGAATTGAAATTTCTTTTGTGTCTGGAGTTAAAGTGCGAGAATTAGGAAGTTTCTCTGTTAAATGTGCATCTGACGCATCTTTTAATAGAAAGTATAGTTTAGAAAATTCATTTACAATAGAAAATTCATTTTCAAATCCTGATGATGCCCGAAAATTTATTGATGTTGAAATGTATGCGGTAAGAAGTAACTATTTATCACGCGTTGCTTCAAGTATGGATGTAAGATTGAATCGTGACTATGGTTATAGTGTGGAGCAGACATCAGATTATGTCTGGATTTTAGATTCTAAAAAGCATCCTGAATATGACAGCAGTGTTAAAGCGCTTTCAAGTATAAAGGCAATTTTTAATAAAATGGAGTATAATGAAGATGTAGCTCCTTTAAAAAAAGAATTAGAGCCCGTAATTGAGTACTTTAAAGGAATCGATAAAACTTATGCTGAAGATGAAAGAAAACATAGAAAACTGCGATATGAAGCCTATTTTAATCTGGCTGTTATCTATCATTATTTAGACATGCCGGATGAATCAGATATTTGGTGCGATAAGTTAATCGAGAATAAATACGATGCTTCTGACGGAAAAAGCATAAAGCTTAAAAATGAAAGTTTAAGAGAAATTTTTGCTGTAAATCAGGTTACAAGCAGACATATGGATGTCGAAGCCCGAACAAATGGTGTTAAAGAAGAAGAAGTAGATGTTGCTAATTTTGATCCTAATTATTTCCTGAAAAATGATCCAAAATACCAATTGGTTTCTCTTATTCTGGCTGCAAATGATACTGTTTCCGGATATGCAAAAATAAGAGCGTTAGAAAATCTAGACCGAAAAATTTCAGTAAGTATTCCGGATGAAAACGGAAATCATAACCATATTTTCAAAACTTATTTTGCAGATCAGGTTACAAGATTAGTTATCCGTGAAAATGATTTTTATTCAACCGTATCTTTCAAAGAAGCTTTAAGGGCGGGTTCAAAACCGGTCTTTAGATTTGTTCGTGAGATTTTAAATGGTAAAACAATTTCGTTATATGGATATCAAAATAGTGAGATAATTATAAAAAAACAAAATGAAGCTTTTGGTGCATCTACAAGTTCTGTCGGCTGGCAGATGAATACCAAATCTAAATTTGCAGAACTTGCCAGACCTTGTCCAAAATTAGCAGCAAGGGCAAATGGAACAGAATTTCAAAACGATCTTAATTCGTTGATGAAATTTGTAGAAGCATTAGATGCATGTAAATAAGACTTAATTTAAATGAAATAAAAAAAGGACTACAGTTTTCAGCTGTAGTTTTTTTGTTTCAAATCTTAACCATTTTTATTCAGTTTTATTTTAAAACCATTTAAAACGTTAGCATTTGTTAAAAAATATGTTATAAATTGGTTCAAAATGGTCTTTTTTCCTTCATCTTTTATCTATTTTCCTCAAAATTCCTTACTTTCGCACCTCGTTTAAGAAAAGGATAAAATGAGTACAAAATTTACTGAATACAAAGGACTTGACTTACCAGCGGTAGCGTCTGAAGTTCTTGATTTTTGGAAGAAAGAAAATATATTTGAAAAGAGTGTAACAACTCGCGAAGGTGCTGAGCCTTTCGTATTTTTTGAAGGTCCGCCTTCAGCAAACGGATTACCAGGAATTCACCACGTGATGGCGCGTGCGATTAAAGATATTTTTTGCAGATATAAAACTCAAAAAGGTTTTCAGGTTAAAAGAAAAGCCGGATGGGATACTCACGGTTTGCCTGTAGAATTGGGTACTGAAAAAGAATTAGGAATTACAAAAGAAGATATTGGTAAAGCAATTTCTATCGAAGAATATAACGAAGCGTGTAAAAAAACCGTTATGCGTTATACCGATGTATGGAATGACTTGACCGAAAAAATGGGGTATTGGGTAGATATGGAAGATCCATATGTGACTTATAAATCAAAATACATGGAATCTGTTTGGTGGCTTTTGAAACAAATCTATGATAAAGGTTTGTTGTATAAAGGATACACAATTCAGCCATATTCTCCAAAAGCAGGAACAGGATTATCTTCTCATGAAGTAAATCAGCCTGGAGCTTATCGTGATGTTACCGATACTACAATTGTAGCACAGTTTAAAACTTTGCCAGAAACGCTTCCAAGCTTTTTACAAGGTTTTGGAGATATTCACATTTTGGCTTGGACAACAACTCCTTGGACATTGCCGTCGAATACAGCTTTAACAGTTGGTCCAAAAATCGATTATGTTTTAGTTAAAACTTTCAATCAATATACTTTTGAGCCAATAAATGTTATTTTGGCTAAAAACTTAGTTGGAAAACAATTTGGGAAAGGATATTTCGTAAGTGAAGACGACACTGATTTTGACAATGTGAAAAACGGCGACAAAAAATTGCCTTATAAAATCTTAACAGAAGCAAAAGGAGCAGATTTAGTAGAAATCCGTTACGAACAATTATTGCCTTACGTATTGCCATATCAAAATGCTGAAAATGCATTTAGAGTAATTGCTGGAGATTTTGTTACAACTGAAGATGGAACAGGAATCGTGCATACAGCTCCAACTTTTGGTGCAGATGATGCTAAAGTGGCAAAAGAAGCAAAACCAGAAGTGCCGCCAATGTTGGTTCTTGATGAAAACGGAACAGCAGTTCCTTTAGTTGATTTACAAGGAAAATTCACTTCTCATTTAGGTGATTTAGCGGGTAAATATGTTAAAAACGAATATTACGATGCAGGACAAGCTCCAGAGAAATCTGTAGATGTTGAAATCGCTATTCGTCTTAAAGAAGAAAACAAAGCTTTTAAAGTTGAAAAATACGTGCACAGTTATCCACACAGTTGGAGAACAGATGAGCCGTTATTATATTATCCACTAGATTCATGGTTCATCAAAGTAACCGATGTAAAAGATAGAATGTTCGACCTGAACGAAACTATCAATTGGAAACCTAAATCTACTGGTGAAGGACGTTTTGGAAATTGGCTTAAAAATGCCAATGATTGGAACTTATCTCGTTCTAGATATTGGGGAATTCCGTTGCCAATTTGGAGAACAGAAGATAAAACAGAAGAAGTTATTATCGGTTCTGTTGAAGAATTGTACAATGCAATCGAAAAATCAATCGAAGCAGGTTTCCAAAAAGAAAATCCGTTTAAAGGATTTGAAATCGGAAACATGTCTGAATCAAATTATGATTTAATCGATTTGCACAAAAATGTTGTTGATGCCATTACTTTAGTTTCCGCTTCTGGAAAACCAATGAAGCGCGAAAGTGATCTAATCGACGTTTGGTTCGATTCTGGAGCAATGCCTTATGCACAATGGCATTATCCTTTTGAGAACAAAGATAAAATTGACGGAAACAAAGATTTTCCAGCGAATTTCATTGCTGAAGGAGTAGACCAGACTCGTGGATGGTTTTATACATTACACGCAATTGGAACTTTGGTTTTTGACAAAGTAGCGTATAAAAACGTAGTTTCGAACGGTCTTGTTTTGGATAAAAATGGAATTAAAATGTCTAAGAGTAAAGGAAATACGATAGACCCATTTAAAACCATTGCAGAAAACGGTCCTGATGCTACACGCTGGTATATGATTATGAATGCAAATCCGTGGGACAACCTGAAGTTTGACCTTGAAGGAATTGCTGAGGTTAAGCGTAAATTCTTTGGAACTTTATACAACACTTATTCTTTCTTTTCGTTATATGCTAACATCGACGGGTTTAAATATGCTGAAGCTGAGATTCCGTTAAACGAAAGGCCAGAAATCGATCAGTGGATTATTTCTGAATTACATTCGTTAATCAAATTTGTTGACGAATGCTACGAAGATTACGAGCCAACAAAAGCGACAAGAGCCATTTCTGATTTCGTTCAGGAAAACTTAAGTAACTGGTATGTCCGTTTATGCCGTCGTCGTTTCTGGAAAGGAGAATACGCAAAAGATAAAATTGCAGCTTATCAAACGCTTTATACTTGTTTATTAACTATAAGCAAACTAAGCGCTCCAGTGGCTCCATTTTTTATGGATAAATTATACAGAGATTTGACAGCTTCTACGGGAACCGAGGATTTTGCTAGTGTTCACTTGGCTGAGTTTCCAAAATTTGTCGAAAACTTTGTTAATAAAACGTTGGAAAGCAAAATGCAGAAGGCTCAAACGATCTCATCTTTGGTTTTATCACTACGTAAAAAAGAGATGATTAAAGTTCGTCAACCTCTGCAAAAGGTAATGATTCCAGTACTTGACGACAATCAGCGTGCTGAAATCGAGGCAATTTCTGACCTGGTAAAAGCTGAGGTAAACGTGAAAGAAATCGAACTTTTAGACGATGCTTCTGGTATTTTAGTGAAACAGATTAAGCCTAATTTTAAAGCTCTTGGGCCACGTTTTGGAAAAGACATGGGCTTGATTTCTAAGGAGATACAAGGTTTTTCTGCAGATCAGATTAATCAATTAGACAAGCAGGGAACGTTAGATATTGTTATTTCTGGAAATAATGTAACTTTATCATTAGAAGACGTCGAAATAACATCACAGGATATCGAAGGATGGCTGGTTGCAAATTCAAACGGAATTACAGTTGCGCTTGACATCACAATATCTGAGGAATTGAAAAATGAAGGTATCGCGAGAGAATTAGTAAACAGAATTCAGAATATCCGTAAAGATTCAGGATTTGAAGTTACTGATAAGATTAAAGTTAAAATAAAAAGAGACGGTAATTTAGAAGAGGCCGTTCTAAAAAATGAAGACTATATTAAGTCTGAAACATTAACAGATGATTTGGTTTTTGCAGACGCTTTAGAAAACGGCACAGAAATTGAGTTTGATGATATTAAAACAATGATATTAATTTCAAAATAGTTATAAAATGATAGATGAAATTACAAGATACTCTGACGCAGATTTAGCAGAGTTCAAAGAAATAATCCAGGCAAAAATTAAAAAAGCGCAAGAAGATCTTGATTTAATCAAGAGTGCTTATATGAATGATTTAAATAACGGAACAGACGATACATCTCCAACTTTTAAAGCTTTTGAAGAAGGAAGTGAAACAATGTCTAAAGAAGCAAACTCTCAGTTAGCTATTAGACAAGAGAAGTTTATCCGTGATTTAAAAAACGCGCTTTTCCGTGTAGAAAATAAAACTTACGGCATCTGCAAAGTAACAGGTAAATTAATCAGCAAAGAAAGGCTTAAAATCGTTCCTCATGCAACAATGAGTATCGAAGCTAAAAATTTGCAGAGATAATAAAAATTCAGTTAAAATAAACGCTCCTTTTTGGGGCGTTTTTTTTTGTTTAATGTTTGTTGAGTTTAAGAGTGATCAGTGTTCTTGCTCTTTTGAAAGAAATTAATTGCAAACAATAAAAAGGATATACAATAAGCAAGAGTGCTTTTTGTAAGAAAGTAAAAGTCGTCGAAATAAATATGAAAAAATATTTTAATTAGAACTGCCTCTTTTCAAAACAGTTCTAATTAAAACTGAAAATCAGGTTTAGGCAAGATTTTTTTCTAAATCAGATTTGTGTTTTCTTAGAACAGCTCTAGTCATTCCAAGATTTGCCTTAGTTGCATCTGCGGCAAGGTAAATCATGAATTTTTTGTTCGGAGAAATGTCAATAATGTGAATTTGGTTTGAAAGTGTAATCAAGATATCCTCAATATCCTGATTTAGACCTAATGCTTTTACAGCGTTCAGTTTTGCTTTTACTACTTCCAGGTTGTAAGCGGCTGCTAATTCAGGATCAAAAGATGGATCGATTGTTATGTTGCCAAAGCTTAATCCTGACTCAATTTCTGTTACAGCTACAGCTATAAAGCCGTTTACGTTAGTTTTCATTTCATTTAAAAACACGTTTAAAAAGTCGTTACTCATAGTTTTTGGGGTTTAGGTGTGGTTAATAGATTATGTTATTTTAATAGAGAATTTTTGCTTAACTCTGCAGATAATTCGTCTGTAGAATGCATTAATAAGCCAAGATTGCTTCCTTCTTTTGAAAAAACAATTACGAAGTTTGAACCGCTTATTTTATTTCCGACGACAACCCCATCGGAACTTTTTAAGTAAAGTTGTTTTAAAGCGCCTTTTTCCAGGTCAATTAAAAATTTTTCGCTCATAGATAAAATTGCCGCGCTCATTGCTGCAATGCTGTCGCTGTAGTCGAGATTTAGAGAAGTGATTAGTTTTCCTTTTCCGTTTAAAATTAAAGCTGCGCTTGCTTTAGTGTCGACCAAAAAATTGTTTAGAATAGTAGTTATTTCATTCATACTTTTGTAAGGTTTGGGGAAATGTTAAATTAGTTCGTTTTTGGTAAATAATTATAGGTTGTAGTTGTGATTTGTCCTAAACAAGTGTTAATTTTTATTAACAAATATAAATTAAATTATGTATTATTGTAAAACCAAATCGTTAAATATTTTATTTTTTTACTTAAAAAACTTACACTATGGCTAAAGTATTGAAATTCAAAGATGTGAATTCTGACGTCGAGCACAGATTGAAGGAGTTCGAAAAGTTACGAGTTAAATTTAAAACAGAGGTAAAAAAGGCAGAAGCGAAGAGGGCTGCAGCCGGAAAACCAAGTAAAGGCATTTTTAAATCTATATCGGATTTCTTTACAGACAGTCCGGCAAATACAGCGGCTAAAAAATAGATTTTAAAGTTAAATGCAAAATGAAATGTTTGTATTTAGTTTTATTAGAAAACAATTAACGTTCCTAATGGAACGTTTTTTTTGATTTAATTGTTACTTTTGCGCATCAAAAATTCATAAAATGTCATTACGAAAAGCGTATTTCCTTATATTTTTAGTTTTAATTGTTGATCAGCTTTCTAAAATCTATGTAAAAACAAACTTTGTTTTAGGTGATGAAGTGGTGATTTTTGATTGGTTCAGAATTCATTTTATCGAAAATGAAGGAATGGCCTGGGGAACAAAAATACCAGGAGAATACGGTAAACTAATTTTGACTGTTTTTAGAATCTTTGCCATATTTGGAATTGGTTATTGGTTAGCCGATTCTGTTAAGAAACGTCATTCAACTTATTTAATAGTTTCTATTGCTTTAATTTTTGCCGGTGCAGCAGGTAATATCATTGATTCTGTTTTTTACGGAGTAATCTTTGATGACAGCACGCATAATTTAGCTACAATATTTTCGCCGCAGCCATACGGAACATGGTTTCATGGTTTGGTCGTAGATATGTTCTATTTTCCTATCTGGGAAGGTGATCTTCCAGCGTGGCTTCCAATTTTTGGAGGTAAGCATTTTATGTTCTTTAATGCTATTTTTAATGTGGCCGATATGGCGATTTCAACAGGAGTTGGAATATTGCTGGTTTTTAATAAAAGAGCATTTCCAAAACACGCATAAATTATTTTAAAATTCAAAAAATAAATTCCAAATTCCAATATTTGAAAGTGTTCATTGCACACAGATATTGGAATTTGGAATTTTTCATTATTGGGATTTAAATATTTATTGTGCTATTTTTACAATACAAAAAACCAGAATTATGCAAAGTCCGTCTTTTTCTATTTATGATGCTTCTGCAGGATCAGGAAAGACCTATACTTTGGTTAAAGAATATCTGAAAATTATTCTTTCTTCTCCCAAAAACGATGCTTACCGTAATATTCTGGCCATAACTTTTACCAACAAAGCAGTTCATGAAATGAAAAGCCGTATTGTTGGGAGTCTGTCTGAATTTGCCAAAGAAGAACCTTCTGCAAAAGCAATTGATTTAATGGAAGATTTATCTCGTGATACCGGGCTTTCAATTATTCAATTAAAAATAAAATCTCAAAGTATCATTAAGCATTTAATTCACAATTATGCTGCTTTTGATATTTCTACTATCGATAAATTTACTCACAAAGTAATTCGGGCTTTTGCGCATGACCTGAATTTGCCAATGACTTTCGAGGTTACTTTGGATACCGAAAATTTATTGGTTGAAGCTGTCGATGCTATTATCGCCCAAGCGGGTCAGGATGAAACGCTGACTAAATTGCTGATCGATTTTACGATGGAAAAAACCGATGACGATAAAAGCTGGGACATTTCGAGAGAAATTCTCGAAACTGGACGTTTGGTTTTGAATGAAAATAATCGAAATGAAATTCTTCATTTTAATGATAAGACAATCGAGGAGTTTGTCGAAATTAAAAAGAAAATGATGGCTTTGTGTAAAGAACTCGAATCTGAAAACGAACAATTTGCAATTGAGGCACTTTCTTTAATTGAGAAAAACGGAATCGATCTAAAATCTTTTTCAAGAGGAACCTTTCCAAATCACCTTGAAAATATTCGTGATGGAAAATTTAATCCACGAAATAAAACCTTTCATGAATTTGATGATATTGCGATTAATAAAACGGCTAAGGACAAATCTTTAATCGAAAATATAATTCCAGATTTACTTCAAATACTGAGTAAAATTTATAAAAATTTTGAAAAAAGAGATTTTTACAAAGCCTTCCTAAAAAACATAACGCCGCTTTCGTTGCTGAATACAGTCAGCAATGAATTGGCGAAGATTCAATCAGAACAAAATGTTTTGTCTATTTCAGAATTCAATGCGATTATTCACCGCGAAATTCAGAATCAGCCTGCGCCTTTTATTTATGAGCGTTTAGGTGAAAGATACCGTCATTTTTTTATTGATGAATTTCAGGATACTTCTGAAATGCAATGGCAGAATCTAATTCCGCTTATTGATAATTCACTCTCAGGTCTGGATGATTTAGGGAATAAAGGAACTTTAATGATTGTTGGAGATCCCAAACAATCTATTTATCGCTGGAGAGGCGGAAAAGCGGAGCAGTTTATTGAGTTAAGTAAAGACGTAAACCCGTTCAATAATCCTGATAAGGCAATTAAACATTTAAATACAAATTATAGAAGTTACAGCGAGGTAATTGAATTTAACAATGCTTTCTTTAAATTGATTTCTTCAGAGTTTTCAAATGAAGATTATAAAGATTTGTATGAAAATCATAGCTTTCAAAATACAAATTCAAAAAAAGGCGGTTATGTAAATATTTCGTTTCTTCCGATAATCGAAAAATCTGATTCTGCAGATGAAGAAGAAGTAATTGAAAAATCAGATTTATATGTTTTAGCGACCTTAAATACAATTCAAAAAGTAATTCGGGAGGGTTTTGAATATAAAGATATTGTGATTTTAACCCGCAAAAGAGATCAGGGAATTGCAATTGCAAATTATTTAACAGAACAGAATATTCCGCTTTTATCTTCGGAAACATTAATGATTAAAAATGCAACCGAAGTTCGTTTGATTGTTAATCTTCTGAGATATTTAAACAACAATGCAGATTTAGAATCGAAAGCCAATTTTCTTCATTTTTTAGCCGAAAATAAAGAAATTGAATTGCCTGTCCATGATTTCATTGCGCAGGGAATGGCTCAAAAATTTGAAGAAGATTTTGAAAAATGGCTTTTAACTTTTGATGTTTCTCTTTCTTTTGAAAATGTTCGAAAAAAATCACTTTATGAAGCCGTCGAAATAATCATTTCTAAGTTTGTCCTTCCATCTGAAGGAAATGCTTATGTTCAGTTTTTCTTGGATATCGTTCTCGAAAGAGATATTCGAAATCAGGCTGGGGTAGCAGATTTTTTGAGTTTTTGGGATAAGAATTCTGAGAAATTCAGTATTCCTTCTCCAGAAGGAAATAATGCGGTTCGAATTATGACAATTCATAAGTCCAAAGGTTTAGAGTTCCCTGTTGTCATTATGCCTTTTGCAGAAGAGGATTACAATCGAAAGCCAAAAGATAAATTGTGGCTTGATACCGAAGAAACAGATTTGGGAGTTCCAAAAGCTTTGATTGATAACAGCATTGCTGTTGAAGGATTTGGAGAAAGTGCTTCGATAGTTTTTAATTTGAAAAAACAGGAAGAGTTACTGGATAATATTAATGTTTTGTATGTTGCATTGACACGTGCAGAAGAACAATTATATATTATTTCGCAGTCTTTGAAAGAAAGAAAAGATGGTGAATTGCCAAATAATATGGCCTCTTATTTTATTAAATATTTGATGCATAAAGGAATTTATGATTCTGAAAAGTTAGAATATGAATTTGGAAACAAAATAAGACTTTCAAAATCTGAAAAAACAGTTGATTTGGTAAAAACGATTCCAATTGTAAAAGAAGTTTTAAATCCTAAAAATATAAAAATTGCACAGCGAGAAGCATTAATGTGGGGAACACATCAGCAAGAAGCGATTTCGTATGGGAATATTGTGCATGAAATCCTGGCTTTTGTTAAAGATAAATCAGATGTCGATCTTGCGGTTGTAAAAGCATTAGAAAATGGTTTGATAACAATAGATCGATCTGAAATGGTTTTAAAAACGCTCAAAGAAATTGTAAACCATCCTGAATTAAGTATTTGTTTTGATGGGAATCATAAAGTTTTAAATGAGCAGACTATTGTGCAAAAAGCGGGTAAGATTCTAAAACCAGACAGGGTAGTGCTGACAAGTAACAAAGAGGCTTATCTTTTAGATTATAAAACTGGAGCAATTAATTCAAAATATCAACAGCAAATTCAAGAATATCAGGATGCAATTGAAGATTTAGGATACAAAGTGTTAAAAAGAGCTTTGATATATATAGGGTCGGAAATTGAAGTGGTAAATTTGTGAAAAAATTAATCAGATGTTAAAGAAATAATGTGGCTTTTTTAGTCTTAAGTTGTTAATTTTTAACGTTTTAAATAAATTTAAAAAATGTACGGTAAAATTAAAGAACATCTGCAAAGTGAGCTGCAGACAATAGAAGAAAATGGTATTTTCAAAAAGGAGAGAATTATAACATCGCCTCAAGGTGCCGAAATTACGATTTCGACCGGAGAAACAGTTTTAAATTTTTGTGCCAATAATTATTTAGGACTCTCGTCGCATCCAGAAGTGGTTCAGGCAGCAAAAGACGCAATGGATACTCATGGTTTCGGGATGTCGTCTGTTCGATTTATTTGCGGAACTCAGGATATTCATAAAACATTAGAGAAAAAGATAGCTGATTTTTATGGTACCGAAGATACCATATTATATGCGGCTGCATTTGATGCAAACGGTGGTGTCTTTGAGCCTTTATTAGGAGAAAACGATGCGATTATTTCAGATAGTTTAAATCATGCTTCTATTATAGATGGAGTTCGTTTGTGTAAAGCGGCTCGTTATCGTTATGAAAATAACAATATGGAAGATCTGGAACAGCAGTTAATCAAAGCAAATGAAGCGGGAGCCCGCTTTAAATTAATTGTTACCGATGGTGTTTTTTCTATGGACGGTTTAGTTGCACCTTTAGATAAAATCTGTGATCTTGCTGATAAGTATGATGCGATGGTTATGGTTGATGAATGCCATGCTGCAGGATTTATAGGAGCAACAGGAAAAGGTACACTTGAAGCAAAAGGTGTAATGGGGCGTGTTGATATTATTACTGGAACTCTAGGTAAGGCACTTGGAGGAGCAATGGGAGGTTATACAACGGCTAAGAAAGAAATAATTGAAATTCTACGTCAGCGTTCAAGACCTTATTTGTTCTCAAACTCACTTGCACCTTCAATTGTTGGAGCTTCTATAAAAGTCTTTGAATTATTAGAAAAAGATACAACTCTTAGAGATAAGCTGGAGTGGAACACTAAATATTTTAAAGAAGGAATGAAGAAAGCCGGTTTTGATATAATTGATGGAGATTCTGCAATTGTGCCTGTTATGCTTTACGATGCAAAATTATCTCAAAAAATGGCAGACGAACTTTTAAAGTTGGGCATTTATGTAATAGGATTCTTCTTTCCTGTAGTTCCAAAAGATAAGGCGAGAATAAGAGTGCAGCTTTCGGCTGCACATACCAAAGAACACTTAGACAAGGCTATAGAAGCATTTAAATTAACAGGTAAAATGTTAAAAGTTATATAATTGCCACATTTGGTGTTTTTTTGTAGGTTTTTTTTAACATTTGATTTTGTATTTAAAAAATTTGGTGTTACTTTTGCTTGTAATTAACTAAATTGTAATTAAAAAAATTAAGTATGAAACATCTTAACAAACTTTTAGTTGCTGTATTGATGGCGATGGGTTTAAGCTCACACGCGCAAGACAGTAACAATCCATGGGCTATCTCTTTCGGAGTTAATGCTGTGGATACTAGGACTAGTTCGGGTTCAGGAAGTGGATTTTTTGATCAGCACTTCTCTCAACCATTCTCAGTAAAAGACAACTGGAATATTCTTCCTTCTTTATCTTACATTGGTGTGTCTAGATATGTAGGTAGTGGTTTCTCAGTTGGTTTACAAGGATCTGTAAACAAAATTGATAAATATGTAACTTTCAATCCTTCTGCTCCTGGGCATGACGGAAGAGGAAACGTTGTAACTAATCCTGGTGACTTGATGTACTACGGAATTGATGCTACTATCAAATACAGCTTCCAAGAATTAATCAAATCTAAAGTGGTTGATCCTTCGTTATCTGTAGGTGGAGGTTATACTTTCTTCGGAGATAGCAGCTACGGAACTGTGAACCCAGGTGCTGGTATTACTTTCTGGTTTACTGATGCTATTGGTCTTGAATTAGCTACAAGATACAAATGGGCTGTTAGTGGTGATAGACAAGATGCAGCTGGTGTTCCAGATGCTCCATCTCACTTCCAACACACTGCAGGTTTAGTTTTTAAATTCGGAGGTAAAGATACTGACGGAGACGGAATCTATGACAAAGATGATGCTTGTCCAGATGTTGCTGGTTTAAAACAATTCAACGGATGTCCTGATACTGACGGTGACGGAATTGTTGATGCTTCTGATGCTTGTCCAAATGAATTTGGTTTAGCTGCATTAAACGGTTGTCCTGATAGAGACGGAGACGGTGTTGCTGATAAAGATGACGCTTGTCCAGATGTTGCTGGTTTAGCTGCTTTAAAAGGTTGTCCTGACACTGACGGTGACGGTATCGCTGATAAAGATGATAAATGTCCTACAGTTGCTGGTCCTAAAGAAAATGGTGGTTGTCCTTTCTTAGATGCTGATAAAGATGGAGTTTTAGATAAAGATGACGATTGTCCTACAGTTCCTGGTCCAGCTAGTAACAGAGGATGTCCAGAAGTATCTTCTCAAGCTTTAGAAGATCTTAAAGTTCAAGCAAGAGCTATCTACTTTAACTCTGGTAAAGCTACTTTCAAAACTGGTGACAAAGAAACTCCAGCTAGATTAGACGCTATTAAAGAAATCCTTAAAAATTATCCAAACGCGAAATTCTCTATTGAAGGACACACGGATAACACAGGTTCTGCTAAAATTAACGATAAACTATCTCAAGACAGAGCTAACGCTGTATTAAACGCTTTAGTTGAAAGAGGTGTTAATCCAGAAAATTTAGAAGCTAAAGGATTTGGATCTTCTCAACCAGTTGCAAGTAACAAGACTGCTGCAGGTAAAGCACAAAACAGAAGAACTGAAATCAAACATATTGGTTCTAAATACCAAGGTAAACTATAATTTACTTTGTAAATAATACCGAAAAGCCATTCTTAATTGAATGGCTTTTTTTATTTTTATAAAATGATAAATACGTCTTTTTTAGAGAAAATCGCTGCTGTTGTAATACAAAATTATTCAGATAAACTTTCTGAAACCACAATTGTACTGCCGAATAAAAGAGCTAAAGTTTTTCTTATTGAAGCTCTTAAAAAAGAAACATCAAAAACTATTCTCTCTCCGGAAATTATCAGCATTGAAGATTTTGTGCAAGATGTAGCATCTATTAGATCAGTTGATTCTATTGAGCTGTTGTTTGAGTTTTATGAAGTTTATTTGTCAGTAACAGATAAACAAAATCAGCAGTCATTTGAACTGTTTGCTAATTGGGCAAAAACACTTTTACAGGATTTTAATGAGATTGATCGTTATCTTTTAGATCCATATCATGTCTTATCTTATTTGAAAGATATTGAGGATATTAAAAAATGGGGAATTGAAGTAGAAAACAAAACAAAACTTTTAGAAAATTACATTGATTTCTGGAAGCTTCTCCCTATGTATTACGATTCGTTATATAACCACTTATTAAATAAATCTATTGGTTACCAAGGGTTGATTTATAGAGAAGCGGTAAATAACCTGAATCATTTTTCGAATACCATTTCAAACCGTAATTTTATATTTGCCGGATTCAATGCCTTAAATGCAGCAGAAGAAAAAATAGTACAGCATCTTTTAGCATTAGATCAAGCCAAAATTTATTGGGATGTAGATCAGACTTTTTTAAATGATCCATATCACGATGCAGGACTTTTTGTGCGTCGTTTTAAAGAAAGCTGGAAACACTATAAATCACATCCGTTCGAGTGGATTGTAGATGATTTTTCACAAACTAAAAATATAGAAGTAATTGGAACCCCAAAAACTATTGGACAGGCTAAAATTGCTGGAAGTATTATTGAGGATTTAATTAATAAGAACCCTTCGGCTTCTTTAGATAAAGTTGCGGTAGTTTTAGGAGAAGAAAATTTGCTAATCCCGGTTTTGTATTCGCTTCCATCTTCTGTTGGAGCTTTGAATATTACAATGGGATATTCAGGAAAAAATAATCCATCTCAGATACTTGTGGCAAAATTTTTCAAAATGCATACAAACGCGCTTTCTCGTGCGGGGAATTATGTTTTTTATTATAAAGATGTGCTCGATGTTTTGACACATCCTTTAGTAGAACCCTATGCAAATGTGAATCATTTAGTCAGGATTATAAAAGAAAACAATTATACTTTTATTACCCTTAATAAAATTTTGGATCTGAATCCAAATCCTTCAAAGTTATTTTCTTTATTGTTTCAGAAATGGGAAAATGGATCTGTTGCAGTTCTAGAAAATATTTCGGCAGTTTTGCTGCTTATAAAGCAAAGCTTTAGCAATGATAATGAAGAAGAAAAAATAGCAAAAACGTTTGTTTATGCTGTTTTTAAAGTAATAAATAAGCTTATTAATTATTATTCGCAGCACAAGCATATTGACAATATCGATACGCTTCATGCTATTTATAAACAGATAATAGATGTTGCAGAAGTTTCTTTTGAAGGAGAACCTTTGCGCGGGCTTCAAATTATGGGAGTTCTTGAAAGCCGTGTACTTGATTTTGATACTGTAATTGTAACTTCAATGAATGAGGGAAAATTTCCGGCAGGAAAATCCCAGAACTCATTTATTCCTTATGATGTGAAAAAAGAATTAGGTCTGCCGACTTTTAAAGAAAAAGATGCTATTTATACCTATCACTTTTATCATTTATTGCAGCGTGCAAAAAACATCTATCTAATTTATAATACCGAAAACGACGGATTAGACGCTGGTGAAAGAAGCCGTTTTATTACGCAGCTTGAGGTTGAAAAAAAATCGAAGCATAATTTGACTTTTGATATTTATAATCCTGTATTGCCAACTACTGCTTATCAGTCAATGGTGATTCCAAAATCCGATGCAGTTATGGAGCGATTAAAGGAAATAGCTTCGACAGGCTTTTCTCCTTCGGCGTTAACAAGTTATATTCGTAATCCTATTGAATTCTATTTTCAAAAAATCCTGCGTATTCGTGAAGTCGAAGAAGTAGAAGAAAATATTGCCTTAAATACACTCGGAACCATTATTCACGAAACATTAAAAGCTTTATATGATCCTTTTGTTGAGAAATTTATTTCTGAGTCTGATATTTTAAATTGTTTTAAATTGTTGGATGACGAAGTTTTGAAACAATTTAAGCTTGTATATAAAGAAGGTGAAATTAAAAAAGGAAGAAACCTGTTGGCGTTTGAAGTCGCAAAACGAAATGTTTCTAATTTTTTAAAAATTGAATTAGAGTCAATCAAAAATGGAGATGCAATTAAAATTATTGCTTTAGAGAAAACTTTTGAACGTGAATTAGTTCATCCAGAACTGCCATTTCCGGTTTTAATTAAAGGGAATGTAGATAGAATTGAACTTCGTAACGGAAAAATAAGAATCGTTGATTATAAGACAGGAAAAGTTGAAAAAACAAATGTTATACTTAAATCGTGGAATGGTTTAACACAAGAGCTTAAAAACGATAAAATTATCCAGGTATTGGCTTATGCTTTTATGTATGAACAATTGGCGGGAGAAACTCCAATAGAAGTTGGTATTATTTCATTTAAAAATTTAAAATCAGGGTTTTTATCTTTCGGATTTAAAGAAGATAAAGATTTGGAAATTACCGTTTCTAAAGCAATTTTAAATTCTTATATTGAGGAAATTGTTCTGCTTTTAAAGGAAATATTTGATCTTAGTATTCCTTTTGAAGAGAAGATTTAAATGCATTTTTAATTTTTATATAAAATCAAAATCAATGTTTTGTCATTTAGAAAAGCGATTCAAAAATTGACCCGCTAAACAAAATGCTTGATTTTTTTAAATTTGTATGTTTTCTCTCACTAGCTTTAATGGCGCGGTATTTTGGCTTTATCTACAAAAAAATCTCTACTAAAATAAAAAATGCTCATTTGATCAGTTTTCTGTTTTTATTTTCTTGGAGTTGAATTTTTATCAGGAATTCAATAAGTCAAATACGTTATGATAAAGAGAGTATAAAAACGAATAATTTGTATAGATTTAAGTTTTACTAAAAAAATGTAGTCCTGTTTTTTTTAGTTTTTTGACTTTAACTGAATGTTAAGATTCAGATCATAAAGGAAAAAGCTGCGATAATATTAAATAATCATTGCAGCTTTTTGTAAGTAGTTTTTAACTAAATATTTTTTTGAAAAAACCTTTTTTTGCAGGTTCTTCTGAAATTGAAGCATTTATAGGTCCATTTTCAAAACGAAATCTTCTGAACTTCATCAATTTTACATTTAAGTCAAAACGTAATTCATCTACAGTTTTCATTGGAAATTTTTTTTGCAAATTTAGAAAAAACTTCTATTAAACTGATTATTTGTACGTATCTATAATGTGTTTTGAATTTTATGAATTAAAATGTTTGAATTTTGGATAATTCTCTTTTTTCTGTTAAATTTTTTTAATGATTTTCTTTTAAAAATCACGTTTAATTATAGTATAAACAAAAGTGATTCAGATAGTTGTGCGAAGTCATTTTTTTAACAAGTGTTTAGCCGACAATTCTTTTTATTAAAAATAACTTTGAACTTCTTAAAAAATTAATGTTATATGGTTGATTTAAATACACTTGTAGAAGAAACTGGAGCTGAGTCTGGAATTACTTTTAATATTGACGGAGTTTTGTTAGAATCTGTGAATTTAGAATATGATGGAAATGTTGCTGCGATGATTGGAATGATTTTGAAAATGTGTTTGGAAATGTCTGAAGATGTTAATAATGGCGATTTAAAACAGGTAATGATTAAAAATAATGATGGTATTGTTGTTGCTAACAAAAGCGAGGATGACAATTGTGTAGCATTATTATCTAAAGACATTAGTAAAATGGGGCTTTTGCTTCGTAAAATGGATACTGTTTTCAGCAATTAATTTAAACCAATTATTTATATATACACATGTCAGATTTTTTACAAAATTTTCAAAATGATTTAAAAGAGAATGTTCACGGATTTATCGCAGTTTCTGTAACTGAGGTAGAAACAGGAATGTCGTACTGCTCGCTTTCTGTAAAATCAGATTTTGATCCGGAATTAGCATCTGCTTATAATTTAGAAGTTGTAAAAGCAAAATTAAACGCCATTAAAGCTCTAGGATTAGATCAAAAAATAAACGATATTTTAATTACATTGACGGATCAAATACATATTATAGATGTTTCTGAAGACGGCCAGTATTTTATTTACTTAGCTGTTGATGCTAAAAAAGCAAATCTTGGATTAACAAGAGCTACTTTGGCAAAATTCAAAAAAGACATTATTACAAAATTATAATTTTTGCCCCCAAAATGAAGAAAAGGCTGTTTCGGTATATTTCGAAATGGCCTTTTCTGCTTTTAATATTTTCTTTAATTTTAGTTGAAGAACTCTAATAAAACAGGCTTCAATTCTTCTTTGTTTTCAATTTGGCTCATATGTCCATCTTCAAAAGAAACTAATTGTACAGATGTATTCTCTGCTTGCGAAATACTTTCTTCGTAGCTTAAAACAGGATCTTTCTTTCCTAAAATTAATAAAACTGGAAAACTGTTTTGTTTTAGCAGCCACTCTCTGTCTTTTCGTATTTTCATTCCTTCCAAAGAAGCAACAATTCCTTGCAACGGAGTTTTAAGCGCTTGTCCTTTTACTTTTTCAATTTCTTCTGTTAATCTGGTTCTGTTGTTTTCGCTGAATAAATTGGCAATTGCCAGACTCACAAAACTTATATAATTCTGTTTTACGGCTTTTATAGCGCGTGTTCGGTTGAGTTTTTTCTCGGCGCTGTCTTCTTTTGAAGTTGAATTTAATAAAACCAATTTCTGTGTTTTCTGCGGATACAATTCGGCGAAAGCCAAACCGACATAACCGCCCATTGAATGCCCAAGTATAATAGCTTTTTCAATCTTCAGATTTTCCAAAACTTCATTTATAACATTGGCATTGTCTTCCATTTCATGAACATAGCCTAAAGAATCAGATTCGCCATGACCTAATAAATCGATTGTTATGACACGATATTTTTCTGAAAAAAAAGCAACATAGTCTTTCCACATTTTTTTGTTTTCCAAAAAGCCGTGAAGTAAAACTATTGTGTTTCCAGTTCCTGAATCTGAGTATGAAATCTTGGTGTTTTTATATAAAAGCGTTTTCAAAATGAAAGATTTTTTGTTTTGAAGTGCAAAGTTAAGAAAGCTGAATTAAAATATCGTGATGTCCTGATTTAATTGGGTAATCTTTAAAATAGTTATAAATTTATTTATGACATTTTGGCTCTGAAATAATAAAAAATGGCTTTCAGAAACGAAAGCCATTTTAAATTAAAATCTATTATCACCATCCAAAAGATTTCCTAATCCGCCAAGAAGGCTTCCTTCTTCACGGCTGTTTCCGCCAGATCTTGGTGCCGATGCGATAATGCGATCGGCTAATCTAGAGAAAGGCAACGATTGTACGTAAACCGTTCCTGGACCTTTTAATGTGGCATAAAATAATCCTTCTCCACCAAAAATAGAATTCTTGATGCCGCCAATAAATTCAATATCATAATCGACATCTTTGGTAAAACCAATAATACAACCTGTATCTACTTTTAGGACTTCGCCATGACCCAAAACTTTTTTGGCCATTGTCCCGCCAGAATGTACAAATGCCATTCCGTCTCCTTCAATTTTCTGCATGATAAAACCTTCACCGCCAAATAAACCTCGTCCTAATTTCTGAGAGAATTCTATTCCCACAGAAACGCCTTTGGCAGCGCATAAAAAAGAACTTTTTTGACAGATAAATTTACCTTGAAATTCTGTTAAATCAATCGGAAGGATTTTTCCAGGATAGGGCGATGCAAATGAAACTTTGCTTTTAGTATTGCCTTGGTTTAAAAAAGCCGTCATAAATAAACTTTCGCCAGTAAGAACTCTTTTTCCTGCATTTAAAAGTTTGCCAAATAGACCTGATCCCTGTTGCTGAGAACCATCTCCAAATATGGTTTCCATCTGGATATTGTTTTCCATCATCATAAAACTGCCTGCTTCGGCAATTACAATTTCCTGCGGATCCAATTCTATTTCCACATACTGCATTTCTTCTCCAAAAATCTGATAATCTATTTCGTGTGCTTGCATAATTTCTTAGGTATTTGTTTTTAAAATTAGACAAAAAATACTGTCGAATGTTACAGTATTTAACGCACTTTGGCTTTTTTTAAGAACTTTAAATGATTTTGTTATTTTAAATTAGTCTTAATTACGTGTTTATTTGCCTTAAATTATATATTTTTGCATCGTTATAATTTTATCAGAATGTCATTAGTTAGCGATTTGACCACCAAAGTATTATTTGAAACCGAAAAAGGATACAGTTACCAATGTGATTTGACCAATAGTATAATTATCAATTTTATTGATACTGTGTCAAGTTATAAAATTCATGATTTTTTGATTTTTCAAAGAAAGGTTAATAGCGTTGACATTTTAGACATGCTTTACGACTTATCTGACCAATCAGATGCACAGCTGATTGAAACTACCAAAAGAAATTTCTCTAGAAATCTTACTATCTGCGAAATAGTGCAGTTAAGAGATTTATTAAACGGAACAAAATTTACTCTTACATTGCATTCTATGCTTTGCAGTGTAGCGAATGTTGAGCTTATTTAGATTCTTACTTAGATTAAATCCAAATTTTCAAGTAGTTACAGATGCCTCCTTTAATTTTTGTAATTTTACACGTATAAAAATTAAAGGTTATGAAAGATTTACTAAGAACACGTACTTCATTAACTGAAGGTGTAGAAAATATATTGAATTTACAGGCAAAATTAGAAAGTGATGCTTCTAACAAATATTTAGCTATGGCTGCATGGTTAGATAGAAACGGATATGCTAATACAGCATCTTATTTGTACAAGCAAGCTGAAGAAGAAAGAGAGCATTTTCTGAAAATTTTCAAATTCATTACAGATATGGGAGGGATTGCAATTACGCCATCTGTTCCAGAGGTGCAGCAAGAATTTGCTTCTTTTAGAGAAGTATTTGAAATTGCTTTGCAAAACGAAATTGCAGTTACTCAGGCGATCAATAAAGTAATCGCAAAATGTAGAGCTGAAAATGACTACGCTACAGAAGATTTCATGATGTGGTATGTAGCGGAACAAAGAGAAGAAGAGAAAAATGCAAGAAGAGCGTTAGAACTTTTTGATCTAATCAATGGAAATGAAGCTGACGGTAAATTCCAATTGGATGTACAAATCTCAAAAATCGGATAATTAACCGATTTAGATAATAAAAAAAGCCCTTAATAGTGTATTAAGGGCTTTTTTATTGTTTACAGATTGGTAAACAGTTTTGAAAGTATAAGTTTTTTGAAACCTTTTTTGGTTTCTAAATCAGCTTCGGAGAAGTGAAATATTTATAGAAATTTTGTATGTTATTCCTGTTAGAGTTCCGGCGGAGCGACATATGTTTTTCTTACAATATTATGTGTCGCTCCGCTGGAGCTCTTTTACATCAATATGATTGAATGGCTATAAATATTTCGCCCCACTGGGGCTTGAAAAAGAAACACTTATAAAACAAAGGCTGTCCGAAAATATTGGACAGCCTCTTTTTTATTTATGAATTCATCAAAGTCTCAATCTCATCTGCTTCAACAGGAATGTTGCGCATCAAGTTGAAAGGTTCTCCTTTTTCCTGAACCACAACGTTATCTTCTAAACGAATTCCGAATTTTTCTGCTGGAATGTAAATTCCTGGCTCAACCGTGAAAACCATATTTGCTTTCATTGGTTCGTGAAGCAATCCGTAATCGTGCGTATCAAGACCTAAGTGGTGAGACGTTCCGTGCATGAAATATTTTTTGTAAGCAGGCCATTCTGGATTTTCATTCTGAACATCGGCTTTGTCGATTAAGCCTAAACCAAGTAATTCAGAAGTCATGATTTTACCTACTTCAATATGATATTGTTTCCAAAGCGTTCCTGGCGTAAGCATTTTTGTCGCTTCGTTTTTAACTCTCAAAACAGCATTGTAAACCGCTTTCTGACGTTCTGTAAAACGTCCAGAAACTGGAATTGTTCTCGTCATATCGCTTGAATAGTTTGCATATTCTGCAGCAACGTCTAATAATAACAAATCACCTTCTTTACACTGCTGATTGTTTTCTATATAATGTAAAACATTTGCATTGTTTCCAGAAGCGATAATTGGCGTATATGCAAAACCTTTAGAACGGTTGCGAATGAATTCGTGAGCCAATTCGGCTTCAACTTCATACTCAGTAACATTTGGTTTCACGAATCCTAATAATCTGCGGAAACCTTTTTCTGTAATATCACAAGCGTGCTGAATCAAATCGATTTCTTCACTTTCTTTTACAGAACGAAGTCTTTGTAAAATTGGGTTGCTTTTTGCCACATTGTGTGCTGGATAACGTTCTTTCCACCATTTTACGAAACGAGCTTCGCGAGTTTCTGTCTCAACACTTGCGCGGTAATGTTCGTTTGTGTTAATGTACATCGTATCGGCATACGTCATCATTTCGTTCAAAATTTTATGAAAATCCTGTAACCAATAAACGGTTCTAATTCCAGAAACCTGAAAAGCACGTTCTTTAGTCAGTTTTTCACCTTCCCAAACAGCGATATGATCGTTGGTTTCTCTCAAAAAAAGAATTTCTCTCTGGTGCTCATAAGGCGCATCTGGAAACAAAAGCAAAACGCTTTCTTCCTGATCTACACCGCTCAGGTAAAAAATATCTCTGTGTTGTGCAAATGGTAAAGTACTGTCGGCACTAATTGGGTAAATGTCATTTGAATTGAATACTGCAACAGAATTAGGTTTCATTTCAGCCATGAACTTTCTGCGGTTTTTTACAAAAAGAGCGCTGTTTATTTGATGATATTTCATAATTATTTCGTTTTTGAACTTTGAATTTCAAAATTACTAATTTTTGAATTAGTGGCGTATAGCAGATTTATTAAAGTTTTCTTATTTGTTTTGGTTCTAATTTTTTGGAGTTTATTTAACCGCAAAAGGCGCTAAGGTTTACGCAAAGAGCGCAGGAGAATTTGCTCGCAAAGACGCGAAGCCGCAAAGTTTTTTGTTGCAAAGAACACAAAGTATAAGTTTTGTTTTGTCTTCCTGAGCGAAGTCGAAGGATCGCAAGTAACTCCACAAAGATTGTCTGTTTTGTCTCACGCAGATTTAGCAGATTTTTTCTTTTAGAAGTTGCAGATATACACAATCTTGTCATTTCGACGAAGGAGAAATCTTCGCAAGTAACTCTGCAAAGAATGACAAAGCAATAAGTATAAAAAAACCGAAGCTTTTGAAATTTCAAAGCTTCGGTTTTTTCTTTTTATAAAAATAAATTTTATTTCTTATTAAGTAACTTCTCCAAATAAGCAACTTTATCTTTTTCAGCCTGAATTAACTGTTGATAAAGTTTTTTATTCTCTTCGTATGATTCAATAAGTTTATCCAGCGGATTAAATGTGCAATTGTTATGGTTTATAGAAGAAGAACCATTATCATATGAATTTCCAATAATATTAAAAACCGCTTCTTCAGAAAAATTTCTAATTACTTCTGCAGGAACATCTAAAGCTTCTGCAATTTTTTTTAATTTTTCATCATCAACACTTTCACTTCCTTCAATTATAGATATAGATTGCTGTGTTGTACCAATAGCAAAAGCAAGCGCTTCCTGCTTCATGTTTCTAAGCTCTCTAATACGGCTGATATTTCGACCGATATGTTTTGGTTTTATTTCTGTGCTCATAGTTCAAAGATATTTAAAATTCTGTTACCTTATTTGGTTTGTGTAGAAAATAAGGTTTTTCTTGTGAGATACAAATTGTAAATCTTTTCGCGGGTAAAAATACAACTTTTCTGACTATCGTTTGATTTTCAATTTAGAATTACGTAATCTTGATATTCAAGAAAATACTTCGAACAATACCAATAAAATGCAGACTTCCAATTTTAAATTAACAACAATAGCCGAAATCAAAACCAAATATCCTTTTTTAACTGAGGATGAAAAGTTTGATTATTTTGATGAATGGGAAGACGAAGATTTTTTTCTAACAGCAGAAGAAAATGTCAATTTTGAAGAAAATTTTTATTTAGATCTTTATGAAGATAAAGAGAAAAAATGGCTGGCCAAATTGCTAAATCTTCCCGTCAAAAAAATGGACGAAATAAGAATTGAAGGCATTTTTATAAACGGAGATTTTTCTGTTAATGGTTCAATTATAAATGCCGAAGGCGATTACGGACCGTATGTTTTTATTAATGGAAATGTAAACTGCCAAAGTCTTTTACTTGGCGGAGCGAACGTTGAAATAAAAGGAAACGTTACAGCAAAAGAAGTCGTGATGACGTATTACAATCATGGAAGTTTTAATTGTTTGGGTTCGATAAATTCTCCGGTTTTTATCGTAACAGATCATAATACAGCATTTGCCCAAAAGAAAATAGACTTGTTTTATTATAATGACAGAGATGAAATTGACCCAAAAAACGAATGCGAATATGATGATGAAACCGACGAAGAAATTATCTCAAACGAACTTCGAAAATTACTCGATAATCCGTTAATTGAAACTTTTGAAGAATTAGAAAGAGATTTGGCAAGAGGCGAATTGGTTTTGAAACAAAATAATCCACCCGCTAAAACTTATAAATATTGGCATGATCGTGTTTTGGCAAATTACAGAGATCTTAAACTGGTTCCAAAAGAATTTAAAACCGAAGAACTTTGTAATCTGGCATTGAATATTACATTTCATGCTTTGCCGTTTGTCGATCAGGATTTAATAACTTCTGAACTCTGCGAAAAATTAGTAAGCAAAGATGGTTTTGCGATTCAGGTAATTCCTGATGAATTTATAACGGAAGCACTTTGTTTTAAAGCAGCCGAAAACGGTACAACTTTACGATTAATTCTAGAAGATTATTATTCGGAAGAATTGATTTTGTTAGTTTTTAAAAACGGAAGACATCAACCGGATATTAACGATGTTCCTTCTCAATTTATAACAGAAAACCTTCTTGTAGAATATGTGAAAATTGGAAAAGGATTATGGCTCGATAAAGCCTGCAAAGCAACTGGAATTGATAAGTTGCAGGTTTTAAAGCAAGTAATCGATTCTGGAATAGAATATTTAGATAATATTTTTGGAAATCATTTTAGTAAAGAAACCGTTGAATATGCTTTTTCTGTTTATAAAAATCAAGAAGATTGGAAGAAGTATGTTCAAAAATACAAACAGAAATTTGAACGACTTGAGTTGAATGAATATTTGTAACGAAGTATGAATGAAAGTGTAAAAATATTAAGAACTAAAATCTCGATTCCTTTAAACGAAGCAATTCGGCTTTTAAAGAAGAATAATGGTGATGTTATACTTTCTGAACAAGATTTTCATAATGAAAACATTAAAGAGATTTGTGAGAAAACTGAATGTGATGAAGAAACTGCACGAAAAGAATATCAAATTTGCAATTATGATGTAGCAAAAACGATTGAAAGAATTAATCAAAAACTAGTTGTTATAACTACAGGGAATAATCCTGTTTCTAAAATCGGTTTTATTTTGTGGCCGTTAAATTCAGAAGGAGAATTTTATAAAACTGAAAAAAGGAATGATGTTTTTATTCAAACTGAGGATTTTAATATTGTTATAGAAGCATTTGAATCAGTTTATCCGCTAAAAAATCGCCGAAATAATTTAATTGAAAATGAATTTGATGTTTTAGGTCATAATTTTTTTGACAACAAAACCTGTAAAGAAATCGTCAAAAAAATAAACCAGATTGAGACTGATGATGAAAAAGTCAAAATGTTTTTGAAAGATATTATTAGTTGGCTAAATGATAAATTGTTTTATGCGGATTATATTGTGGTTTATGGGAATTTATAACTAAGATATGGTGAAGATTCAAATCAGAAAAGTAGAAAAACAAGATTTAGATTTCGTCTACAAAGCAATCTGCGACCTCGAAAATGAAGTTTTAGATTTTGAAGTTTTCGAAATGATCTTCAATGAAAATATTTCAAATTCAAAAAATCTCTATCTAATTGCCGAAAACGAAAATGAAGGTTTAGGATTTATTAGTTTCCATACTCAAAATCTTCTTCATCATTGCGGATTGGTTGGTGAAATTCAGGAGTTTTTCATTCATCAAAAATTTCGCGGCAAAGGCGTTGGACGATTATTGATAAATGAAATTTTAAATTATTCAGAACAGCATAATTTAAAAAGTATTGAAGTAACGACAAATAAAAAGCGAGTTGAGAATGTAGCGATTTATGAGAATTTGGGTTTTACTTTGAGTCATAATAAGTTTACGATTTATAAATAATAAAAGTTGAGAAAACAAACCATGAATACAAAACATCGCTGCTTAATTGGATTACTATTTTTTCTAATCAGTTACTTATTCTTTTCTAAACTTTTACCAAGTTTAAGCGAATCGATAGATTTTGCACATTGGTTTAATTTAATTGGGGCTTGTTTTTTGTTGTCTTTTAATGACGCATTTCCTAAAACAAAGACAAATAAAGTCGCTTCTGTTTTGACAGCTTTAGGCGTTATTGCGCATATCGGACTTTGTACAATCGATTTTATAATGTCAAGTTACGGAAATAATGAAACTGCAAAAGAAGCATTAGGACAGCATATCAGCAATTCACCATTGATTTTTTATCCGTTTGTGGCTGTTGGTCCGTCTTTACTTTTTCTTGGTTTGGCTTTGCATGCATTTACTTTTATAAAAACAGAAACGGTAAAGTCTTTGATGGTAATTGTTGGTTCGGCTGCTGTGGGATTTTCCTTTTTTGCTTTAAAAAATGGAATTTTGATGGTTTTGAGTTGTGCGGTTTTTGTGTTAGGACTGGGATTGCTTCTTTATAAAAACGAAGCCGAAAAAGTGCTGAACGAATAAAATTCGTATTTTCGTTTTATAATATAAAACTTAAAAGGTTGAAAAAACACATAAAATACCTAATCGCACTCTTTCTGACTTTTGTCGTGATTGCGGGAGATGGTACTTTATATTCTCAATCTAAATCGGCAGAATACTATCACTCTTCGTTTGTAGTTTTAAGAAAAGAAATAGAGCTTAAAAGTTCTCGTTTATATAAATTCGGACAAGCTGTTTTTTGGAATGAAATAAGATTTTCAATTGTTTTGAATTTTCTCAAAACCGAAACTGTTTTTACTTTTCAAATTAAGAAACTGCTGAAGATTCAAAATCTGCTTCATCAAGAACTAACATCATTTATAAATCAATCTGTTTTTATAAATGAAATAATCACTTCAAAACACTTCGCTAAAAGTTTATACAGCGCTTAAGAAAATTTATTTCTGAGCATAGATGATTCAATAATGTCTAATCATTTATCATTCTTAAAATGTATAAACAAAATAAAAATTCTCGTTTGGAGCAATCTAAGCGACCACTTCTTCATTGGATAAAAAGAAAACTTATAATCGTAATTACAGCCTTTATGCTAGGAATGGCAAACGGAATGCATACGGAAGATGCTAGAATTAAAGGAAATCAAAATTATACTGAACAGCATAAGAAGGATTGATTTTTCTAATTAGAAAATTAGTCAATGAGATAATTATAGAATGTTTTCTATTTGTTGCAACCTTTGTCAAAGTTTTAAACTTTGACAAAGGTTTTCTAGGCGCAAAGAATGTCATCCTGAGCGAAGTCGAAGGACACGCTAGTAATTCGACATGCAAAATCGCCAATCTTTGTAGAGCTACTAACGTGTCCTTCGACTTCGCTCAGGATGACAAACGGTATGGTATAAAAACAAAAAACCGAAGCAATTGCTTCGGCTTTTTTATTAGAATTTCAAATTTCTTAATCAATCCATTTATAATATCTCGCCCCAATTAAAACAGGAATCTCTTTTTCAATTCGGTCAAGAACCCATTCGTTTTTCGGAGTTCTTACGCTTTGTTTTTGTTCTTTTTTATGAAGGCTTTCGTAAGTGTTGAAATCAATTTCTGTGCTTTCGGCTAAATTTTCAAAAAGTTTTACGTTTTCTAAAGCCAATTTCCAGTCTGGCTGAATTGTTCCTTCAAAAACTTTCGATTTAGAGCCGCTTCCGTAGGCAAGGAAGCCAAATTTAGTTCCTGCAACTTCTTTGTTGGTGTCATAAAAATGAGCCAGAGTCGATAACAATCCCATAAAAATAGAACCTGTATAAAGGTTTCCAATTAATGAAGAAGCCAATTCTGCAGGTTGTAATTTCTCGGTTACAAAATTTCTGTAGTCATCAGATTTTGCTACCTCTTTAATTTTTATCTGATAATCGGCTGGTGCAATATCATCGGCGATGATTTTTTCGGCATTGTCTAAAGCATAGATTTCAGATAACATTCTTCTTCCCTGGAAAGAATATGGCAGGTGCATTACAATACTGTGCCAAGTATTGTATAATGTTTCGGTAGTGTTTTTTAATTTTTTGAATGAAAAGTAAGCATTTCGCGTACGATCCATGTAGCATTGGTTAGAATATTGTCCGTCAAAAACCGGCTGGTCTTTATGGATTTCGATTTCGGCTTCTAAATTGTCAAACCAAGAATCGTTGTTGGTGTTTTTAGTAATTTCCTCTTTTGAGATAGTCCTATATGGTTTAAAGAAATCAAAAACGCCTTTTGTGCTTGTTGCCCAATTGTCATCAAAAGCGATAATTTTTGGGTTTGCGTTAATTAGCATTGCAACCGCTCCGGCACCTTGCGTGTATTCTCCGCCAGAGTTTAAATCGTATTTTGCAAAATCAGAAGTAACTACAATTGCTTTTTTTGCTGGATTTAATTTTACGAAATCAAGACAGTTTTGCATCGCGTCAACTCCGCCAATACAGGCAAAAGTAAAGTCAACAACATCACATTCTGCTAGTGAATCTTCGCCAAATTTTTGCTCCATTAAACTAATTAAATAAGAAGCAATTGGTTTTGAACTGTCGATGCTGCTTTCGGTACCAACATAAATTCGGCTGATTTCTTTTAAGTCAATTTTATTATCAATGATAAGCTTGGTTAAAGCATTTGCTCCAAAAACAACCGCGTCCTGATGAACATCCGGGAAAGTCATTTTTAGTAATCCAAGACCTTTTTCTAATTTTTCTGGTTCGATATTTCTGGCGATCGCCAAAGTTTTTATGGGTAAATGTATGTTTGCTGCGTCAAAAGATATAGCATCAATTCCTGTTTTCATTCTTAATTTTTTGAGCCGCTAAAGGTAAAACTATGTTGCGGAATGACAATTTTTTACTTTGATAAAATTTAAGACATAGAACACTTTTGAAGAAAACAAATCAAAACTTTGAATAAAATAACAATATGATAAATTTTTAGTAATCTACTTAGAATAGGTTTTTTCTTTTAAGGCTTGAAAAGCATTGCTTTGGGGCTTCTATAGTAAATTATTTTTAAGCAGCTTAATTATTGTACGTAAAAGTACGTATTTTTAATCTATTTTAAAATCATTATAAATAACAGCGAAATGGTTGTAGTTCTTTTGTAATTGAGTTATTTTTGTCTAATTTTTTAAAACAAACTACTTAAACACTTATGGCACAATCTGCACTATTGAATGCTTCCATCTTAAAGAAAGTAGCTATGGCTCTTTCGGGAATATTCTTAATCACGTTTTTAGCGCTGCATGTTTCCTTAAACTTTATTTCTATTTTGAGTGAAGACGTTTTTAACGAGGCTTCTCACTTTATGGGATACAATCCGCTGATACAATATGTAATGCAGCCAGTTTTGGCATTTGGAGTAATTTTCCATTTCGTAATGGGATTTGTACTTACTGCTCAAAACAGCGCGGCAAGACCAATTGCATATGCTAAATACAACGGAGCTGCAAACGCTTCTTGGAGTTCTAGAAATATGATTATTTCTGGATTGGTTATTTTGGCTTTCTTAGGATTGCATTTCTATGATTTCTGGTTTCCTGAAGTCAGCTATAAATATATAGCTGGTACAGCACCAGATGCTACAAGGTATTATGGAGAGTTAGTTCATAAATTTCAAAGCCCGGTTCGTACAGCATTATACTGTGTGTCTTTCATTCTTTTAGGATTTCACTTATGGCACGGGTTTGCATCTTCTCTTCAATCTGTAGGGATGCACAACAAATACTCTAGATTTTTAGCGAAAGTAGGTTACTGGTTTGCAGTGGTAGTTCCTGCAGCTTTCGTAATTATCGCTTTATTTCATCATTTCAAACAATAATTAATATCAATTATAATGGCATTAGATTCAAAAATTCCAAATGGTCCTATAGCGGACAAATGGACAAATTATAAAGATCATATTAATTTAGTAAACCCTGCTAACAAACGTAATTTAGATATTATTGTAGTTGGTACAGGTTTAGCTGGAGGTTCGGCTGCGGCTACTTTGGCTGAGCTAGGATATAACGTAAAAGCATTCTGCTTCCAAGATTCTCCACGTCGTGCGCACTCTATTGCTGCACAAGGAGGTATCAACGCTGCAAAAAATTATAAAGGTGATGGTGACTCAGTTTACAGATTGTTCTACGATACTGTAAAAGGAGGTGACTACCGTGCACGTGAGGCCAACGTTCACCGTTTGGCTGAAGTTTCTGCAAATATTATTGACCAATGTGTGGCTCAAGGTGTGCCATTGGCTCGTGAATACGGCGGACTTTTAGATAACCGTTCTTTTGGAGGAACTTTGGTTTCTCGTACATTTTACGCACAAGGACAAACTGGACAGCAATTATTGTTAGGAGCTTATTCTGCAATGAACCGTCAAATTGGTCGTGGAAAAATTAAAATGTACAACCGTCACGAAATGCTTGACATTGTAATTGTGAACGGAAAAGCGAGAGGTATTATCGCTCGTGACTTAATTACAGGAAAAATAGAAAGACATTCTGCTCATGCTGTAGTAATTGGTTCTGGAGGATACGGAAACGTATTTTTCCTTTCAACAAATGCTATGGGAAGTAACGCAACAGCAGCTTGGAAAATTCATAAAAAAGGAGCGTTTTTCGCAAATCCTTGTTACACACAAATTCACCCAACATGTATTCCGGTTTCAGGAGATCACCAGTCAAAACTGACTTTGATGTCTGAATCTTTACGTAATGACGGTCGTATTTGGGTACCTAAAAACTTGGAAGATGCAAAAGCTATCCGTGAAGGAAAGAAAAAAGCAACAGATTTATCTGAAGAAGAAAGAGATTATTTCTTAGAAAGAAGATATCCTGCGTTTGGTAACTTGGTTCCTCGTGACGTTGCGTCTCGTGCGGCTAAAGAAAGATGTGACGCTGGTTTTGGAGTTAACAAAACAGGTGAAGCAGTTTACTTAGATTTCGCAGCAGCAATTAAACGTTACGGAACTGAAGAAGCTTACGTAAAAGGTTTAGATGCTAATGACAGTGCTTTAGTTACTAAATTAGGAACAGCAATCGTAAAAAGTAAATACGGAAACTTATTCCAAATGTACTTGAAAATCGTTGACGAAGATCCTTATGTAACACCAATGATGATTTATCCAGCGGTTCACTACACAATGGGTGGAACTTGGGTTGATTATAACTTAATGACTACGATTCCTGGATGTTTCTCAATTGGAGAATCTAACTTCTCTGATCACGGAGCAAACAGACTTGGAGCTTCTGCTTTAATGCAAGGTTTAGCAGATGGATATTTTGTACTTCCTTATACTATTGGAGATTATTTAGCTCCGGATATTAAAATGGGAGAAATTTCTACAGACTTACCTGAATTTGTTGAAGCTGAAAAAGCAGTTGTAGATCAAATCAATAAATTCATCAATAACAACGGTAAACATTCTGTAGATTATTTCCACAAAAAACTTGGAAAAATCATGTGGGATAAAGTAGGTATGGCTCGTAACGCTAAAGGTTTAACTGAAGCTATCGAAGAAATTGCCGCTTTACGTGAAGAGTTTTATAGAGATGTAAAAGTTCCTGGAAGCGCTTACGAATTTAATCAGGAATTAGAAAAAGCAACTCGTGTTGCCGATTTCTTAGAATTAGGAGAATTGTTCGCTAAAGATGCTTTACACCGTAACGAATCTTGTGGAGGTCACTTCCGTGAGGAATACCAGACAGAAGAAGGAGAAGCACTTCGTGACGATGAAAACTTTGCATACGTTGCAGCTTGGGAGTACAAAGGAAAACCAAGTGATGCGGTATTACACAAAGAACCACTTAATTACGAAAACATTAAATTAGTACAGCGTAGCTATAAATAAGAATTTGGTCGAAAGCCCAAAGTCTTAAAGTCAAAAGGCAGAATGTGCCAAGCGACTTTCGACTTTCGACTTGATGACTTTCAAACTCAAACAGTATGAAACTTACATTAAAAATATGGCGTCAAAAAAACGCTCAAGATAAAGGAGGGATTGTAGAATATCCTATTGATGGAATCGAGCCGGATATGTCTTTCCTTGAAATGTTAGACGTTCTTAACGAAGGTTTAATTAACAAAGGAGAAGAGCCTGTAGCATTTGACCACGATTGTCGTGAAGGAATCTGCGGAATGTGCTCTTTATTCATTAACGGTGAAGCGCACGGACCAGACAGAGGTGTTACAACTTGTCAGTTACACATGCGTATGTTTAAAGATGGCGATACAATTTTTATCGAACCATTTAGAGCAAAAGCTTTCCCGGTAATTAAAGATTTAGTTGTTGATAGAAGTTCTTTTGACAGAATTCAACATGCAGGAGGATTTATCTCTGTAAATACTTCAGGAAATACAATCGACGCTAATACTATTCCAATTCCAAAAGACGACGCAGATAAATCATTTGACGCTGCAGCTTGTATTGGATGTGGAGCTTGTGTTGCAACTTGTAAAAACTCTTCGGCAATGTTATTCGTTTCTGCAAAAGTTTCTCAATATGCATTATTGCCACAAGGTAAAGTTGAAGCAACTGACCGTGTATTAAACATGGTTCACCAAATGGATTTAGAAGGTTTTGGTAACTGTACAAATACAGGAGCTTGTGAAATCGAATGTCCAAAAGGAATTTCGCTTGAAAATATCGCACGCATGAACCGTGAGTATTTAGCAGCAAGCTTGAAAGGATAATACGTACAATTTAGTATATTTAAAAAAACGCTTCCGTTACGACGGAAGCGTTTTTTGTTTGTTTATGACATTCTATAAATTTTTACCCCGGTGCTTTTTTAAGCTTCGGAGAAGCAAAATATTTATAGCAAAGAATAAATGTTTGTAATGTAAAGCTCCAGAGGAGTGACATATATTTAGATTATAAAAAACATGCCGCTCCTCTGGAGCTTTTTTGGTTGTCTTATTTAAAATCTATAAATATTTAACCCCGCTGGGGTTTGGGGATAAAATGTTATAGGTCATTACGTCGAATCAAAAGAGTTATTCTTTCATGCAATCTTTTGTTTTATTCATAATACAACTGCGATTCACTGATTTCCTGTTTTTCTTTTCCTTCCTGCTGGATAAAACAAGTTAAAGTAGTGCCTCCAATCTGATCAAAATAGCTGATGTTGATTTTATGAAATCCTTTTTCTAGTTTAACAACTCCGTAAGCTTCATTAAGCCAATGTATGCCGTCGTTGTTTACAACTAATTCATTGTCTATAAAAAGCTTCGATCCGTCATCAGAAAGCGTTGAAATTGTATAATTTGCTGTTTCTGGGATAAAGATATAGCCGTCAAATTTTAAGCCGATATAACGCTCTAATTTCGTTTTCCATTTTTCAGCACTTATTTTGCCTCCAAAAATGCCCGAATTAACAGATTTTGCCAATTCCAAATCCTGAACCTGCTGAAAAGTTCCGGTATAATAATCGAATTTCAAACCTCTTTTTGTTGGTTTTACTGCTAAGGCCGGTTTCAAATCCGGATTTCGAACTAATATTTTACTGATCGAACTTTTTTTGCCGCTCGGACTGATTTGGACTGTTTTTATAATTCGGAATTCTCCTTTTGGAATATGTATCGTTACAGGTTTAGTATAAAGTTCTGCCGTTTCATCGGGATTGTAACCATCAACTGTGTAGAAAATCTGCCCGTTTTTAATTGTGGGTTTTAAGTCTAAAATATAGTTTGATGCAATTAAAGCGGTTTCTTCAGACCCAAAAGGAATTGGAACTTTGTACATTCTTTTTTGCGCTTCCAGTTTCTCTAAATGATGCGGAATTTGATTTAGAATAAAACGGTTGTAATTTTTGTTTTTGGGTTCAGTCCACGCAATTTCGGCTAAAGCAAAAACTCTCGGATAAATCATATAATTTAATTTCGCAGGAGTTGTCAAATATTCAGACCAAAGATTAGACTGTACACCCATAATGTATTTTTGCTCCTCAACCGTTAAGCTGTCTACAGGAGTTGGATTGTAATTGTATATTTTTTCAACCGTTGTTAATCTCCCAATTGTTAACGGTTCCTGAGGAGAATAACCTTGGTTATAATCCAGATACAGCACTTGTTCCGGATTCATAATTACAAAATGCTTTTGTTTTGCGGCACTTATTCCGCCAGATTCGCCTCGCCATGACATCACGGCTGTATTTGGCGCAAGTCCGCCTTCCAGCATTTCGTCCCAGCCCAGGATTTGTCTTCCGTTTGCGTTTAGGAATTTTTCAATTCGTGTTGTTAAATAGCTTTGAAGTTCATGTTCGTCTTTTAAACCTAAAGCTGCAATTCTCTTTTGGCAGTTCGGACATTCTTTCCATCTTGCTTTTGGGCATTCGTCTCCGCCAATATGAATGTATTTACTCGGAAATAAAGCCATAACTTCGGTTAAAACATCTTCTAAAAAAGTAAAAGTTTCTTCTTTTCCGGCACAAAAAATATCTTCAAAAACGCCCCATGATTCTACAACTTTATAATTTCGATCCGGAAAACAAGATAGATTTGGATAAGCCGTTACAGCCGCAGTGGCATGACCCGGCATTTCGATTTCGGGAATAATATTTACATAATGGTCTTCGGCAAATTTTACAACGTCTTTAATTTCTTCCTGAGTATAAAATCCGCCGTATGGATTTCCATCAAAAAAATAAGGGAATCGTTCAAATTTATTGCCTACTAAAGTCTGTGCTCTTTTAGACCCGACTTCGGTAAGTTTTGAGTATTTTTTTATTTCAATTCTCCAGCCCTGATCATCGGTTAAATGCCAATGAAAATTATTTAATTTATAATACGACATTTGTGCGATAAAATCTTTTATAACATTGACAGGAAAAAAATGACGGCACACATCAAGGTGAAGTCCGCGGTAGTCGTATCTGGGCTCGTCTTCGATGGTTACAAATGGTAATTTTATTTCCTGATTTTTGGGCTGGTTCGGCAAAAGCTGCAATAAACTCTGAACCGCATAAAATAATCCCTCTTCACTTCCGGTAACGGTTATTTTTTTGGAAGAAATATTGATTTTATAGCCTTCTTTTTTTGAAGCCGGCGATGGTTTTTCGGCAATAAACAAAACTTCAATATTGCTCTTTTTATTTGGTGTATTTGCATTTACAGCCGACTCAAAAATTTGTGCAGTTTTTAATTCTTTTGCGCTGTATTTATTTTTGTCGAATGCAATTTTGATTTTTCCGTTTATGCGGATACTGTCTCCGTTTGTTTTATAAAAATTGGGAGCCGGAATTATCAAAGTGTTATCAGGAGTACTTTGCGCATTTCCGAAACAGAAACAGAAAATCAAAAGATGAAATATACTTTTTTGCATGGTTACTTTTTTGTTTTGTTAAACAAATTTAAGGTTTGTTAGTTAGTTTGCATTTTTTTTGCAAAAGGTATTTGTGTGTAAATGTCTTTAAAATAGTGTGATTAACTTTTTAATTACTTTGTGTTATAATTTGTTTCGCAAGAATATTGCATTTATTGTTTACATTTGTTCAAAAAAAGAATTCGCATGAATAATGATAATGAAGTGGTTAATTACACTAAAGAAGAACGTAAAAATCTTATTTTAAAAGAGATTAACTTGCATACTCGTGTAAGTTTTGAAACCCTTTCGGCTAAATTATTTGTTTCTGAAGATACTGTAAGACGTGATATAAATGAACTTGAGTCAGAATCTTTATTAATTAAAGTAAAAGGCGGCGCGATGACAAAAGCGTATCACCATTCTTCATCCAATCAGACTTATGCGGGCGAATCTAAACAAATTATTGCGCAAAAAACGTTAGGCCTTCTTCGTGATGGAATGGTTTTACTAATTGGCGGCGGAACGACAATTAGAGAATTCATTCGTTTAATTCCTAATGATTTAAATCTGACTATTTTTACGGTTACAGTTTTGTCTGCGGTTGAACTTTTAGACAAACCCAACGTTAAAATTATCATGATTGGCGGCAGCATTTCTTCGTACAGCCAAATGTGTGTGAGCGGCGATGTTTACAATCAGCTGGCTAATATTAAAGTCGATTTATTAATATTAGGAACCAATGCTTTAGATATTGAAGGCGGTTTCTCAGATTCTGACTGGGAAACGGTTCAGGTTAAAAAAGCAATGATTCAGGCTTCAGAAAAAACAGCGATTCTTACGATTTCTGAAAAACTGGATACGGTGCTAAAAATGAAAATTGCCAGCTTATCTGAGGTAGATTACGTGGTTACGGAAGTTGATCCCGGCGACGAAAAATTACAAGCGTATAAGAAGGCAGTTCCAAGTTTAGTTTTTATTTAATCCCAATTCTTCATTAAAAAGTTGATCCAGTTTTGGTGAAAGATTTTATTTAAATCTTCATCAGAATAGCCGTGGTTTTTAAAAATCAGAACCAATTTTTGTAAATCAGCAATCGTATTTAAATCATACGGAGATTGTTCTGTACCAAAAGCACCATCCAAATCTGAACCTACGCCAATGTGATTCGCATTTCCGGCCAATTGACAAATGTGATCCATGTGTTTGAAAACAGTTTCAAGATTGCAATTCATTTCTAACGGCATCGAAACACCTCTTTCCCAATTTGGAACCAGCATCCACGCATCTAAAGCACCTCCAATCACGGCACCTCTAGAAATTAAAGCTTTGATCATTTCGTCGCTGTATTGGCGATTATGATCAACCAGGCTCCTGCAATTATTATGACTTGCCCAAACGGGGCCGTTATAATGATCTAAAGCCTGCCAAAAAGCATCATCACATAAATGCGTTGCATCCAGAATAATATTCAGGCGTTCCATTTCTTTTAATAAATCAATTCCGTTTTGATTCATTTTTTCGGTTGCGTCCGTTCCGTTTGCATAACGTCCGGGGCCGTAATGTGCAGGGCCAATCGCACGTAATCCGTAATTGTAGGCTTTTTCTAAATACGAAATATCGATTATAGAATCAGCGCCTTCTAAACTCAAAATATAGCCAATTGGTTTTTTATCATTTGGCGTTCCGTCGTTCCATAAATCAATTTGTTTCTGGAGTGATTTTTTATCTGTAATTTGGGTTATTTCTCCGGCTTCTTCCATGGCTTTGTACCACGCCAGCTGTCCTTGTGTTTGTGCCCAGGCTTGCTCAGGAGAATTCCAGCCCGGAATTAAACTGTCTGGTTTTACAAATCTTGCAATTTGCGTAGCTACTACAATTCCTATATTGCCTTTGCGTAAATCAGGAAATGAAACCGTTGCGCGTTCGCGGTCTGGTTTGTCGGTCATTCCTTTTTCTAAACTGCGCAGCGTCGTAACCTCATTTCTTAAATCACGATTCCATTCCATTGCATTCATGCTCAGGTCTAAATGGGCATCTATTATAAACATATATTTTTGACTTAAATTTTATATACTAATTTCTCTGCTTCGGGCCGCAACTTTCCACTGATCACAAATTTGATGTCCTTTATTTACAACCTGAACAGCATCATAAAGTGCGCAGGTAGGGCAGACATGATAAGGAAGCGCATAAATAGTGTCACCAATTTTATACTCGTTTTTTCCTCGGTTTTCCAAAATCAAATGTTCTTCAGAATGTGCTGTAGGAATCAGATTTTCATCATTTAAAATCACTAATCGTTTATCGATTGGATTTTCTGAAGAAACGGCTTTATAGCCAATATCAATACAAAGTTTAGAATTTGTTGGTTTTGAAATGATGGTTCCAACGATTACCAAAGCAGGTTTAAAATTTTGTTCCGGTAAATTAGATTGATAATTAAAATCCCAAAAAACAAAAGTTCCAGGACTGCATTCTACGTTTTCCTGAGCTGCATAAAAAGGAAATGTATTAGAACCTCCGGCAACAATTTTTAATTCGTAACCCAGTTTTTGCCCAATCGCTTCTGCTTTTTCTTTTATTTCAGAAAATGAGTTTGAAGCTGTATGGGTTCGTTCTTCAACGGTTCCTTTTAAATGACCGTCGTAAATATGAATGCCTTCAAAATGAAGATTTTTTAACTTAACAATTTTATCAATTAAAGCCGTCCAATCTTGCAAAATGGAGAACCCGGTTCTGTTCATTCCAGTATTTAAATCCAGATAAACATTCAGTTTCAGGTTGTTTTCTTTAGCAGTTTCATTTAAGGCTTTCGCCGATTCCAGATTGTCGACAATAGCCGAAAAATAAGTATCCGGATATTTTTGAAGCAGCGAAATCCATCTTTCCTTTTTAATTCCAACAGGCTGATAAGCGAGAAGAACATCTGGAATTTCGTGAATCGCAGCAAGTTCAGCTTCGGCAATTGTGGCACATTTTATCTTTTTGATATTATAGATTTTAAACAATTCCAGAATTTCGCCAATCTTATGTGTTTTAATATGAGGTCTTAGTTTTTGTGTGTCACCGCTTACTGAGCCAATAAGACGCTCCAGATTAAACCGGATACGATCTTCGTAAACAGCTAAAAACGGCGTATCAATTAAGATATCAGATTTAATTTTCCACCAATTTTCTTCCATAACTTAGTTTCTTGTTTTTTCTACTACTTCAATTAAATTTTGAAAAGCCTGCAGCGCTTCTTCATAATTTAAATTCAAAAGCATTTCTTTTGAAAATAAATTTGAACCAATTCCAACGCATACCACTCCAGATTTAAACCACGATTTTAAATTGCTTTCTTCAAGAGTTACGCCTCCTGTGGGCATTATTTTTAAATTTGGGAAAGGGGCTCTTATTGCTTTTACATATCCCGGTCCGCCAATTTTATCAGCCGGAAAAAGTTTTACTACTTCGGCTCCCAGTTTGTTGGCATGAAGAATTTCATTTAAGGTTGCGGCACCGGGAATCCAGTAAATATTGTTTTTAAAACAATAATTGCCAATTTCCAGATCAGTGTGCGGACAGATAATACAATCTGCGCCCAATTGATGATAAGTTTCGGCATCGGCTACACTTAAAATAGATCCCACTGCTATTTTTACATCTAAATTGTTTTCTTTTTTAAAAGCTGTCATTTGTGCAAAAACTTCTTTTGCATTATCTGCACGAGCTGCGAACTCGATAATTTTTATGCCAGCATCAGCCGCTGATTGCAATACGATTTGGGCTGTTTGGATATTGATTTGGGTTACTAACGGAAGTACACCTTGCGTTTTTAAAATGCTGTACATATTATTTTTTTATCTGTTAATTCTATTGCTTGAACCATTTTTAATAAAATGACGTATTTCGTCCAGAGTGCTTATGGCAAAATCTCCGTATATACTTTGTTTGATTACGCCGCAGGCTGTGGCCCATTCGATACATTCCTGAGTGGATAATTTATTGGATAATCCGTATAGTAATCCTGCATTAAAAGCATCTCCGGAACCGATTTGGTCAGTTACAACGTGTATTTTATGTTCCGGCGTTTGGTAAAAATTACCTTCATGCATTAATAAACCTTTGTATAAATGTGCCGGCCCGTCTGATTTTCTAAAACTCATGGCAAGTGTTTTTAGAAAAGGCATTTTTGCTTTTAATAATTCGAATGTTTTCTGAAAACGATTTTCATCAGATTCATTTTTATCGGTTTTGATTCCGAAGTAAATTTCAATTGCGTCTAAGTCGGCAACAGTTATGGTGCTGTATTGTAATAAATCGGGCATAATTTCAGACGGATGTTTTCCGTACTGCCATAATTTTGATCTGTAATTAAAATCAGAAGAAATAGGAAGGCCTTTTTTATGCGCTGTCAAAATTGCTTCTTTACAAGCCAGACCTGCTTCGTTTGAAACTCCCGGACTTATTCCTGACCAATGAAAATGCGTAGCATCTTCTAAAACTTCATTCCAGTTAATTTGATCTTTTTGAATCGTTGCAAAAGACGAATTGCTTCTGTCGTAAATAACCTGCGATTGTCTGATTTGATTTCCGGATTCGACAAAATATAAACCCAGACGTTCCCCGCCATAAACACATTTTGAAGTATTGACTTTGTATTTTTGAAGTTCGTTTAAACCCAGTTGTGCCAGATCGTTTTGGGGCAATCGGCTGATATAATCGGTTTGGATTCCGAGCTGCGAAAGTAAAACACAAACATTGGCTTCGGCGCCGCCTACATGAACCTTTATTTCATCTGCCTGCGTAAAACGGTTTCCATTGGCAACATTCATCCGAAGTAATAATTCTCCAAATGCGGCTATTCTTGTTTGTGAGGTAATTTTATTCATTGTTGTCTTTTTTTTGCCACAGATTTTTATTGATGAACGCGACGCTTAATTTTTAACACATAGAAACATAGTTTTTGAAAGTGTTGAAAAAGGCGTTTCACTTGCATTAATTCACATAATCACTATGTTTTAAAAGCTGGCTTTTTTTGTTATTCTTTATCAAGTAAAAAATCTATGTTTCTATGTGTTTAAATTTTTTTGCCACAGATTATACAGATTAAAATTAAGCAGCATCTAAAAAATAATCCTTTTTAATCTGTATAATCTGCGGCCTATATTTTTAACGTAACCACAGACTTAGAATCAAAGTATTTCCTTAACCAATACAGATTACTCTTTAATCGTTATTGTCTGTGGTCTAATTTTTTAGAATAATTCGAAAACGGCTTCAACTTCAACAGGAATATTGTCTGGCAATGAACCCATTCCTACGGCGCTTCTTACTCCAATTCCGTTTTCTTGTCCCCAGACTTCAGCAAACAATTCACTGCAGCCGTTTATTACATACGGATGTCTTAAAAAATCACTGCTGCAATTGACCATTCCTAAAACTTTTATGACTCTTTTTACTTTATTGAGGCTTCCAAAATTGGTTACAATTGTAGAAAGCATGGTTAAACCCACTTGTCTTGCGGCTAATTTTCCTTCTTCTATATCCATATCATCGCCAATTCGGCCAATGATTAAGGATTTGTCGTCTCTAACCGGCCCGTGACCAGAAAGGTATAAATATTTACCATCAACTAAATAGGGTTTGTATATGCCCAAAGGCTGAGGCGCCGGCGGTAAAGACAAACCAAGAGTTTCAAATTTTTCTTGAGGTAATAAATTCATGATATTAATGTATTATAGAGTTTAAAATAAAAACGAAAATGATGCCTAAAACAGATACTAAAGATTCCATGACGGTCCAGGATTTAAAAGTGTCTTTTAGGCTGATATTAAAATATTCTTTGAACATCCAGAAGCTTGGGTCGTTTACGTGTGAGCACATTAAACTTCCGGCACCAACGGATAAAACCAATAAGTTAGGATCGAGTCCTGTGGTTTGCAGTAAAGGAAGCAGAACGCTGGCAGTCATTAATCCGGCGGCTGTAGCAGAGCCCACACAAACGCGAATAATCGCTGCCATTATCCATGCCAATAAATAAGGATGAATGTTTACTTGTGTTAAGGCTCCAACTATAGTTTCGTTTACACCGCTTACAATCATAACTTCTTTTAAACCTCCGGCTCCGCCCACAATTAGAACAATTAAAGCAACATCTTTTATAGCAGCTGCATAATCATCCATAACAGAGGTAATGCTTCGGTTCATTCTGAGTCCTAAAGTGTAGGTGCAGATAAGTAAAGAAATCAGCATAATCATGCTTGGTTCTCCTGCCGTTTTGCAAATATTTTCTACTGTTTCATTTTTTATGAAAATGGGTAATATTGAAGTGAGCGTTAATCCAAAAACGGGAAATAAAGCAGAGAATAAACTAAGTGAAAAACTCGGAAGTTTACTGTGGTTTACCACTTCTTCAACATTTAAAATTTCATGATCTGATTCGGTTTTGATGTTTTTAAGCAGATTTGAAAACAACAAACCGGCAATAAAAATGGTTGGGACTGCAATTATAATTCCGTAAACCAGAACAAGCCCAATATCAGCATTTAAAATACTGCTCAATGCCATTGGTGACGGATGTGGGGGCAAAAAACCGTGTGCTACTGAAAGCGACGCCAGCATTGGAATTCCCAGATATACTTTTGAAAGTTTGAACTGATGGGCTACTGAAAAGATTAGTGGTACTAACAAAACAAATCCAACACTATAAAATAGAGGTATCCCAACAATAAATCCGGTAATCATTAAGCCGAGTCGAACGTATTTTCTGCCCGTCCATCCCATAACTGTTTTGGCAATGACATTGGCGGCGCCTGATGAAACGGTAAGTTTACCAATGCAGGTTCCGAAAACAATAATCAGTGTAATAGATCCTAACATTTCGCCTAAACCTTTTTGAACAGTTTGTGACAAAGTGTTTATTGGCAGGCCTAAAAACAGACCTGCTAATAAAGCTGTTATGATAAAGGCAATAAACGGATTGATTTTAAGCCAAGCTATTTGAATGATTAAAAACGCAATGCATGCCGTAAGAATTAAAATGCTCATTTATCTTTTATTATTAACCCGTTGAGAGTAATTCGTGAAAATTTTATTAAACACATAGTAACATAGATTTCTTTACTTGAAGCAGGAGTTTAAAAAAGCCAGCTTTTAACACATAGATGCTATGTATGTTAATGCAAGTGAAACGCCTTTCAACACTTTCAAAAACTATGTCTCTATGTGTTTAATTACGCCAACGGTTATTATTTTTATTTATCCCACCAGATTCTTGTTGTAAAAGCATCTTCGCCCTGACGCTTAACTGCTTCTGCTAAGTTAGCTGAATTCACTGAATATTCGCTGGTTGGATATTTTAAACGTCTTGGTATTGTGCCATTTGTAACGTTTCCAGGGAAATTTACAGGAGTTAAAACTGGGTATCCGGTTCTTCTCCAATTGGCATAAATTTCTTGTTCATCTACAAATAATGCTATGTAAATCTGCGTATGAATCTGGTTCATTTTGGCTTCAAAACTTCCAGCTGCATTATACGGATTTGCGGTTAAATATACTGCTGCATCCGGAATAGCATAAGAAGCACCATAAATTCCCATGTTTAAGAAAGAAGCTTTTACACCTTTTTCATATAAATCTTTATCCGTTTCATTGGTGTACCATCCTCTTGCCGCAGCTTCGGCTAAATATAAATTGGTTTCAGCATTGCTGATAAGTACAAGCGGTGCGTCATATTTAAAAACGGTACTTTGGTTAGGTTCAGAATACGTTCCTTGTTCTGCGGCACTTGGAGCTGTTTTGGTTCCGTTAGGAAAACCTTTTTGAACGGCAAGGCTTGTGTTTTGTGAACCTCCCTGCCAAACTCCTGCATAAACACTGATTCTTGGATCGGCAGTTGATTGCAGCAAATCGATAAATGTTTTAGCCAGTTTACCGCCTTCAACATTTTTTTGTCCAAAAGACCCCGCTGTAAAATCTTGTCTTCGGGCATCAAAACCAACCGGATTTCGATTAAAATCATTTGGCCCGTCAGTATATTTCATGATTGCATTATCTGTTCCGTTTAAAATTACACCGCCGGCAATCGCTTTAGTAACCCATGATTGAGATAGGGCAGGATCGACTTTAGATAATCTTAAACCTAGACGAAGCATTAAAGAGTACGAGAATTTTTTCCACTTCGATACATCTCCGTCATAAATAAAATCAGATTTTCCGAAACTTGATTTTGCCGGATCTAATCCTGCAGCAGCTTCATCTAATTCTTTTAATAAATCTTTGTAGATAAACTCCTGGCTATCGTATTTTGGAAGGAAAACCTGCGTGCTGTTGGCTTTCGCTGCTTCAGAATAGGGAACATCTCCATATAAATCAGTTAGTTTATGATACAAATATGCTTTCCAGATTCTGGCAATATTAAGTCGGTTACTGTCGTTTGGACTGTTTTTTAAAGCATCGATTACAATTTGTGTTTCATTTATACCAGTTGGATACGCCTGATTGAAATAAGCCGAAAAATATACTTCATTGTTTAAATATTTATCTCCAACCCCAGAAGCTTCTTTATAAGTGGCATAATGCTGCAATAAACCGCCGCATTCCAGAATATTGGTAAAGAAGTAATTATTGTTTAATCCGTCAAGCTGTGCTTTACTGAAAACAAAATTCGGATTTGGTTTGTCTACTGAATTTGGGTTCGTATTAATTTCTTCAAAATCTTTGGTACAGGATGCCATACTTCCTAAAAGTATTCCTGTGATATATAATATGGTTAACTTTTTCATGTCTTTTAATTTAAAAATTAGAGATAAAACGAGTTTAAAATTTGACATTTAAACTTAAACCGAAACTTCTGGTTTTTGGCACTCCAAATTGTTCTACACCCTGCGCATTTCCTGCGCTGAATACAGATTCTGGATCTACGTTTGGTGTTTTCTTATAAAGAATGAATAAGTTTCTGGCCACAAATGAAATTGAAGCTCCCTGAAGTTTTGATAATCCTTTTATTTTTTCAATCGGTAATTGATAACCCAGAATGATTTGTCTCAGTTTAATGAAGCTGGCATCATAAACAAAAGTTGAAGATATGTTTCTTAAACCGTCATAATACGTTCTTAAGTTTTCTGGCGCGATAACCATATCAACCGGATTTCCGTTTGTATCTACACCTTTAATTGGTAAACCGCTTTCACGACCTTCAAGAGTTAGTTTCGTTAAACCCATACGAGTTCCGTATAAATCAGTTCCAGAGTATAAACTTCCTCCAAATTTACCATCGATTAAAAAGCTGAATGAAATGTTTTTGTATTTAAACTCATTACTGATTCCCGCTCCCCAAGGATGAGCTCCCTGTCCTAATTCTTCAAGAGGACCCTGAGCAATTGTTGCCGAACCGCCGCTTACATTGTAAACCGTGTTTCCATTAGCATCTTTACGAGGTCTGTATCCTTTGATTATACTGTACGGACGACCTACATCACTTGTAATTGTAACATATCCGTTTACAGAAGTTGCCATTGTAATAGAACTTAACTGATCTGTAAGAGCTTCAACTGTATTTTCGTTATAAGAACCATTGAAACTGGCATCCCAGGAAAAGTTTTCTGAATTGATAATTTTACCGCTAAGTAAAAACTCAACTCCTTTGTTTCTCATTTTTCCAAGATTTAATAATGCGGTATTGGCTCCCGAAGCATTAGAGATTGTAGTTTCAACAATATCATTTGTTGTAGCGCGATTGTACCAGGCAAAATCAAGGTTTAAACGATTGTTGAAAAATCCTAAATCAGTTCCAACTTCAAAAGTGGTTGAAGTCAACGGACTTAAAGTTGAATTAGGAACTCTCGAACTTGTTGGTCCTTGTAACTGTTGTCCGTTATGTCCGCCCTGAATCATTGAATACGACTGATTCAATGCATAGGGATCCGGAGTTGCTCCTCCAACCTGTGCCCAAGAAGTTCTTAGTTTGGCAAATGAAACAAATTCAGGCATTTTTACAATATCCGATACGATAATACTTGTTCCAACAGATGGGTAAAATACCGTATTGTTGTCTTTAGAAAGTGTGGAGAACCAATCCTGACGACCTGTAAAGTTTAGGAAAACAACATTTTTATAATCTAAATCTACTGCGCCGTAAACAGAATTTGTTTTTGTTTTTCCGTACGGATATGTATAAGTAAGCGTAGATAAATTGCTTAAAGCATAAAAATTATCCAATACAAAATTAGATCCTTCAAATCTTGTTTCATCTCGCAGAGTGGTACGTGAGTTTACACCAGCCAAAGCATTTAAAGAGAAATTGCCGTAAATGTTTTTCTTAGTATAATTAAGAATGGCTTCTGTATTTAAATTTGATAATTTCGCTTTTTGACCTTGTGCATATCCAACCGGATTGTTAAGGGTCGTTTTTGGAATGTATCCAAAGAAATCATAATCAGTATAATCCTGTCCGATTCTTCCCTGTAAAAATAATTCAGGAGTAAAGTTTAACTTTACATTCAACATTCCGATGAAACGGTTTTTAGTGTCTTTGTTTTTAATTTTATTGATAACAAAATAAGGGTTTGTCGCTACAGCAACCGGATTCCATGCTTCTTCAACACCATTTTCATCATATCCGGGAGCAAGATTTCTAATGTCAACTGTATTAGCAATCATGTACGTTCCCCAGTTTGGATTTGCTTCAGCATCTGAAACAGTAACCCTGTTGTTTGATTTTTCGTTGTTATACTGTGCAACAACATCAAACTTTAACCATTCTGTCATGTTTACATTTCCGGCAATATTTATACTTTTTCTGTTAAAATCTGAGTTAGGAACAACAGATTGGTTGTCTGTGTTTGAAAAAGATAAACGTCCCGCTGCTTTTTCATTTCCGCCAGATAAAGCAATAGAATTAATAAATGTTGTTCCGGTTTCGTAGAAATTTTTAATATTATTTTTTTGCGGAGAATACGGTCTTGCTACGCCATCAAACTGCACAACATCGCTTCCGTCCATTTTAGCGCCCCACGACCAGCGCCCGGCTGCTATAGCTTCAGACTGATTAATTGGTTTTTTACCGTTTGATCCTGATCCGTATTCGTACTGCCAGTCTGGAAAAATAGACGGCGTTTCAAAAGTAAATGACGTATTGTAATCAACCCCAATTCCTTTTTGAGCAGCACCTCTTTTAGTCTGAATCAAAATAACTCCATTTGCCGCATTTGCACCGTATAATGCTGCAGCGGTTCCGCCTTTTAAAACGGTTATGGTTTTAATATCGTCAGGGTTTATTACAGAAGTTCCGTCTCCACGGTCCACATTAATTCTTGTAGATCCGGGACCATTTCCAATTCCCGGTAAATTAAGTTGTGTGTTGTCAATTGGTAAATCGTTCACTACATACATCGGCTGGTTGTTTCCGTTTAGCGAACCATTTCCTCTTATTACAACACGGCTTGATCCGTTTGGTCCTGTTGCTGTGCTGCTCACGTTAACACCTGCAATTTTTCCAACTAAGGCATTGGCAATATTAGTTTCTTTGGCTTTTGTAAATTCAGTTCCTTTAAGTTCTGTTACTGCATAGGCAACTGCTTTTGTGCTTTTTTTAACTCCCAGAGCGGTTACCAAAACCTGATCTAGTACATTTTCCGCAGGTTTTAAACTAATAACTAAATTGGTTTTCTGGTTCAGGTTAAATTCTAAAGTTCCGTAACCCATATACGAAATCACGATTTGTTTTTCATTTTCAGGAACATTGAGCCTAAATTTTCCTGTTTCATCTGTTATCGTCGCTATTTTAGTACTGCTTTTGGCATAAATTGTTGCGCCGGCAATAGGCATTCCATCATCCTGACCTATTACCTGGCCGGTTATCTCAATCTGATTGCTGTTTTGTTGAAAGACATGCATTTTAATTGCAGCTTCTTTTGCATTTGCTGAGAAGATCATCCCCCCAATTAATGCCAATGAAATAAGCTTTGTTTTCATAATAGTTTGGTTTTCATGTTTTTTTTGGTTTTTTATTGGCGAATCAAATATATAGATTTATTTTTCACAGTTGCATTTTTTTTGCAATAAATGCATTTTTTTTGCAATAAATTTTATTCAAGTATTTTTATAATCCAAAAAAGCTAAGGTTTTAAAGGGTGTTTTGAGAAAATTTTGCAGAATGTGTTTTTTAGGTAAAAAATAATTTTTAGCTGAAAATTCGTATTTTTGGAAAATGAAAATTGCACTTATTCAATCAGATCTTTATTGGGAAGACATTCCGGCAAACAGAAAAAACTTCGAATCGAAAATAAATCAAATCGATTCGCAGGTAAATTTGATCGTACTTCCCGAAATGTTTTCGACAGGTTTTACAATGAATCCTTCTGCTGTTGCCGAAACAATGCAGGGTGAAACTATTTTGTGGATGAAAGAAATGGCGAAGAAAAAAAATAGTGCCCTGACAGGAAGTCTGGTAATTACTGAAAACGGGAACTATTATAACCGAATGTTTTTTGTGTTTCCATCTGGAGAAATCCAGCATTACGATAAACGCCATTTGTTTTCACTGGCTGGAGAAGATAAATTCTACACTGCAGGAACAGAAAAAGTAATTGTAAATTATCTCGACTGGAAAATTTGTCTGCAGGTTTGTTACGATTTAAGATTTCCTGTTTTTGTTCGAAATGTAGAAAATTACGATTTACTTTTATACGTTGCCAATTGGCCAAAAGTGCGTACTAATGCCTGGGATGCTCTGCTAAAAGCACGCGCAATCGAAAATTTGAGTTATGTTGTTGGTGTAAATCGTGTTGGTTTAGATCATCATAATTATGAGCATACCGGTCACTCGCAGGTTATAGACTTTTTAGGCAATTACATTCTTGAACCACAAGAAACCGAAGATGTTTTTGTGGTTGATTTAGATAAAAATGAAATGTTGGAAACAAGAAAAAAACTCGATTTTCTAAGTGATAAAGATGTTTTTGAAATTAAGATTTAGAAAGCTTTTCGTTTCTTTTCTTCATCTTTTCTCTTTTTCAGATCTTCTTTTTTCTCTACATCAGGGTTGTATGCAATGCTTACATCAAAAGTTTGCTGCCAGTCCCAATTAGTCCTAACATCAAAACTTTCTTGCAGATAAGTGACTTCTTCGGCATATTTTTTTTCTAAAAAATTTCCAGTATCATATATTTTATTCTTATTGTCATCATATATTACTCTAACTGTAAAAGAATTTGGTTCTATATGGTTAAATTCTAGTTTGGTTTCTCCTTCTGAGTAGGCGCTTGCCAGCACTTGATCGCCTTTTTTATTGGTTATCTCAACAATTATCGGGAAACGTTTTACATTTTTTAAAGTCAATACTAAATTTCCATAATCCTCATATTCTTTTGTGCTTAACTTGTATGATAAAGTGTCATTTGTTTTATCATAAAAATCAGTCAGTGCTCCGGGGAAAAATGTAAAATTATATTTCTGAAGAGGTTCCCTCTTGAAATCAATATACAGTTTTTGGTCAAGTTCATCATATTCTGTAGTAAAATCGACAGCAGCAGAATCCTTGTTGATTAATTTAATTTTTGATTTATCAAATTTAACTAATGGAGTTTCAGTATCTAAAGTAAATCGGTCTCTAAAATTAATAACTCCGTTTTGAACCGCTTTAATGTTCAAAGTGTCCTTTTTCTGGTCTTTAATCTTAAAAGAGAATTTTTTGTTATAAGTATCTTTTGTAACTTCTAACGATAATGAATCTGCTTTTAGTGGTTTGTACCATATTTGAAGCGAATCTTTTTTAGGAAACTGCGTTACAATTGTTTCTAAAGTTTCACCATTGTTTTTAAGTACAATAGTGGGTTTGTTAAGTTTGAAATTTTGTTTGCCTTCATACGGAAGAAGCAGCCTGTTGCCAGAAGCTTGTATTGGCTTAAAAGCCTTTAATGGAAGTGTTTCCTTAAATAAGCTTAATTCAAACAAAGTATCATTTGGAACCGTAATAAAGTGTTTGATAAAACCTATTTTATCATCTTTTGGGTTGTATTTATTATTGTTTGATTTGTCTTTTAAAGCTACCAAAAGATATTTTCCTTCTTTTAAATTTTCGAATTTAAAAGTTCTCATACTATCTAAAGTATTGGTAATGTAGCGCGGAAATTCTTTGTAAATAACAGAATCTTTGTATTTGTCATTGGCTTCATAAAGCATTACCGAAACAAAATTATCTACATTTTTTGCATAAGCATCTTTAATTTTTCCGCCAAGAGTAAGAGAATCGATGTAAGGCCCTGTTGAGAAAATATATTTAAACTGGTTTAATGCATTCCCTTCGTTATTATCGGCAATACTTTCACCAAAATTAAAGCTGTAAGTTGTATTAGGCAGTAAAGTATCTTTTATTTTTATGTTTATAAATTTACTTACTCCGGTTGGTGTAATAAGCGGCTCATATTTCATTGGAGGAGAAATAATCAGCTGCTTGTTAAGATTTTTTAATTTGATGTATTCATCAAATACCAAATTAATTTCATTTCCTTTAAAATCAGTAGTAAAGTTTTTTGGTGCACTCGAAACCAAAACCGGTGCCAGTGTATCTTTTAATCCGCCGGTAATGCTGCCTCTTTTGGCGCAGCTCATCATTAATAATACCAATAAAAATGAAATATATTTGAATTTGCTTTTAAACATAGCGGTTTTTGAATTTGATTGCACAAAATAACAATTATATTTGCTTTAATTGAAATTTTTTATCCATTTATTAGGATTTAGTAACTCATATATTTTTGCATTTTTTAGAATTCAAAATCTCTTATGTGATATAATTTCTTACTTTTGAATTAAATTAATATCACTTCGTTTTGGTTAAAAGTTTTTTTTGGGTTTTGTTATTTCTTTTTCTGGCAGCATGCAGTAAAAAAGAACAGCCGATAATTTCTTTTTACTATTGGAAAACCAACCTAAAATTTTCTGAAACAGAAAAGACTGCTTTAAAAGATAATGATGTGCATAAACTGTATATCCGTTATTTTGATATTGGACTTCATCCTCAAGCACAAAAGCCATTCCCGGTAAGCCCGGTTCATTTTTATGAAGACATAAAGGAGTTTGAAGTTGTTCCCGTTGTTTTTATTCAAAATAAAGTGATGCTGGATAAAGGGCTTGATATTGAAGATCTGGCTGAAAAAACACTTCATTTAGTTACTGAAATCAATAACAAGAATAAAATTAATTGTGCCGAAATTCAAATTGACTGCGACTGGTCTTTGAACAGTAAAGATAATTATCTTAAATTTATTGAACAGATTAAAAAGCTTTCGAAGAAAAAACTTTCGGCCACCATTAGACTTCATCAGGTGAAATATTTTAAGAAAACTAAAATTCCAAATGTAGATAACGGTGTTTTGATGTTTTATAACATGGGAAGTATAGCGCCAGATTCGCTGAATTCTATTTACAGCCGAAAAATTTCTGAACGTTATCTTAAAAGTTTAAAGAAATACCCGCTTCATCTTGATTATGCACTGCCTATTTATTCGTGGGCGATTCATATTAGAAATCAGAAAGTTTTAGGGCTTCGTTCAAAGTTGAATTTCAGCGAACTTAAAAAAGATAAAAACTTCGAGCAGATAAGTCCGATATTTTTTAAAGTCAGACAATCTAATTACAAAAATGGTGTTTATTACGAAGAAAATGATCTCTTGAAAACAGAGACTATTTCTCCGGAAGATTTAAAAGAAATGGCTGAGGATTTAGACGATAATAAAGCTCAGTCTCCAAAAGAAATTATATTTTACGATTTAGACGAATTCAATTTAAATAATTATGAAAAGAATATTTTTAAGCAGGTTGTTTCTTGGTTTTAGTGCATTTTTCCTTTTTGTATACGGAATAATTTATGCCTGCGCTGATGGCGACTGGGATTATTTTGGCGCGTACAGTTCTAATTTTACCCCTGAAACTTTTGCAGACAAATCCTATTCGCCTTTGTTTTTGTCGGGCGGTATTTTCTACGGAATTGGTTTTGATACCCAGCATAATTCCCGTTTTAATAAAAACATAAAATCAGATTGGGCAGATTATCTTAAAGGAAGAGTAGATACAACGACAGTTAATTATTTTTTAATTGGAGACGAAAAACCAAGCTATTATTCTGATGATAAAAATACGATCAAAAACAAAGAAGAAATCACAGATCTTCATGTGTATTATAAAAACAAAAAAGAAAATACATCATCTTTAAAATGGGGCAAAAAGATTCCGTTGAAAGATGAAAAAGTAAAAAGCTTTGTTGAATTCTTGTATCTGGCACAAAAAATTGAAACCGTTTCAATTGGTAAAGATTATTGGAGTTATGAGCCAGTTGTGGCAGAAACTTTCAATGATGCCAAAATGATTCAGTCAATAGAGAATGTTTACAATACTATTTCAGACCCTTTTTTAAGAAACAGATATTGGTTTCTTACCATGAAAGCCCGTTTTTACAGCAACGATAAACAAAAAGCAATCGACTTTTTTAATAAAACAGAAGCTTCAGTACCTAAAAATGTTTTGTATTACCGCGCACTTGGGTATGTTGCCGGAGTCAATTATAAACAAAAGAAATATGCTGCATCAAATTATTTGTATGCACAGGTTTTTGATAATTGCCCTGAATTAAGAGTGGTAACTGCTTATAGTTTTAGTCCAAAAAACGAAGCCGATTGGAATAAAGCGCTGACAATGGCAAAGAATAATAAAGAAAAAGCAGCGCTGTGGGCAATTCACGGATATTATAAAGATGAAAAACAAGCGATTGAAAAGATCTATGAATTAGATCCAAAAAGTGAGCACTTAAATTATCTAGGAACGAGATTGGTAAACAGGCTGGAAGAAACTATCAATAATTCGTTTCAGCAGGATGGTGGAGAAAATCAGCCTAAAAAACAACTTTCAATAGCTGAAAATAAAACACAAAATCAGGTTAAAGTAGATAAAAAAGCATTGGATTTAATCACAAAAATTTCGGCAGCAGGAAATACAGACCGACCATATTTATGGGATTTGTCTCTGGGATATTTGCAAACGCTAAAAGGAGATTATGCTAATGCCGACAAGAATTTTGATAAGGCGGTAAAAACACTTCCTAAAACTGAATTGGCAGGAATGCAGCTTCGTTTATTACGTTTTGTAAACAACTTGAGCAAAATTGATAAACTAACAGATAAAAACGAAAAAACAATTCTGGCAGATTTGAATTGGTTATACAATGAACTTCCTAAAACATATAAAGGAGAGGAGTTTCGTTATCAAAATGCTTCTGCATGGAGCAAAAGCTATTTGTCGACACTTTATCGCGAAAAAGGAAATTTAGTTATGGCCGAGATTTTTGGCGAATCACGTTACAGTTATTGGAATGATGGAAATGTTTTTTATGATGATGAAAAAAATCTGCAAAGCATAAAAACATTTTTAGCGAAGTCAAATAAAACCGAAATAGAAAATATTGGAGCAGGAATTTATAGTTTGAAGTTAAAAGACATTAATAACTTTCAGGCAGTTCAGGCGGCTTTTAAAAATAAAATTCCTGAAGCGATTGAATTTATGAAACAGACAGATTCAGTTCAGTATTATAAATTTTTAGGAAATCCATTTAACGGAAGTATTAAAGATTGTCACGACTGCGATCATGCAGCGTATCAAAAAAGAAAATATACCCAGATGGATTTCTTAACTACAATTAAAGAAATGCAGGACAAACTGGCTAAAAACGAAGACGTTTATACAAATAGTTTGTTGTTAGGAAACGCATTTTATAATATTTCTCATTTTGGAAACGGAAGAACTTTTTACGAGATTACTATAGTAGGTTATGGTTCAAGTCCATACTCGTTTAGAGATTCTATGAAAAAGATGATTACAGACTGCAGTGTTTCAAAAATGTATTATCAAAAAGCTTTGCAGGCTGCGACAACAAAAGAGCAGAAAGCAAAATGTGTGTACTTAATTTCGAAATGTGAACGAAACGAATATTATAATAATAAATACAACAGCGTAAGATATTGGTGGGATGCAAATGATGATAAAGTTAACTTTATAGCCTGGAACGGATTTAAAACGCTTCAGAAAGACTATTCAGACACCAAATATTATCAGGATGTAATTGCAGAATGCGGTTATTTTAATACTTATGTTAACCAATTATAATAAAATCAAATGGTAAACAAAATAGAACATATTGGAATTGCCGTAAAAAATATGGATGATGCAAATGTATTGTTCGAGAAATTATTGGGCGTTCCGTCATACAAAGAAGAAACGGTAGAAAGTGAAGGCGTTTTGACTTCTTTCTTTCAAACCGGAACAAACAAAATTGAGCTTTTGATGGCAACAAACCCTGAAAGCCCAATTGCAAAATTTTTAGAAAAGAAAGGCGAAGGAATTCATCATATCGCTTTTGATGTTGAAGACATCAATGCTGAAATTTCGCGCTTAAAAAATGAAGGATTTGTGCTGATAAACGAAGTTCCGAAGAAAGGAGCCGACAATAAACTAGTGGTTTTTCTGCATCCGAAGAACACAAATGGCGTTTTGGTCGAGCTTTGCCAGGAAATTAAATAAAAAAAGATGATTTTTTATTTTAAATAATCTATTGAAAATCAATCTTGTTTTTAAAACAAATAGGTTTAATTTAAATTAAATGAAAATCATGTCTTAAAATATTTGGAGTGAAGCAAAAATAGTAGTAATATTGCATCCTCTAAACCGGTCCTATAGCTCAGCTGGTTAGAGCACCTGACTCATAATCAGGTGGTCCCTGGTTCGAGCCCAGGTGGGACCACGTTAAAAATCAAAGCCTTACAGAAATGTAAGGCTTTTTTATTTGGTCTAAGTGTACTTTTTAAGTGTACTTTCATAATCACTCTGAATTTATCTGCTTATATTTTGTTGAGGTTACTTAATACCATCTGGTTGAAATAATCTAAATCCTTTTCCTTTAACAGCCCTAGCAATTTCGGGTTTAACTAAATAGTTATTCTGAATTACGCTTTTTGTTTTTTGATAACCTAGGGATTCAACTAATCCTGTTTGGGTTTCTATCTTTGTCAAAAATGATTTTCTTAAATGTTTTAGTCCAATAGGACTTGTGATACCAGCTTTATTTCGATAAAAGCCAAATGAATGTGATAACTGTTTTGCCATTGATTCTCTGCTGATGTTTTCATCAGGACCAATCAAATATCTATCTTCACCTAGATGTCTTTTATAATCAAGTCTACTCAATAAATCTTCTAATTCTGGAGAGTAAGGAATTGGAACAATTTTTTGAGGTTTGGATTTGTCATAATTATGAGCTTTTTCATATTTATTATCAATTCCCATCACAAAGTCAATTTCTCCACTCTCATTCAATACAATGTCAGAATATTTAATAGATATTGCTTCCTGTATTCTCATGCCAGAATAGGCAATTAATTCAAAAGCTTCTTTTATGTAAGGTCTAAATCGATTCTTTTTTACTCCATTTTTATAGGTTTGAATAGAGTTCTTTTCAGAGACACAATTAATTATTTTTACAAAATCATTATCTGCTACATTTATTGGATTAGGAGCTTCATTCTTTAGTTTTGCGTATTGCAATGGATTAATCAACTCATAGCCTTTTGTTACTATTAAAAACTTATAAAATCCTTTTAATGCCCTTATGTTGTGATTATAAGTAGCAATACTGTTACTTTTGCTATACAAATCCTCAAAGTATTCATTTACAACATTTTTATCTACCTGATAAATTGTAGTTTTATCAGTTTTATAGCCTTTGTTCTCTAGATATGTTTTTAGTTTACAAACATATCCAACAGTATCACGAATATATTCTTTAGTTCTCACTTTCTGTTCAAAAAATGGGACATCAACATTTTCCAACCAATCACTAAACATCATGATGCAATCTTTAAGCAATTCAGGTTTAGTCTCAGTTTTCTGAATTTGAGAAACAAACTGTATTGGATTGGATAGTTCTTGTTTAAATTCTAATAATTGTTTAATAGCCGCGTCATAGTCTAAAGCCTTTAAATCCCTTGTTTTGCGACTTCCATTTTGTTTGATTACTGCTTTGTATCTTTGTCTGTTAATTGGATGCCTACAGCCTTTATATGCTTCCTGTGAAACCTCAATAAGTTTGTTGCATTTCTTGCATACTATATGCAAACCAGTAAATTTTTTATATTTTAATATTTTCATAAATTTTAATTTAATGCGAGTGTAATTTATTTCAGTGACTCGCCAAATATTTTTGAGGATAATTTGCCTTTTGGGATATACCTCGTTTTATTAACTTTCTTTGATTGGGGTGAATCCAATATTTCGTGCAATTCATTTTTATTGTAAGCACGGTAATAATCCTCCCAATTATCACCATGCTTTAATTTCAATTCATCTATCAGCGGCATATCGAATACTAAATCAAAATCATTTTGATACGCGAACTCACCTGAGGAATCCTTGTATAGTTTTAAATGATTTTCTTTGCACCATTTTTTTGCAGTCCTTCTGTCTTTCTTATTTATTAGTTTAGACATCTTATCCAAATACATTCTGTCTATATAAAACATCATTTACTTATTTTTAATTTTAAACAATAGAAATCCTAACCCAATAAGATGAGTTTCTAAAAATTTCATTTTTTTTCTTTGAATTATTGATTTCTGAACAGAAATCAGATAGATTTAAAATAGAGAATTGTGCACCAGATTCTCTAAAATTTAATAGTCCAAGCAGACTATATTTTGATTAAGCGACTACTCTAAATTTCATTTCAAATAAACTATCATAGTCTTTTTGAGTCATATCCATAATCAAAGGATTGAATCCTTTATTTGTACCTATATACACCCTTGTCGCTATACTGCCATCTTGATTTGTATGAGCCATACAAAATTGAACATTATAGGCAAAATCGGAAATATCACTAAGTATTCCTTCATTGACCAAGTCATCAATATCATAAATACCATTGAAATTTGCTTTGATTGAGTTTTCATTAATAACTCTTAATTCCTTTACTGTCACACTTTTTAATTTTACCATTTTTGTTTTCATATTGTTTTTTAAGTTTATTATTTTATTTCTTATTTAGAATGTTCTTTATTCCGATTATTGATTTTTTTAATGTTTTTTAGATATAAAGCATATTAGTTTTTAAAGTAAAAAAAAATAGAGACTTTCTTCAATGACTTCAATTTCTTCATCTTCATAGTTTTGAATTTTAGTGAATTTGGTAATTTCAAATTCATTTTTAAAAAATTTAGCCTCAATCTCTAAGGATTCATGTACGATTTCGTCATCTCCATAAATAAGATAATCATATTCCTTCCCCTCATCGTTAATAACTAGGTAGATATCAATAGAATAAGCCTTGAAATTTTTAAAGCCTTTTGCGCGTGCCTCGGCAGGAGAAGAAAAGTTTTTGTCAGTATTAAAAGAATCCATAATTTCTTGTGCTTTTCCAATTGCACTTCTTCTTTTTTCTAATAATTCTCCTTTATCAAAAATGTATTTCAAATGTTCACTTTGGCGATTACTTTTGCTGTCTACTTCGAACATGTGTACTGATACAACATATTTACTTTCAATTGGTTCTAAACTTCTTTTTTTCTTTGAATTTTTCATAATTTTTTAATTTTTAACGTTGAGTTGAGACAGTTTTTTTCCTGTCCACATTTAAGTAGATTTTTTTTCTTAAATAAATAGTTTGATTTTTTTTGCTTTCTGAATTAGAAAGGCTTTTGTAATTGATACTCTAAGAGAGTTTTTCTGTGGTATATTTCACTTTTTGAAATTAATGTTAGGTCTCTTTTTTATACTTCCATAATTGATTTAATTTTTTGTTACTCTGATTTTGATTTTGTTTTGACAAAGGTATTGGTTTTGTAATGTTTGTGAAAATTATTTTCTTTTTAGGGTATTTTTCACGCACTATATTTTGTCTTTATTTATATGATATTAATTAATAAATTAGCTAATAAAAAATTATAAAAAAACCGTTTTATGTATAAAAGCACGCATCCAGTCGAAGAATATATAACTTTTGATGAGTCCTTTAAAAATTGTTTCGAAAACTTAGATGTAATTAAAGGTTTCAATGGCCAGATTATTAAGAGAATTATTTTAGTGCTTAGTCTTTCAACAGGACTTGAAATGGAATACGTGTATAATATAAAGTGGAAAGAATTATTGACACTAGGGTCCGAAAATAATGCGATAGTAAAAGATGAATTGCTTGTTCGTAAATATTACATACCAATTCACTCAAAGGTAAAATATTTATTATCTGATTTGTATTGTAAATTAGGCTATCCTAATCCAGAATTGACAATCATAGATACTGTGCCAGGAATAGAAAAATCAGGAGGTTCATATTTTAAGTTTTCAGAATTGATATTAATTACTGGTAACAATAACAGTAATCAGATTCGTAAAATTGATAGAAAACATATGAATGCATTTAATTTTGATATTTTTTCACAAATTTTATTTGGAAGGAAGGTTCTAGAAGTTAACGGTTATACAAATGATATTGGGAAGTTTCTGAAATTGCATTTTAAATTAAGTTCAAATAAAGAATTGTTTTTTTTTCTAGGGTTTAAATCAAAGGATGATGTTAAGTTCGAATTAAGAAATATAAATTTAGATGCTAATGGAGTGTTTGTTCAAATAGAAGACAAAAATTTCATTAATGGATATCCCTTTCAGAAGTTTACGGCTTTTTCTCGATTTTTAAAATCTGAACTTAATAGTTACAAAGACCCCATAACTAATAGTATTCGTTTACTATTACTTATTAGTTTATATAATGGAATTAGACCATCAAAATTACTCAGACTTAAATGGAGAGATATACTTGAAGTAAATGAAGAAGACAGAAAAACAATCCGATTAAAAAAAGTGATTATTTTCGAAAAACAAAGAATTGAAATTTATAGGGAATATAAAAAAAATCTTCTAGAGCATTTTATTTATATAGTTGGAAAAACCAATAATACCGCAGCCCATTATTCAAAAAAAGGATTTTTATGCCCTGAAGAAGTCAATTTTAATAGCAATGTATTTGTCACTAATACATATAACTCTCTAACTCAGCCAAGTTTATCTCGTGAAATAAAAAAAGCATTAAATAATTTGAAATTTCCACATGCTGATAAAATAACTTCGACATCAACTGTTATAATGTATGGCAGAAGAATTATGGAAATTAAGGGGGACCATAAACCTACTATTAAGAAATTGAAAGAACATTTTAATTTTAAAAGTAAAAAAGAGTTGTTTGATTTCTTACATCTTACAGGCTCTAGGGAAAAAGATAAGGAAATTTATAACTTCAAGGGAAAAGTCCGAAAAAATATTTTTGAGGGTATTCTTTATGACTTATAATTATTCTAGATAATTTGAATCTCACACTAAAAAATATCTTCAACATGTAACTTCGCTAGTTTTAATTTTTAAACTATTGGTGTTTTAAACTGTTTTAAGGAAATTGGATGAATGGTTCTAGTACTCATTAAAGCCAGTAAAAAACTCCTCTAGGGTTACATTCATTGCTTTCAGTATTTTAATTAACGTATTTAATTGAATGTTTGCTCCAGCTTCATACTTTCCATATTGTGGTCTACTTATATTGTTTTCATAAGCAAAATACTCAGAATTAGTGTATCCTGCTCTTTTTCTAAAATACTTTAGTCTTTCTCCTATTTTTTTTAAGTAGATAGATTCTTCAGCCTTTATCTCTTTCTTTATATTCTCATTTTTTTTTAAAGTCATTTTTTGCTCTTTTTATAAAGCAAATCAATTGAATGTCTTTAAATTATGTAACTCTTTATTTAGATACTCTTTATATGGAGTATTTTTTGTTATGTTTGCATCTAGAACTTTAAACTTTAAAAAAATGAAAAAAATCTTTAATCCAACTGTATTCTTTATTTTTTCTATTCTTTTTGTGGCTTTTGCTTTTGGACTGAAAAGTTATAAAAAAGGGAATGACATTGAGTCCAAGGAAAACGTTGAAAATTTTATTAAGGGAAAATGGCATGATGAAACCGTTGAAACTGGTGGTGCAATTACATATTACAGATTTGAAATAACTGACACGGAAATAAAGTGTTGGAAATCACATCTCATTATGTCGAGCAACGGAGTTGCATCAGACAATGTAAGTTATGATTGGGTTGAACAAACACCAGTTGCTTTATCAATAGGTAATGTTGAAACAGAATCTGTTAATTACAGTAACAATGTTAAAACGGATTATAAATATAGAACATTGGGGTATGCTAATTATGGTACATATAAAATTTGGCGTACTTCAAATGGAGACTTATATATACGTTTTAAAGATAATAATTCGATTAATAGTGATACTGAATGTTCTTTAAAGAAGGGTTGGGAGTACTAAAGAAACCATTTTAAAAAAAAGAGCCACATTTTGTGGCTTTTTTTACACCCAAAACTGATACTAAAGATTAAATCATTTTTCGATTTACCATAACTTTTTTGACTTTTATTATTGTTGCACTAGATGCGCCCGTAATCTCTGTAATTTCACGTACAGATAAGCCTTTTTGTAATTTCTTTGATACAGATTGGTGGCGTTGTAATAATTTTTCATCTGATTGGATGGTTCCAAATTTTCGTCCTGTAAATTTGCCCATAGCTTTGGCAATTGCTATTCCTTCCGCTGTTCTACTCTTAATTCTATTACGCTCCATTTCTCCAATACTAGCCATTACGCTAATTACAAGTTTTGCCATTGGATTTTCCTGACCATTGTCTAATAAAGTTGTGAAACCTTCTTTAAGAGATTTTAGGTTTAGTCCATTTTTTGTAAATGTTTCGATTGTATGTAGAATATCCATTAGGTTTCTACCTAAGCGGTCCACAGAATCTACCACAACTGTACATCTTTCTTTGCTGTCTGTTATTTCATCAAACATTTTATTTGCTTCTGGTCTTTCAAAGAAAGGAATATTACCTTGGATTTTTTCAATGAATACTTTTTTAGCATCATAACCAATATGAGATTTGAAGTTTTCTAATTGTCGACTTGAATTTTGTTGTGTGGTTGATATTCTTGAATAGAAGTAGTACATAGATTTAGTTTTTATATGTTTTTGTTTTAAAATAAGACTCGAAATTATTTTGAAACATTTGTTGGTGTTTATAAGGTTTTGCGGTTTTTAGGTCGCTTCATTTTAATATTATAGTCTAAAACTAAAACTTACTACGAGTGTACAAGGAATTTTCTTCCTGCGCCAGGGTATGTTGAAAATATTTTATTTTTTTCACGCTGTAACTCCCGTAAACAGGGATTAGTTAAAAATAATTTGCATTTACCCACCGCAAAATCTGTCTTTTTTAACATGGGGAAATATTTATCTAAAACAGATAAATATTATGGAACAAACCCAAATCAACCAAGATGGAATTAATGTCTTATCATTATTCGATGGCATATCATGTGCCAAATTAGCTTTAGAAAAAGCAGGAATAAAAATCAATAAATATTATAGTAGCGAAATTTGTCCTCATGCGCTAGCAATTCAGAATCATCATTATTCTGGTGATACAAATTTTATTCAATTGGGCGATGTCTGCAAGATTGAGGGTATTGATTTAGCAAATGAAATTGACTTAGTTATTTTTGGAAGTCCTTGTACAAACCTTAGTAGCATCAATCCAGTGGACCGAAGAGGACTTGAAGGAACTGAATCAAAATTGTTTTATGAAGCCAAAAGAATCATTCGTGACATTTACATATTTGCACCAACAAATAAGAAACTCTATTTCCTGATGGAAAATGTTGCTAGCATGACTGCAAAGGACCGTGATGCAATTACAAGCGAACTTTATGAAATTTTTCCCGATGTTAAACTAGTAAAGATAAATTCAGCTGACGTTTCGCCAGCGAATAGAAGAAGGCTTTACTGGACCAACATTCCTAATGTTGGTATTCCCGAACCAAAACAAATCAAATATCAAGATATTGTAGTAAACGGTTATGTTGATAAGGAAAAGGCTAATGTGTTGTTGGGAACGAATATTACTCTTACAAATGGGATTTTTAGATACTACAAAATGAATATTGGTAACCTTATATATAAGGAAAAAGAATTTGCAGAGCAATCAACCGAACAAAAGTTAGTAGAATATCCATTTATATTACACAATTCAGGTTACATTGGAAAATCTCGTTCAGGTTTTGATGAATATGATTTCCCAAACGGATGTTATCGTTTACCAACCGTATTAGAATCGGAGAGACTTATGACCATTCCTGATGGTTATGTTTCAGACGTACCAAATATTTCTAAAACTAACAAACTAAAGGCAATTGGTCTGGCGATGACTGTTGATGTAATAACAGGTTTAGTAGAGAATTTAAAATAAAAAAAGCCTCTTATGAGGCTTTTAATTAATCTTGATATCTATTATCATATACTCTATTTACATCAACTATCGAAGATTTTAGCTTAAGTATCTTAGTACTCACATCTCTTTCAATAACTTCATCTAAAGGAAATTCTAATTCATTAAAATGTCTTAATGCCCGTTGCTTTATATTGGAGCGTTGGTCTTTTGTACCCCTGTTATTATGAAAGTCAATCCAGCCTTCAATTACTTTCATTTTAGAATTAAAATTTTTTTCAATACTTCTTTTGATGGAAGAGATTTCATTTTCCTCGTGTAATTTGGAAACTGTTAATACACCACTTTCAAATTTATCAATATAAAACTTTGAAAGTTTTATTATATAATCGTCTGTTACATGATTACCATCTATAGCTTTGACAATTATTTCATTTATTGCATTATATTCTAAATCTGTCATTGCTGAAGTTGAAACAACTGTTGCCTCAATTTGAGTCTCATGTCCAGTTATAGTTACTTCATCATCTGAAGATTCTATTGATGTAAGACTTTGAATGATTTCTTCTTTAGATGGCTTTTCATTGTTGGGATTCAAATTTCCAAACTCACTAACTATGTAGATATAGGTAAAACCTTTTCCTTTTCCGTTAGGGAGTTTCTCTTTCTTCAAATAGCCAAATTCAATTAAATTTGATACTGCATTTGACATTTTATCGTTGCTCCAATGAAGTACTTTTCGATAATGGCTTAATACTAATTTCCATTCAGAAGTATTGTTTAAGCATAATTGTAATAGAGTTTTTGCACTGTCTGTTAACTCTGTTGAAATCAAGATATTTCTTGAAATGGTTGTGTAATTACCTTTTTCTTGGTCGATTCGATACACTGTTGTTGTTTTGGATTGTTTTTTCATTAATTCTCATATCCTTTTTATTTAATGTTATTTTCTCCTTTTTTAGGTGGGTAAGGAAACCAGCTATTTGCATGATAGCTGGGGAACCCACAAAATCATTTAATTGATGATTATATACAATTATAACGCATTTAAAAATTTAGTCAAGAGCTATTGGAAAATTAATTTCATTTTTTTATAAAAATTGAAATTGATATCTGACTTACCAACATTTAGAGATGAAAAATCAATAAATATTTATAGTTGATGATGTTTTTATTTATACCGATAATCGGATAAAATATAAAAACTAATATTTCATAAGTAACTCCGATAATCAGAGCTTAATAATCCTAAGATTATTATAACTTCTAATAATCTTAGATATAATATGAAAAAGACTTAAGTCTTTTTCAATATGACAATACATAATAAAAATACAGTTGAAGTAAATTCTATTCAACTTATTTTGTTTTAATTCTATTCTAAAATATGTACAAAGAGAATAAAAATACAATCTCAACTAAATCAATAGAGAACACTTTGGTGTTCTCCTAATAATTCATAATTTGATTATCAACTTCCAACCAATCCATAATAGCTTCAATTCAACAAAAGTAAAGTACAAGTACAATCTCTGCTTATCGGATAACAACAGGAATTGGGAAGTGAATAAATCAGAGGGGAAGCCCCTCCCACGTATTATCTAAACACTTATTCAACAAATTAAGTTCCGTTACCTTCCTACTTTTTTTTGAAATTCCGATTATCGGTATATTTAGCCTATCAATGTTCAAAAAAAATTTAGGGGTAAAAAAGCATTTTATTTTTCAGATAAGCCAAATTCAAAAAAAAATCCATGGAAAATTTCAGTTCCATTTTTTAGCTTATTAAGTCATTATTGGTACCATAATGCACTTACATTAGCCTGCTTTTACTCTGTTGATTAAACGTTAATATCTTAGTAAATACTAGCGATAGTCTATGTAGTGTGTGTGCACAGCTTCAATTTACTAAATAATTTATTTCAAGATTGGAGTTTGTGTCAATTTCAAGATATTTATGATTAAACGAAAGTATATGAAACTAAAACTAACTGCTAAACAAATGAGGATGCTACTTGATAAAGTAGGTGTGCCGACAGGAAAGATTATCTCAACCACAGGTGAAGACTTAAATAAAGTTTTAGAAAAAAGTTATTCAAATACAACTGCTAAGTCTATTTAGTAAATTAAAACTATTGAAAATCTATTTTATAGCTATATGTTTTTGTGTGAAAGTTTTGTCATTTAATTGATTCTTATCCTTAATAAAATCTTTTATAGCAACAGCAATTACTTTTGCAAGCGGAACAGGAACACCATTGCCAATCATTTTAAACTTTTTTGACATTGATATCTCACTAGGTAAAACATAACTATCTGGAACACCTTGTATTCTTAAGGCTTCTCTAACAGATAATCGTCTATTTTGATAAGGATGTAAATGAACTTCATTGTTTCCATAACAAGCAGTTGGACTATATCTATATCTATGTAGTCGCTTAAAAGAAGGTCTATTTGTTTCTCCTTCTTGTATGTTAAGTAATTTATTAAGATTAGGTTTTAAAGGAAAATATTCTTTTGCATTATCAATTATTAGTTCGTTTTCGGGTGAGACTAAACAACTTTCAACGCATAATTCTATTTTTAAGTTTAAAGGTTTTACAGGATTTTCTCCAAAAGGATTTAAATTACCCCATTCATATTCTTTAGAAACATTAATGTTTTGCTCATTAACAGGAAATGGAAACCAGTTTGGTTTAAGATTCCCTTTTATTAGATTTTTCTTTATACCAATAAAAAAAACTCTTTCTCTATTTTGAGGTACTCCAAAATTTAAAGAATTAAGGATTTTAGAGTCAACATGATACTCCTTTTTTACTTTCTTTAATAATTTATTTAAAAACTCACTTGTTTCTTTTCTTTTTACTAAGCCGGTAACATTTTCCATGACAAAAAAAGTCGGTAGTAATTCTAATATTTTATTTAAATATATTACTGTTAATTTCCCTCTTTCTCCACTGAATCCTTTAAGTTTTCCATTTATACTAAAATCTTGACAAGGTGGTCCGCCAATCATACCAAAATTTTCTGGTTTCCCATTAGGAAATGCTTCATTAATAATTTCTTCAGATGATATTTCAACTATGGATTTAGTATTAAAAATTTCTGCTACTGTTTCATTTCCTATTGATTTTCTCCATGAAGTTATTCCAGCGGCATGAAGTTTTGCAAATGTTTCATCAAATTCATTTGTCCAAACAATATCAAAGCCTGCTTGTTCAAAGCCCATATCCATAAAGCCCCCACCAGAATAGAAAGATAGTATAGGAACTTTTTGTTCGTGTTCATTATTCATAAACTATAGTAAAGTTGTTAGCAGTTGCATTAAGTGACTGCTTTGTTTTTTTTAGATTGTAAAATTTTACATTTTTACCAATAAGAGATTCAAAATCTCCTCTTTTTTCTATTGTAAATCCATTTATTAGAATTTGTTTATTTAGTGTCTTTATCTGTAAGCCTATTGTCTCATTACTGAATTGATTCACCTTTTCAATCGTGCCAAATAAATCATTTACTTTTTCAAAATTAGTAATTAACCAATTTGTATAAAAATTACATGCTGGTCGATAAGAACAGTATTTACAGTTATCTTCTGAAGGTTTTGCAACGGAATTTATATCATTTCTTGTAATTAATAAATTAGTATTTGCAAGAAAGGTAATTATTTCTGAATAGATTGCTTCGCAATCTCTATTTTCAAATTTCACTTCAATATAATTATTAGACAAACTTACAATGAATAATGCTTTTGGATATTTTCCAGTCATTAAAAAATACAAGTGAGCATAAAGTTTTAATTGAATTTCATATTCCTTTTTTACAACTTTTTCAGTTATTCCGCTTTCATCGATTGAATCAGAATAAATTTTTCCAGTTTTAAAATCTAAAATTGTTGCTCCTGTATCATTTTCAATTATTAAGTCAGCAATACCAGTAATGCTTTTGTTTGAATTATGTAATTTTTTTTCAGAATAGAATTTAGTCGATGAGGTTTTTGAAGAGCCTCTAATTTTTTCTTTCTTCTGTTGTAAAATATTTTTGATTTGATTTTTTTTTAAAGCAAAGTCAGTGACAAAATATTTCAGAGGTATAATATTTGTCAATCCTTTTTCTTTTAACTCTCTTTCTTTTTGGTTTATTAAATCAGTCCAATTTTTAGAAAATATTTCCTCGTCAACGATAACTCCTTTTGAAATTAATTCAATCATGGTATGAACGATTGAACCGAAATAAGCATTTGCATTTAATGGTAACAATGGTTGATACCCAAATGAATTAGCTAAAACTAATTTAAAAGGACAGCCAATAGCTGAAGAGTATTGACTTGGTGAAATACGATTCAGGGGAATTATTTTATAGTCTTTTAATTTTTGAATCATTTATTCATAATTTTTTCAAAGCACCAGCCAATTCTTCTTTGGAGGTTAAATGTGTCTAGACATTCAAAATCATCTTCGATATTTCCGCCTCTGACTTCAATATAATTATGTGCTTCGCTAATCCTATTAGTGTACCAAGCATCTTCTTCTGGATTTTCTAATTTCCAAAATGGATGAACTATCAAAATTATTTTTCGTCTGCCATTTTTTACAGCACCGTGTTTTATTGCTGGTAATCCATTAAAATCGATTACGTAATCCTCTCTTGAATGGTCTTCTTTAACAAAAAAACTTTCAACAAATTGGTCTCTTAATGTTATGGCAAAATTTAACCAATTTCGTATTTCAATTTCGTCGAACACGCCATCAGCACCTGACTTGTAATTTTTATCTTTGAATATTCGCAAAATTCCTAGCCCTAAACGCCAATCTAGAAGACTATGCCAATTCATGTTTCTGTACACCTTTAAGCAATCGTAACATGCATCATAGCATCTGCTTTCATGTTCTTCTGAATGAATTCTCTTAATGTATGTGTCAATTGATTTTGGTTGTAATGCTTCATCCAGCATAAATTCAAAGTCTTCGTAGAGTTTTCTTACGAATCCAGACCCGTTAGGTAATTCATCTGTTAAGATTATTTCTGCAACATTCTTATTTATTATGTCATTAATTTCTCTTTTTGTAATATCTGCGATTTCAATTTCTGTTGGGTCGACATCAAGTGTATCTGCCAGCACTCTTTGTAATAAAAACGCACTTGAATAAAATCCTGCTCTGACGCCTAAACTTTGTCTTTCAAAATAATTTGGATTGTCTTTTAAATTGAACATATCTAAATTCAATTCTGCTGGAACAGAAGTAGGGTAGAATTTTAAAATTTCTGTTTTCTTATTTATAGCAAGTGCTAATGGTTGTTCCTGAATTCTATTTACGAATTCAATGCTGTATGAATCTTCATTCGTAAAAGGATTATTGCTTCCAATTGGTGCCGGGACAAAACTGTCTTGAATCCATTGATTCCTGAATATTGATTTTTTATGTGTTTCTGGATTGAAATTTCGTACTTCATAATAACTGCCCGTATAAAGTTTATCTCCATTTGTGTTTATTCTCCAAGTAACATCTTTATCTGAGATAATAAGTTTTGTATTACCTATATTCTTCTCGTCTCTCTTTGCATCCCCTTCAGTTGAGCGGTCAGCGTAAATAGGTGGTCGATTTGTCACAAAGTCAGCTTCATCCCTATTGTCTGAACCTAAGAGAAAATTTCCTCTATAAGCTTTTGGTGATTTGATTTTGAATTTGCTGTAAGTATATATGTCAAAGTTTCCACAATTAGGACATTGTAAGTTTGTTGGTTCATTTTGGTCAGAAAAAGATTGATTGTAACCACACTTTTTGCATCTTTCCATCCATCTATTTAGATAAAATGGCGAATCCCCAGTTTGACTATCTGCTTTATTGGTTAGTACATCTCTCCCTAATTCACTTGATTTTATAATTTCAGAAGTAAAGCCAATCGACTGGTAAATTGCTTTATCTTTTGTTTTCTGTGCACCGGGAGCAAAGTCATAAACTGCCATTGCTTGTGCCCTATCAATTTTTAGAGTTTCATAGTTAGGAGCTGTTCCATGATAGAAGTATTTTACATCAGTAGGCATACCAAACATTGGAAGGATTCCACCTTCAGCAAATTTTTGTGAAATGTCATCAGTAGGTATTTCAGCGTTCAGAATTACACTATCTAATTTAGCTATAAAACCTTCAGGAGTTGATATGTCTTTAATATAATTTAGGAATTGTCCTTTTTGATTATTTAATTGCGAAGGTGTAATGCATTGAATTACAGATTCAATATTGTAATTATTGTTCGATATCCAGCTACTTATTTGTGTTTTGTAGCTATTCCAATTATGAGTTTTACCAAATACACCATGTATACTTGATTTATTTTCATCAAAATTTTCATTTACTTCAATTGTTGAATATGCTTGTCGTAAAATTTCTTTTGAAATTAATCGTAAACAAATTCGCTCTTGCTTCATTGTTAGAAATGGAGTAGGTGGACTATCACCAGTAATCTTTTGAGGATTTGAGAAATAAAATTCATCATGACTTCTACCTCTGCAAAATGTAAGTATTATAGAATATGCTTGTCCTCTTCTTCCAGCTCGTCCAACTCTTTGTTGATAGTTGAATCTTTGTGGTGGCATATTTGCTAACATTACCGCTTGTAATGCTCCAATGTCAACTCCAACTTCCAATGTTGTTGTAACACTGAGTAAATCAATTTGCTTTACAAGGGGATTTCCTTCCTCCTTCAAAACTACATTTCTAAAATGTCGTTGTCTTTCGAATTGATTGTCTGTTTGTCCTGTTAATTCTTCACAATGAATTCTAATTGGTTCCCTATTTTGAATCATTGCAGAATGGGATAAATAATTTTCTTTCCAGACTTCTTCACAAGTTGATTTGTTTGATTTGTCAAGTCTAGATTTCGTTTGTGTGCAAATGCCTCCAGAAAAATGAAGATGAGCTCTTCTACTTCTGCTACTTAACCAAACTTCGTCTGTTGATGTTGCCGCTTTTATAAATAAATCTTCAAATTGTAAACCTGTATTTCCTTTTAATAAGTTTGTTTCTGTAAGAAATTCAAATATTTTTTCTCCTAAGAGAGTATCAGAAATTGAGAGTCTGTCAGCAACATTTTTAATGTAACCTTTGCATAAACTTGGAAAATTATTGTAAGAAATAATATCAAATGGGAAATTATCTTCATCAACTTGATTATGATTGTACTTATCTCCTAAAATTCGGATTGAAGAATTTACGATTTCAAGAAAAATATTAGGTGCTAATCCAACTGACCCTGCATATTTTGCAAGTGGTGATGTGGAAGGGTTGACTGTTAAATAGCCTAGTGCAGAACTTTCAAAAGAATAAAATAAAGAAGCAAAAAACATATTGGACATTTTTTGTAATGTTCCCTTTTTTATTTGTTTGATAAATTCATCATCAACTCCCTCTTCCCATTGTTGAGGGTTCTCAAAGTTAATTACTCTATACCAAGGAATTTTAGTATCAGGTGTTAATTGTAATCTAATGTCATTTCCTCCCGGATTGATTCCTAACTCTACTATTCTTTTAACTAGAGGAGCTAAGTTTAGATTGTTTGTGTAGTCAATTAAATCTCGTACTTTAATAATCCTTGTTTCAATTTCTTCAATTTTTCGTAAAGCAAAATTTTTATCACTAATTGCCTTTGGTGTTGTTCTTGTTGTGTTTGCATCATTCCAGACATCATCAACTTCATCAACGAGTTCGCTATACTTTAATCTAAATTCGTTAATTTTTTCAATATCATTTGCTTTGAATGCTTCGAGAATTTCAAGTTTAATTATTAATCGGTTGTTTAATTCACGGATTAAAAGTTCTCTCAATAAATCTGTAAAATGATTTCTCTCAATACCATTAGCTACTTGTGCAGAATCTTCCCTGCTGTCTGAGAATACAACTAATTTTCTTTCATCTTGTTTATTTGGTAGTTGATACATTAATTCCTTCGCAAACATTTGGCTTGACTTTGCGAAACCCGTTCTGAAACCTCTGATTGATGAGATTTTATTTTTAACTATACCTTGCTTATGTTTACTATGATTAATACCACAACCAGGACATACACAAGGTGTTGCCATATGGGTTTCTGATATTGGAGAGTTAAATGCAATATCTAATCGTTCAGATTTTTCATTAGCAATTTTGAAATAAAATCCCTTACGCCAGTTAGTAGGCTCTTGTTCAGCCTTCTCATAAGTTTCTTTTATGTCCCCCGAATAGATATTAATCGATGCTTTTTCCCAAGTTGCTCTGTAGTCTTTTTGGTCGATAGAATTATTTATAGTAGCTTGTCTCCAATATCCGTTTGGTCTTTCGTGTGGTTCTAATTCCTGTTTTCCTTGTGCCCAAAAAATTGCATATTCTTGATAGGTTCTTCTCTCTAAAAGTTTGTGAGGTGTTTTTTCGGGAATGCCTTCAATATTGGGACTTAATGGAAGTAACTCAAAAGTATTATCATCAACTTTCAACCTACTACCGCCAAAAAGAGTTGTACCACAGTTATCGCAATAAAGTAATTCTAAAACTCTAAAACCGTTTTCGGATTTTACTTGTGCTTGTGGATATAATTTTCCAACCGTTCTCTCCTCGTCTTTAAATTCATCTGGAATGTCCTTCTCATTTATTGAGCCCCATAATCCTTCAATATTTCGAAAGAAGTAATGAAACCTAAATCTAGGTAATTTTGATTGACTATTATTTGATTCGATTTCTTTGTATTCAGGAAGGTCATACATGGAACGCAAAATGAGTAAACCTCTAATACCATTTCGTAAATCTTCTTTTGATTTTTCTTTTCCAAATAATTCCTCAGTTAAAATATCTTCATCTTCAATATTTCCGTTTGCTCTTAGTGAACAAACAGCTCTTTCATTTCCGTCTATTGTACATGCTTTGTAAAGACGTTCTCTTAATTCTAATTTTTTATCAATTAGAACTTTTAAAAGAAACTGTAATGGCTCTTCTTGCGTCAAAGTAATATTGGCGAATGACTTTAAAGTATTTGCAGTGGTTAAACATTGGGTCTTAAATTCTTCGGAATTAATATTTCCATTATTAGCATAAAAAACTTCGCTGATTTTTTTGAAAGGCTCTAGAGGAATTTTATCAGCTTGATTTGAGAGTCTGTTGACAAGATTATTTTCACCTTTGATAATAGCGAATGAATTCCTGGCATCAGTAACGCCAAAAAAATCTTGAATGAAGTCTATACTCTTTGAATCGTTTGCATCAAGCGAAGCAGAAGAAGCTAGTATTTTCAATTGAGGATGATTGGGATGTAACCCTAATCTATTTAAAATTAATTTTAATAGATATGCTACTTCTGTCCCTTGTGTTCCTCTGTACAAGTGTAGTTCATCGATTATCAAATGGAAAACTCTATTCTCTTTTTCTTTCCTTTTTTCTTCTTTGGAAAAGTGTGCTGAAAATTCATCATCGCAGTTTAACCAATCTTTTGTTTTGTCGAAAATACCACTATCAATTTCTCTCATAAGCATAATACTTAACATTGAGTAATTTGTAATCATAATATCAGGTGGTGCAACTTGCATATCAAATCTTGTTCGCATTTCCGCACCATCTAACCTTGGGTAAAATGCTATTAAATTTTCGGGCTTGTCACTTAAATCATCAATTATGTTTTCTTCAATGTGTTTTTTGATGTCATTAGAAGATTTTTCAAGTGTCGCAAGTTCTTTTCGTAATTGTTCGACTTTATATTTATTAATTTTTTTAACCCCATTTTCATTAAAAGAATGTAATTCACCCGATGATGGAGTGTTACCAGTATATCTTCCAAAATATATTGAGTTGTTTTTTGCATTATTTCTTAACCACTCTCTAGTCTCGTCCGAATCAAGTGCTTTTCTCAATCTTGTAAGTTGGTCTTCAACCAAAGCATTCATTGGGTAAAGAATGAGGGCTCTAACTGCTTGTGGTCTGCCATCATTAGGTCTTTGTCTTGCTTGAGGACTTAAATTGAAATCTTTGACAATATCATTGTCAGTTAAGTTATTATTGTTCCACCAATAATTATTATTTGTACCATTTGATTTTCCCCATTTTGAAAGTTCTTTTGAAAGTTGTGCAAACAAAGGCAATAAAAAAGATTCTGTTTTTCCTGAACCTGTACCTGATGTAATGATACAATGTTTTCCATTCATTGCTTGTTTCAGCATGTTTGCCTGATGTGCATACATAGGAAATGAATCAGAAAATAATCCAGTCTTTACTAAAGACTTGAACGTTTCTAATTCTATGTCAGTCATGTTAGGAACTTCATTCTTTGTGAGCTGTGAAATTGTGAAATTGCTTGATTTGTAATCTGGCAATGGCTCAATCCAAGGTTCTCTATATAATACCTTATCGGTGTTTAATTTGATTTTTCTCTCAAGATTCACAGAAGTGAATTTTGTATTAAACGCAGTTTCTACATAGCGTATATAATTGTCTTTAATTGTGTCAAAAGCTGTGATTGGGTCTTTCATTACTTACCAGTCGTTTTTGAATTGGATACTTTGATTGAACTTCTTGAATAAATTTTCAGCAAATAGCTTTGGAACATTTTGATAAAACTGATAAACTAAATTACAGTTATTAATGTCGATGTTTTTATAATATGGTGCTCGCCCACTAAGTAGCATAATTGATTCGGCAATTAGCCGTGGGAGTTGCACAAATTTTGGTATTGCTAATTCTTTTGTACGTTCATTATAATAAATTACTTTTTTGTGTTTTTCTGAAAGCAACAAAAACTTTCCCCAGTTCCTATCTACTTCGTATGATTTATTATCAATCCAAAGAATATGTGTATACTGATATCGAACATAATATTCTTGTAATGAAAGATTTTTATCAATTTCCCCTGTATCTTTTACAAATTTTAAAACATTTGTATCAAACACTTTTCTTGCCCACTCATAGTTTGGTCTTTCAACAAACTTATTTTCCAATATGTTTTTCTTGTAGCCTTCAATTGTTTCACTAAAATTTTGTAATCCGAACTGTATAATTTGAGGTTGTGGGATTAACTTCTCCGTAATTTTAAATTCTATATTTAAATTTTCTGCGACCTTTTGTAATTTTTTCCATGCTTCAGTTGAGTTTTTACAGTTTGCAGGTGTTAGTTGAATTAAGTCTGGTAAATAATAGATGTCTAATTGTTTCTCTTGTGAAATGACTTCAAAATTTATTTCATACTTATTGCAACTATCTTGTAGGTTATCAACAAAAGATTTGGAGCGACCTCCAATCAGAATTGCTTTTACAGAAGAATTGGATGGAATTATTACAAATTGCGGCTTGTTAATTGAGATTTTATTTAGAGAATAATCATAATCTAAGTAACCTAAATAATCGTAAAAACTAATTGAAGTTTGTTTGACATATTTTGGACTTTGCTGAAACTTTGAAAACCCCCAAACTTTTTCAATATTTTCTACTGAATCAACAATTTCAGAAAACTCTTCGAACTTTAAATTTCTTTTTGCGCTAAGGATTTGCAAAATAAGATTTCCTTTTTGAAGTTGATAATGAACAGTATTTATAATTGGTTCTATTGGATTGTAAAACACAGAATAGAAATCAATAGAGCATGATGCTTGTCTAAGCCAGTCATTGTATGTCGTGTTACTACCGATAACAAAACACATATCTTTTTCATCACTAACATCGCCGAATCTATTTCGCTTGGTTAAATTTTCATTTATAATGTCAAGTGGGTTAAAATCAATATCAATAATCTTGTAAGGTAATTCAGAGTTGATTAAGCTCTCGTTTTCAATTCGAACTAAAAAATTTTGATTATAAATAATATCTTCAGGAATTATAAATTCCTCAGGGATAGCTGAATTCGACTTTAAGAAAATACTTTGATTTGTATCTATGAATTCTAAAAAAACTTTTTCAGTTCCATCAGCTCCATCAATATAAATCTTTGGCAATAAGTTTTTTAAATAACTTCTGTTATCAGTCTTAATTCCACCTAAAAACTCTAATTTCTTTTTTGTGGGAACTCTTAAAATTTCTTCTGTTGGATGAGAAATTTGAGGATTTTTAAATTTAAAGAGATTGAAGCCTGTCGGAATTTTGTCATAATCAATTGAACAAAAATCACCTTTCAAAAAAGTTTTTCCCCATTCTTCAATACTTTGTTTTTTTGAATCGGCACAAAGCAAATACATTAATGATTGCTTACTAACTTTGTCAGTCTCAATTAAGTTGTCTGAAGGTAGCCCAAAATATGAGCCAGAGATGTAAATTATTATATCATTATTTGTCGTACTTGCTTTCCATTTATTTTGCTCATCTTGTAGATTTAAAAATTGATTGAAAGAAATCTTTATAGGTTTTGAATAACCGTTTCCACAATTTTCAACTTCTTTCCCTCCTAAATGCAAGTCATCAGGAAAATCATTTTTTGAAAACAAATAATAAAAGTGGTTGAAAGACTCATCCGTTTTATTTAAATTAAAAGCTGAAAAAAGTGTTGCGTAAACCCAAGCCGATTTTGGCGTTAATATTTCTTCATTTTCTTCATATTGAATTATATACCCTTTCCAGTTTCTATACTCTCTTGCGATAATATCAAGAATTATTTTACGGAGAGGATTCTCTTCGTTTGATACAATCGAAACAATTCTTGAATTGAACCCTGCTGCAGATGTACCATACAAGGTAATCATTCTCTGAAATTGTTTTTCGGAAATAATTGAATAGGGGGCAATATTGGCTTTCCCAAAGATGTTTGGAATGTCTCTGATGTTTTTTGGTGTCAATAAGCATTGAGAAAATGCTTTACTTACATATACCCAATTCTGATTTCCTAACCGCCTTTCTGTGAAATAACCGTAATCAGTTTTATAATATTTCTTGCTCCATTTTTCTAAATTGCCCCAAACCCAATCTACACTTTCGATTGTTCCTGTTACTGTTGTTGCAATATTATTATTGGTTAAGAAATTATTTAAAGGAGGAAAAAAAGAGTTCGTTCTGAATTCATTATTATCAGTTAATGGAATAATAAAAGAAACCAAGTACCCTATATAGAATGGATAAACGATTTTATGTGTTGGACTGTAAATTGAAACTCCATCAAGGGTTAAGTCAGATTGATTTTCCAAATCAAAGACCATTCTTTCAAATGTCTTCCATTTATTTGCAACGACTAAGAATTTATCAATGAAATTGCTTTTAGAAGTTATTTCAGGAAACTTGCACCTAATGGCTCTACAGAAGTCTTCCCAACTTTCAGACTCGTCTATGAAGTTAAATTTTTGAATACCTAATTCTGCAATTTCTTTTTTTGTTACATATAGTAAAACTTCATTCCCGGCTTTTGATGGATTGAAAAAATATTCTCCGATAATATGATTCCATTCAAGATATTTCATATTTTAATAAGCAGTGAGAGCAAAAGCTCAGTTTTTTTAAGCAGTAATCTATAAGTCTTAGAAGTTTGTTCTAAATAAGTATAAAATATCCTCTAAAACAAACATTATGTTTTTGGATTAAAACATAATGTTTGTTTTAGAGAGTTTTTGATTGTGTTTTAAATTATCGATTTTCCAAAAGTATTGAATTAATACTTCAAATAACCACGTAGTTTCACGCATTATATTTTCAAACTTTCGTTTGCTATTTTCATTTTACATATACTGTTAGTAGTATCGAAACGATTAAAAAGATAAGCGCAATTATGTAAACATAGAAGCTATAGTCAAATTTTTTGTAAAACTTTTTGTGCATTTGATTTAAATCGTTCCATATTTCTTCATTACGTTCCAAATTTTTATCATGGGCAATATTTCCTTGTATTTTGGAATATTCAAATGCAATTTTTTTTAAATGATTACTCAAACTAAAAAAAGTAAAAATTGAAACAAATAATAGCAGGATAGAAATAAAATAAAAAGGAGTTGCTATACAATGTTTGAGAATAATATAATTAGGTGCTAACCAAATAACTGATGAAGCAAACCCAATTGTTGCTACCACGAATGTTAAAAATAAGTTGGTTCTTTCTGTTTTTGCTTGATGACCAATTAGTTGCCAGTCAATTGCATTTCTTCTGTATTCGCTTTTTTTTGCCACTTGTGTTTTTATTAGGATTTATAAATTTTTTATAGCGTAATTGTTTATAATTTAAATCTAAATCATCTCAAATTATTTTTTGGAAATAGTACTTCTTGTTAAACCGTTACTGTTTCATTACTTGTTTCGCCTATTATTGTGAAAAAAGTTCGTACAAAAGTCTCGATGTCTGTTTGCTCCGAGTTCCAAATAGTTGAGCTTATTCTAAAGCGAACATTTTGGTCTTCAATGTTTACGGATATTCCGTTTTTCCCATTATTTAGATTACTTTTTTTTATCTCAACGTCGTTAAAATCATTGAATACGGCGTCAATTTTATGTCCAATGTTACTGATAACTTTGGCATTTATTTTAAGGTATTCAATATCTGGTTCCGTTCCGTCTAGAGGCACAACTATTAGAGCATAATTATTCTTTTGTTCAGTTGCTGTTTTTGCTTGCAATGGTGTCATTGCCGCATGTTCTTTTCCTGTAGCTTTCAATTCTATTAACCAATTATTTATTTTTAAGCCTTCTCTTTGATTTTCATTATTCACAAAATCAGACGATTCTTCTGTTAATATGTAATCGCTTCCAAACGGTTCTCTATCTATATTAACTATTATGCCTTTTTCATTAAGTCGCTTTACATATTCTTTGAATAAATCTTCTATAAGTTTACCTATGGTTTGGTTACGGTTAATAAGTTTTTTTTGATTTAATCTTTTTTCATATTCCTTTCTTATGTTAGGGTCATTAAATATTTCTTGAACCAGTTCAGGGTTCACATCACTAGTAATCATATTTGTGATAGCTTTGTCCCAGCTTAATCTAAGTTCATCAGTTGGCAATGTGTTCCTAATTAAATCAGATACACCAACACCTAATTTGTTTAGAAAGGATTGTTGTCTTGAACCACGAATTGTTTTTATTAAATTTTCATCTCCCTTAAACAACTCTGAAAGATTTTTTGAGGAAGGTGTTTCACTAACAAATTTTGTTTCTGAACCTTCAATTTCACTTTTAACATTTATCCAATTCAATCGTTTTGCACGTGAAACCCATAGGCATTGTTTCAAATAAATTGGATTTTCGACTCCGTCAATTGTTATTTCCTGTCTGTCAATATCAAATAATGTGTCTTTTTCAACAGCTTCGGTAAGTAAAAATTTTAATCTTTCTAGACTTGATTTCTGTGTTGCGTTTCTACCATATATGTGTCCATCCGTTGCGGTTAAATAAGCAAAATCTGAAAATGAAATTTTGAATTTATACTTAAGTTGTCCATCGGTATCTCTTAAAAGATTTAAGTCATTTTCATTTATAATTAAATGCTCTAATAATTTAATTGTTGCATATTCTGTTTTGATAACCAATGGATTCAAATGAATAAAACCATTTTCACTTAAAAAGTGATAATCCTCGATATCTAAAAAACTGTTATAAATATCATTTAAAGTGTCTTTATCTCTGATTAAAATAGAATAAAGCGGGAATTCAGATTCAAAATAAGCTTTGGGTGTCAGTAGTAGATGTTCAGATTTTGGGAAATGGTCATAAATAAAGTTTTCTTCATTCTTCTTATTTACTCCTGTTAAAACTTTTAAATCCTTAATAGTTTCTTTATTCCCATTTGTAATAAGCCATTTTAAAAATTTGGCATTACATTCTTGAAAATGTATATTATTGAAATCTGATTCTGAAAGGTTATTTAATTCTGACTTTAATTCATTTATAGCATCTTTAAGAGTGAAATTTTCGACACTACTAATGTGTAAAGTATTAACTTTTCTGGAGAAGAGTTTATCTGCATATTTTAATCCAACCAAATCAGAAATTGAAATTAAATAGTCATCATTACATTTGTCCCAGCAAATACCTTCAGCCTTTCTAAATTGTTCTCTTTGATTTAAGTAAATGTTTTTCTCTAAAGGGAAGTGCTCTTTTATATTATTTATCAATGAATAAAATTTATTGAGCCAATACGTACCTTCTACAGTTATTGATTCATTTAGTGCGGATAGTGTTTTTTTTTGCTCAATGAATTCTAATAATTCATTTATTCCCCATACGAATTTTAAATTATAGATATTGTCTATTTCTGTTTTTAATAATTTTATTTTCTCGACCACTTTAACCCAATTATAAAGTTCTTCGATTAAAGGTATTTTTAAATGTGATATTTCTGAAAACAGTTTCCATAACTCATGTATGTTATCCTTTTTATCAGAATATGGGATGGTTAATTCGTTAAGAGAAGTATAGCCATTGCTCGCTTCTACAAATTTAATTACTGTTTTAGATGACAGCAAAATAATAGTTTCATCTTTCACTTTCGTTAACCATTCGTGGTCAACCCATTTAAGGTCTTTGGAAAGTTCAAAATCAAACAGCTCATATATTCCATGAATGTTTTTTGTTTTAAATAAATCTGCAAATAATAGTAAACTGTTTGATAAGGCTTCATTAATTATTTCTTTGTTTATTGATTCGTTTTGACCTTCAGATACTTTTTTTAGATAAATTCCATCACGCTCAACTCTTGGTTCAAAATTTGTCGAATTAATTATTATTGGAATCCCTATTTCTTCAGTTCCAATTAAAGGAAATGTATAGTATAGTCTTGGATAATTTTTTGTTAGAGGGAAAACTCTTTCGATACCGTGCTGTATTTGAGTAATAATACAGGCATCATATTTTTTATCTACTTGGATATATGCTTTTAAACTTGTTTTGTTGTTGCCATCAACTAAAGTAGTTATTTCCCACTCATTTATAGACTTTTCATGAGTTTGAATCAACGATTTAGAAAAAGTTTTTGTTTTACCATTTTCAATTACTATTACTGATTCGATTTGTTCATTGAATAGTTGAGTAATTGGAATAAGTTCATCTAGACATTGTAAACCTATTTTTGAAGTTTCTTTCCCTTTCTCATTTAAATTGTAGGTAAATTTTGTTTGAAACTCATCTTCGCCTAAATAGCTTATTGCTCTAATTGAGTTGTCAAACTGATTATTTGATTCTTGTTGTAAATTATAAAAATGGTCGTTGTCAGTTGCATTTCGGTTTAGCAAGAAGTGGAAGCACCCTTCATTGTTTGTAAGTTGCCCAGATATATGTACTTCTTTTGAGAGTAGATATGTTGTCATAAATCCTGTTCCGAATCGACCTGTCTTACCTTCTTTATTATTTTTTGATGACCCTTGAATAATTAAGCTTAATATATCATCTAATTCAAACGGATTACCTGTGTGTGAAAATGATATTTGATTTTCACTAATTTCTATTTTTACTTTCAAACTCTGATTTTCTTCAACTGAGTCTTTAGCGTTTTGGAGTAACTCCCAAAACCAACGTTTCTCATAATCTTCTCTTTCATTTTCTCTGGCAATAATATCTCTATAAACACTGTCAGCGTGTCGTATTTCTGCAATTTCATGTCGTCTTTGCTGTATCTGTTCTTTTTGAATCATTATATTTCAATGTTTGATAGTTCTCTTTTCTATGATAATCTCAATAAATTTAAAAGCTGACTTAATCAAATGTTTGATTTAGCCACATATTCTTATGTAAATTCAGATACACACATATAGTTATTTAGTAAGTTTTTTTTTAGAAATCCAATATACATTTTAATCTTTATAAATCATCCAGTCAATATGCTTTTTTATTGGATATTTTTCGAGATTAATAAGGCTATTTTTAAGTGTACTTATTAAGTGGTAAAATGCTCAAATTTGTCACATTTTGTAATTATAGTGTTTTATAAGCTGTTAATAGCCAGATACACTGTTAAGTATAAGTATTACTCATAATCAGGTGGTTCCTGGTTCGAGCCCAGGTGGGACCACTTCTTTAGAAAATTAAAGCCTTTACAGAAATGTAAAGGCTTTTTTTATGTTTGGTTATAAAAAAGGATTGCGTAAATCTAATTCCTTAAGAAGAATAATTTGTTTGGGATATGAATAATATCTTACAAAAGAATGTTTTGCAGGATATTTTTCTATCTTTGAAAAGCAGATCCAAAACAGCTTTATCTTTGAGCTTTTAGGGAATTTAATACTATTATGGAACAGAAAATACATCATGGAAGAAACGTAAAACGTTTTAGAGAAATGCTTAAAATAAAGCAAGAGGCATTGGCTTATGATTTAGGAGAAGATTGGAATCAAAAGAAAATTTCTATGCTGGAGCAGAAAGATGTAATCGAAGATAATCTGCTTAAACAAATCTCTGCAGTTTTAAAGATTCCTGTTGAAGCTTTTCAGAATTTTGATGAAGAACAGGCGGTGAATTTAATTTCATGTAATTTCTCGGATAATGCTATGTTCAATAACAGAATAGAAGTTTTTAATAACAATCCAATTGAGGAAATAAAAAAACTTCACGAAGAAAAAATCGTTTTGTTCGAGCGAATGCTGAAAGAGAAAGATGAAATGATACAAAGACTTGAAAAACTAATAAATAAATAATTCATTCAAATTAAGGCTCAGCTAATAAGCTGGCTTTTTTTTGATCTATTCTTTTTGTGTAGTATTATTCTTTAAAATATTTACTTTTATATTTTTCTTTTAAAGATTGATTAATAAAGCAAATCATGAAATTAGATCAAAGAGATAACGGTTATTTCATAACTTCAAAAAAAACATTTGAAGGAAAACCTGTTGATGCCGCTTTTGTAAAACAAGCTTTTGATTTTGCATATGAAATGGTTTATGGTGATGGATTTCATAGAATTAAAAGATCGGGCGGGCAGTTGAATCGCACGCCGTTGGAGATTTTTCAAAATACTTTTCAGGGAAAATTGGCAGAAATCATATTGCATGTAATTTTAAAACTCCAGAATATTGAAGTTGAAGTTCCTGATTTTAGTATACATGGAAAAGGAGTCTGGGATGAAACCGATTTAAAAGCAAACGGAAAATTTATTTGTGTAAAGTCGGCCGCTTTTTTTTCTAATCTTTTGCTTTTGGAAACAAAAGATTGGAATTCAGAAGGAATGTATATTCCGAATCATGATCTTTCGAAAACGGCTGTCTATGATTATTTTGTTTTGGCTAGAATTAAACCTGATATAAAATTTATTTTAAAAGATGCTGCTGAAAATAAAGAAAATTTATGGCAGGAAATTGAAAAAGCAGTTTGGTTTTATGACATTCCGGGTTGTTGTTCTGTAAAAACAATTCGGCACATAATTAAAAATCAATATGTTATTCCTAAAAATGCTTTGCTGAACGGAAGAACCAAGATGGATGCTGAAAATTATTATATTCAATCTGTAGATTTACATGATTTAAAAGATTTGTATTCGGGTTTAATAGAAAAATAGATTAAATTTATCATTCAAAGACAATTTAATCTTAAAAAAACGATGGATAATCTAACTCCTGAACAACGGAGAAAAAATATGCAGGCGATAAAAAGCACGGCTACAAAAGATGAGGTTCGTTTGGCTAAAGCTTTGTGGAAATTAGGGTATCGTTATCGCAAAAACAATAAAAAAATATTCGGTAAACCAGATTTGACTTTTGCCAATTATAAAATTGCCATTTTTATTGACAGCGAATTTTTTCACGGAAAAGATTGGGAAACACAGCAGCTTCGAATTAAATCGAATCGCGACTATTGGATTCCGAAAATCGAACGAAATATGAAACGTGATATTGAAGTCAATGAACATTTGCTTTCAAAAAATTGGAAAGTTTTACGGTTTTGGAGCAAAGAAATTCAAAAAGAATTAGAATCTTGCATCGAAAAAATTAGAGAAGAAATTGAACTTTCAAAATAAATAATGTTTCTACAAACGCAAACAAATCAAAATATCGAAAATTATACAAGTGCTTTAAAGGCAATTGGTGCATTTTCGAATTTGTTTAGTTCTTCAGACAAACCTTTTATTCAATACCGAGTTGCTGAAAATGCTTTTTGTAAAGCTTTTGGTGCTGATAATCTCGCACGTGCAGATGTTGCATACGATGCTATAATAAATGGCTGCGGGGTTGGTATTAAAACATTTGTATTATCCGGAAGTTCAAAAATTGAGAAGGTTGCAGAGTTTAATTCAAGAAGTTCTGAGCTTAGAATGCTAAAAGGTTTGGATCTGGCAAATAAACTAGCCGATTTTAGAAATGAAAGAATCGAATTTGCAGACCGACTTTATAATACTCAAAACAGAGTGTATCACATTATTGGCCGTGATAAATTATTGATTAAGGTTTTTGAAACTTCTTATGATTTAATCGATAAGAATTCAATTGAAATTCTGGAAGAGACAAAAAGTTCGCTTAAGTTTAAAGACGCTTTAAACGAATATAATTTTAATTTTTCCAAAAGCGTTTTAATGAAGCGCTTCATAATTCCTCTGGAATGTATAGAAATTAATGTTGAGATTTTAGAAGAACCAATTAACGTACTTTTAAATCTGGCACAGCCAAGTTTAAACAAACAAACTGATGCTGTAAAAGTAAAGTTTCAAAATGCTATTGGTTTGTTGACAGAAGAAGAACTGATTCCGTTTGTAGATTATGTTATCCTGCCTTTATATTCTCCCGAAGCCAAAAAGAAATTAAAAGAGCCAATTGTGCCTATAAAAAGCCAGTTGAATCAATGGAACGCAGGCGGAAGAAAAAGAGATCCGGGAGAGGTTTATATCTCGATACCTTCAAAAATAAGAAATAACGCTCCGGATTTTTTTCCAGAAAAAGACGTTATTTTTAATCTTAAAATTCCCAATGGTAAAGTTCTTTCAGCAAAAGTCTGCCAGGACGGAAGCAAAGCTTTGATGACAAATCCAAACAAAGCCATGGCCGACTGGATGCTTCGTGACGTTTTAATGCTCAACGAAAACGAAGTTTTGACTTATGACAAACTCAGAAAAATTGGTTACGACAGCGTAAAAATTACGAAATCAACAGAGCAAGACTATTTTATAGATTTTACAAAATTAGACGAATACGAATCTTTTATAGAAAAAATATCAGAAACTCAGGACGGACAGTTTAAGCTTTTTCTTTAGATTTTTTCGTTTTCTTCGATTCTACTTTTTCAAGTACTTTATAAATTTCAGATGCCAATCTTTCAATTACAGGCATACTTACAGAGTTTCCAGCCTGTTTATACAAATGCGAATTTGAAATAGCAGGAAGTTTAAAATCATCAGGAAAACCCTGAAATCTAAAACATTCTCTTGGGGTTAGTTTTCTAAAACCAAAATCGGTTGTAATAAGCGGTACATTGTGGCCGCCGGTTCCCATATTGGCAGTAAGGGTAGGACAAACGCTTGATTTGTTTTCACGAACATATTGTCGTCTAAACTGATAAATTCTATCCTTATTTGTAATAGATTCTCTCAGCATATCGTACATGTATTTGTCTTCGTGATAATAAAATTTCTCGTCGACTTTTTCTTTGGTAATTAAATCCTTGATCGATTTGGTCAAATCTTCTTTTTCAGGAAAATGAAACTCGAATTTATCATCGTTTATATATTTTTTATCAAAAGCAACAATGAAAATTCTTTCTCTGTTATGAGGAATGTTTCCAAAATCTTTGGTGTTCAAAACTGCGCTGTCAAAAGTATAACCGCGTTTTTTGATTTCGTTTTCGATGACTTTGATAGTGTTTCCTTTGTCGTGCCCTTTTAGGTTTTTTACATTTTCAAGAAAAATAACATTAGGCTGCATTTGATCTACAAAATCCAAAATTTTAAAGAAATGATTTCCTCTGCTGTCCTCAAAACCTTTTCGATAGCCCGCAACCGAAAATGGCTGACAGGGAAATCCTGCAGTTAAAATGTCTATTTTTTTAAGCGAAGTAACGTCCAGAGCCATTACATCACCTTCAATAAGATTATGTTCAAAATTATTTTTGTAGGTTATGCAGGCATTTTTGTCAAATTCATTTGCCCATTCTAGTTCAAACCCAGCTTTTTTAAAACCCAAACATATACCGCCTACACCAGCATACAAACTTCCAACTGTTTTCTTCATTTACTATTTGTCCTGATTTAATGAAAAGACCTTTTTAGGTTCTCTTATAATTATGCAAATATATTAATTCGCGGACACTTGATCAATGTGATAATTTAAAAAGAAAAATGAGTCTGTTTTAAATGGAATTATTTACAGTTCTTTCTGACTTATTTAAATTTTGATATTTTTTCCGAAAAAAAAAATCTGATATTTTTTTAAAATTATAAAAACAAAGTGTATTTTTATACAAGTATGAATTTTAGGTAATAAATAATAGTAAAGCCCCGTTTAATAAGGTATTACAAAGAAAAAAGAAGATTTTATTTGTTGCTATACTGAATAAGATGAATAATAAAAAATCCGAATTACATTATAATACGTATGTTAAGGTTGTGAGGTCTTTTTAGTTATAAAGTTGTTTTTTTCTAAAAATCATATATTTTTGCCAAAGAATTTCCATGAAAGCGTCTTTTTTATGAGGAATTTGAATGAAAAATATTTGCCATTATTGTTATAGTATTGATTTTCAGCGCCCCAAGTTTATGAAGATAATAAGAATTATTTTTTTAGTATTTTTTCTAGTATTGAATGTGTCAAGTGTTTTGTCACAGCCACCTTGTCCAAGTTGTGGGCCAGACCCAGAAAATCCTTTAGAAGGTCCTATTGATGAAGATTTACCTTATTTAATTGCTGCCGGATTACTATTGGGTACAGCAGTTATATATCGAAATAAAATAAAAAAAGCTTCAATTTAAATTGAAGCTTTTTTTATGCGATAAACTTTTCTCTTATTTATTTATCGAATAAAGTCTCGAAATGTACTTTCCAACGACATCAAATTCTAAATTTATTTTTGTTCCAACTTTAAAATCTTTAAAGTTAGTGTTTTCAAAAGTGTAAGGTATTATCGAAACACTGAATTCGTTTGTTTGAGAATTTACAACTGTTAAACTTACTCCGTTAACAGTAATAGATCCTTTTTCGATAGTTATGTTGTTGAGGTTTTTATCGTATTCAAAAGTATAATTCCAGCTGCCGTTAGCTTCTTCTATCTTTGTACATACGCCGGTTTGGTCCACATGTCCCTGTACAATATGTCCGTCGAGGCGATCGCCAAGTTTCATTCCTCTTTCCAGATTTACAATATCGTTTACTTTCCAGTCGCCAATATTGGTCTTTAAGATTGTTTCTTCGATTGCAGTAACAGTATAAAAAGAATCTTTTATAGCAACTACTGTAAGGCATATTCCATTATGCGATACACTTTGGTCAATTTTTAATTCGTTTGTAATTGATGAGTCAACTGTAACGTGTAAGTTGTTTTTATCTTTTTGTATTTCGTGAATCCTTCCAAGGGTTTCAATAATTCCTGTAAACATTGTGGTTTTATTTTACTAAATTTGCACATCAAAATTAGTAATAAATAAGCTGAGCTCATGAATAAAAAAGCAGAAAATATAATTGTTGGAATTTCAGTAGGAGATTTAAACGGTATTGGAAGCGAAGTTATACTAAAAACATTCGAAGATTCAAGAATGTTAGAATTGTGTACACCGGTTATTTTCGCAAATGCTAAAATACTTTCTTTTGTTAAAAAAAGTTTTACATCTACGGTTCAATTTCATGGTGTAGATAAATTAGATCAAATTATTCCGGGAAAAGTAAATGTTTATAACCTTTGGAAAGAAGGAGTAGATATTAATTTTGGAACTAATGATGAGAAAATTGGAGAATATGCGATAAAATCGTTTGTTGCGGCTACAAAGGCTTTAAAAGAAGATCTGATTGATGTTTTGGTTACGGCGCCAATTAATAAATACAATATTCAGTCAGAAGATTTTAAATTTCCCGGACATACAGATTATTTAGATCAGGAGTTAGAAGGAAATGCACTGATGATGATGGTTCAGGATAATCTAAGAGTTGGATTGTTGACAGATCATGTGCCGTTAAATCAAGTTTCTTCTCATTTAACAGAAGAATTAATAGTTAGAAAAATCGAAACTATTAAAAAATCTTTGATTCAGGATTTTAGTATCGTAAAACCAAAAATTGCAGTTTTAGGATTAAATCCGCATTGTGGAGACGGTGGTGTAATTGGAAAAGAAGACGATTTAGTTTTAAAACCTGTTTTGAAAAAAATATTTGACAGCGGTACTTTGGTTTTTGGACCTTTTTCTGCAGATGGATTTTTTGGAAGCGGACAATATGAGAAATATGATGCTGTTGTGGCGACTTATCACGATCAGGGATTAATACCTTTTAAAACATTGTCGTTTGGTAAAGGAGTCAACTATACAGCGGGATTAAATAGAGTGAGAACTTCGCCGGATCATGGTACAGGTTATGATATTGCCGGAAAAGACATGGCAGATTTCAACTCGTTTAAAGAAGCCGTTTATCTGGCATTGGATATTTTTCGCTCGCGTAATCAGTATGAGGAGATTAGCGAAAAACCTCTAAAAATAAAAGAAAAACAGTTATAAACAAAAAAAGGTCAATAAGATTATTAGATTTATAATAATTTTATATCTTTGCACCCCAATTCAGATATGTAGTTTTGTATTTGGATTGTACAAATTGATGTTGAAATGAGCAAATCAAAAGAATTTTTAATTCCTTTCGTAGGATTAAAGCTGGGAAAACACCATTTTGAATATCAAATAGATAACACGTTCTTTAAGGACTTTGAATACGATGAGTTTCAAAGTGCAGATATTAAAGTCGATTTGATTTTCGATAAGAAAAGCAATATGTTAGAGTTAGAATTCAAACACAAAGGAACTGTAAATGTACCTTGTGATCTAACAAGCGAAGATTTTGATCTTCCTTTAAAAGGGAAAATGAAATTAATTGTACGCTTTGGAGATGAATTTAACGATGATAATGAAGAATTGTTGATTTTGCCGCATGGAGAACATGAATTAGATGTGTCACAATACATTTATGAAATGATTGCACTTTCAGTGCCCCAAAAAAGAATTCATCCGGGAGTTAAAGACGGTACATTGCAAACCGAAGCTTTAAACAAACTAAATGAATTAAGCGTAAAAGAACAAAAGGAAGAGAGTAAACAAGAAGAAGATATTGACCCGCGTTGGGAAAAATTAAAGAAACTATTAACGGATAAATAATATAGTAAAATGGCACATCCTAAGAGAAAAACCTCGAAAACAAGAAGAGATAAGAGAAGAACACACTATAAAGCTACTGTAGCTCAAATCGCTACATGTCCTATTACAGGTGAAGCACATTTATACCACAGAGCTTACTGGCATGAAGGTAAAATGTACTACAGAGGGCAAGTTGTTATCGATAAATCTGAAGCGGTTGCTTAATACGTTTTTGTAAATTATACTAGAACTCTCACATAGTGAGAGTTTTTTTTGTTGGTTATAATTTTTGTTTTTTAAGAAAATACAGGCAAATTCGTTTTGATTTTTTTTGTAATTTTCGAGTCTTTTAAAAATTTTTCAAATACTAATATTTGAAAGGAAATAATAGAATATAATGAATACAATCACAGCCGCAATTACCGCTGTTGGAGGCTACGTTCCAGACTTTGTGCTTTCAAACAAAGTGTTGGAAACAATGGTAGATACCAATGACGAATGGATTACCACTCGTACAGGAATTAAAGAAAGAAGAATTCTTAAAGATGCTGATAAAGGTACATCTTACCTTGCCATACAAGCAGCACAGGATTTAATAGCAAAAGCTAATATCGATCCTCTTGAAATTGATATGGTTATTATGGCAACTGCAACACCAGATATGATGGTAGCTTCAACAGGAGTTTATGTTGCAACAGAAATTGGAGCTGTTAATGCATTTGCATACGATTTGCAGGCAGCTTGTTCAAGTTTCTTATACGGAATGTCTACTGCTGCGGCTTATGTACAATCTGGAAGATATAAAAAAGTTCTTTTAATTGGTGCCGATAAAATGTCATCAATTGTAGATTACACAGACAGAGCAACTTGTATTATTTTTGGTGATGGAGCAGGAGCAGTTTTGTTTGAGCCAAATTACGAAGGTCTTGGTCTGCAAGACGAATATTTAAGAAGTGATGGTGTAGGACGCGATTTTCTTAAAATACCAGCTGGAGGATCTTTGATACCAGCTTCAGAAGATACTGTAAAAAACAGACAACACAATATTATGCAGGATGGTAAAACAGTTTTTAAATATGCTGTAACCAATATGGCTGATGCCAGCGAACTAATCTTGCAAAGAAACAATTTAACGAATCAGGATGTTGATTGGTTAGTGCCTCACCAGGCAAACAAACGCATCATCGATGCAACTGCAGGAAGACTAGAGTTAGAAGAGTCTAAAGTACTAGTTAATATCGAAAGATATGGTAATACAACTTCAGGAACATTACCTTTGGTATTAAGCGATTTTGAAAATCAATTCAAAAAAGGAGATAATATTATTTTAGCAGCATTTGGAGGTGGATTCACTTGGGGATCTATTTACCTAAAATGGGCTTACGATAAGAAATAAATTAAAACTAAAATCGAATCATTATGGATTTAAAAGAAATTCAAAACCTAATCAAATTTGTAGCAAATTCGGGCGTTGCAGAAGTGAAGTTAGAAATGGATGATGTGAAAATCACTATTAGAACAACTTTAGAAACAAATGTAACTGAAGCTACTTATGTTCAGCAATTACCTGCTCAGGCTGCATTGCCTCAAGCAACACCGCAAGTTACTGCTCCAGTAGTTGTAAACGTGCCGGCTGAAACTCAAGCTCCTGCTGCTGATAATTCTAAATATGTTACTATAAAATCTCCAATCATTGGAACATTCTATAGAAAACCATCTCCAGACAAACCAGTTTTCACTGAAGTTGGAAGCACAGTTGCTAAAGGAGATGTTCTTTGCGTAATTGAAGCAATGAAATTATTCAACGAAATTGAATCAGAAGTTTCAGGTAAAATTGTGAAAATTCTTGTTGACGATATGTCTCCAGTTGAATTTGACCAACCTTTATTCTTAGTAGATCCATCATAAATAAATTTAGATTTTAGATTTTAGATTTTAGATCGATCTGACAGAATTAATACATCAGGCATCTAAAATTATCTAATTATCAAATTGTCTAATTATCTAATTAAAATAAGATGTTTAAAAAAATATTAATTGCGAATAGAGGAGAAATTGCACTTCGTGTAATTCGTACGTGCAAGGAAATGGGAATCAAAACTGTTGCAGTTTATTCTACAGCAGATGCAGAAAGTCTGCACGTTAAATTTGCAGATGAAGCGGTTTGTATTGGTCCTCCTCCAAGTAACTTATCGTATTTAAAAATGTCAAACATTATTGCTGCTGCAGAAATTACAAATGCAGATGCAATACACCCAGGATACGGTTTCCTTTCTGAGAATGCTAAATTCTCGAAAATTTGTCAAGAGCACGGAATCAAATTTATTGGTGCCGCTCCTGAAATGATCGACAGAATGGGAGATAAAGCTTCTGCAAAAGCTACAATGAAAGCAGCAGGAGTTCCATGTGTGCCAGGTTCAGACGGATTATTAGAATCTTACGAACATGCACAAAAAACAGCAGCAGAAATTGGTTACCCGGTAATGATGAAAGCTACTGCTGGTGGTGGTGGAAAAGGAATGCGTGCTATCTGGAAAGAAGATGAGCTTTTAAAAGCTTGGGAAAGCGCACGTCAGGAAGCTGCTGCAGCATTTGGAAATGACGGAATGTACATGGAGAAACTTATTGAAGAACCGCGTCATATCGAAATTCAGGTTGTTGGAGATTCTTATGGAAAAGCATGTCACCTTTCTGAAAGAGACTGCTCAGTACAACGTCGTCACCAAAAACTTACTGAAGAAACACCTTCACCTTTCATGACAGATGACTTACGTACAAGAATGGGAGAAGCTGCTGTAAAAGCTGCTGAATTCATTAAATACGAAGGAGCTGGAACTGTAGAGTTTCTTGTTGACAAACATAGAAACTTCTATTTCATGGAAATGAATACACGTATTCAGGTTGAGCACCCTATTACTGAACAAGTAATTGATTACGATTTAATTCGTGAGCAGATTATGGTTGCTGCCGGAATTCCAATTTCTGGAAAAAACTACCTTCCAGAATTACACGCTATTGAATGTCGTATTAATGCCGAAGATCCTTATAATGATTTCCGTCCTTCACCAGGAAAAATTACTACGCTTCATATGCCGGGAGGTCACGGAGTTCGTTTAGATACTCACGTTTACTCAGGTTACAGTATTCCGCCAAATTACGATTCTATGATTGCTAAGTTAATTACAACTGCGCAGTCTCGTGAAGAAGCTATCAGCAAAATGCGAAGAGCTCTTGATGAGTTTGTAATCGAAGGTGTGAAAACTACAATACCTTTCCACAGACAATTAATGGATGATCCAAAATATATTGCAGGAGATTATACAACTGCATTTATGGATACTTTCAAAATGAATAGTCCAGAATAATTTAAAGGCCGTCAATATTGACGGCCTTTTTTGTTCTAAAATAAATTTTTCTGTCAATAAGCTTGTTTTGATTTTGATAAGTTATATTGTTTTTTAATTGAAGTAAACACTAATTGTGTATACTTTTTACACACTGTTTTACCAGTTTACACACTTTTCTATATTTTTTATTTTTTGGCATAAAGCTGTAAATTCCTTTAATAGCAAGGCTTTATGTAGGTTTTAGTAGTAATGTTTGGTTTTCGGCACAATAGTTTCTTTATCTAAAGTGTAAAACAAACTATTAACTATTAAAATATACACATTATGAAAAATTTATTTTTATCAGCCGCGATCGTTTTAGGAGGTTTGACATCATTTGCTTCTACAACTCCAATTACAAACTCTATTATAAAAGTTATTTCAGTTGCAGACGATTATACTGAAATTAAATTAGAAGAATTACCAGCACCAATTGTTGAGGCTTTGAAAAAAGCATATCCAGATGCTGTAATTACTAAAGCATACAAAAACGAGAAATCAGAGTATAAATTAGACGTAACAGTAGGAGACAAAGTAGGTAATCTATTCGCTAATGCTGACGGAACCTGGATTAAAAAATAATCCAAAAAAACTCTAACAGTAAAAACTATTCAAACAATCTAACTTAGGTTCTTATGGAAATCCAGATTAAGAATACTAAAATTAAATTAACAATATTAAAATATCACTATCATGAAAAATTTATTTTTATCAGCCGCAATCGTTTTGGGAGGTTTAACATCATTTGCTTCAACTTCTCCAATTTCAAATACAATCGTAAAAGAAGTATCATTTCAAGATGATTATACAGAAGTAGCATTAACAGAAGTACCGGCAGCGGTAACAGATGCACTTAAAAAAGCATATCCAGATGCAGTTCTTAATAAAGCATACAAAAACAGTGCTTCTCAATACAAATTAGAAGTAACAGTTGGAGACAAAGTAGGTTCTCTTTATGCTAATGCAGATGGAACTTGGGTAAAAAAATAAAAAATAACCCTAAAAAACTATTATTATGAAAAAGCTAATATTATCGGCAGCAATCCTTTTAGGAGGGCTGTCAATGCAGGCAGAAAATACTGTTTTAACCACCACGACAGTAAATTCAGTAAACTATCAAGATGATTATAAAGAAATCGACGCCGTTCCGGCAGCGATTAAAAAATCTCTGGATGATGCTTATCCGGGTGTAAAACTTGAAAAAGCATTTGTGAATTCAAATAAAGAATATAAAATTGAAATCACAGTAAGAGGGGAAAAATCGATTGTTTACACTGATGCAACAGGGAACATCCTTAAAAAATAATTATAAAAATTAAGCATTATGAAAAAATTAATCTTATCAGCAGCAATTATTTTGGGAGGTCTGTCTGTACAGGCAGCTGTTCCATCACAAGTAAATTCAATAATTGCATCAGTTAATATCCAGGACGGGTATACTGAAGTTACTGCAGATGCTGTACCAGCAGCTGTAAAGTCAACAATTGAAAAATCATTTCCAGGTACAAAACTTGAAAAAGCGTACAAAAACGACAAGAATGAGTACAAACTTGAAATTTCAAGCGGAGACAAAAAGTATACTGTATTTACAGATGCTTCAGGAAATATCATTAAAAAATAATTAAACACAGAGCAATATGAAAAAGTTAGCCATCTCAGCAGTTATTATTTTAGGAAGTTTATCAATTCCTGCATTAGCAGAAATAACTCCAAATAAAGTAAATACGTCGATTTCTGTTCAAACAGAATATACAGAAGTTACTACAGATGCTGTACCGGCGGCTGTAAAAACTGCTCTGCAAACCGCTTATCCAAATGCAAAATTGGTAAAAGCGTATGTTAATGATAAAAAAGAATACAAATTAGAAATATCAGTTGGTGACCAAAAGGCTACTGTGTATTCAGATGTCAATGGCAACTGGTTGAAGATATAAATTAGGTGAAATTAGATTTATGTTTTTGGTGAAAAAGAGATTGCATCGTGCAATCTCTTTTTTTTTCGCATAATTTTAAGAAATTATAACTTTAATAGTATTATTTTAGCAAAAAAGTCCCTAAAAGCAAATGCCAAAGATATTAGTAATAGAAGATGATATTTCATTTTGTAAACTATTAGAGAAATTTCTAACAAAAAACAAATATGAGGTATCTGTCGCTTTTTCCGCTTCAGAAGCCAGAGCAATAATCAAAAATGAATCATTTGATTTGATTTTGACAGACCTGCGTCTGCCTGATTCTGACGGTATTGGACTTATGTCTGAATTCAAAAATGAATACCCTGAAGTTCCCGTTATATTGATGACTGGATATTCAGATGTTAATACAGCTGTAAAAGCAATAAAAAACGGTGCAGCAGATTATATTTCAAAACCATTTAATCCTGATGAAGTTTTACTGGTAATTACAAATGCTCTCCAGACTTCAAAGGAAGAGGAAGAAGAAATTGAAACTCCTGTAAAACAAAAAAAAGCTGTAAAAAAGACAGTTTCAACTGAAAATGAATTTGTAAAAGGAATCTCGGTAGCTTCTAAAAAACTTTTAGATCATATTCAGCTGGTAAGTCCAACCGATATGTCCGTTTTAATTATCGGCGAAAGCGGTACCGGAAAAGAAATTATAGCTAAAAGCATTCATCAGCAAAGCCAGAGAAAAAACAATAATTTTATTGCGGTAGACTGCGGTGCGATTCCGAAAGAATTGGCGGCGAGTGAATTTTTTGGACATTTAAAAGGTTCTTTCACGGGTGCTATCAGCGATAAAATGGGATATTTTGAAGCAGCAAACGGAGGAACTCTTTTTCTCGATGAAATAGGAAACCTTTCTTATGAAAACCAAATTCAGTTATTGCGTGCGCTTCAGGAAAGAAAAATAAAACCTGTTGGGAGCAATAAAGAAATAAACGTCGATATACGCATTATTACTGCAACAAACGAAGATTTGCGCGAAGCAGTAAAAAACGGCGATTTTAGAGAAGATTTATACCATAGAATCAACGAATTCTCTATTCAGTCTCCATCATTAAAAGATCGCGACGAAGATTTAATGGTTTTTGCAGATTATTTCCTTGAAAAAGCCAATCAGCAGTTAAATAAAGATGTTATAGGTTTTTCACCGGAAGTAGTTTCTATTTTTCAAAACTACAGCTGGCCGGGAAATTTACGTGAACTTCAAAACTGTGTTAAACGATCTACACTTTTAACTCAGGGCGATTTTATTGAAAGCGATGTTCTGCCAATCGAATTTTTTCAGGCAGAAAAACAAAAGCCAGGTTTTAGCAGTCCTAGTTTCTCGTTGTCAGACAATGAAAAAGAAGCTATTATTCAAGCACTTAACAGAACTCAGAATAATAAATCTGAAGCTGCAAAACTTTTAAAAATTACCCGAAAAACACTTTACAATAAATTAAAGCAATACAATATCGATTAAACTATTTCCTGTTCTAAAGCAGTAAATAGTTTAGTTGTTTTTGCTTTTAAGGCGGTATAGATATCCCTTAAATCTGAAATTTCCAGATTATTCTGCTCTAATGTTTTTAATATTGTCCCAATATCACGGGCTTCTATCTGTTTGAACATTGGTGCAATTCGGTGTGCTATAGAATTTATTTCGGGAATATTTTCTTCATTAACCGCTTTTTCAAGTAAATCTAAATTTTCGTTACTGCTTATTATAAAAGCTTTTAAAACGTCATTCAAAGCATCATTGTCATTCCCTAAAAAATCTTTTAGAGTTTCTAAAGAATACAATTGAGGCGAAGCAATTTCTGCGGGATCATTTATTTCAATTTCAGGAAGCGTTTCATTATCTAAAATATTCTGAATGGTTTCCAATAATATTCTTGGAGAATAAGGTTTTTTAATTACCGTTGTAAAACCAGCTCTGGTGTAAATACCAGAATCGAGATCAGTTCTTCCGGTTAAAGCAATCACGGGCTGATTTTTATAAATGCCTTTTTCAGAATTACGAAGTTTTTCCAAAAATATAAAACCATCGATTTCCGGCATTTGAATATCGGTAATCACAAAATCAAAATTAGTATTCTGAATTGCTTCCAAAGCTTTTCCGGCGCTGGTAAAAGAGAATACATCGTGGTTTTCCTGTCTTAAAACACCGCTTGTTAAATTGAGCAGATTAATATCATCATCAATAACAATGAAAGTTTGTTTTTTCGTATTTCGATTAATGTTTCGCTTAATTTCTTCAACCGTAATTTCGTTGTGATCAAATACCAAAGGAACTTTAATTTCAAATGTACTGCCTTTGCCAAAAGTACTTTCCAGACTAATTCTTCCGCCCATAAATGAAATTATCTTTTGGCAGATAGAAAGGCCTAAACCAGTTCCGCCATATTTCTTTTCGATATTTTCATTCGCCTGGGCAAACTCTTCAAAAACGAGTTTTAGATTGCCTTTCTCAATTCCAATTCCGGTATCTTCAATTGTAATAACAAAAAAGTTTTCGTTTTCACTAACATACGAACTGATTTTGATATGACCTTCTTCGGTAAATTTATAAGCATTTCCAATGATATTACTCAAAATCTGTTTCAGTCGAAAAGGATCGCCTACAACTCTCGTGTTCAGTTTTTCATCTACATTAATAATCAAATCAATGTTTTTTTGTTTGTAAACTGTCTGGATATTTCGGGCAGTATCTTCAATAATTTCAGGAAGAAAAAACGGAACTTTCTCAATAGTGATTTTTCCGGCTTCGATTCGCGAAAAGTCTAATAAATCCTGAACCAGCTGTGTAATATATTCAGATGAATTTTTGATGTTTTTAATAAAATACGACTGTTTCGTATTAATATCAGAATTACCCAAAAGTTCAGAATAGCCCACAATAGTACTCAAAGGTGTTTTTAAATCATGACTTACCGTCGAGATTAATTGTTCACGGCTTTTTAATAGATTTTTGGTTTTGAAATTCGCAATCTCAAGCTGTTTTTTATATACTTGCGATTTTGAATAATCACTTACAATTAAAACAGAAAAAAACAGAGTCAAAATTAAACCTGCAATAGCCGAAGCCGTCACAATTTCGTTGACTTTTTTAAGTGATTTTTCTTTTAAAGAATTGTTTTTTATTGAGTTGATAATAATTTCTCGTTCTATAATACGAAGCACTTTTCGAAGCTGATCTGAAATTGCAATTTCATTTTTCAGCAATTTATTTTCTTCAAAATTCAGCGTTTCCTTTTTCTTTTCTGCTTTCATTTTTACGTTGCTGAGCAGTTTTTTAGAATTGGCCAAAATAGAATCTGATGCTTTTTTACTTAATGTGTTGGTGCTGTCGTCGGGAATATTTTGATTTAAATAATCCACATATTTCTGCAGTACGTTTCGCTGATAACTTCCTAACTCATTTGGATTTTTGGTAAAATCCTGAAGCTCCAGTTTTCGAAGGTTAAACTCCATTTTTGTAATCTCATCAATAGCATTATTGACAGAGACTTCATCTTCGGCTTTGTTTTTTATAGTTTTTAACTGTCTGATGTTTTCTGTTTTTTCAGACAATAAAAACGTTACACTATCCAAAAGTGTTTTTTGATATTGTGTGGTAACGATTTGTTTTAGAGTGTCAATTCTGGCCTTTAAAGAATCGGTTTCGATGAGGTAGCTTTTAAAATCTTTTTCAGAATTAGTCTGAATGGTTTGTCTGGCTAAACTTTCTGTTTTGTAAACATTCGAAAATAATTTACTTACACGCAGAATTTTGGTTTTTTCCTGAGCAATTTTATCTTCCAGTTTATTGTAAACTACATTTTCAGAGTATAAAAACCATCCCACAGTTACTACCAAAGCAAGTAATGCAACATAGCTGAATAAAACTTTGAGTGCTGTGTAACTTTTTTTGCTCTCCATAATATTTATTGGGGTTGGGGAAGTTTTTTAATATTTGAATTCCATGCAATTTATCTAAAATTTCAATTTAACAAAAGGAAATATAAATCAAATATTTATATAATTCCAATGTTCTAAAAATAAAATAACCGCAGATTATATAAATATTGCTGCGGTTAAGTTTATTTTAATTCTTGATTTTACAATGTCTCGTTCAGCCATTTAAAGAATTCTCCCTGCCAAACCTGAGCATTTTGCGGATGCAGAACCCAGTGGTTTTCATCTGGAAAATATACAAAACGGCTTTTGATGCCTCTTAACTGCGCAGCCTGAAAAGCTTCTTGTCCCTGTCCGATTGGTACACGGAAATCTTTTCCTCCCTGGAAAATCAAAATTGGTCTGTTCCAGTTTTGAACCAAAGTTGCCGGGTTAAAAGTTGTGTAAGCTTTTTGAGCCACAGCATTGTCTTTTTCCCAATAAGGTCCGCCAAAATCCCAGTTGTTAAAGAAAACTTCTTCAGTTGTTCCTAACATTGAAACCGTATTGAAAACACCATCATGAGCGATAAAAGTTTTAAAACGATTGTTGTGAATTCCTGCTAAGTAAAATACAGAATATCCTCCGTAGCTGGCACCAACACATCCTAAACGGCTTTTGTCAACATAACTTTCTTTGCTAACGTCGTCAATTGCAGAAAGGTAATCGTCCATAACTTGTCCGCCCCAGTCTTTACTAATCTGCTCGTTCCATTCAACACCATGACCCGGCATTCCGCGGCGGTTTGGAGCAACAACAACATACCCTTTTGCTGCCATTAAAGAGAAATTCCAACGGAAAGAATACGATTGTGTTAAAGCGCTTTGAGGTCCGCCTTGGCAGAATAATAAAGTTGGATATTTTTTAGAAGCATCAAAGTTTGGAGGAAGGATTACCCAAACCAGCATCTTTTTACCGTCAGTTGTTGTAACGTAACGTTTTTCGGTTTTGCTTAATGCTAAAGTTTTATAAGTATCAGTATTTACGTTTGATAATTGTTTCCAGGTATTTTTCTTCAAATTAAAAGAAAAAATCTCACCAGCATGATTCATGTCTGTTCTGGTAACGATAATATCGTCTCCAGAAAAACCTACTAAATCATTTACATCAAAATCACCGTTTGTTAACTGACGAACTTGAATCGCGATTTTAGTCAACCCCGGAAAGTTAACAGAGAAAAGTTGTTTTGTTCCGTCAATTGGCGCAACAAAAAATACCGTTTTTCCATCTTTACTCCAGATAAAATTATCTACGGTTCCGTCCCAGTTTGCCGTTAAATTTGTTTTGATTCCTTTAAACTCAACAATGATATCGTTTTTGTCAGACTCGTAACCGTCGCGTTTCATTTGTAACCAAGATAAATTTCCTGTTGGAGAAAACTGCGGTGCTGTATCGTAACCTAAATTACCATCGGTTTTATTGGTTGTTTTTTGAGTTTCTAAATTATACTCATAAATATCTGTGTTGGTAGAAATTGCATAAGCAGTTCCTGCTTTTTTCTTGCACACATAAAAAATGCTTTTGCTGTCTGGTGACCAGATATAATCTTCGTCACCGCCAAAAGGTTTTTGCGGAGAATCAAAATTTTCACCTTTCAGGATGTCAATTCCTTTTGCGCCGTCTTTGTTTTCTTTATAAAAAACGTGATTAAATTTTCCTTCGTTCCAAGTATCCCAATGACGGTAATCTAATCCATCATAAATTTGAGCATCAGATTTGTCTAATTTTGGATAAAAATCTTTACCTAAAACTTTATCAATTTTTACTTCTTCGTTGTACACAACATATTTTCCGTCTGGAGAAATGTTTTTATCAGCAAGAATGTCTTTTGTATCTTTAATTTCGGTTGCATTTCCGCCGTTTACAGGAATAGTGTAAAATTTAGAATGCGATTTGTTTTCTTCTACAGAAGGTGTAGAAACCTTAAAAACTACATTTTTTGCATCTTTAGAAATTCCAAGAGGTGTAACTCTTCCTAATTTCCATAACAATTCCGGAGACATAACATTCTGCCCGATAGCGTTTAAACTCATCATTATTAAGGTTGTTAATAATACTTTTTTCATAATCAAATTATTCTATTTTTTTGTGCGCTAAAAATACAACTTTTAAGCCCCAAGTTGTTAAATTCCAAATCCCAATTATTGTTAAAGTTTTGAATAATATTGTACAATTGTCACCTGAGCGAAGTCGAAGGGTGCAAAGTAAGAGGCTTCGACTTCGCTCAGCGAGACAAAGTATTTAAATGAACTTACATTTTTTATATGGTTCAAAAAAATCATTATTTTTATAAAAACTCTAAAAAATGGAACTAAGCTACTGGGAACTAAAAAACTGGTTCACGAATGTTGATTATACAATTGTAGGGAGCGGAATCGTGGGTCTGCATACAGCATTACGCTTGCGCGAAAGATTTCCTGCTGCCAAAATTCTGGTCCTCGAAAGAGGAATGCTGCCACAAGGGGCGAGTACCAAGAATGCTGGTTTTGCCTGTTTTGGGAGTTTGTCTGAAATTATGGATGATCTAAAAACACATTCAGAAGATGATGTTGTGGCACTTATCGAAAAACGCTGGAAAGGTTTACAATTACTTCGAAAAAAATTAGGAGATCAGGCAATCGATTTTAAACCCCACGGCGGATATGAATTGTTTCTAAAAGAAGATGAATTTGGGTTTAGCGAATCCATTTCTAAAATTCCGTTTATCAATGAAGTTTTGAAACCGCTTTTTAAAGCCGATGTTTTTTCAAAAGAAGTAGATCGATTTGGATTTGAAAATATTCACGAGTATTTAATTTTTAATCCGTTTGAAGGACAAATTGATACTGGAAATATGATGCAGGAATTGTTGAAACAGGCAGTTTCTGCAGATATTTTAATTTTAAACCAGCAAACGGTAAAATCGTATGCCGATGCCGGAAACCATGTTGAAGTTGTAGTGAACGATTTTAGCTTTAAAACCCATAAACTTCTTTTTGCAACCAATGGTTTTGCAGGCGAATTAACCAAAGGAGCTGTAAAACCTGCAAGAGCGCAAGTGCTTATTACAGAGCCTATTCGTGATTTAGATATTAAAGGTACGTTTCATTTAGACCGCGGTTATTATTATTTTAGAAATATTAACGATCGTATTTTGTTAGGAGGCGGTCGAAACCTTGATTTTGAAGGTGAAACAACAACTGAATTTGGAGAGACGAAAATTATTCAAAATAGATTGGAAGATTTACTGAAAAATGTAATTTTACCAAATCAGGATTTTCAGATTGCGCACCGATGGAGCGGTATCATGGGAATAGGAAATAGTAAGAATCCTGTCGTAACCCAGCTGTCTGAAAATGTGTTCTGCGGAGTGCGTTTGGGCGGAATGGGAGTGGCGATAGGAAGTTTAATAGGAACAGAATTAGCAGATTTAATATAATGGCAGCAACCAAGAAACCAGTACCAAAAACGACTACAAGCAAACCAAAACCTAAAACCGCATCTTCAAAAAAATCAAATCGCTCTTTTGGAGAAAAAGTAAAATGGTTTTTTATTAAAGCTGCTTTGTGGTTCTTTGGAGTTTCAATCGCATCGGTTGTATTTTTTAAATATGTACCAGTACCTTTTACACCTTTGATGATTATTCGTGCCATCGAAAATAAAATGGACGGAAAAGAGGTTTATTTTGACCACGACTGGGAACCAATTGAAAAAATTTCAATGAATTTGCAAAAAGCAGTTATTGCCAGTGAAGATGCCACTTTTTTAACTCACAATGGTTTCGATTTTAAAGCGCTTCAAAAAGCATATAAAAGCAACGAACGCGGACGCCGAATTCGAGGTGGAAGCACCATTTCGCAGCAAACGGCCAAAAACGTTTTTTTATGGCAGGGAAAAAGTTACCTGCGTAAAGGTCTTGAAGCTTATTTTACCGTTTTAATTGAAATTATCTGGGGTAAAGAGCGAATCATGGAAGTGTATTTAAACAGTATCGAAATGGGCGATGGTGTTTACGGTGCTTATGCCGCAACAGAACATTGGTACCGCAGAGATGCTTCGAGTTTAACGCCAATGCAGGCGGCTGGAATTGCAGCAATTTTGCCAAACCCAAGAAAATTTAAAGCTACAGGATCATCAAGTTATATTAACAGAAGAAAAGAAAGAATTGTTCGCGAGATGCGTTATGTTGGAAAAATCAATTATAAAGGAGATGGGAAAAAGTAAAAAAGCATTTTTTGCTTTTCTGATTTTGACCACAGCGTTAACTTTTGGACAAGGAAAAACTACAGAAATAGGTTTTATAACCGACAATGATTTATATACATCGTCTAAATACGATATGTATTATACCAATGGTTTGGAACTTTTTTATCGATTTTTATCTAAAAATGATAATCAGAAAATCAACAAAAAAATCACCGAATTTAGAATTGGGCAATATCTTTATAATCCAAGATTTATAAACAAAGAAGCGGTTACGATAAACGACCGCCCTTTTGCAGGATATCTTTTTGCCGAAGCCGGAAGAAGCTTTTTTTATGAAAGCGAATCAGTTTTAAAAACAGATTTTCAAATTGGATTTATAGGACCAAATTCTCTTGGAGAAAATTTACAGAAAGGTTTTCATAACATGATTGGTTATAAAAAAGTATATGGCTGGGAAAACCAGATTCATAATGCTTTAGGACTTCAGGCGCATGTTATGTATTCTAAAAAAATGTTTCCTTCTGCACATAATGATTTTGTTGATCTTCATTTTCAATCAGAAGCTAATTTGGGAACTATTTTTACAGGAGTTTCAACAGGATTTATGGCGAGATTTGGGTTTAAAAAATTGATTCCAATTTATGATTCTAACCTTCATGATGCTTCGGTAAATGCAAATGCTCAGCCAAATATTAGAGAATTTTATTTCTATGCAATGCCAAGCGTGAATTATCAGTTTTATGATGCCACGATCGAAGGCAGTATGTTTAACGATTCAAGCCCAATTACTTTCGATTTGGTGCCGCTTCGTTTCAATGGAGAAGCTGGTTTAAAATACCGTCGTAACAATTTCAATATTTCATATTCTTTTATTTACCGTGGAAGAGAACTTAAAGGCGATGTCAACGATACAAATACTGGATATTTTTATGGTTCGATTCGATTAGGATTTTTGTTGAAGTAATATTTGCATTGTAAGAAATGAGACGATTTATATATAAAGTATTGTCTTTAATTTTTGCTCTTTTTTTTATTTATTGTATGGTACAGTTTATTAGTACCAATGCTTTTGAAATTAGGTGTTTTAGAGGTTATACAGATGTAAAACTTGTTGCAATTAGAATACTTATTCTTTTATTCAGTTTGTTTTGGGCAATAGTTTTTTTTCTTATTGACAGGCACAAAAACAAGTAATGATTTAATAAGCTGAATTATTTCAGGATATACTTTGCAGACACGGATTGTAAATTTGTGTTATCGAGTTCTAAAATCAATCTAAATCTATAAAGTCCCTACGGGACAAATGTTTGTAGCTGTAATTTTATTCTACCGATATGTAACTCCTTACGGAGTTTTTTTTAGTTTAAATATTGAAATAGATATCTAATCTAAAATTCTATCAATATTTGTTTACTCCTAATTAATTTCCCGGAAATACTCCGTTAGGAGTTACATATCGGTAGATTGAAAAACCCACCAAAAAAATATCCCGTAGGGATTATCCGAAAACAAAGTAATTCTTTAGTTATAAAACAAAAAGCCAATTCTGTTTTTAGAAATGGCTTTTTTATATGATAAATAGAAAGGACTTATTTCTCCTTCATTAATTTTTCTAAATACTCAACTTTATCTTTTTCAACCTGAACCAAACGCTCATAAAGTTCAACTACTTTGTCAAGAGGATTGAAATTGCAAATTGCTCCACTGGCAAAATTTCCAAAATTTCCGTGGCTATCTGTGAATGTGTTAAAATAATTAAACACATTTTCTTCCGAAAAACTTTTTATAGCTTCTGGAGTTACACCAAGTGCTTTTGCTATTTCAATAAGTTTTGCCTCGTCTATAGTTTCACTATTTTCTATGGCAGAAATAGCTTGCTGGTTTGTTCCTAAAGCTTGTGCCAAAGCTTCTTGCTTCATATCGCGAAGTTCACGAATACGGCTTATTTTTCGCCCTATATGATTTGGTTTTGTTGCTGTGCTCATAATTCAAAGGTATTTAAAAAAACTTTTACAAATCCATTTTCAGTAAAAAACAGACTTGTTTTGGTAAAATACGATTTAGCGTTTAAAAGAAGTAAAAATACAACTTTTCATACGATTTTATTGTTTTAATATTTTGGGTTATAAAAAGTATTACGCGGAATATAAATCTTTGCTCTTCTGATTTATAAAGTCCCTACGGGACAAATAGTCTGTGTGTAATGTTTTTTCTACCAATATGTAACTCCTAATGGAGTTTTAAATTATATTTTAATAAAACAGATATGATGCATAAAATTCAAAATTATTTTCGTTCTACTACATCAAATTCATAATTAGAATCGCCGTTGCCCATCACTCTGCCTAAAAAATGTGTTGTATAGGTGCTGAATTCTTCAAATTCCAGATCTTTTAAAAATCGTGATAATTTTATTTTATGCTCTTTTGATGAAAAAGATGCTCTATCCGTTGGTATTTTTTCCCAATTTTCCTTCTTGTATATGGCTGCTCCTTCAATTATATGCAAGGAACGCACAATAGTAAGGGTATCGCCTTTTATGCGTAAAACTTTTACCAAAGTTCCATTTGAGAATCTCATGCCATTTTCATACCAGTCACTTTTGTAGATATCTCCAGATTGTGGTTTGTCTAGCATTTCTTGTATTTTAGAGTTTTTGTATTCTTTTATGTGTGTCGCCGCAAAACCAGTAATAATAAGTCCAACGAATAACAAAATGCCTGTCCAAGGATACAATAACTGCCAAATTGCAGGTTTATATGTCTTGGGAAGTTTTTTTATCTCGTTTTTAATATTTTCCGAATAATTCTTTGCATACGCAGAATCTGTTTCTGACACAATATGATTGCATGCTGTGCAATGCACACTAGTAGTACGGCCCATTCCAAAAACAGGAACAATGCTCGATACATATTTCATGTTTAGGGTAAGTTGTAAAGTGTCTTTTTTATTACAAACCGGACAGGTTTCACCTAACAACATCTTTTGTGTTAAAGACTTATTTTTAACTTGATAATAATAAAACATTATTGGATTTTTTTATTTGCTTCTATTTGAAAAAACTTTTTTGCTGGCAAGAAAATATTGAGAATTTTTCTTTTCGTTTTTTGTTTTAAACTCTGGTATTCTGAACTTCTATACATATTAAGTACTGTTCATGGAATAAGTGCAGTTTTCTATATCTTCCATTTTACCAAATTCATTTGGTCAAAATAGTTTCCATAAAAAACGAATGCTTCGTTTAAGAATGTAATAAGTGACAGCAATACTATGAGAACCAATGCGAGGTTATAATTGTCTGAGGTAAAAAGAGAGTCAGATAGAAACCAAAGTTCCCCTGAAAAAGAAAGGAATAAAAAAGTGCAAAGAATTATATTTTTCTCAACCTTTTTTAGATGTAGAGGAATGTTATGCTGTAACATAAAAATAGACCAGTAGTTAATAATGTAAAAACCTTATAAAATTAATGTGTTTGAGACCGTATGTTACTGCTGTAAAAGCTATATTTATATTAAAATAAGCCATTTTTTAAGTAAAAAAAAGGATAGAAAATAATTAAATTTTCTATCCTTTATGAGAAAGGAGGCTGAGTTTATTATTTTATTAAATAGTCATAATCTGCTTTTGAAAGTTTAGTAGGAACACGGAAAAAGAAATCGACATAGTTTTCATATTCTTTCAGATTAAGATGCTCTTTGTTGAAGTGATTTGTAAGTTCTTCAAGACTATGACGGCTCCAATCTGTTTTCTTTTGGGCGTGTTTACTTCTGTCTTCGGCAGCATAAACCTGCGGAAAAGAAAATTCTTTTTTAACCGTTAAAGATTTTGCCTTAATAGCTGCCTGTTCAAGATTAATCCAGGTATGGATATTTACATGGCCATTTACCTGAAAGTTAAATGTTTTACCGCCTAAACCTTTTCCGGTTGTAAACAAAACTTCGTCTACAGTTACATTGCCCATTATCTGCGAAAAAGTATTGGGTCTCGAGGTATAATTAACATCGAGATTTTTAGTGTGAAGATTTCCAGTTATTAAAACTTCACGCAGAGAAGCTGTTTTGCAAGTAACATTTCCTAAAATAACAGGAACAGAGAAAAGCGGAATATTCTCTTTTTCTTCTATAAATTTATAATAAACGCCCCAATGTACTTCGTCATGCGGATTAAAAGCTTCAGTTTCAACATTCCCTTCGTAAACGCATATAAACTGCTGGTCAAATTTTTCTTTGTCTTTTGCTTTTTCGTATAATTTCTCAAATGGAGTGCCCGAAGGGAGAATTCTTTTGAGATCCTTGAATGTATATAATTTTAAGTTTTCTTGATTGATCATTAATAATGACTTTTAAAGATTAATCTAAATTGTCTAAATCCATTTCTTTAGAAAGCTGATCCCATTTTTTGTTGAGGAAATCTTTTGTTTTTTCTAAAAACTCTGGATCTATATCTTTTAAGGTTTGCGCTTTTGGGCTCAATACCGCTTTTCCATCTTTAAACTCAATATAAGCATGAACAGCATTATCTCCCCAAAAGAAGGGAAAAACAATTGCTTTGTTTTCAGTACTTTCAGTTACATATTTTTCCATGCTTATGATAAAAGCAAACATTGGAATCATTTCTACAAAGTTTTCACTAAAAAACATCATTCCCCAATTCCATTCTTCGGTTGTTTCATCATAATCTGAAAACGCCATTGCTTCGGGATAATCAATCCAGCCGTCGATAACTTCCTTATTAATATCGTCGTTGTATGTGCGAAGCAGTTCCTGAGTCAAAACCGATTTTGAATACATTTTTCGACTTTCCCAATAGTCAAGCCAGTTTTTATTTAATTCTGGTTCTTCGAGCGGGCTGTTTAAAAACTTCTCCAGCTGTGGTTTTGTAATTTTTACTTTGCAATATAAAGAGCTTAATTCAGACATAGTATGAGTTTTAGATTTATAGTAGTTTTAAATTTTGAAGATGGATGTTTTAGTCCCATCGGCTTAAATTTCCTTCGGCACGTTCAAATAATTCTTCCAAAACATTTTCAAGAGATCTTTCCGGAAGACCAGTTTCCAGATGTTTCAGTAATTCATTTGTGGCAGCTTTTATATTATCCTGATGGCAATAAATATTTGCGAAGTTTCCGTTTTTGTCGAAAATAACATATTCGCCGCTTTCATTAATATCTTCTTCAGACATCATCCAGCCAATACACGGAAAGGCCTCGTTTATTTTTTGAGTTTGTTCTTCGGTAAGAAGCTTATATTCTTGAAGTTCTGGTCTGTCATTTGACCAAAAAGCAATAATCATATCAATAATACCTGCAGAATTATGAGAAAAAGATGTTCTTTGTTTCATGTATCTGATTAGGTTTTCAGCTGAAGAAATACGGAAAGTTTCATCAGATTCTATACCGCCGACAGTCTTGTAAAAAGTGATTAATTCTTGTGGCAGAGGCAGAGAAAAATAAGAAGTCAGTTCTTGTATTTCTTCATCTGAAGCCAAAGAGGACTCCTGGATTTCATCATATTCAAGTTCGCATGCAGCGATACGGTTTTTAATTTCTTCCATTGTATAAATATAATTTTTGTAGTTGGAATTTAGAATTTTTAGATCTTAATGACGATTATCGCATTGGATATTAATTTCTTCATTTGATTTGTCGATTACAGAAATACTCGGACAGCCAAAAGAAAGATATTCGAAACCAAAAACAACGGCAGGTTTATTTTTAAAAAGTTTCCCCGTCCATTGATCAATAGAATCTTCTCCATTTTCATAATTTAATGGAGTAGGAGATGTGCCTTCGCTTTGGCTGAAAAGTTTTTCGATTATAACATCTTTGGTTTTAGAATCGACAACTAAAAGGCGTCTGCCATAAATTATTTTATTGCTGTCCAGATAGTCTTGTAAAAAATACTCATGACTGTCAGTTTTATAAAAATAGGTATTGCCTGTTATTGTGTTCTTTAGCAAATTACGATCGTTATTTTTTAAAGCTTTAGGCGGATAATCCTTTTTTGCAATTTTTTTCCATGTAATAGGTTTCAAACGTTCTTTTGAAAACGGATTTTCTTTACCTACATATACCAATGCATCTCTGTAATATTCACTGAATCCATTTAAATATTTTTTATTGATTTCAAAACCAATCATAAAATCATAATTGTGATACGGCCAGTCTTCTTCTGAAGAATATCCATTTAACATTGCGGCAGTTTTCAGGTTTTTTACAGCAAAAGAAACCAGTTTGTTTTTGGCATAATCGTAAACAAACAATGAATCGGTTTCAGAAATATTGGTTTTAGAGAAAAATCTTTTTCTGTAGTTTTTATCAAACGTAAAATAGGACGCATTTTCTTTTCCCATTTTTTCTATGTTGGGTAAAGCAAGCGTGTCTTTTTCTTCGCCAGCCGGGTAAATATCAGAAAGAGAAACAAAAGCAATATCGCTGCTGTCTTTTGGAATAACGTTAAATAGATAAATGCTTTCTTTTCGCGGGGTTTCTTCAGTTTCTTGTAAAGTGTCGGTTTCTGTTTCTGTGTGTTCAGTTACTTCTGGAAGTGTGCCTGTGGTATTTTCTTTTTTGTTGCAGGAAAAAAGGAACAGCGTAAGAACTGTAGAAAGGGCGTATAGTTTTATTTTCATAAATTAAATTGGGGTTTAATAAAGGTTGTACAAGATAGAAAATTTACAATTTGTAAGAAGAATTAATCTGTTATGCGTTTATATTTTGTTACAGAAATTGGTTTTTTTGTGTTTAGGAAATTATCAGAAAAATTAAATCCCTCATTGCATTTGTAAACCAGTAAATTATATTGAATATCTATTTCACAATAAGGTGCGTGATGATCGCTGTTTTCTGCAGGAAGGATTAATTTATTATCTTTTATAAAAGCTTTATAAGCGTCAATATTCTCTTTTTTATCTATGCTGCCAGTCCAGGTGTTTACGGTTGCATAATCATATCCTTCTTCAAAATAAAAAGTGAGATACAATTTTTGGGTTTCATCGTACCATGTTCCGCCATATTTTTGAGTCAGTCCTTTTATATTGAGCATTTGCGATACAATATTTCCTGTTTTTTTATCGAAAGTAATGGTTTTGTTTGGTCCGCCGTAAAACAAAGTCAGCGTAATGGTACTGTCAGTTTCACTTTTAAAAATGATATCTTTTGCTGTTCTGATTTTGATATCCAGATTGTCATCCATAAGCTGAGAATCGGTGCATTTGATAATTCTTTTTTCAAATAAACCTTTTTTCTCAATTATTTCAAGCCACGGATTAACCATAACACCGTAGCCTACAATTTGTGCTCTGTAATTTTTGTTAAGATCTTTATTTTGGTATAAACCTAAAGACGTGCTCGAAAGTAATAAAGTATAAAAAGGAAGCATCATAGCAATAATGCTCATTGCAAATGTTATGAGTAATGCTGCCAAAAAGAGTTTTGCTAAGAGCTTTTTCCAAAAAACGATAATAATTACAAAACTGCTTATCAGCCAGAGCCATGATAAAACGACATCGCTGTAATAGCTGCGAAGACTGATTTCTTTAAAATAATATAACAGACAGTCCAGCACAAAAAGTGCACAGATAATAAAATAGATTCGCAATATTATTTTTTTACTCTGACTCATAATTTTTTTAAGATATAATGTAAAGTAAATACAGTAACTATTGATAAAACCCAAATAGGCAGAAATGATAATGAAAGTGTATAAAGCAATTCTTCTTTAAAAAGATAAGTGCTCCACGACGATTCACGATCGACAAAAATGCTGTAATTCCAGAAAAACCAAACTGAAATTAAGGATATTAATTCAATTGTAATTTTTAAATATTTGTTTTTTATGAAAGTAAAAAGCAGAAACACAATTGTTAGAAAAACGGTCGTAAAAACGGATATTAAATAAGCATCATCAAAAAAATAACTGTCTGGATTTCCGCTGGAAATTCTTTCAGAGAGACTTCCCATTGCCCAATATATTTCTATGAAAGTAAAAATGAAAAGTAAAAACGCAATTATAATGAGTTTTTTGAAGAATGATACTATTTTAGGTTTTACAGTTTGATTCATTTTTAATTCTGATTACTGAACAAAAATATGAAACCTATTTAAAGAAATATCTTTCAAATGTGATATTTGTATCAAGTTAAGTTTTTACTCAAAGATAAAATGCTTAACCTTTTGATAATATGGTGAATAGTTTTAATTTTTACTTTTATTCAAAATTAAAACTATGGAAATTAACTGGATTGTAATAGGAGCTGTCGTACTATTGGTTGTTCTTTTGGTTGTACTGACAATTAGAAAAAATCAAAAAGAAAAAAAGAAACTAACAGACTTGCTGAATAATGATTTCAAAAAAGCTGAAAAAGCCGATGTAGATGCTGAGGACTCTGCTAATGAGAAATGATACTCTGAATAAGAGTAAATATTAAAATACGGTTTGATCATAAAATCTAATTCTTTGCAAAAAAGCTTTTTCACTCAATTTGTTTTTTCGAGTTAAAAACATCTTGTGAAATTTTTGACTTTGCTTTTCATCACCTTTAAGTTTATTCAAGAGAGATAGAAAATAAAAAGGTTCAAAATCTTGATTATTTTGTACTGCATCAATTGATTCTGTAAACCATTTTTCGGCTTCTTCGTAACGTTTTAAAAAATAAAGTGCTTCTGCTTTGTTAAGGTAATAGTCAGCTTTATCTTTTTCATTAAGCCAAATGCTATTAGTGTTGTTTTCGAATAAAGCTTTATCATACCAAATAAGCGCATCTTCATAATTTTTGCTGAACAAATATATGTTGGCTGTATCGAAGTATATGTAAAGTAGAGTGTTGAAATTGCCTTTTTCTTTATAAAATAATGCTTTTTTAGAAGCTTCTAAAGCCAATTCAAAATGGCCATCATCCCCTAGTGGTGCAGAAAAATCTCCCCAAAACATTGCTTTTTCAAATAGAATTTGTTGTTTATAGTACTCACTCGAAGTGTCTTTGTCTTTTGGCATTACACTTTCAATGTTTTCAATTATTGGGACTAGTATGTTATAGACTTCTATAGATTCCTGAAAGCTGCCATTATAATGAAACTTTTTTGCTTTTCCCCATTCTTTTATAAATTCTTTTCGTGTCATAATGAGTATTATTTTTCTTGTTTAAAAATTAGATTCTAAACTTGAATTAAATCTAAATTAAAATTTATTTCAATGAGAGAAGTTCCTAAAAAGATAAAAATATGTTAGAATAAGCCACAATATTTTGAAAGACTCAGGAAAATAGAAAAGGAATAGTATTGTGAAAAATAAAACCCTTGTAAAACTAAATTTACAAGGGTTTTGTTTTTGTGGAGAATATCGGATTCGAACCGATCACCTCTACGCTGCCAGCGTAGCGCTCTAGCCAAATGAGCTAATCCCCCAAAGTCATAGCAAATAAAGTCATTTAATTTTCAAAAAACAAATTTAGGAACCTATCAGGTAAAATATTTTTCAAAAGCGTAACTTTACATTAAAACTGTTTTTATGAGTTCAGAAATTATAAAGGGTTCTTTAGAAACCTCTTTTCAAAATACAATTGCCACGGTGCAGTTTGGGCATCCGGCAAGTAATTCTTTCCCGCGTGAATTATTAGACCGACTTACATCTGAAATTAATGAATTAAGCCGAAATGAAAAAGTTTCGGTAATTATATTAAAAAGTGAAGGCGCAAAAGCATTTTGCTCAGGCGCTTCGTTTGATGAACTTTTGCAGGTAGAAAATGAAGAACAGGGAACTGAATTTTTCTCTGGTTTTGCACATTTAATAAATGCAATGCGCAATTGTAATAAGCTGATTATTGGCCGTGTTCAGGGAAAAGCTGTTGGAGGCGGCGTAGGAATTATTTCTGCCTGCGATTATGTTTTTGCGACTCCAGAAAGTGATGTAAAATTATCAGAACTTGCCATTGGTATTGGTCCATTTGTTATCGAACCGGCTGTTTCACGAAAAATAGGTAGAACTGCAATGGCCGAAATGACTTTGGGAGCGCACGCATGGAAATCGGCAGATTGGGCTTTTCAAAAAGGATTATATTCTGTTTTAAGCAATGCTGAAAACCTTGATGCCGAAGTTGAGAGTTTTGCGCAAAAATTAAGCTCATACAATCCCGAAGCTTTAAAAGAAATGAAAAAGATTATCTGGGAAGGTACAGAACAATGGGAATCTCTTTTGTTTGAACGCGCAGCTATTACAGGTAAACTCATTTTATCTGATTTCAGCAGAAATGCTTTGTTACAGTTTAAAAAATAGGTATGATATTAGTCATTGATTTTAGAGAAATAGTAACATAGTTTTGAAAAACATTTTAAAAACAATTTTTCACTATATAAATTATTGAACATGACTATCATTTCACTATTTCAAAATGTCGATGTTGCAGAAAAAATAAAACACGCGCCAGACAGCAGTTACCAAATAGGAGTTGTTATTGGATCTTTCATTCCGTTTCTGGTTTTAGGAGGAATTGCCTTGTGGATGTATAACCGTGCTAAAAAAAGAGATAAAAACGGTTATTAATTTGTAAATTTGCAACCTTAAATTAAAAATCGATGAGTAATATCAGAATTACAAAACAATTTAGTTTCGAAACCGGGCATGCATTGTACGGTTACGACGGAAAATGCAAGAACGTTCACGGACACAGTTATAAATTATCGGTAACGGTTATTGGTTCGCCAATTACTGACCGATCGAATGTAAAGTTCGGAATGGTAATTGACTTTTCTGACCTAAAGAAAATTGTAAAAGAAGAAATCGTCGATCAGTTTGATCATGCGACTGTTTTTAACCAAACGACACCGCATATAGAATTGGCAAATGAATTAAAAAATCGCGGCCATCATGTTATTTTAGTTGATTATCAGCCAACGAGTGAAAACATGGTTGTAGATTTTGCAGAAAGAATTAAAAACCGTCTGCCTGCTGGAATTTCTCTTTTCTCATTAAAACTTCAGGAAACAGAATCTTCGTTTGCAGAGTGGTACGCATCTGATAATTTGTAAAAAGTCCAAAGTCAAAAGATTTTATCTTAGTTGTTTAAAAATCTAAGAAGCCTAACAATCTAACAATCTAAATGAAAAAAATATATTTTGCTTCAGATCAGCATTTTGGTGCGCCGACTCCAGAATTGAGTTTACCGCGCGAAAAGAAATTCGTAGCCTGGCTTGATGAGGTTAAAGAAGATGCAGAAGCCATTTTTTTATTAGGTGATTTATTTGATTTTTGGTTCGAATATAAAACCGTTGTACCAAAAGGATTTGTTCGAATTTTAGGTAAACTGGCTGAAATTCGCGACAGCGGTATTCCCATTTATTTTTTTGTTGGTAATCATGATCTTTGGATGAATGATTATTTTGAAACCGAATTGAATATTCCGGTTTATCACGATAACAAAGAATTTACTTTTAACGGAAAGACCTTTTTAATTGGTCACGGAGACGGAAAAGGTCCTGGCGATAAAGGCTATAAAAGAATGAAAAAGGTATTTACAAATCCGTTTTCAAAATGGCTTTTCCGCTGGCTTCATCCAGATGTTGGCGTTAGCTTGGCGCAATATCTATCAGTTAAAAATAAATTGATTTCTGGAGATGAAGACATTAAGTTTTTGGGTGAAGAAAAAGAATGGCTTATCTTGTACGCTAAGCGAAAACTAGAAACCAAACATTATAATTATTTCATTTTTGGGCATCGTCATTTACCAATGATTCGTTCAGTTGGCGAAAATTCCGAGTATGTTAATCTGGGCGACTGGATTGGCTACTTTACTTATGGCGTTTTCGACGGAGAAACTTTCGAACTTAAGGAATACAAGAAATAATTACTTCTTATTAGCTGGGTAAATTCCAATTTTGTGTGTTCGTAAAGAATAACTAGACATTGCAGCAGTATTTGACTGCTGAAAACGAATAGCATTTGAATCCTGTTTTGGCATATGGCATTCTATGCAATTTTCTGCCATTGCTGTTTTTGATACAGTTTTTAGGGTTTCTGGAGTGTGTTTTGGATCCTGATGACAGCTCATACAGATTTTAGAATACGAAACCATGCTTTTAGAAGTATTCTCATGCGGATTGTGACAGTTCATACAAGTCATAGTTTCGTTTTTCTTGAAACATTTACTTTGAGATAATAATCCAAGCTGATTGCCGTGAACATCGTAAACTTTATTATCATTTGATCCAGGAACGCCTCTAAAATAATCCAGAAGATTATCGCCGGGTCTAAACTCAAAACGAGATTTTATTTTTAGTTTATCATTTCCTGAATGACAAATTGCACAGGCATCTATTTTTTGTTGTCGTGTTAATTTTTTAAAAGAAACAATATCCTGTGCCAGTTTTAAATCAGGAAACTTTAAATGAGTCTGCACATGTTTTTTTGCCGGGCCGTGGCATCGCTCGCAGTCTATGCCATAGATTAACGTTTTTGAGTTCATAAAGTCTTCTACTTCCATGTTCGTGAACGTAATGCTGTCTGAACTCGTTGTAATATATCTGCTTGCTATGTTTGAACTGTGACAGCCGTAACATTCTTTTTCAATTTTTCTTTCAAAATTTGGTACAGTTGCCGAATATCCCGGACTTGTTGCCCAGCTGTTTAAAGATTTATAATAAGAAACAGGCAATTCGTATGTGTAATGATTCTTCCAATATGCACTGGTCTGAGCATGTTTAACACCAAACAAAACCTCAAAAGGATAAGCTTCTACTTCTTTATTGTTTTTATACAAAACCTGATATAAAGTATCGTTTCGCTCTTCCATCACCAGTTTGGTGTTTTTGTCGTATACAAAAGTGTTTTTTCCTTTCGAAAAATGACCCAAGACGTTTTCTTTAAGAGCGGGAGAAGTTGCTTTAAAATGTGAACTGTGAAAAGCAGATTCTGATTCTGCTTTATGACATTGAATACAGCTTTCTGAACCGGCATAGTTAGTACCACGCGGATCAATGTATTCATCAGATTTGTTTGTGCAGTTTGTTAAGAAAACCGACAAAACCATAAAAGCAATAATAATGCAGGTATTTTTCATTGTCGTAAATATACTTTATTTTGAATACAAACAAAATATATTTCAATAATGAAAAAATAGTGTTAATTTATTTAGAATAATTCTTAGTTTAGTCCAACTCCGTAGACATATTCATCAAGTTCAATTTTAAACAAAGAACCTTCAACTAAATCTTTAATCGATTTTAATTCGGTCATAGAAACGGCAAGATCTATCGAATTACATGGCGTTTTCAATAAAAATTTATGGCAGGAATATTTCATTTCGCAAGCTTCGCAGCAGGTGTTTTCAAGAAGGCTGTCTTCAATTAAATCACAAAACTGATTCAATTCGGAAATTGTAAAATAAAAGCCTGTTTCTTTAAAAACCAATTGAACTTTGTCAAGAATGGTTTGGCTGTTTTGTTTCCAGTAAAAGGCAATTCCAAAATTGTTATGATATATCTGTTCTATTTCTCTCATCGTTAATCCTTTTATTCCAACAAATATAAATATTATTTATATTAATTCTAAATAAAAAATTCATAAAAAATGAAAAAGATTATTTAAGCCATTTTTTTATGTTGTCAAGAAATTCTTTTTGCTGGTCTACAAATAAATAATGAGAACAATTATCTAGAAAAGCGAAGTGTTTTTCGCCAGCCAGATCTTTAATGGATTTAATTTGTGCCGATGAAAAAATGCCGTCTTCTTTTCCGTAAACAGCATGAATAGGAACTCCAGCAGCTTTTATTTTCTTTAAAAATGGTCTGCTGTCAATATTATTTTGCTTTTCGTTTTGATAAAAAAGTAAAGGCGCGTTTTTGTTTCGAATATTGGTTTTATAGAATTCGCCCGCTTCATAATCAGTATATAGCTTTTTAGATTCTGCGGTTGGATTTGGCATTTTAAAAAAGCCGTTTTCTCCTGCGAGTTCAAAACACTTTTTTCGATATTCGGCCGAATTTTTATCGAGATTCTCTACAACGTGTATTCTTTTTAATTGTTCAGAATCACTGCTATATTTTTTCTTCAGCGTATTTAAAATATGATCGTACGTTTCCTGCTGTGAAAACAAAGCTCCGGCTAAAACCAAAGCGCTCACATTTTGCGAATATTTATTTGCATAGAGTGTCGCAACCAAACCGCCAAAACTATGGCTGAGTAAAACAGCTTTCTTTAAATGATATTTTGCATAAATTGAATTCAGATCCTGAAAAGCTTCTTCATAAGTAAATTTTGCGTCAGGATCTGCCGATCTTCCTTCGCCTCTTCTGTCATAAACAATAACATAAAATCCCTGATCGGCCAGTTTTTGAGCTGTCGTTCCTTCAAACAAAGTTGCATTGCCGCTTGGGCCTCCATGAATAAAAATTACGGGTTTGTTCTTTTCATTTCCGTACGTTTTGATATACAGATTTTGAGCGTTTGCGAAAAAGCAAAACAGGAGAAAAAAAGAAACAAGAAATGACTTCATCTATTCCAATTTATGATGTTCATCCATATCTCTTTTTAAATCTAAATTTCTAAAAGTCGGCGATTTTAATGCAGTGAAAACAACAGTTAAAAGCGTAACACTTCCTCCAAAAACAACCGATGTTACAGCGCCCATTAATTTAGCTGTTGCGCCGCTTTCAAAAGCACCTAATTCATTAGAAGATCCAACAAAAATTGAATTTACAGCACCAACACGTCCGCGCATATGATCCGGAGTTTTAAGCTGTAAAATCGTTTGGCGGATTACTACTGAAATTCCGTCAGCTAATCCACTTAAGAATAAAGCAAAAACAGAAAGCCAGAAATAGGTCGAAAGACCAAATAGAATGATTGATAATCCAAAAACAAATATGGCAATTAAAAGTTTCTTTCCTGCATTTTTATATAGAGGCACATAAGCCGAAACAATCATTGTAATAAAAGCACCCACAGCAGGAGCAGCTCTTAAAATTCCGAAGCCTTCTGAACCTACTTTTAAAATATCCTGAGCAAAAACGGGCAGTAATGCAACGGCTCCTCCAAAAAGTACTGCAATCATATCAAGTGATAATGCACCCAAAACAATTTTGTTTTTAAATACGAAAGTTAAACCTTCTGTAAGGCTGTCTTTAATTGATTCTCCAATCTTCGGATTGATGATTGGTTTTGCACTAATTTGCGATAAGGCGATTAAGGAAAGAATTGAGAATCCGAAAACCAAACACATTGACCAGTGAACACCAATCCAGTTGATTGAGAATCCTGCCAATGCCGGTCCCATTACGGCTCCAATCTGCCAAACCGAACTGCTCCAGGTTGCCGCATTTGGGTATACTTTTTTAGGGATAATTAAAGATAAAAGAGAAAAGATAGTTGGTCCCATAAAAGCACGAACCAAGCCTCCAAAAAATACTAAAGCATAAATTGAATATAGAATTATATTTGAAGACCAGCCGCCAACAACTTTTGGCCAAGTCAGTAAAAATAAACCAAAACTGATTATTGAAAAACCTAAAATACATTTTACCAATAATCCTTTCTTTTCTTTCTGATCTACAATATGTCCTGCAAACAACGCCATTCCAACAGCCGGAATAACTTCCATTAAACCAATAATTCCAAGCGAAAGCGGATTTTTAGTTAAACTGTAAACTTCCCATTCGATTACAATAAACTGCATCGACCAGGCAAAAACCATCGCAAAACGCAATAATAAAAATACGTTGAATTCTCTGTAACGCAATGCCTGATACGGATCAGGTTTGTTCGATTTAATCTCTTCCATCTGTTCTAATGTCTTTCAGCATAAGCTGAGTTGAAATGTTACCGTTCCATTCATTTTCGGCAATTGTATAAGCCAGCTGAAACGGATTTTGATTTTGTGCTATATTTAATTTTTTTCCGAGTCCAAAGCCAATTGCAGCGATTCCGTCGGTTCCTAGAGATTGTTTGACGAAAAGTCTTAAATGCTCTTCATCTGCGCCCAGAGTTTTAGCATAACCAGTGTCTTTAACATCTTTGGTCATAAAAACTGGTGTCATATTCTGCGGTCCAAAAGGTTCAAATTGTTTTAAAATCCGAATTAGTTTTGGGGTAATATCTGAAAAATCAATTTCGGCATCAATTTCGATTTCTGGAGTTCGCATTTCGGGTTGAATGGTTTCCTGCACGCATTTCTCAAAAGCATCTTTAAAAAGCTGATAATTTTCGGCTTTTAAAGTCATTCCCGCTGCGTACATGTGGCCTCCAAATTGTTCCAAATGTTCTGAACATGCATCAAGTGCATTATAAACATCAAATCCTTTTACAGATCGTGCAGAAGCAGCATATTTGTCGCCGCTTTTAGTAAAAACCAAAGTAGGTCGATAATAGGTTTCTATTAATCTTGAAGCTACAATTCCAATAACGCCTTTGTGCCAGTCTTCCTGAAAAACAACAGTAGAAAAACGTTCTTCTTCGTTATTTTGTAAAATCTGCTGAAAAGCTTCTTTCGTGATTTTTTTGTCTAAATCTTTTCGATCAGCATTGTATTGTTCAATTTCTGAGGCGAATTGCTGGGCTTGTTCTAAATCAAATTCGGTTAGTAATTCGACAGCGTGATTGCCGTGTTTGATTCTTCCCGCAGCATTAATTCTTGGCGAAATAATAAAAACGACATCAGTAATATCTAAAACTTTCTTTTTTACCTGATGGACCAAAGCTTTAATGCCTGGTCTCGGTTCGCTGTTAATTACCTTCAACCCAAAATAAGCCAAAACGCGGTTTTCTCCTGTAATCGGAACAATATCGGCTGCAATTGCAGTAGCAACTAAATCCAAATACGGAACTAAATCCTCAATCGTTTCATTTCGGTTTTGACCTAAAGCCTGAATCAGTTTAAAACCAACTCCGCAACCGCACAACTCATCATAAGGGTAGGAACAGTCTTCTCTTTTTGGGTCTAAAACCGCAACAGCATCTGGTAGAATTTCGCCGGGCCTGTGGTGATCGCAAACAATGAAATCAATATTTTTGGCTTTTGCATAAGCGATATGATCGATCGATTTGATACCACAGTCAAGAGCGATAATTAGGGAAATTCCGTTGTCGTCTGCATAGTCAATCCCTTTATAGGAGATTCCGTAACCCTCATCGTAACGATCCGGAATGTAAGTTGCAATGTGAGGATAATGCGATTTTAAATATGATGAAACCAAAGAAACTGCTGTTGTTCCGTCGACATCATAATCGCCAAAAACCATAATATTTTCCTGATTTTCAATGGCGCGTTCAATTCTTGCAACGGCTTTATACATATCTTTCATCAAATACGGATCGTGAAGATGTTCTAAAGACGGACGGAAGAAATTTTTAGCATCTTCAAATGTTTCAATACCACGCTGAATCAAAAGCGTTGCTACAAAATCTTCTACATTTAAGGCCTGTGCCAAATGTTTGATTTTCTCTTCAGAAGGTTTTGGTTTTAAAGTCCAACGCATGGGTTGATTTTAGATTTTAGATTATTGATTTTAGATTGTAGATTTCTGAAATCGTTTAATCTGATTGGTAATTTTTTTTGCCACAGATTAAAAGGATTTAAAAGATTTTTTTATGAATTACAATAATTTCCACTAATTTAATTTGTGTCAACTTTTATATTAATCTATGTTAATCTTTTTAATCTGTGGCAAAAATATTTTGTATAAAAAGGGCTTCGACTTCGCTCAGCCGGACAAATGTTATTTTTCTTCTAATGCGTTTCCTTCAAACTTAATTCCGTCCCAGCCTAAGTTGATGAAATTTCTAATGTTTTGGTGATTCTTTCCGTTTGGGTCGCCTAAAACTTCATCAAAATAAAATGCTCCAAAACAAGCCAAAGTTTCTTCTTTACTTAAGTTTTGCAGTTTTGCGAAAGAAAATAATTTACAAGAACCTGAATTTTCTCCTGCTGCATTATGTTGTGTTCCGTTCTGAAAAGCAGTTGGAGTAAAGTTGTAGTTTTCCTCTATTACTGCAATGGTTTCCGGAAATGTAATTTGTGTTGGAGTTTGTTTTACTTTTTCTAAAAAGGCTTGTATGCTCATGATTATAATTTGATTTTTTTTGTCACAGATAAAAAGGATTAAAAAGGATTTTTAAAATAATCTGTGAGAATCATTTTTATCTGTGGCTGAAATAATTATTTATTCTTCTTCATCCTTAGAAAACTTACTTTTCTTAGGCTCTTTTGTTATTGTTTTTCCGGCAACAACAACTGCGATTTCGCCGCGTGGTGCTGTTTTTTCAAAATGCGCCAGAACTTCTTTTGCTGTTCCGCGCACATTTTCTTCGTGTAATTTTGATAATTCTCTTGAAACACAGACTTGTCTGTCTTCTCCAAAATACTGCACAAATTCGGCTAAAGTTTTAACGAGTTTATGCGGAGAAACGTATAAAATCATCGTTCTGGTTTCTTCGGCTAAAGCCAAAAAACGAGTCTGACGTCCTTTTTTATCAGGCAGAAAACCTTCAAAAACAAATTTATCATTTGGAAGTCCGCTGTTTACAAGAGCGGGAACAAAAGCCGTTGCGCCCGGAAGACATTCTACTTCAATTTTATTTTCGACACAAGCACGAGTCAATAAAAAACCTGGGTCTGAAATAGCCGGAGTTCCTGCATCTGAAATTAAAGCGATGGTCTCACCGGCTTTTAATCTTGCAATTAAATTTTCGGTAGTTTTATGCTCGTTGTGCATGTGATGGCTGTGCATGTGCGTGCCAATTTCAAAATGCTTTAAGAGTTTACCGCTTGTTCGGGTGTCTTCAGCCAAAATCAAATCGACTTCTTTTAAAACCCGAATGGCTCTAAAAGTCATGTCTTCAAGATTGCCAATTGGCGTTGGAACGATATATAATTTTGACATATTTTTTTATGTGAAATGTAAAATGTGAGCGAAAAGTTATGCGAATTTTTTCTCGATAATTCCAAGAAAACGCTCAGCGTAATCGTCTTTTCCTTCCCAATTGTTATAATCTGGTTTTACCATGTTTTCAATAAAATCTTTTGCTTCGGCATAAGAATCAAAAGTTAATAACTGGTTTAAAACACGGCTGTAATCTTCAGTACTGTTTCCGAAAAGGTTTTTAGTGAAAGCAATTCGGTCGTTCAAATCAATATGAAAACCTTTTGCCAGCTTGTCGTTTAAAGAAACTGATTTTGGTTCTCTTGAAGTTTCTAAAACCGGAGCGCTTTTTTGTTCTTTTAAATCATTGTTTGAAGAAACAGGCTCAAAGCTGTCTACTTTTACAAATTGTGCATCAGCATAATTGATTCCAAAATCTTCAAAGGCAATTGGAATTGGAGTTGATTTTGATTCAATTTTAGGCTCTTCTTTAACTTCCTCTTTAATTTCTTCAAGATCTAATTCAAAAGCAGGTTTAAAATCCGGAATTGGTTTTAAATCACTGACTGTTGTAAACGAAAGTTCTCCAATGTTGCTTTTCGGTTCTTCTGTTTTTTCAACTTCTTCATCAACTTCCGGTTCTTCAATTTCGGGTGCTTTTGGTTCTTCCGTAATTTCTTCGGCAGGTTCAGGAGTTATTTCTTCAGGAACAGCAGCAACAGGTTCTTCTGCAACAGGTTCTTCAGCAGCAGGTTCTTCAACAGCAGGTGTTTCTTCAATTACAACAGGTTCCGGAGTTTTTTCAATTTCAGCTTCTTCAGCCTGAATTGGATTCTCGATCGCAGTTTCAGCCGGAAGAATTTCTTCAGAAATGGTTTTGTTTTCAAAGATGGTTTCAATTTCAGCGCTGATTTCGCTGTGGCTGATTGTTGGTTTTACCTCGTCGAAATTTTCATCTACAAATTTTAAAATCGCTAATTTCTCATATAATTTCTGAGTTTCAAGATATAATTGATTGATATCGGATTTGTTCTTAAGCTTTAAAATTCGATGTGCAATGCTGATTAAATCGGCTTCCAATTTTTTTTTCATGACTGTTGAAATTATAGTGAATAAGGTATTTTAGTGTATTTAATGCTTGAATGTCTTTATTCTTGAATAAATCTTAAAGATATTTTAAAGATATTTTTTATTTCTGTTAATAAGCGTTTGCCAATCTCCCGTTTGATAAAAATTTTCTACTTTTGAAAAAATGTAAAACAGTACATTTTTACGTCGATTTATTACCAGTACAAAGTAATAAAAACTATTCATTTTTAAAGGCAGAAAAATACAAAATGTTTCTCGAAAATACAGTAAATCACAAAGAACAATTTGGTTGGATTGAAGTTATTTGTGGATCAATGTTTTCGGGTAAAACCGAAGAATTAATCCGCAGATTAAAGCGCGCGCAGTTTGCCAAACAAAGAGTTGAAATCTTCAAACCCGCTATCGATACCCGTTATCATGACGAAATGGTAGTGTCTCATGATGCTAATGAAATTCGTTCCACCCCAGTTCCGGCTGCAGCCAATATTTCTATTTTGGCGCAGGGATGCGATGTTGTCGGCATTGATGAGGCTCAGTTTTTTGATGATGAAATTGTAACAGTTTGTAATGATCTCGCAAATCGCGGTGTTCGTGTAATCGTGGCTGGACTTGATATGGATTTTAAAGGAAATCCTTTTGGACCAATGCCGGCACTTATGGCAACAGCAGAATATGTTACGAAAGTTCATGCTGTTTGTACCAGAACAGGAAATCTGGCTAATTATAGTTTTAGAAAAACAGATAATGACAAACTTGTAATGCTTGGTGAAACCGAGGAATATGAGCCGCTTAGCCGTGCAGCGTATTTTAATGCAATGAAAAAAAATCAGTAAAAGCCGTTTTTATATTTATTTAAAATTTCAATAACCAATGGAGGAAAAACAGAATAAAAGAAAACAGAATGTTTTATTATTAGTTGTAATTGGAGTTGCACTTGCACTGGCAGTTTTTTTTCAGTTCTTTCTTTCTGAAAAATCAGATGAAGTGAAAACCGAAGTGACAGAACTGGTTGAAAAATACAATAAAAGCTGTCCGCTTAAAATTCAGGAAGGTATTCGTTTAGAAAATGTTACGCTTACAAAAGAAAGAGTTGTTCAGTATAATTTGACATTGACAAATGTAGAAAAAGCGACAGCCGAAACTAATGTGATACAAGAAGAAATTGAAAAAAGTTTGTTAAGTACTGCTAAAGCAAATCCGGGATTACAGGTTTTTAGAGATAATGACTATACTTTGGTTTATAGTTACAGCGATAAAAAGAAAGCTTTTTTATTTGATATAACAATTTTACCAGATCAATATAAATAATTTAGCGTTTTAAAAGACGCTGTTAAACCCGACAGGTTTCAAAAACCTGTCGGGTTTTTTGTTTTAAAAATATATTTATTCATTCCGTAGGAATGTCTGGTTAATAGATATTTTTAATTTGATTCACCTGATATACGTTCCGTAGAAACGTTTGATTATGGTTTAGCATATTCAATGGTTAGAACAAGTGTCCCTATAGGACACAACCGAAATACCGCTTATATTTTTTCTACACACGAGATATTCCTACGGAATATTGAATATTATTTAATTTTAACTAATTGATAAAAATAAACCCCGACATGTTTTAAAACATGTCGGGGTTGTTATTTAAATGAGCTTATATTTCTATATAGTCTATAAAAATCTTAAATCTTCTTTCTCATTCTCGCAACCGGAATATCTAATTGTTCTCGGTATTTAGCGATTGTTCTTCTCGCAATTGGATACCCTTTTTCTTTTAAGATTTCGGCCAATTGATCATCTGGAAGCGGTTTTCTCTTGTCTTCTTCCTCAATTGTGTTTTGAAGAATCTTTTTAATTTCAAGAGTTGAAACATCTTCACCCTGATCGTTTTTCATAGCCTCAGAGAAAAACTCTTTAATAAGTTTAGTTCCGTATGGCGTTTCAACATATTTGCTGTTCGCTACACGCGAAATTGTCGAAATATCCAAACCAACCATATCTGCAATGTCTTTTAAGATCATTGGTTTTAGTTTCGTTTCGTCGCCGTCTAAGAAATATTCTTCCTGATAATGCATAATCGCATTCATGGTTACAAAAAGAGTTTCCTGACGCTGTCTGATCGCGTCGATAAACCATTTTGCAGAATCTAGTTTTTGTTTGATAAACTGAACTGCATCTTTCTGTGCAGTCGATTTATCTTTCGATTCTTTATACGTCTGCATCATTTCCTGATAATCTTTAGAGACGTGCAGGGAAGGAGCATTTCTTCCGTTTAAAGTCAATTCCAGTTCACCGTCAACAATCCTGATGGCAAAATCCGGAACTACATTTTCTGTAACTTTATTATTTCCGGCAAAAGAACCTCCCGGTTTAGGGTTCAGTCTTTCAATTTCGTGAATGGCTTTTTTAAGCTGTTCATTAGAAACGCTGTATTTTTGTAAAAGTTTATCGTAGTGTTTCTTTGTAAAAGCATCAAACTGATTTTCGATAATATCAATTGCCAAATCGACATATTCTGTTGGTGTTTTATGCTTTAATTGAAGCAGTAAACATTCCTGCAAATCACGTGCACCGACACCCGAAGGTTCTAGTTCGTGAATTACCGTCATCATTTTCTCGACCATTGTTTCATCAGTATAAATTCCCTGAGTAAAAGCCATATCGTCTACGATATCTGGAATGCTTCTGCGGATATAACCCATATCATCAATACTTCCCACAAGGAATTCAGCAATTTCGCGTTCTTCATCGTTTAAAATAAAAGTATTCAGCTGATTGATTAAATCCTGATGAAAACTGATTGGAGCCGCAAAAGGTGTTTCGCGCTCTTCGTCGTCGCTGTAGTTGTTTACCTGAGTTTTGTAATCAGGCGTATCGTCGTCGCTTAGATATTCGTCAATGTTAATGTCGTCTGCTTCGATTCTGTCTGATTCTGCATCATCATAATCGTCATAGTCTTCATTAGCGTATTCATCAGCTTCGTAATCGTCTTCTTTACCAGCTTCCAAAGCTGGATTTTCGTTCATTTCTTCTAATAAACGCTGTTCAAAAGCTTGCGTAGGCAATTGAATTAACTTCATCAGCTGAATTTGCTGTGGAGATAATTTTTGGGATAATTTTAAATTTAAAAATTGCTTGAGCATAGTTAAGGCGCTATTTTTTGCCACTAAGGCGCGAAGGCACAAAGTTTTTTTTATTTGTTTTTTGTTTCTTGCCGTAAACAGGACTAAGACACAAAGTATTTTGTTTGCTTTCTTCTATTTTTACGAAAATTTAAAATACTCTTTTTGTATTTATAAATCTTCTGATTCCGCTCTTTATTAACGGAACATTGAAATTAATTAAAAAGCCTAAATCTTTATTCAGTAGTTTTAATTGACTTATGATTTGTGCTTCCCAAACGGGATTTATTTGTTCAACTGCTTTTATTTCTATAATTATAGAATCTTCAACCAGTAAATCTAATCTTAAGCCTTCGCTAAATTCAATTCCGTCATACACGATTGGAATATCAACTTGGCGTTTTACATCAAGACCTGCTTTGCTAATTTCGTGAGCAAGACAAACTTCATAAACTCTTTCTAATAATCCAGGTCCAAGTTGTTTGTGAACTTTAAATGCTGCGTTTACAATTATTTTTCCAATTTCTTCCGTTCTTTCAGAGAGCATATTTTTTTAAGGGTTTTGCCACGAAGGCACAAAGTTTTTTTAAGTTTTTAAATCTTTACTAAAAAAATAAAATAATACTTGTGAATTTGTGTCTTCGTGGTATTATTTTAATTTTTTTGAGTCTTTAATTCAGTTAGTTTAAAAATAAACTTAGCGTCTTAGCGCCTTTGTGGCAAAAACTTTATTTCTTAGAACTCAGCACTTCCAGGAGTTCTTGGGAAAGGAATTACGTCTCTAATGTTTGTCATTCCAGTTACAAACAATACCAAACGCTCAAATCCTAAACCGAAACCTGCGTGAGTTGCTGATCCAAATCTTCTGGTGTCTAAGTACCAGTATAATTCTTCTTTGTCAATTCCTAGTTTTTCCATTTTTTCAACCAGAACGTCGTAACGCTCTTCTCTTTCAGAACCACCAACGATTTCTCCAATTCCAGGGAAAAGGATATCCATTGCACGTACTGTTTCTCTTCCTGGTTCTGTGTTGTCGTTCAAACGCATGTAAAACGCTTTAATGTTTGCTGGGTAATCGTATAAAATTACCGGACATTTAAAGTGTTTTTCAACTAGGAAACGCTCGTGTTCTGACTGTAAATCAGCTCCCCATTCGTTGATTAAATATTGGAATTTCTTCTTTTTATTTGGAGTTGAATCTCTTAAAATGTCAATTGCTTCAGTATAAGAAACACGTTTGAAGTTGTTTTCCAATACGAAGTTCAATTTCTCTAACAATGCCATTTCGCTTCTTTCAGCCTGTGGTTTTGATTTTTCTTCTTCAAGAAGTCTTCCTTCCAAGAATTTTAAATCGTCTTTACAGTTGTCTAAAGCATATTTTATTACGTACTGAATAAAATCTTCAGCCAAATCCATATTGTCATCAAGGTCGTTGAAAGCAACCTCTGGCTCGATCATCCAGAATTCTGCTAAGTGACGAGAAGTGTTTGAATTTTCTGCTCTAAAAGTTGGTCCAAAAGTATAAATCTGACCTAAAGCCATTGCGAACGTTTCACCTTCTAATTGTCCAGAAACCGTTAAGTTGGTATGTTTTCCAAAGAAATCCTTTTTGAAATCAATGTTTCCTTCTTCATTTTTTGGAAGATTATCCAATGGCAAAGAAGTTACTTGGAACATTTCTCCAGCACCTTCAGCGTCAGCTCCAGTAATAATTGGCGTGTTTACATAAACGAAACCTTTTTGCTGGAAATAGCTGTGAACCGCATAAGACAATACCGAACGCACACGCATAATCGCACCAAAAGCATTTGTACGTACACGCAAGTGAGCATTTTCACGTAAAAATTCTAAAGAGTGTTTTTTAGGCTGCATTGGGAATTTCTCAGCATCAGAATCTCCAAGAATTTCAAGTTTGTTCACCTGAATTTCGTATTTCTGACCAGCACCTTTACTTTCAACCAAAGTTCCAATTACAGAAACTGCAGCTCCAGTCGTGATTCTTTTTAAAGTTTCTTCTGGCGTATTTTCAAAGTCAACAACACATTGTATATTATTAATTGTAGAACCGTCATTTAAAGCGATGAACTGATTATTTCTAAAAGTTCTCACCCATCCTTTTGCATTCACTTCCTGTAACGTCGTCGTACTGTTTAATAAGTCTCTAACTTTTGTGTGTTTCATTTTTATATATAATTGATATTAAATAATATTCGTTTTGAACAACTGCAAATATAATCGATAATAATTAATTTGAGAAGCTGAATTTTTTATAGACTTTGTAATATTTCCATTTTTTGTCATTTCGACGAAGGAGAAATCTCCGTAAGAAACTCGACAAAGTTAGGAATTACTATGCGGAGCTGCTTGCGGAGATTTCTCCTTCGTCGAAATGACAGACTTTGTGTTGAGCTTTGTCAAAGTTTTGAACTTTGGCAAAGCTTTTTATTTTAACTTGTGAATTTGCAGTAAAAAATTACTTCTCCAAATTCTCCAATTCCTCTTTTTTAGTTTTCTTCTTCTCAAAAGTTAAAACCAGCGAAGGCAATACAACCAAGTTAGCAAACATTGCAAAAACCAAAGTACAAGAAATTAATCCTCCTAAAGCAATTGTTCCGCTGAAGCTTGATAATGTAAAAGTTGCAAAACCTAGAATCAAAACGATTGAAGTGTAGAATGTACTTACTCCAGTTTCTCTTAAAGCGCTGAAAACAGATTTTTTTACTTTTCCTTTATTTTGAGTCAGTTCATCTTTGAATTTCGCCATAAACTGAATAGCATTATCAACCGAGATTCCGAAAGCGATACTGAATACCAAAATTGTCGATGGTTTTAACGGAATTCCGAAATAACCCATTAATCCCGAAGTGATGCAAAGCGGTAAAATATTTGTAATCAAAGAAGCTGCTACCATTTTGAACGAACGGAATAAATACAGCATTAAGATTGCAATAGTTAAAATCGCAAACAATAATGACTCAATTAAGTTATGCGCTAAATAAGTTGTTCCTTTCTGGAAAACCAATGCTTTTCCTGTAATGGTAACTTCATAACGGTCTTTCGGGAAAATTTCGTCAATTTTCTTGCGAAGTTTTCCTTCTACTTTTGCCATTTCATCTGTCCCAATATCTTTCATAAAAGTCGTGATTCGCGCGTATTGTCCGGTTGAATCAACGTAAGCTTTCATTAAATTCTCTTTACTGTTTTTGGTTGCATTTTTAGCATAACCCAAAATAAAAGTCTGTTCCTGAGAAGTCGGCAATTGATAATATTCAGGATTTCCGTTGTAGAAAGCCTGTTTTGCATATTTAACCAAATTGACAACAGAAACTGGTTTTGCCAATTCTGGAATTTCAGAAATCGTGTTCTGTAATTCATCCATTTTACGAATTGTCGCCGATTTCATAACACCTTTTTTCTTTTTGGTGTCAATCATGATTTCAAGAGGCATAACACCGTTGAATTCTTTTTCGTAAAATAAAATATCTTTAAAGAAAGAAGCGCTTTTTGGCATTTCGCCAATCAAACTTCCTGAAACTTTCATTTGTCTGATTCCATTCAAACTCACAAGAAACAGAACAGCATAAATGCAGTAAACAATTGTCTTTTTCCCTTTAACGATAGTTGTTACTGTATTTAAAAGTGTCGAAATATAAGTTTTGTCTAAATGGTATAAATGTTTTGCTTTTGGCAAAGGCATAAAACTGTAAATAATAGGCACGATAAAAAGTGTCAAAGTATAAACAGAAAGCACGTTGATAGAAGTTACCAATCCAAACTCAAAAAGCAGTTCGTTTCCAGTAATCATCAAGGTTGCAAAACCAATTGCAGCAGTTAAATTGGTCATAAAAGTTGAATGTCCAATTTTTGAAATAACTCGCTGTAATGCTTTTGCCTGATTGTTATGCAGTTTAATTTCCTGCTGGTATTTATTGATCAGGAAAATACAGTTTGTAATTCCGATTACGATAATCAGGGGTGGAATAATAGCCGTTAAAATCGTGATTTTGTAACCAAATAATCCAAGTGTTCCAAACGACCAGGTTACGCCGACAATCAAAATACAGATAGAAATAAACGTAGCTCTGAACGAACGGAAGAAGAAAAAGAAAATTAAAGAAACAGTCAATAAAGATGCTCCAATAAAAAGTCCGATTTCGCCTTTCATGTTATCCGCATTAATTGTACGGATGTAAGGCATTCCAGAAACTTTAAGATCAATTCCGGTTGTTTTTTCGAATTTATCGATTTTCGGAACTAAATCATTTAAGATAAAAGTCTTTCTTTGAGCCGTATTTACAAGCGCTTTGTTCATGTAAATTGCAGAACGAACACTTCCGCTTTCTTTGTTAAACAACAAACCTTCATAAAAAGGCAGATTGTGAAACAAATCGTATTGAACACTTTTTAAATAAGCAGCATCAAGTACTTTGCTTTCGTCGATAAACGGTGCTAAAACAAACTTTTGATTTACAGTATCTTTTTCAAGCTTTTTTAAATCATTTAGAGAAATTACCAAATCAACTTCTTTGGCTTTTTTTAAACCATTCATTAATTCAGTCCAGGCAGCGTAATTCTTTGGCGTAAAGAATTTAGGGTCTTTAAAACCAATAACAATCAGGTTTCCTTCTTCACCAAATTTGTCTAGAAATTTTTGATAATCTTTATTTGCAATATGATCTTTTGGAAGCAGGTTGGCTTCAGTATAAGTCATTGAAAGATTCTTCCACTGATAACCAAAGAAAATAGTTAAAGCAGAAAGTATAACCAGAATCGTAATTCGGTTTTTAAGTATGATTCGGGCTAATTTTTCCCAAAATCCAACTTGGACAGCGTTTTTCATAAAATCTTTAAAAATGGATGCAAATGTAGTGAAAAGTGCTCGAAATCATCTATAATCAATTGTATTTTACTTTATGTTAACACTAAAATCAAAGTTTGTTATTAATGATAATTTTCTTGGTTTTTGTTATAGAACCGCTAGCTTTTCTCATATTTGTAGTGAATTTTGGTTTTGAACGGCAAAAAGAATTCAAATTTAATCTGTAGAAAAATAGAAAAACATGCAGGAAAACAACACTACGACTTTTATTTTTTTAGCAATTCTTTTACTGTTAATCGTCATCATTTGTTTTATGATGTATCAATTAATGCAGTCCAAAAAAGCAAAAGAAGATGCTGAAAAGAGTTTTTATGCGCTTGAGGTAAAAGTTAACGATCTTCAGCTGGAAAATTTAGAATCAAAACTCAATCCGCATTTGTTTAAGAATATTTTAAATTCGATTCAGTCACATGCGTACCAGACTTATTTTGCTTTAGACAAACTCGCAAATGTTTTGGATTATATTTTATACGAAAGCAAAAAGAAATTCGTGACTGCAAAAGAAGAAATTAATTTTGCACTCAATTTAATCGAAATCAATAAAATTAAAATTAGTCCGCTTTTTGAATTGAAGATTAAAACAAATATTAATGAAGATGATAAATTATACGATCAGCCTTTGTTAGCACCTCTCATTTCTATTGATTTAATTGAAAATGCTTTTAAACACGCAGATCTTCAAAGTGCCGATGCTTTTATTTCGGTGGTTTTTGAGTTTAAAGACAATGCTTTTTTTATGACGGTTTCTAATAAAATATCCGATAAAAAAGTTCTCAAAAAAGAGAGAAGTGGTTTTGGCCATGCTACTTTAGAACATCGTCTGCGAATTATTTACAAGAATAATTTTAAACTCGATAAGTTTATTGAAAACGACGTTTACATTGCTCATCTTAAAATAGATTTACTTGAATACAAAACTGAAATGCTTGCTTCTGGACGATGAACTTCCGGGATTGACCTATTTAAAAATGCTTTGCGAACAAATTCCTGAACTGGAAATTGTAAAGACATTTAATAATCCTGAGAAACTTTTGTCTGATATACCAGATCTGGATTTTGATCTCTTAATTTCTGATATCGAAATGCCGGGAATGGACGGCCTGCATCTAGCCGAAATACTCGAGAATAAATTAGTGATTTTTTGTACGGCTTATAAAGATTATGCCGCCGATGCTTTTAATATTGATGCTGTAGATTATATCACAAAACCTGTAAAATTAGAACGTCTTCAAAAAGCAGTTTCCAAAGCTTTTGAACGTTTTGATAAAGCTGATAATTCAAAAAAGTTTATTCAGCTCAATACAGACAAAGGAAAAACGCTGTTGTATTTTAATAAAATCCAATATATCACAACAGCATCAAGTGACAGTCGGGATAAAACGGTTTTACTTGCAGATGGAAGTTTACTGAATTTGAAAAACGTAAAATTTGATACACTTTTACAAGAATTACCGGATGCTGATTTCTGCAGAATCAATAAAAAAGAAATTGTTGCGGTAAAGGCGATAAAATTCTTTAACCATAACGAAATTGTACTTCATCATTTAGAAGAAAATAATAAAAATACATCTCTAATTCTGAGCGAAACGTATCGTTCTGATTTTTTGAAAAAGGTAAAATTATAACTTATTACAAAGTTTTTCCGACTTGTTACATACATTGAAAATTAGCTTGTAATTTGCTTTTTCACTTAAAACTCAGTTCTGATATTTGCGGCAATAAATTAAAAGAACGAGTTATGAATAACATTAAAAACTCTTTATTCTACGTAACCATTATTGGAGGATTTACCGCCCTTATTTATTGGATAATTTCAAAAGGCGCAGCAATTGAAGCCGGGCGTCATATTGTAAAGAAACAAATCGAAAGCAACCATTGGAATGATTTTTTAGATTCTATGGTTCACAATTTACAGCACCCTTTAGCTATATTATTGGCGCAGATCGTGACTATTATTTTAGTAGCGCGTTTATTTGGATGGTTTTTTAGAAAAATTGGCCAGCCTTCTGTAATTGGAGAAATGATTGCAGGTATTGTTCTTGGGCCGTCTTTGGTTGGGATGTATTTTCCTGAATTTTCAGCAGCTTTATTTCCAAAAGAATCATTAGGAAACTTACAGTTTTTAAGTCAGATTGGTTTAATTCTTTTCATGTTCGTAATCGGGATGGAACTGGACTTAAAAGTGCTGAAAAATAAAGCACATGATGCTGTAGTTATCAGCCATGCCAGTATTGTAATTCCGTTTGCGTTAGGTTTAACTCTTGCGTATTTTATATACCACACTTTTGCCCCAATTGGTGTTGAGTTTTCTTCTTTCGGATTATTTATGGGAATTGCTATGAGTATAACTGCTTTTCCGGTTTTGGCCAGAATTGTTCAGGAAAGAGGAATGCAGAAAACAAAACTGGGAACGATTGCGATTACTTGTGCCGCTGCCGATGATATTACAGCATGGTGTATTCTTGCTGTTGTAATTGCTATTGTAAAAGCAGGTTCATTTACAAGTTCACTATACGTAATTGGTCTAGCGATTTTGTATGTAATTATTATGTTAAAAATCGTTCGTCCGTTTCTGAAACGTGTCGGAGATTTAAATTCAACCCGCGAAAGTTTAAATAAACCGGTTGTTGCGATTTTCTTTATCACACTTTTGATTTCTGCTTATGCTGCTGAGTTAATTGGAATTCACGCCTTATTCGGAGCATTTTTAGCGGGAGCAATTATGCCTGAAAACAATAAATTCAGAAACATATTTATCGAAAAAGTAGAAGATGTTGCGATTATCGTTTTACTGCCTTTGTTTTTCGTATTTACAGGTTTACGTACACAAATTGGATTATTGAATGATCCTGAATTATGGAAAGTAACAGGATTAATTATTGCGGTTGCCGTTGCAGGTAAATTCTTTGGAAGTGCTTTGGCAGCAAAATTTGTGGGACAGAACTGGAAAGACAGTTTAGCTATTGGTGCTTTAATGAACACAAGAGGTTTAATGGAACTTGTGGTTTTAAATATTGGTTATGACCTTGGGGTTTTATCAACAGAAATTTTTACTATGATGGTAATTATGGCGTTAGTAACGACTTTCATGACAGGTCCTGCTTTAGATCTTATCGGGTTTATTTTTAAAGATAAAATAACGGCTATTCCACAGGAAATTGGAAATAAAAGCAAATACAAAATTCTGCTTTCGTTTGCGACTCCTGAAAGAGGAAAAAAGCTTCTTAAAATTGCGAACAGTTTAGTTAAAAAACAAGGTGATAACTCGATCGTAACAGCAATGCATTTGTCATTGAGTACAGAGGTGCATTCGTTTGACATAAAAGACCATGAACGTAAAATGCTGGTTCCTGTAGTTGAAGAATCGCACCGCTTAAATCAAAATATGGTGAGCATGTTTAAAGTGTCTAATGATATTGATACTGATATTATTGATGCGGCAAATCAGGGAGAATATGATTTATTGCTGGTTGGTTTAGGACAATCTATTTTTGACGGGACTCTGCTTGGAAAAATTCTTGGATTCACAACCAGAATTGTAAACCCTGATCGTTTAATTGATAAGTTTACCGGAAAAGAAGGTTTGTTTGAAAATAATCCTTTTGACGAAAGAACACGTCATATTATTGCCAAAACTAAAATGCCGGTTGGTATTCTTATCGATAAAGATTTAGAAGAGGTGAATCAGGTTTTTATGCCAATTTTTAATAAAGAAGATGCTTTTTTAATTGATTACGCTAAAAAATTAATCAATAATAACGGTTCACAGATTACGGTTCTTGATGCCAGCGGCGATGTAAAAAATACCCGCGAAATTCAGGAAACAATAAGATCTATTGAACAGATTGCTCCAAATCATATTATGATTATGCATGACAGAACAATTAAAAAAGAATTCTTAGACGGCCAGAATTTGATGATTATAAGTTTAGACAGCTGGAAAAAACTTATCGAATCTCAAAGCACATGGTTGAATAATACGCCTTCTGTTTTGATTTTGAAGCCATAAGATTTTAGAAAATTTCAATATTTAAATCCCAAATTCCAATTTTTATGATTGGGGTTTGGGATTTTTTTTATGTGAAATTCGTTCGCATTTTTGTCATTTCGACGTAAAGAGAAATCTTCGCAAGAAACTCGACAAACATTAGGTAAGCTTTGCAAGGTTTTCGCGCTCCTAAGAGAAATTTAAATTTTAAAGTCCAAGATCAAGGACATAAGAAATTTTAACTGCAATATTGTCCTCAAACTTCATTAACTGGTTTGGTCCGTAACGATAGAATCCGCCAAGACCGAAACCTTTGTAGATTTTATTTAATTCAATACCCGATTCAAAAAAACCTTTGTCAAGCGTTTTATATTCAGGACCAACATGCTGTTCTGGTTTTTCCATATTTCCCCATGCCATTCTGCTGACCAAAACTACTGTTGGGCGAACTTTTTTCAGAATTCTGATTCGGTTAAAGCCATGTTTGACCTGGAAAAAGATGTACTGACTTGAGAAAAACTCATTAAAGAACATAGTTTCAAAGCTGTTTCTTCCGGCAAAAGTAATACGCTGGATAACGGTTTCTTTTGTAAGGTTGTTGGGCATTGTATTGTATAAATGCGTAAGCGGCACATCGCCTAAGGCGTAACCGCCTTGTAAAAGCAAACTTGTTTTTTGTCCGTTTAGATATTTCTTTTCGTATTCAGTTTTGAAATCTATTTTTCCAAAATTAAAATCGTTGTCTAAAACATTTGGCAGTGATTGTGTGTACTGTAAAGTAAATCTCGGAAATCTCTTGTCAGATTCCGTTCTTCCTGTCGGCGTTTGCATAAAATCACTAAAAGGCGCCCAAACTATCGAAAGCATGGCAGTTGTCATAATATAACTAGAATACAATTGACCGTTGTAATTAAAAAGATAATCGAACTTTGGTTCAATCTCTGTTCTGGCTAATTCAAGAACAGCTTCTGTTTTTGGGATAATTTTGGTTTGTACATTGGCTTTCCAGCTTGTATAATGATAAAATGTGCTAATGTTAATCGGGCGTGGATCGTAAATTTTAAAAACACGTTTGTCAACTGCAAAAAGGGTACTCGCAATCTCACGAACATCATCTGTATAAGATCCATTAAGCCAGGTGTTGGTGTTTTTATCTAATAAAACGCCGGCGCCTAAATTGTATTTAACAACACCGTCTTTTGTGCCATAAGCTGTATAGCCTTCAATTCTAAAATTTTTAGAAAACTTGTCATTTGTAATACCGCCTAAACCCAAACGAAAACCTTCATAATTGTTGTAACTAATAATTTTCTTCAAATCTAAATCAACCGGACCAATAGGAATGTAACCATTGATGATTTTTCGCCCAAATCCCAAACGTTTTTCAATTCTTCGGCTTACAGATAAACTGTCTAATAATTGATAGGTTTTCTGGCTTTTTTGGTCTAAAGCTTCTTTTCTGTACTGGTTCCAGAATTCTTCGGGTTTTTTACCTGCATCGTCTTTAATTTCGATATAAAGAGACGGATTTTTTATAGGAGTTTCGAGATTATAATGAATGTCGAAATTATTACTCTCAGAAAGCAAATAGGTAAAATCAGAAGCGGCTTTTTTTCTTGGTTCAAAATCTTCGGCAACGTCTCCATCAAATTGAATCGTTCCGCCTAAAATTTTAATATCGTCGTCATTTTTTCCTTTTACGATTTTGAAAGTAGTATTGCTCTGGAACCATATTTTTTCATTTGGTACATAATTAAACTCATGAATACCGCTGATATCCAAAACACCTTTTATACGCATAACTGCTTTTGCAATGGCAAAATTTTGTGAGTCAATATATAATACTCCTTCTAAACCAGAAGTTCTTCTTTTGTGCTTGTTTTTAAAGTAAATCATAAAAGTTTCGCGTCCTTTTATGTTTACAGTATCTAATAATTTGTAATTGTAAGACGCTGGTGCAGTATTCGAAATTGGGTTTTCATATTTCGTTTCAAACAACTCGTATTTATTGTCATAAATAGAAATTGACTGTAAATTGAAAGCGATAACCTCGTAAATAGGATTTTTAAAACCCGCTATTTTTGTCCCGAGAACAGTTTCTTTTAATTTATTATTCCCGAATTGGTATTGGGATACTTTTTCGGTTTGAAACAAATGCTGTTTGGTTATGATTTCTTTGAATTTATAATCAGAAGAATCTATGTTGATTTTCTTTTTATTTAAATCCTTATACACTGCCGAAGAATCTATTCTTCCATCAATTGAATCCGGATTAGCCGTTACGATAAGTTTATTATAGGTTTTGTAATCAAAACTTTTCAGCCTTTTCTGCGGATTGTTATTGTTTTTATTTGCAATAACTTTTTTGATAATGGTTAACGCCGGATTTTCATTAGAAACAATAACTTCTTTTAAATCATCTGTTTTTTGAACTAATGAAATAGAGTAAAATTTTTTGTTTTCGGCCAAAGCCACAATCTTAGTTTGAAAACCAATATAGGAAACCGTAAAGTTTCCGGATTTAGTAAGCGTTTTAAAAATAAATTTTCCATCAACATCAGTTATCGTATTGCTGTTATCCGAAGTTGTAATTGTAGCAAATGGAAGAGGTTTGTTGTTTGAATCAGTTACAATTCCGTTTATTTGAAATTGCGCCTGAATACTAAGCGTAAAAAATAATGTCAGTAAACAAAATAGCCTCATAGAGAATTATATAGATTCAAAAACGAAAAGGATTTGATTTTGGTATGCAAAAATAAGAATAAAAAAATCCGTCTGATAATTTTACCAGACGGATTTCTAAAAATTCAGTATCAAATACTTAAACTTTCATGATTTCGGCTTCTTTTGCAGCCAATAACTCATCAATTTTTTTAATGTAAGTATTTGTTAAGTTTTGAACTTCTTCTTCTGCAGATTTACAGATGTCTTCTGAAGTTCCTTCTTTTTCTAATTTTTTGATATCAGTGTTAGCGTCTTTACGAACGTTACGTATACCAATTTTTGCATCTTCAGCTTCAGATTTTGCTTGTTTTGCTAAATCACGACGACGCTCTTCTGTTAAAGGCGGTACGCTGATAATGATAACGTCTCCGTTGTTCATTGGGTTAAAACCAATATTGGCAATCAAAATTGCTTTTTCAATGGTTTGCAGCATGTTTTTTTCGAAAGGCTGCAAAGTAATAGTTCTTGCATCCGGAACACTGATTTTTGACACTTGAGAAAGTGGTGTTGCTGATCCGTAATAATCAACAAAAACACCTCCCAGCATTGCTGGAGAAGCTTTTCCCGCACGAATGTTTAGAAATTCTTTTTCTAAGTGTGCAATAGAACCGTTCATAGATTCTTCAGTACTTTCTAATATAAAATCGATTTCTTCAGTCATTTTTTTTAATTTTTAATTTTTAGAAGATTAGATTTTTAGACTCAAAAATGGATTCTTCTAATTTGCTAACGATGTTGTTTTATTTATTGAAACTGCTTTTGAAAATTATAAAGATTATTAATCTTCTAATAATCTAAGCAGCCTAAATATTTACTACAGTTCCGATGTTTTCGCCTTCGCAGATTTTTAACAGGTTTCCAATTTTGTTCATGTCAAAAACAACAATTGGCAGTTTATTTTCCTGGCTTAAAGTAAAAGCGGTTGTATCCATTACGTTTAATCCTTTTTTAAGGACATCATCAAACGAGATGAAATCAAATTTTACAGCCGAAGCATTTTTTTCAGGATCAGAATCGTAAACACCGTCAACGCGGGTTCCTTTTAAGATTACATCAGCATTAATTTCGATTCCTCTTAAAACAGCTGCAGTATCAGTTGTAAAATATGGGTTTCCGGTTCCGGCACCAAAAATTACAATTCTTCCTTTCTCAAGGTGGCGGTCAGCTCTTCTTTTAATGTATGGTTCTGCGATAGATTCCATTTTTAAAGCAGTCTGCAAACGCGTTTTCATTCCTTTATCTTCAAGTGCGCCCTGCAAAGCCATTCCGTTAATAACAGTAGCAAGCATTCCCATATAGTCACCTTGCACTCTGTCCATTCCTGCGCTTGCACCGGCAACGCCTCTAAAAATATTTCCTCCTCCAATAACGATAGCAATTTCTACTCCTTTGTCGTGAATCTGCTTAATTTCGTCTGCATATTCCCCTAATCTTTTAGGGTCAATTCCGTATTGTAAATCACCCATTAAGGCCTCGCCGCTAAGTTTAAGAAGAATTCTTTTATATTTCATGTTGTGTTGCGTTAATTTGTGCAAATATAGACATATTCTGATTTTTAAAAATAATGTTTTAAAATAATTTTCAAGTTCTCTTTTGTTACTAAAATTTTTATTTTGTATGAATTTACTTTATTTTTGTCTTGTTGGAATGTTTCAATTTTATTACGGTCTTTAATAAGAATAAATCAGGTATGGAAATTCAAGGAAATAGTTTTGTAATAACATTTAATTGTAATATGGATGATTTGTTTCTAATGGAAATTAAGTCTAAAGGTTGTGTTTTAGGTGCTATCTTGACTATAAAAAACGAAATAAAAATTGAAATTAATTTTTATGATCCGACAAGATTTAAACAAGAAATGGAAGATGAAATAGATTGTTATGATTTTTTTTATTTAGAGAATGCTGTGATAATAAAAGAAATTACTATTGATGAGATCTTAGTTGCAGTTGATAGTATTGTTTCAAAGAAAGTTTACGAAAGAATGGTTAAGCTTAATTTTTAAAAGTTATGAAAATAACAGAGGCAATGAATACATATAAATATCGCATTATATGTAATTAAAAATAAAGGGTTTGAAATTTCATTACAAATGAATGATGCAGAATACGAAATTCTTTTTTGATAGCAAAAAAGAGTAATATCTGTGTTTCTGCTTTTACTCCTTTTGTCACTTTTAGCATTAATTGATATTTCTGAACAGTATGGATAAGATTGAAATTCTATTAAAACAGGAAATATATATGATGAAATTTTAAATTCTGAAATATAAGATATAATCTTCCTTCAAAATGACAAAAGTCATTCTTTCATCTTCTTAAAATCCGTAATTTTATAGTAAGCAAAATAAACCTCTATGAAAAGTACTGTAGCAAAAGCATTATTCAACAGCTATTCGTATGCTGAATATCGAAAATTAGTTACTGATTTATTATCTGAAGGAAAATCAACCGGAAGCCAGCAGTCTGAAAGTCTCACGAATTATTCAAAACTAAACGAAGCCAGAATGAATCGTTTAGAAAAAACAATTACAATTTCTGAAGATGTCATTTCAAAATTAAGGCATTTAGATAATCACTACATCTGGCTTGTAATTTCTGAAGGCTGGTGCGGCGATGCAGCGCAGATTCTTCCAATTTTGAATAAAATGGCTCACGAATCTGATAAAAAAATTGATCTTCGAATTGTTCTTCGTGATGAAAATGATGAATTAATGAATCAATACTTGACAAATAACGGCAGAGCAATTCCTAAAGTTATTGTAATTTGTAAAGAAGCCGGAATTGTCCGTGCTGATTGGGGACCAAGACCAAAAGGCGCCACAGAATTAATGGAAACCCATAAAAGAGAAGTCGGTCCAATTGATGAAAAAATCAAAACAGATCTGCAGTTATGGTATTTGGCAGATAAAGGAATATCTGTTCAAAGTGAATTGGTCGAAATTATGGAAAATATTAAATATAATAGGCTGTAATAACTATTTAAAAGTGTGTTTTTGTTAGTAAGGCATTGATAATAAAAGAAATAAGAAGTTAAAAAATGGGTTTAAATTTTTTTCTTATTAAGAAAATTTGTAATTTAGTAAAACCATCCCACTTCTATTATAACTTTCTGATTTACTCTTTTTATTGGTGTTTGTTTAATGTCTAACAATTAAAATACACTATTATGAAAAAGTTATTCGAAAGGTTTTATGATTTCTTCTCTACATTTTTATTTGGAGGAAAAAATGTGCCTCACTATTAAATTTAAAATAAGTATGAAATAGTATTACTTATTTTTTAAAGCCTGGCACATTACTTTCATTTAGTAATGTGCTTTTTTATTTATTTAAAGTTTTAAAAAACCAGTAAGTGTATCCATGAAACGGATAAACAAAATCTGTTTTTTCTATTGAAGACTTTCTTCGAATAAAGTAATGTCAATCGCATTTTTTACATCATAATCGCCAATTTTGGTTCGGCGTAAAACGGTTAAATACGAACCTGAATTCATTGCTTTTCCAAAATCGTAAGCAAGTGAACGAATATAAGTTCCTTTACTGCAAACTACTCTAAAGTCAATTTCAGGCAATGCAATGCGAGTGATTTCAAATTCGTGAATTGTTGTTTTTCTGCTTTCAATTTCGATTGATTCGCCGGCGCGTGCATGTTCATATAATCGAACACCGTCTTTTTTAATAGCTGAAAAAATAGGCGGTTTTTGATCGATTTCGCCTAAAAACTGTTTCACCGTTTCGTGAATTAGAGCTTCATCAATATGTTCTGTTGGGAAAGTCTGATCGATTTCGGTTTCTAAATCATACGATGGAGTAGTGGCTCCAATATAAAATGTTCCTGTATATTCTTTTGCCTGTCCTTGAAGTTCAGAAATTCTTTTTGTGAATTTTCCAGTGCAGATTAATAATAATCCGGTTGCCAAAGGATCTAAAGTTCCGGCATGACCAATTTTGAACTTTTTTGGAAGTCCTACTTTATTAATTAAAAGGTATTTTAATTTGTTAACTGCCTGAAACGAACTCCATTTTAAAGGTTTGTCTATCAGTAAAACTTGTCCGTCTAAATATTCTTCAGGTGTCATTATATAATGGTAAGCGGGTGAATGAAAAAGTGAATCAGTAATAAAATGATTCCGGCAATTATTCTGTAATAGCCAAATACTTTAAAACCGTTTTTAGTCAAAAAGCTAATAAAAGTTTTAATAGCAAGAAGTGCTACAATAAATGCCACAATATTTCCAATGATTAAAATATTTACCTGATCGTGAGATAATTCAAATCCTGCTTTATAATAATCGTAGCATTTTTTTACTGTTGCTCCTAACATAGTTGGAACGGCTAGGAAAAATGAAAATTCAGCAGCAGTTGTTCGGGATAATTTTTGAGACATTCCGCCAACAATACTGGCACCGCTTCGTGAAACTCCAGGAATCATCGCGATACATTGAAATAATCCAATTTTAAGAGCTTGCAAATAGGTGATTTCCTGTGAAGTTTCGGCCGCGTTTGGATTGTTAAACCATTCATCAACTTTTAATAAAATCAATCCGCCTATTAAAAGTGAAACCGCAACTGTAACCGGGTTTTCTAATAATCCGTCGATAAAGTCACTCAATAATAATCCTAAAACTACAGCCGGAATAAAAGCGACTAAAAGTTTAAAGTAAAAATCAAGAGTTTGAAAAAAACGTTTGAAGTATAAAACGACAACCGAAAGTATAGCGCCAAGCTGAATAACAATCGTAAAAAGTTTAGTGAAATCTTCGTGTGCGATTCCAAAAAAAGAAGAGGCAATAATCATGTGCCCGGTTGAAGAAACAGGTAAAAATTCTGTAATTCCTTCAATAACGGCAAGAACGATAGCTTGTAATGTGTTCATTTAATTTAGATTTTTAGATTTTAGACTTCTTAGAATGTCAGATTTTTTTAAAGAAATTAATTTCTCTAATAATCTAAAGATCCAAGTTGTCTAAGAAAGTCTATTTAGATTTTTTGAAAATAGAATAAATCGTGATTCCAAAACCAATTAAAACAGTGGTTGGAGCTAAACGAATACGTCTAAAACTAAAAACATCCTCATTAAAAACATTTGGATTATCACTTCCTCCGCCAGACATTAAAATAAATCCTAATGCAATTACAGCAATACCAATTAATAAAATTTTATAATTGATACCGTCAAAAAGGAATTCCTGTTTTTGAACTTGTTGTTCTTCTTTATTATTGTTGTTTTTCATTTTTATGTGTTTGTCAGCCTTAGCGAAGTCGAAGGCATTTTTTTTTAAATCTAAAATCTGCAATCTAAAATCTGCAATCTAAAATTAATAAAGATCGTCAGTTCTTAAATTCAGGAATCTCTGTGTTGCAAAATGCGTACTTACCCATGTAATTAAAACGCCTAATCCAAAAACGGCTAATAATACCAATCCAATTAAAGCTTTGTCTTCTAAAATTCCTAAACCAGGGAAATTCGTTTGTACATAGAATAAAAGTCCAATTAAGGCTATGATTGCCAATAAAGCACCCAGCATTCCCAGTTTTACGCTTCGCATTACAAAAGGCTTACGAATAAACGATTTTGTTGCGCCTACCATCTGCATGGTTTTAATAATAAAACGATTAGAATGTATAGACAAACGAAGTGAACTGTTAATTAATAAAACGGCTATTACAGTAAGAAAACCGCTTATGATTAAAATCCACATACTAACTTTTTTGATATTGTCATTTACCAGATTTACCAATTGTTTGTCATAAACGATATCTTCGATCATAGTGTTTTTACGCAAAGCACTTTCTATTTTTAGAATGCTGTCACGTTCAACGTAATCTGCTTTTAAATGAATGTCGTATGAGTTCAATAAAGGATTTTCTCCTAAAAAGGTAAGGAAATCTTCTCCAATAATATCAGTATGTTCTTTAGCAGCTTTTTCTTTTGTTACATAAACATACGAAAGAGCAAAAGGAGCTCTTTTTAATTCAGAGTCGAAAGCTTTGATAATACTGTCATTTGCCTCATTTTTAAAGAAAACTGTCATAGCTATTTTTTCTTTAAAATCGTCAGCCAGTTTTTTAGAATTAATGATAAATAATCCTAGTACTCCCAAAAGGAATAACACCAAGAATACACTTAATACTACCGAAAAATAAGAGGAAATTAACCTGCGTTTTTGAAATTTATCAAAGTTAGAACTCATAGTATGCTTAAATTATGGGGTAAAAATAATAAAGAATTTCTTTATTTAAAGTTAATAACAAACTTTTGTATTATAAATATACGATTTGATATTGAATAAAATGTTGATTTAACCGCAAAGTGCGCAAGGTTTTTTAATTCTCTAACCTTATATAAGCGCAAAGTTCGCAAAGCTTTGTGTTGATAAAGCTTTGCGAACTCTGCGTAAACCTTGCGTACTTTGCGGTTAAACTCTCAAAAAACTATTTCACTTTGTAAACTTCAATGCTCTTAAGCCAGTAAACATGTCTTGGTCCAGTTTTGATGTCGTTTTTACAAATCAAAATCATTTCACCGTTTTTAACTGGTTTTCCGTTTTCTTCAAACAATACATAAGTATTTTCGCCTGTTGGGTTATTAAAAATTTCAGCCCATGAAAAAGTCGCTTTATAATCGTCTGAAGCTCTGGCTACAATATAAAAATTGCGATCTTTATGATTTTCTTGTTTGATTTTAGCTTTGTCTAAAATATCTTTCAAAAGAACACCTTTGCAGGCTTTGACTTCTCTTTTAATTGCGCCGCCTTTCCCTGTTATTTTTAGATTCTCAATGGTAATCACTTTCATTTTCTTTAAGGAGTCAATCGTTAGTTGAAGTGGAAATTCGATTTCGCCTTTTACTTCAATTTGATGATTGGCTAATTTTAAACTGTCTTCGGCAGTAAGAGTTTTATGTTCGTGTTTCTCTTTTTTTGAAACAGATTCAGTAGAAACAATTTCTTCTTGATCTTTTTTAGATGAGTTACACATCGTACATGAAAATGCAATTAGAATAATTAGAAAATAATTTATGGTTTTCATAGTCACTTAGCAGTTTATATTTATTTCAATATTAAGTATTTTTACTTAATTTTAATAAGTAATCCGATATTTTATTTGTTTGTCAGTGAAATAGCTTTGCTACAATCCGCAATAAATGTAAATTTGCGGCTTAATTAATTTAGTGAAAAGCTTAGAACCTTAGTAACTTAGAATCTTAGTCACTTAGAAATGAAGTACAATCCAAACGAAATTGAAGCCAAATGGCAAAAATATTGGGCAGAAAATCAAACTTTTGCAGCAAAAAATAACTCTGAAAAACCGAAACATTACGTTCTCGATATGTTCCCTTATCCGTCTGGAGCAGGACTGCACGTTGGGCACCCGCTTGGTTATATAGCTTCAGATGTATATTCTCGTTTCAAAAGACATCAAGGTTTCAATGTTTTGCACCCAATGGGATACGATAGTTTCGGATTGCCGGCAGAACAATATGCGATTCAGACCGGACAGCGTCCAGAAGATACAACGCGTGTAAATATTGACGGTGGAGTAGACAAAGAAGGAAAACAAATTGCGGGTTATAGAAAACAATTAGATAAGATCGGATTTTCATTTGATTGGGCGCGTGAAGTGCGTACATCAAATCCTGATTATTACAAACATACACAATGGATTTTTATCCAATTGTTCAACTCTTGGTATTGCAGAAAACAAGGTCAGGCTTTTGATATTTCTGAGCTTGTAACTGTTTTTGAAGAAAGCGGAAATGCATTGGTTGAAGCAGTTTGCGATGACAACGTAGCTATTTTTACTGCTGACGAATGGAAATCCTATTCTGATGATCAAAAAGAGAAAATCTTGTTGCAATACAGAATGACGTATTTGGCAGAAACTGAAGTAAACTGGTGTCCAGGCTTAGGAACTGTTTTGGCAAATGACGAAATTGTAAACGGAGTTTCAGAACGTGGAGGTTTTCCTGTTATAAGAAAAAAAATGACACAATGGAGTATGCGAATTTCTGCTTATGCCGAACGCTTACTTCAAGGTTTAAATGATATTGATTGGAGTGAATCTATAAAAGAATCTCAAAGAAACTGGATCGGGAAATCGGTTGGGGCTTTGGTAACTTTTAATGTAAAAAATCACGATGAAGTAATCGAAGTATTTACAACAAGACCTGATACTATTTTCGGAGTTACTTTTATGACTTTAGCACCAGAACATGATTTGGTTGCTAAAATTACAACTCCTGAACAAAAAGAAGCTGTTGAAGCGTATATCGAAAAAACTGCAAAACGTTCGGAGCGTGAGCGTATGGCCGATGTAAAAACGATTTCAGGAGTATTTACAGGAGCTTATGCAGAACATCCATTTACAAAAGAAGCTATTCCGGTTTGGATTGGTGATTATGTTTTGGCTGGTTACGGAACTGGTGCTGTAATGGCGGTTCCTTGCGGAGACGAAAGAGATTATGCTTTCGCTAATTTCTTTAAAGGTCAGAACGGAATGCAGGAAATCAAAAATATCTTCGCTAATGTTGATATTTCTGAAGCAGCTTACGGATCAAAAGACAACGTTGAAATCACAGCTTCTGATTTCTTAAATGGATTAAACTACAAAGACGCGACAGCAAAAGCGATTTATAAGTTAGAAGAAATCGGACAAGGAAAAGGAAAAACAAATTACCGTTTGCGTGATGCTGTTTTCTCTCGTCAGCGTTATTGGGGTGAGCCGTTCCCAGTTTATTATGTGAATGGATTGCCTAAAATGATTGATACACAACATTTGCCAATTATTTTGCCAGAAGTAGAAAAATATTTACCAACAGAAGACGGTTTGCCTCCTTTAGGAAACGCGGCAGTTTGGGCTTGGGATACAAAACAAAATAAAGTTGTTAATACGGACTTAGTTGATAATGTTTCTATTTTTCCTTTAGAATTGAACACTATGCCAGGATGGGCGGGAAGTTCATGGTACTGGATGCGTTATATGGATGCGCACAATGAAAATGAATTTGCAAGCAAAGAAGCTTTGGCTTACTGGGAAAATGTAGATTTATACATTGGAGGAAGCGAACACGCAACAGGACACTTATTGTATTCTCGTTTCTGGAACAAATTTTTAAAAGACAAAGGTTTCGCTCCAACTGAAGAGCCATTCAAAAAACTGATCAATCAGGGAATGATTTTGGGTACGACAGCTTATGTTTACAGATTGGAAGGAACAAATACTTTTGTATCTAAAAATAAAATTGAAGGTCAAAATGTACAGCCAATTCGCGTTGATGTTCATTTTGTAAATTCTTCAGATGAATTAAATATTGAAAAGTTCAAAGCTTGGAGAGAAGATTTCAATACAGCAGAATTTATTTTTGATGAAAACGGAAAATACATTGTAGGCCGTGAAGTAGAAAAAATGTCTAAGTCATACTATAATGTGGTAACTCCAGATGATATTTGTGCAGAATACGGCGCTGATACATTACGTTTATACGAAATGTTTTTAGGTCCATTAGAGCAGGCAAAACCTTGGAATACTGCCGGAATTTCAGGTGTATTTGGTTTCTTGAAAAAATTATGGAGATTGTATTTTGATGATAACGGTTTAATCGTAAATAACGACGAACCAACAAAAGACAACTTAAAATCATTGCATAAAACAATCAAAAAAGTAGCAGAAGATATTGAGAATTTCTCTTTCAATACCTCAGTTTCTCAGTTTATGATTTGTGTAAACGAATTGTCTTCTCAAAACTGTCATTCAAGAGCGATTTTAGAACCATTAGCGATTTTGGTTTCGCCTTATGCGCCTCACATTGCAGAAGAATTATGGGCACAGTTAGGACATACAACTTCAATTTCAGAAGTGGCTTTCCCAGCTTTTGATGCAAAACATTTAGTGGAGACTAATAAAGAATATCCAGTTTCTTTCAACGGGAAAATGCGTTTCACAATCGAATTGCCTTTGGATTTAACCGCAGCACAAATCGAGGAAATCGTAATGAAAGACGAAAGAACTCAAAAACACTTAGACGGAAGAACGCCAAACAAAGTGATTATCGTTCCAGGAAAAATCATCAACCTTGTAGGTTAATTTTATAATTTCTCAATATAAAAATTCCAAATTCCAATTCTACGATTGGGGTTTGGGATTTTTTTATGCGTCTTGTTTTGTCAGTCTGAGCGAAGTCGAAGACCACATAAGTAACTCTACAAAGATTGGCGATTTTCTTTACGAAGCTTCTTGCGTGGTCTTCGACTTCGCTCAGACTGACAATGCGTAAAGTCTGTTGTAGAAAAAAAACCTTGCGTTCTTCGCGTAAACCTTCGCGCCCTTTGCGGTTAAAAACCCCGCAAACATTAGAATTAGTAATTTTTCATAAAAAAAATAACCTGAGTTGTAACATTTTAATAGTTCTCGTATCCAAAGAACGGATCCGATTAATTAACAACTTAAAACTATTAAAAATGAAAAAGTATATCATCTTAATTATTGCATTCTTATTCTCAGCTTTATGTTTAAATGTTTTCGGACAAACAAGACAATTTCCATTTGAAATTTTAAAAACCGGAAACGGAGATCAATCCATTATATTTATTCCCGGCTTTGCATCTTCTGGCGACGTTTGGAATGAAACCAAAGCCGCATTCGAAAATGATTTTACTTGTTATACACTTACAATGGCAGGTTTTGCCGGGATAAAACCACAATCTAATGCTTCGTTTGAAAATTGGAAAAACGGAATTGTCAATTATATCAAAGATAATACTATTGAAAAACCAATTCTAATTGGTCATAGTATGGGCGGAGGGCTCGCTCTTGCAATAGCGTCTGATTATCCGGATTTGATCAGCAAAATTGTGGTTGTAGATGCGCTTCCTTGTTTAGCTGCTTTAAATGATCCTGCTTTTAAATCAAAAATAAATAACGACTGCTCTTCAACTGTAAATCAAATGACAGGGTTGACCAATGATCAGTTTTATGCTATGCAGAAAAAAACTATGCAGCGGCTTTTAGCGAATACTTCTAAAATGGATATGGTTGTAGACTGGAGTGTAAAATCAGACAGAACAACTTTTGGGCAAATGTATTGCGACTTTTTTAATGTTGATTTAAGGGATAGAATCTCTCAGATTAAATGTCCGGCATTAATTTTATTAGAATCTTATTTTATAAATTTAAAACCGGCTATTGAAGATCAGTATAAAAATTTAAAAACTGCTAATTTTCAATACGCCACAAATGGACTGCATTTTATTATGTACGATGATACAGCTTGGTATTTAGAGCAGTTGAGCACTTTTTTAAAATAATAAAAATGGAATTCGAACAAATCTACAAGATATATTGGGATAGAATTTTCAGGCTTTGTATGGGTTTTGTAAACGATTATGATGCCGCTCAGGATTTAGCTCAGGAAACTTTTATAATTGTCTGGCAGAAATTAGAAACTTTTAGAAATGAGTCTTCTATTGGAACCTGGATTTTTAGAATAGCTTCTAATAATTGTCTGAGGCAGATAGAAAAACAAAAGCGTTTTCCAAAATCAGAACTGCCGATTCATCTTTCAGAAGAAAAACAAACTTCATTAGAACCTCAGATTCAATTCTTGTACAAATGCATTGCTGAACTTCCAGAAACCGATCGTATCATTATTTCGTTAGAATTAGAAGATATCAAACAAAATGAAATTGCTAAAATCGTCGGACTTTCTGAAGCCAATGTCAGAGTGAAAATTCATAGAATAAAAGAAAAACTGACTCAAAAATTTAAAGAAAATGGACAACGATAACAATATAGATTTTAAAGATTTATGGAAAAAACAAGCCATAAGTCAGCCAGATATGACCGATTTGCTGGCAAGAGTAAATAAATTTAAAAAAACCGGACTGCGTTGTTTATGGATTACAAATATTTTGCTTCTTGCAACCAGCGTCTTTATTGCCTTTGTTTGGTTTTATTATCAGCCGCAGTTTATTTCGACTAAAATTGGAATTGTTATGGTGATTTTGGCAATGTTGATTTATTTAATGACCTACAATAAATTATTAGGGAATTATAAAAACATTGAAGCAAATCAAACCAATCACGATTATTTGCAGAAATTAATTGAAATAAAAAAGAAACAGCAGTTTCTTCAAACTAAAATGATGAGTTTTTACTTTATAGCTCTTACAATTGGAATTTGTTTGTATATGTATGAATACGCAAGCAGAATGACAGCGTTAGGAGCAGGTTTAACGTATGGAATTACTTTATTCTGGATGTTGTTCAATTGGTTTTATCTTCGTCCGAAACAAATCAAAAAACAACAGGAAAAAATAAATAGTCTCATTGATAAGTTTGAGGAAATAAACAATCAGTTAGGGATATAAAAAAAGAAGCTTCGCAAATTGCGAAGCTTCTTTTTTCCAAAAACAAAAAAAATATTAAATTCTAATCTTAAATACTATCTAGGAAAGATGTAGGTTTTAGGATGCACAACAATGATTCCATCACTGTCTGCTTTTCCTGTTAACTCAGATACTACCTTTCCTCCTACATAAACTTTAGCTGTCAAAGTTTGTCCTGCAACTCCACCATAACCGCCTGTGTGCACTAGTGCTCCATCAGAATCTGCATCAGCAGTAAACTCTTTAGTCCAAGGCAGTGTAGTTACATCTTCAATAAGTGGAGCGCCACTTTTTTCCATATAAGTAACATCCATTTTCCCTGTGTAGTTTCCTGTTATTTCATATTTTACATCTCTTGATCCTGTTCCTGAGTTACCACTGTCGTTGTCATTATCACTGCTGCAAGAAACTGCTGTAAAAGCAATAGTCAATACAAGCGCCGCTGTTTTCAAAATTGATTTCATGGTTGTTTTTTTTAATTAATTAAATTCTTTTAACAAAATTAGAATCTAATATCAGAGGGAGCAATACCTGATAAAATGCATTTTTAACTACCTGATATCAGGTAAAAGTGAGAGATTTCTTTTTGAAACGTTTTTTAATTTGATAAATTTGAATAAATCCTGCTTTATGAAGAAAATCTACTTACTTGCACTTTTTTTATTTTTATCTGCCGTTTCGAATTCACAGGTTATTCTTTCTCTAGATGATGATTCTGTGTATATTGACAGTATTGCCAACATCACTAAAAACACAAAATCCGACAGTATAAAATGTCTTTACAGTTTTAAATTATCAAAATTGTATTTGATGATTCAGGACGCCAAAAAATCAAAAGAATATTTAGCACAGGCAAACAGTCTTAAAAACAAATATCCGTTTTTGAGAGATGCCGGAATTTTTTATAATTCATCTACCTTTTTAGAGAAAGGAGATGTTGAGGGATTTGAAAAAACACTGCTTGACGGTAACGAAAAATTAAAGAAATATTTTAATACCGAAGCATTTCGAATCCGCGCTATTATTCTGCAGAATTATGGAATTATGCAGCAACGTAAAAACAACGAAAAAGTTTACATGAAACTGCTTATTAATGAAGCCATTCCTGCAGCCAAAAAAAGTCGTGATTATGAACTTATAAGCGGATTGTATAAAGCGGTTGCTATTATTTTTATGAATAATAACGAACGAGGAAAAGCGAGTGAATATTTAAGTGAAGCTCAAAAATATATTGAAAGAGCTATTAAAAAATCGCCAACTGCCGCCGAGTCGAAAATGGAAACTTATATAATTAATGCCGAAAATTTAATCGAATTACAGCATTTTTATGATGCTAAAAAAATACTCGATAAAGCATTTTCAACATTAAAAGATTTTCCGGAATCTAATTTAAACGATTCTTATTATTATTCTGAAGGATTGTATTATGCAAAGCAGAATAAAAACTCAAATGCATTAGAAAGTTACGGAAAGGGGATAAAATCTGCCGAAAAGCATCAAAATGCGATTGCCTTAAACCGATTGAAATTTGCAGAATATGAGGTGCTTTTTAAATTGAAAAATTATGATAAGGCAAAGAGCAACTTAGATTACCTTTTAGAAAATACTCCTTTTGTTGTAGATAAAAAGAATTATTATAATGAATTGGCAAAAGTTTACAATGCTACAAAAGATTATGATAAAGCCTATTTTTATTCTCATAAATACAATGCTTTAAATGATAGTTTAAACAATACCAAATTTCAAAGCGAGATTGTAGAACTAGAAGCAAAGTATAAAAAAGCCGAAAGCGAAAAAAAAATAACTTTACTGCAGTCACAAAATGATAAGGCAGCTTTACAGGTAAATAATAACCGTCTTAATTCTGTGCTTTTTGCAGGTCTGTCTTTTCTTTTGTTTTTAATTGTTTTGTTTTTGTGGATTTTCAATAAAAATCAAAAGAAATTAAGCATTCAAAAGGAAATCAACCTTAAACAGGAATTATCATCTTTTGAAGACCGGCATAAACTTTCTGTTTCCAAAGCTTTGATTCAGGGTGAAGAAATGGAAAGAAAAAGAATTGCCAGAGATCTGCATGATGGACTTGGGAGTATGCTTTCGGGAGTGAAAATTCATTTAAACCTGGCTAAAAAAGATAACGGAGAAGCGGTTAATAATGTTGATACGCTGCTGGATAATTCAATAAAAGAACTTCGAAATATATCGCAGAATTTAATGCCCGAAAGTCTGCTTGAACTTAGTTTGGAACATGCTTTAAGAGATTTATGCGCTGCAAATTCAAATGCTGTTACTAAAATTGAGTTTCAATATTTGATTAAGAAATCAAAACTGCCGAAAAACTACGAAATCATGATTTACAGAATTATTCAGGAACTATTGAATAATGCTTTGAAATATGCAAAAGCATCTCAGGTTTTGGTTTCGTGTTCTCAAAATAAAGACGTGTTTTTTATTACGGTTGAAGACGACGGAGTTGGCTTTAATCTCTCAGAAGCAAAGAGTAAAAACGGAATGGGATTGAAGAACATTCATAACCGTGTAGAGTTTTTAAGCGGGAAATTAGAAATCGACAGTAAAATAAATCAGGGAACTTCCGTTTATATAGAACTGAATGTCATAAACGAAAATCAAAAAAATGAGTAAAAGATATAAAATGGTTGTGGTTGACGATCATCCAATTGTAATTTCTGGAATTTCAGGATTGCTGTCTGATTTAGATAATATTGAAATTGTAGAGAAAATGCAATCCGGAGCTTTGCTTCTCGATTATATCGAAAACAACGAAGTCGATCTGGTTTTAATAGATATTTTTCTGCCGGTTGTAACCGGAATAGATTTGTGTAAAGCTATTAAACAGAAATATTCTCAGGTTATCGTTATTGGAATGAGCAGTCAGTCCGAAAGAAGCCTTGTGATGCAGTTTATTCAAAATGGCGGAAATGGTTATATTTTAAAAAGCGCTTCTTTTGAAGAGTTTAAAAACTGTATTAACAAAGCAATTGAAGGTGAAATTGTTTTTAGTGATGAGGTAAAAACGATTGTAAGCCAGCCGTTATCTGAAGATTTAGATAATATTCCGAGTCTAAGCAGAAGAGAAAAAGATATTGCGCTTTTGCTTTCAAAAGGAAAACAGACCCAGGAAATTGCTGATGAACTTTTTCTGAGTTTTTTAACTGTACAGACACACAGACGTAATATTCTTCAAAAATACAAAACCAAAAATGTCGCAGAATTAATTACCCTGCTTTTAAAAAACAATCTTTTAGACTAAAAAATGTCCGAAAAAATGCCAAAATGACATTTTGTTAAAATGGTTTACAATTTGCTGTTTGTTTTGTAAATTTAAAATCAATCAAAAAAAGTAAAAATATGGGAAGTGGATATTTAATTCTCGCCGGAGCTATAATGCTATTTAGCTGGATGGTGAGTGCAAAACTTAAAAGTAAATTCGAATTATATTCTAAACTGCAATTACGAAACGGAATGAGCGGTGCAGAAATCGCCGAAAAAATGCTTGCTGATAATGGAATTACAGATGTTCGTGTTATTTCGACTCCGGGTCAGTTAACAGATCATTATAATCCTTCAGATAAAACCGTGAATTTGAGTGAAGCTGTTTACAGTCATCGTAATGCCGCGGCAGCAGCGGTTGCAGCACACGAATGCGGACATGCAGTGCAGCACGCAATTGGTTACGAATGGTTAACGATGCGATCTAAGCTGGTTCCTGTTGTCAGCGTGGCTTCAAACTTTATGCAGTGGATTTTGTTAGCAGGAATTTTAATGATTAGAACTTTTCCGCAGTTATTGTTAGTAGGAATTATAATTTTTGCGGTAACAACATTGTTTTCTATTATAACATTACCTGTAGAATACGATGCAAGTAACAGAGCCTTAGCCTGGCTTGAAAATAAGCACATGTTGACACAAGAGGAGCAGGCTGGAGCAAAAGATGCCTTAAAATGGGCTGCAAGAACGTATGTAGTTGCTGCTTTAGGATCGATAGCAACGTTGTTGTACTATATTTCGATTTATTCGAACAGAAGGAATTAATTTGAGAATTAGATAATTTATCATAAAACCCGACAGTTTAAAACCTGTCGGGTTTTGTTTTTTTTTATCACTTTGGTGTTTTGCTGCCATATTGAGCGAAGTCGAAACCTTTCAAGGGAATGATTTAAGTATTTATCGAATTATTATCTAATTTACAATTGAATCTGTCTGTCAATCTGCTGATCGAGCGAAATAAAAGTCTCTGTTCTTGAAACACCTTCAATAGCCTGGATTTTAGTGTTTAAAAGCTGCATTAAATGCTCGTTGTCACGACAAATAATTTTTATCAAAACCGACCAGTTTCCGGTTGTATAATGGCATTCCAGAACTTCTGGAATTTTTCTTAATTCTTTTACGGCTTCAGAGTTTCGGGAAGCTTTATCAAGATAAACACCAATAAAAGCCATTGTGTTATAGCCTAAAACTTTTGGGTTAACTGTAAATTTAGATCCGGAAATTACGCCGGATTGTTCCAGTTTTTTTAATCGCTGATGAATTGCAGCTCCCGAAATACCAATTTTATTAGCAATTTGTAAAATAGGCTTTCGGGCATCGTCCATAAGATATCGAAGGATTTCTTTGTCGATACCGTCAATTTCAATTAAGAGGGAGTTGATTTTCATAACTTATAATTTGAAACTATTTATTGTGATTTGGGTTTAGAATAGAAATCAAATGTAGTTAAAAGGTGGGTGAAAACAAAAATTCCAAATCCCAACATAAAATTGGAATTTGGAATTTTAAAAATTCTATATTTTAAAAAAGGATTATTTTCCTTTGTTTGCCTCGGCAACGTATTTTTCTAAAGCCATTGTCATAGAAGGAGTTTCAGGAGTTGGAGCAAGAATATCAATTCTTAAACCATGATCTAAAGCTTCTTTTTGAGTTGTACTTCCAAACACGGCAATTCTGGTATCGTTTTGTTTGAAATCAGGGAAGTTTTTAAACAAAGATTTAATTCCAGTTGGGCTGAAAAACGCTAAAACATCATAATAAACGTCAGCAAGATCAGATAGGTCGCTCATTACAGTTCTGTAAAAAATAGCTTGTGCCCAATCTACTTTAAGGCTGTTTAATGTAATAGGAGCATCTGCATTTAATTGGTCAGATGCAGGAAGCAGGAATTTCTCGTCTTTGTATTTTTTGATTAAAGGAGATAAATCTGCAAAATCTTTTGCTCCAACGTAAATTTTACGTTTTCTGTACACAACGTACTTTTGAAGATAAAATGCTACTGCTTCAGATTGACAAAAATATTTCAATCCTTCTGGAACTTTGTAACGCATTTCATCAGCCACTCTAAAAAAATGATCTACAGCATTTCGACTTGTTAAAATGATCGCAGTGTAATGATTAAGATCGATTTTTTGTAATCGAATCTCTTTTGCGCTAACCCCTTCCACATGAATAAATGGTCTGAAATCAATTTTTATTTTGTGTTTTTGTTGGAGCTCAAAGTAAGGAGAATTCTCCACTTTAGGTTCAGGCTGTGACACCAAAATTGTTTTCACTTTCATATTATAAACATTTTCTAAGCACTCCCTTTTGTTATCCAATAATAGAGAAAATAATAAGGCGCTATTTCAAGAGCGCAAAGATATAAAATAAAATAAAATAACTTGCCGATAATTACGTTTTGATACGTTTTAATTGAAATAAAATACGAATAAAGGCTGATACAGAGGGAAATACCTATGATTGCAAGCGGTACAATCGTTGGAATATTGTCATAATAAAACAAAATTGCATTGATTGGAAGGATTAAAACGCCTATATAAGTTCTGTAAGTAACTTTTTGCAAATTAAAAAGCTCTACAAAATCGTCGATGTTGAATGAAGCTGCGACAATTTTCTCAATTAAATACTTCGCCAGAATAAAATAAAGTAAGAAAGTGGCTATTTGAATAAACAAAATCCAGTCGGTTTTAGAAGCCTGTCCAAAAATATTCATGGTAAGCTGAATAAAAAATGCAAACGAAATAACCTGAACGAAAAATAAACCAACTGTAAAGCTGCTTTTCATGTGGCTGTTATCTCGATAAATTTTGGCATATTTATCAGAAAAAATAAGTTTGCTGAATTCTGTAAAACGAGTTTCGTATGCAGATTTTGTCATTGCAACAACAGCAAAGGTCAGGACAAATAAAGCCGTTGCCCAGTCTTTGTTTTCAATTATTCGAGGATGAAGATGTTCAATCATAGCGTCACAAAATTAGTAATTTTTTGTATCAATACTTTTATTATGTATTTATTATGAACCAAATGCTATAAAAAGTTTACTTTTGCGGTGAAATTACCGTGAAAAAAATGAATGATAGTATTGTCATAATTCCCACTTATAACGAAATAGAGAACGTAGAAAGTATAATAAGAGCCGTTCTTTCGCAGCATAAATCTTTTCATCTTTTAATTATTGATGATAATTCTCCAGATCATACGGCTGATAAAGTTATTGCTTTACAGGAAGAATATCCAGAAAGATTATTTCTTGAAAAAAGAGCCAAAAAAGCAGGACTAGGAACTGCTTATGTTCATGGTTTTAAATGGGCTTTAGCACATAATTATGATTTTATTTTTGAGATGGATGCCGATTTTTCGCATAACCCAAATGATCTTGAAAAATTGTATGATGCCTGCCATTTTGGAGGTGCTGATTTAGCAATAGGATCACGTTATGTAAAAGGTGTTAATGTGGTAAACTGGCCTTTAAGCCGTGTGTTAATGTCATATTTTGCATCGGTTTATGTAAAGTTTATTACCGGAATGAAAATTCACGATGCAACCGCAGGTTTTGTTTGTTATAAAAGAGAAGTTTTAGAGAAAATTAATCTGAACAAAATAAAATTTGTTGGATATGCGTTTCAAATCGAAATGAAGTACAGAACTTATTGTGCTAAATTTGAAATAAAAGAAGTCCCAATTATTTTTACAGACAGAACAAAAGGTGTTTCGAAAATGAGCAATGCCATTATTAAAGAAGCAATTCTTGGGGTGATTTCTCTTCGATTAAAAAAATTAGTCAATACATTATAAAGATAGGACATGAACAGGATTTTAATAAAAAATGCCAAAATTGTAAACGAAGGATCTATTTTTGACGGAGATGTTTTGATCGAAAATGATCTTATTGTTGAAGTTACAGACAGCATCAGTCTAAAAACATCAGATTGTATTGTTATTGATGCCGAAGGAAGTTATTTAATGCCGGGAGCAATTGATGATCAGGTGCATTTTAGAGAACCGGGCTTAACGCATAAAGGAGATATTGAATCTGAATCTCGTGCAGCTGTTGCTGGTGGAATCACTTCTTTTATAGAGCAGCCAAATACAGTGCCTAATGCCGTTACTCAGGAAATATTAGAAGATAAATATCAAATTGCAGCTCAAAAATCATTTGCGAATTATTCGTTTATGATGGGGGCAACCAATGATAATTTGGAAGAAGTTTTAAAAACAAATCCAAAAAATGTAGCCGGAATCAAGATTTTCTTAGGTTCTTCAACAGGAAACATGTTAGTTGACAGAGAAGAAACTTTAGAAAAAATTTTCTCAAGCACACCAATGTTAATTGCAGTTCATTGTGAAGATGAAACTACGATTCAAAATAATCTGGCAGAGTTTAAAGAAAAATACGGAGATGATATTCCTGTAACGGCTCACAACTTAATTAGAAGTGCTGAGGCTTGTTATCTTTCTTCTTCAAAAGCAGTGGCTCTGGCAAAAAAGACAGGAGCGAGACTTCATATTTTTCATCTTTCGACTGCAAAAGAAATGGAATTGTTTACAAATAAAATTCCATTAGAAGATAAAAAAATCACAGCCGAAGTTTGTGTACATCATCTTTGGTTTACTGATGAAGATTACAAAACAAAAGGAAATTTCATTAAATGGAATCCGGCTGTAAAAACCGAAAGTGACAGGAAAGTACTTTGGGAAGCTTTAAATGACGGCCGAATTGATGTTATTGCAACAGATCACGCGCCTCATACTAAAGAAGAAAAAGCACAATCGTATTTAAAAGCTCCATCTGGAGGTCCGCTTGTACAGCATGCTGTTGTGGCAATGTTTGAAGCGCATCACCAAGGAAAAATCAGTGTAGAGAAAATTGTAGAAAAAATGTGCCACAATCCGGCTAAAATTTTCAAAATTGAAAAAAGAGGATTTATCAGAGAAGGTTATTTTGCCGATTTGGTAATTGTAAACCCAAGTAAGCCTTGGAGCGTAAATACAGATAATATTTTATACAAATGCGGCTGGTCTCCTTTTGAAGGAACAACTTTTAAATCGAGAATTACGCATACTTTTGTAAACGGTGAAATGGTTTACAATAATTTTAAAGTAAAAGATATCCGCGCCGGAAAACGTTTATTGTTTGATAGATAAAAAGCTGAAATGAAGAATTGTTTAATAATACTATTAGTTTTGTTTCTTTCTGTAAGTTGTAAAAAAGAGGTTGTAAAACAGCCTGCAAAACTTATCGAGAAAGAAAAAATGATTGATATTATGTATGATTTGTCTCTTTTAGAAGCAATGAAATATCAGCATCAGGAATTAATAGATTCTACTGAAACAAACCCAACAAAATTTATATTGAAAAAATATAAAGTTGATAGTTTACAATTTGCACAAAACAATATGTATTATGCTGCAGATTATGAGAACTATAAAGATATGTTTGATGAGGTAGGAAAGCGATTGGCCAAAGTTCAAAGAGCCACTGATTCGATAGTCAAAATCGAAGATAAAAAAGCGGCTAAAGAAGCAAAAAAGAAAAAGAAAGAAGTTCTAAAAGATTCGATCAAAAAAGCAGAACCTATAATAAAAAGCATCGATTCGCTGAAAAAAGCAAAAAGAAAACAATTAAGAAAGTAATTACAGCTTCGAAATATTTTTTACATATTCATGTACATCTAGAAAAACCGTTCCCAGAGCGGTTTTTATTTTTTCATTAGAATACAGATTTTTAGAATAAGAAGCTTTTGCAGTTGCTTTAGTCAGTCTTCTTTTTTGAAAAAATAAAGTCGAAAATATTCCGTCGGCAATCCAAAGGAAATTCATTAAAGCGGGTTTTGCATGACGATGCGGTCTTTTAACGTTTAATGCATCTGCAATGGTGTTTAGAATATCTTTAAAAACAATATTATCGGCAATTAAAGTAAATCGTTCGTTTTTAATATCGCTTTTCATTAGCTGAAGGGCAGTTTTTACAACATCATCCACAGAAATAAAACCAGTATTTCCAAGTGTGTAAAAGGAAAGTCCGTTTGCAACTTTTGCATATAGTTCAGAACTTCCCTGCTGTTTGCTTTGCTCTTTCGGAATTGGACCTAAAATAACACCCGGATTAATAATAATAACATCTAAACCTTCCTGATGTCCACGCCATACTTCCATTTCGGCACCATATTTTGAAATGGCATAATCACTATGTGGTTTTTCAGGATTCCAATCTGTTTCTTCGGTAATATAAATTTCATGAGCTGCTAAATCTCCCAGCGCAGCAATGGAACTCACAAAACAGAATTTTTTAATTTCTCTGGCAATAGAAAAGTTGACGATATTGGCTGTTCCTTCGATATTGGTTTTTCGAAGTGCTTCTTCATCTTTAGGATCAAAAGAAATTAAAGCAGCACAATGGTAAACATACTCAATGCTGTTAAAAGCAATTTCGAGAGAAGGTATGTCCAGAATATCGGCTTCAAGCCATTCTATTTTTTCAAACAATTCTGTTTTTTTGTATAATTCAAAAACCGATTTTGTTTTTTCAATATTATTTTGACTGCGATAAATTGCCCTTACATTTTCTCCATTTTCAATTAAATGAAGTAATAAATGCGAACCAACTAAACCTGTTCCTCCTGTTACTAATACCATTTTGTAAAGATAAGTTTTTGCTTGAAAGAGACAAAGGGACAAAGGTTCAAAGTTGCAAAGGTTTTTTCTTGAAATGTAAAGATTTAAAGGTATAGAGGTTAAAAGTTTTTTATTAGAATTGCAATTGTCATTGATATTGTATTTGCTTTTTGATATTGCCGATGCCATTGATTATATTTGCGCAAAATATTTTAAAAAATGAAGAATCTAGTTGAAGAATTAAAATGGCGCGGTTTGTACCATGATAGCATGCCAGGAACGGAAGAACAATTGCTAAAAGAGGTAACATCGGCCTATATTGGTTTTGATCCAACGGCAGATTCACTGCATATAGGCAGTATGGTTCAGATTATTTTATTGGTTCATTTAAAGAATTTTGGTCATCAGCCAATTGCTCTTGTGGGCGGTGCGACCGGAATGATTGGTGACCCATCTGGGAAATCTGACGAAAGAAATCTGCTTAACGAAGAAACCCTGGCTAAAAATGTTGCCGGCATTAAAAGTGTTTTGTCTCGTTTCTTAGACTTTAATTCAAAAGAAAAAAATGCCCCAATTATGGTAAATAACTATGATTGGATGAAAGAATTCTCGTTTATTGATTTTGCTCGTGAGGTTGGAAAACGTATTACGGTAAATTATATGATGGCGAAAGATTCTGTTAAAAAGAGAATCAACGGAGAAGGTGAGGGAATGTCTTTTACAGAGTTTACTTATCAATTAATTCAGGGTTACGATTTTTATCATTTATATAAAAATAATAACTGCCTTTTGCAAATGGGAGGTTCTGACCAATGGGGGAATATTACCACGGGAACAGAATTAGTACGCAGAATGGGAGGAGAAAGTGCAAAAGCTTTTGCTTTAACAACGCCTTTAATTACAAAAGCTGACGGATCTAAATTTGGAAAATCGGAAGGAGGAAATGTTTGGCTGGATGCTGATAAAACTTCAGTTTACAAATTTTACCAGTTTTGGGTAAATGCTACAGATGCTGATGCTGAAAAATATATCAAGATATTTACTTTCTTAGATAAAGAAACAATTGATGCTTTAATTGCTGAGCACCAAACGGCTCCTCATTTAAGAATTCTGCAAAAGAAATTAGCCGAAGAAATCACGATTTTTGTTCACAGTAAGGAAGAATTAGAAAAAGCAATTCAGGCTTCAAATATTTTATTTGGAAATTCAACTGCTGATGATTTGAAAAAACTAGATGAAAAGACTTTTTTAGAAGTTTTTGACGGCGTTCCGCAGGCTGAAATCGCAAAAGCAGATCTAGAAAACGGATTGGATATTGTTACTGTTTTAAACGAAAAAACAGGTTTCTTTAAATCTAACGGAGAAGCAAGACGCGCCTTAACTGCAAATTCTATTTCTGTAAACAGAGAAAAAATAAAAGAAGATTTTGTTTTAAGTGCAAATGATTTAATTAATAATCAGTTTGTGTTATTACAAAGTGGTAAAAAGAATTATTTTGTGATTCGAGTGGTTTAATTCGTTTCATGATTTTATAAAATAATAAAAGCATCCTATTCAGGATGCTTTTCTATTTAATAGTTGTTCTTATTTAAGAACTTTTCGGGTCTCATTTTTAGATTTAATAATGTAGATGCCGCTTTTTAATGAATCTAATGATTGGTTTTCTTCTTCTATAGATTTAACTTCTTTTGTTAAAACTTTTTGTCCTTCAAAATTGTAAACGTTTATTGAATAAGGCTGTATGCTGTCTTGAACATCTACATTAGACTGAACAGTTTTTGCGAAAGGGTTAACAAAAGTGACTGGTATAACTGTTATGTTGTTATTTTCGTTTGATTCTGTATTTGTTTTAGAATCATCAACCGACATAAGAATGTTTCGATTTCCAGTAACTGTTAAGCCTCCAAAATCTGAAGAGAAAATTGATTTAGATACAGTAATTGAACTTCCCGGGTTTATTGCGGCTATTGAAACACTGCTCGCTGTAGATTTTATATCTGCTGCATCAAGAATACCATCAGTTGATAAATAAAACTGAAGCGTTGCAGGAGTTGATGCTGTGCTTCCTATATTTTTAATAGTTATTGCCTGTAAGTTAATAATTCCAGATTGATTATTTATTGTGTGTCTTTTATTTCCTAAATCACTTAATGCTGCGCTGCAATCAAAACAGTTACTAAAAATAATCGTATTAGCTGGATCAATAACTAAGTCTGGTTTTCCAGTTGGCGTTGTTGTCTGGTTGATAGTAAATGACGATAAAGACGAAATTATATTATTACTGTTGTTTATGTCTTCGCTATTTGTTAATTGGATAATTACATAATAAGTGCCGCTGCTAATATTTGCAGGAATAATTATCGATGGAACACCATATTTGCTTTCATTAGGGTTTAGTGGGTCTATGGTAACATCTTTGATTAATATATCATCAGAGCTTAGAACAGAATTGCCTTTAGAAAAGTAAATTAAGCAATGAGAGGGTGCAAAAGCTCTGCCTCCTATATTTTTTATAGAATATATTACACTAGCATTAGCTCCGGTAGTTGTTGTTGTGCCTCCAAAGTCTGTTGCTATAGCTTGTAAATCTGGTTTTGGACAATTTAATGTAGTGCGAGAAAAAGTAGAACTACCATTTGTAGGGTCTAATTGGTATTCACTGTCTCCAGCTTCGATGCTTGATCCTGTGATCAAGTAATAATTAGCACCTTTCCCGAAATCCATAAAATAAACATCACCTATGCTTAAAGGTTTTTGTGTTTTGACATTTACTTTTTCTCGAATAGTATTAGCAGTCAAATTTGAACAATAGTTAGCTTGAGCTTCTTCTAAGGTTGCGCCTAATAAAATTGGTCTTATGTATTTCCATGACAAAGAATTGCATAAATCTGGGATTAGTTCAAAAGGTGCTGGTTCATCAATATCAGAACCTTTGTCTAAATAATAATCAACAGCATAAAGAACTTTGTAATATCTAGATCCCGATGTTGAACCTAAAATAAGATCAGATTTGTAAACTTTACCAACTTCTAACTTAAAACTTTGATTTAGATTTACATCTCTATTTGGTCCTACAACAACGGTTTGAGCACATCCGGCCGAAATCGCTATTTCAATATTTGGACCTAAATCCTGAAGTGTATGAAATTTGTAAGTCTGTGACCAAGTTGTAACACTGCTTATAAAAACAAGCACTAATAAAGTAATTTTTTTCATAATTTATATGTTTAAAGATTACTTTAAAAGTATATTTAAAAGATAAATATAGTATTTTTTTTACATTAACTGTGCATTAAGAAATTATGTATATTCCTACGAATAAGTTAAAGCCGAAAAAGAACTTTGAATGATTATCAAGCTTAAAGCACCATCAGGTTGCAGCCACGAATATCAGAATTATCAAAGCGTCCCAATACCTCAAAAGAGTTGTTGGGATTTTTTTTGCCTAAATCCTGCGTTGCAATAAAAGAGCAAGAGTTAATATTGGCTAAATCTATTACATTAATACCGCCGGTTTTTCCGTCCTGAATATAGGTTAAAGCATCTTCGGGATCGCGAACGAGAATGTGCATCCATGACGGGCATTCAAAAACACCTTCACCTAAAGAATAAGCCTGCGCTAAAAGTTCGGTCATCCCATATTCAGAATGAATAGATGAAACACCAAAACCTTTGCACAGAATTTCATGTAATTCTTCGCGAATCATTTCTTTGCGTTTTCCTTTCATTCCTCCAGTTTCCATAATAATCGTGTTTTGAAGATTGAATTGATGTTTTTCGATTAGATCTAATAAAGCATAAGTAACGCCAATTAAAATCACGTTTTGACCTGATTCATCTAATTCGGTCAGTTTTTTAATTAAGTCGTCGTGATTGTGCAGATAAAACCCACTGTCAGGCTGATTGGATAGTTTTATTAAGTCTTCGACCATATAAATAAGCGAAGACCCTTCACGTTCTAAATATGACGGCAAAAGGGCTAAAACAACGTAATCTTCTATGTTGCCATAGAATTGTGAAAAACCTTTGCGGTAACTTTCCTCATATAGGGAGATATCGGTCACTAAGTGTCTGCTCGTTATCATTCCGGTTGTACCGCTGCTGGTAAAAGTTACTTCGGCAGGATTTTCATTCGAAACGACATTGTGGCTTTTGAAAAATTGAATAGGTAAAAAAGGAATCTGCTGTAATGATTTAACCTGCTGAACATCTGTTTTTAAGTAATCACAGAAATCACGATATACTGTATTATTCGCATACTGAAAGCGAAACACTTTTAATGCTGTTTTTTCAAATTGTTTATGGCTTGAAATCGTAAATATATCGCTGGCTGTAATCAAAACTTTTTTTGTGCAAAGATATTGTTTTTCGGTTTTCAGTCGCAGTTTTCAGTCGCAGTTTTCAGGAGTCTCATAAAAACTATAAACTGTGACTGAGACTGTAAACTAAAAAAGCTCCGAAAGGAGCTTTTTTAAAATTTATCGAATAATGAGTTTTCGAGTTGCTGTGGCATTCTGCTCACTTATTCTTATGATGTAAACGCCAGGGACTAAATCAGAGACGTTTAATTCTTTTGTGGTTAAATGTGCTTGCAGTACTTTCTTTCCTAAGATATCAAATACGATGATTTCTTTTTCCAAATCATTTTTTGATGATATATATACTTTTCCGTTTACCACAGGGTTAGGGTACAAGCTGAGACCCTCAATACCTGCCGGATCCTGAGTTTTTGGTAATTGCTTACTGTCTTGTGCCGAAACACTTACAGTAAAGAAAAAAGCCAATAAGAATGTAATATAAAAGTAGTTTTTTGCCATCGCGTTTATTTGGATATTGTAAATATACAAAAAAAATTACAAAAATCACACCAAAAAAAAACATCCTAAATATTTAGGATGTTTTTAACATTTTGTATTCGAAGTTATTAGAAACCAACTGACCAAATAGAAGTCTTATGTGGGAACTAAAAACTCATTTTATTACTTAGTCCAGTTAGCCCAAGATGGTAATTCAGCACCAGCACCAGCACCAGTTGCAGCACCAACAGTTCCAGATAATTTAGGACCAGTTGTATTTGTCATTGCAGCACCAAAACTGTAGTTTTCGATTGTAAAGAAACCGTCAGCAATGTTTTTAGCAGCAGCAGCATCAGTAGATGATATTTTGATAAGTGCAGATGGCATATCATTATCAACATAGAAATTTGTGTAAGCTTGTTTTCCACCACCATCTTTAAAGTTGATAGTTTTTTCGTCAGCTAAGAAAGTAGCACCACCTTTGATGATAGAAAAGTTAACTAATTTTCCAGTAGTTACAGGAGTAGCTTCACCTGGGCTTTTTTCGTTGTTTGATCCTTCAATAGCAGCTTTTGATACACCTTTGATGTAAACATTAGTTGCAGAACCTTGCCATCCATCAGCAAAATCGAATGAATCATCATAAGAGTTAACGATTACTAAGTTAGTAGCGTTTACTGTTCCTCCAAAAAATTCAATTCCGTCATCACCACTTTCGTAAGTGTAGATATCAGATACTACAGTTCCAGAACCTACTCCAAAGAAAGATACACCATTGTATTCTTTAGTTGTAGAGAATTTAGAACCAGTGTAAGAAATTTTTAAGAAGTTGATGTTTCCAGAAGAATCAGTGTTATTTGTACCACCGTAGCTTAAAGAACCAACTTCAGATGTACCGTTATCTCCAGTATTTACTTTAGCATTACCAGCGATAATTAATCCACCCCAGCTTCCTTCAGTTGGAACTGCTTTTGCAGATGTCATGATTACAGGTTTTGCAGCTGTACCATTTACGTTTATTTTAGCATTTCTTTCTACAGCAATAAATAAAGATGTTGGATCTGCTGTTGCAGAAGCTTTGATAGTTGTTCCAGCAGGAATAATTAAAGTTGCTCCTCCTTTAACTACTAAACCTCCAGTTAAAGTGTAAGTTTGAGTAGGGTCTAATGTTACAGTACCGTCATTGATGTTACCTTTTAAATCGTCAACTTTTAAAACGAAAGTACTTTTGTTCTCATCGCTTTTGTTGTTGTCGTCAGAACTACAGCTTGTTAAAGCAAGTCCTAATATTGCAGCCATTGCAAAAAATGATTTTTTCATTGTTGTTGTGTTTTATTGTTTTAATTTATTCAAGGCAAAGTAAATGAACATATGTTTTTGCTGAGTTAAGTCCGTATTAATAATATATTAAGTATGTTCTGTTGTAAATGGATTTGCTTAATATAAAATTTACATTCGGTTTGTATGAAAGCAAAAAAGGTGATTAGCACTGCTAATCACCTTTTCGTAAATTCTATATTTATTTCTTAGAATGTATAGTTTAAAGTAAGTCTAAGATCAGAACCTGCTTTGTATGATGTTACTGTGATATCACCAACAGCTTCTTTTCCTGGTACTTCTCCTTGCTCTTGTACACGTTTAAAAGTTGGGTTTAGAATGTTGTTGTAAATAAGACCTAACTTTAAGTTTTTAGTTAAACTTGAGTTTAAAATAAAATCTAATTTATTTACAGCTTTATCAACTTGGTTTCCTATCTGTGAAGTTCCAATTACTGCTAATTTATCTGAAAAATAAGAGTAAGATACTGTTGCTGTTATATCATTGTTTTCTGTAAATTGCTTCATCAAAGAAAGATTGGCATTAGCTAGGAAATTTGAAGCACCTGTTAATTTACTTTCTTTAAAAGTAAAAAGAGCACCAAAGCCATTTTCGTTATTTACTTTTTCGCCATCCAAATCCTGATTTGTATAAAGATAAGATCCGTTTACGTCAAACGAAAGTTTCGTTTTTAGGCTATTAGCATTTTCAATTTCAAAAATGTCTTTTCTAATTTCTAATTCAACTCCCGCTACAGTTGCTTTTTCACCTGTATTAGCATAAGTAATATCATTTGATGAAGAGTTTTCGAACATTTCATTAATTGGATTTTGAATAATTTTACCAAATGCTGTTACCGAAACTAACTCTCCTGCTTTTGGAAAATATTCCCATCCTAAATCAGCATTATAGTTTGTTGATGGATACAAGTCTGGATTTCCTCTGTAAGCTTGTGCTACATCTTCATAAATAATAGGCACTTTTTCTTTAAACTGAGGGAGTGTGTAAGTTTTACTGGCAGAGAATTTTAAATTTTGTTTGTCTGTCAGCGTATATTTTGAAATTAAACTTGGTAAAATGTTAAACTTCGAATAATCTGAGTCATCACCGTCAGGAAGTGTAGTTGTAATGTATGATACATTTTGAGTTAACTGCTCAAATCTTGCTCCTAAAATTACACTTAATCTTTCAGTAAGTGAGTATTGGATAGTAGCAAATGCACCATTCATATTTAGATCTCCATTGTAAGATTGAAATATTCTGTTAGACGAAGATGAACCAAAGTTAGCTTCGTTTAAGTAAGTGTCAACATGATGAACATCTTCGAATGGAAATGATATCTTCGTTCTGTCTGGAAAAAACGAATATTGCTGCATGGTGTAGTCTAGTTTTTTCATTTTTCCAGAATAACCAAAAGTTACTTTTCCTTTATAACCGTCATCTTCTTTTTTGTTGAAATTATAAGAAAGCGCAATATTTGCAGAAAGCTCATTTTCTTTTAAATCCTGAAAGAATCTGTGATTATTAATGTTAGAGTTGATAAAGAAAGTATAATCAGTTCCATTAGGAGCATGAACAAATGTATTTTGCATACGATCTGGAATTGCACTGTTTGAAGTGCTGTATCCTGCAGCCCAATTTAAATTCCATTGATCGTTAAATTTATTTTTACCTGTTAATTGATTTACAATTAATTGAGTTCTTTCAAAAGTTCCACGTTTGATAAAACCGCTTGTTTGTTGAAGTTCAGTATCACCGCCTCCATCAAAATCTTGATTTGTTCCTTGGTATTCACTATAATCCTGATCACTTGAGTTCAGGAATAATGAAGTTAACATTACAGAATGATTGTTGTTGATTTTATAATCAGCCGTAGCCATAACTGTTGTTGTGGTGTTATGTTTGTAAGCTGTTCTGTGTAAATTACTGTTTATGTTTCCATTTGAGTTGATAGATCCTCTATTGTAACCTTCAGTAAATCTATTTCTTGCGCTGAAAGATCCTGTAACAAAAGTACCAATTGAACTTTCGTCGTTTATGTTAAATCTTTTTCCTGCAGATAATGTGTAGAAAGCGTTTAAAACATTTTTGTTTTCTTGTCTGTCCCAGCTTGTAGCATAATTATATGGTTTTAAAGGAGAATCTGGAACCCCTACTTTTTTAAATCCAGTATATGATGGACCATCTTGTAAGTAAAAGTGATCTTGACTAAGTACATTTGTATTTGCTCCTGTACCAATTGAAAAGCTGATAAAAGGTTTACCGCTGAATTTTTTTGCGCTGATGTCGATATTTGCACCTCCAAAATCAGCATAATTTTGCGCTTCAAATGTTTTGCTAATCCCAATGTTGTCTACGATATTTGTTGTGAAAATATCTAAAAGTATATTTTTATTTGCAGGATTATTTGATGGTAACGGAAGACCATTTAAAGTAGTTACATTGTAACGGTCACCCAAACCTCTTACGAAAACATTTCCAGAATCGTCTTGTTTAGATACCCCGCTCACTTTTGCCACGGCATTAGCAACGTCGTTAACTCCTTTTCTGGAAATTTCTTCAGCACCAATCGCAGCTTTAAATGAAACCGCATTTTTTTGATCTAATAATAATGCTGATTCTTTTTGTTTGTTTCCAGCCGTAGATTTCACCACTACATCTTTTAAAGTAAAACTTCCAGAAGAAAGTGCCTGATTTATAACTACAGTTTCGTTTGCCTTTACGTTAACTGGAGCTTCTTTAGATTCATATCCTAAAAAACTAAAAATTAAAGTATAGTTTCCTGGATTTACGCTCAACGAATATTTTCCGTCTACGTCGGTATTTACGCTAATGTTCGTACCTTTAACTAAAACATTTGCAAAAGGCAACGGATCATTGTTCATTTCTTTGTCAGTCAGAACGCCAGAAATCGTACCTTTGTTTTGCGCGATCGAAATCGTACAAATAAATAGTGCAATAAATAGAAATCTTAAATTGAATTTCATTAGTGTGTTGTGTTTAATTTATTTTTGTGCAAAGAAAGAACCGCGCTGTAAAGTCCATGTTACGGACTTGTTATGTTTTTGTGTTGTTAAGATTATCAAATTGTTACCAGATTAAATTACCGTTAACACCAATTTTTAAAGGTTCATTTGTTAGTATATTTACCCCGTGAAATAAAAAACATCGGATAAATAATTAAGAATATTTGATGTAAAAATCTCAATTTTTGCTATTTATGAAAAAAACACAAACTAAGATTTTATTAGTTGACGACGAACCGGATATCTTAGAAATCGTTGGCTATAACCTTGCTCAGGAAGGCTACCAGATTGTTACAGCTTCTAATGGAAAAGATGCTATAGCAAAGGCTCAGAAAGAATTGCCGGAATTAATTATCATGGACGTGATGATGGCAGAAATGGACGGAATGGAAGCTTGCGAACACATTAGAAAAATTCCTGAGTTAAATAATGTTATCATAACATTCCTTACGGCAAGAAGTGAAGATTATTCGCAAGTAGCTGGTTTTGATGCAGGTGCTGATGACTATATTACAAAGCCAATTAAACCAAAATTATTAGTCTCTAAAGTAAAGGCTCTGTTAAGAAGGTTAAAAGAACAAGAAGTGGTTACAGATACCATAAATGTTGGCGGAATTGAAATAAACCGTGAAGAATATAAAATCATAAAAGGCAATGTAGAAATTGCTCTGCCAAGAAAAGAATTCGAACTGTTTTATTTATTAGCTTCTAAACCAGGAAAAGTGTTCAAGAGAGATGAAATCCTTGATAAAGTATGGGGAAATGAAGTAGTAGTTGGAGGAAGAACAATTGATGTTCACATTAGAAAACTGCGCGAAAAAATAGGTGAAGATCTTTTTAAAACCATAAAAGGTGTTGGTTATAAATTTGAAGTTTAGATTTTAAGATGCTGAGGTTCTAAGATTCTAAGTTATTTAGATATTTGGAATTTTACTAAAGATTTAAAAGCAATCAAATTCTTTTAAAAATATTCAATACATTTAAACCATATAAGGAACTGAAGTTTATCTGGACTTTAGTTCTTTATATGGTTTTTGAGTTACACTTAATTTCTCTTAATCACTTAATGATTAAAAACATAAATGAAAATCAATTTTAAAAAAACGTACAAATTTGCTATAAAATCGGCATTGTATATCAGTCTTTTCTCGACAGGATTTGTGCTGATCTTAATGTCTTTATTTTATAAAAATCAGTTAAAACATCAAATAGCATTTGGAATAATTTTCATTATTGTCATTTACATATTCTCATTTTTGGTTTTACAATATCGTGTAGAACGTTTTATTTACAGAAGAGTAAAGAAAATTTATGATGAGGTTTCGTTATTAGAATCAACAAATCTTATCAATCAGCCTATTACGACAGATATGGAAACACTTTCACGAGAAGTGAAAAAGTTTGCAACCGATAAAAAACTCGAAATCGAAATGCTCGAAATTCGTGAACAATATCGTAGAGAGTTTCTTGGAAACGTTTCCCACGAATTAAAAACACCATTGTTTACCGTTCAGGGTTATGTTTCGACTTTGCTTGATGGTGCAATGGATGATAAACACATTCGAAAAAAATATTTAAAACGTGCCGAAAAAGGCGTAGAGCGTCTTATATATATTGTTGAAGATTTGGATATGATTACCAAATTAGAATCAGGAGATTTAGATTTAAATATGACTGATTTTGATATTGTTGAATTAATCCAGAATGTTTTTGATTTATTGGAAATGAAAGCCGATAAAAAGAAAATCAAATTGGCCTTTGAAAGTAAAAATGTACAATCGGTTATTATTCGTGGAGATCAGGATAGAATTCAGCAGGTTTTAGAAAATCTGATTGTAAACTCAATTAAATATGGAAAAGAAGGCGGGTTGACAGAAGTTGGCGTTGTAAACCTAACTAAGAAAAAAGTTTTAATTCGCATCAGTGATAATGGAGAAGGAGTTGAAAAACAAAACATTCCAAGACTTTTTGAACGTTTTTACCGTGTCGATAAAAGCGGAACGCGTTCGGAAGGAGGTTCTGGTTTAGGTTTGGCAATTGTAAAACATATTATCGAAGCGCATAAAGAGAAAGTTTATGTAGAAAGTGAGTTCGGAATTGGTTCAGAATTCTCTTTTACACTCGAAAAAGCATTCAAAAGTCAAAAACCTGACGTTAAAAAATTGTAATCGAGTTTTTGCTAAACAGCCTAAAACAAAGGTGTTTAACAATAAATCAACACACGGATTTAGTCCGTAACATTAAATTTTTATTATAGTAACATCTTGTTAATGATTTCTTAACATAGGTGAGTCATCTTTGCATCCTGAAATTAAGGGAATTAGAGAACTAATGATAAAAAGAAAAATATTAGCCGTTTTAATGTTGATGAGCTGTTTTGTAAATGCACAAGACATAAACAAACAAGAAGTAAAAAACGAAGTGCTTCGTATTTTGGATTCTATCAACAAAGCAAAATTGCCGGATACTAAATCTGGAGGAGGAGTTGAAGAACACTGGTACGACAGAATCTCTTTAAGAGGTTACGCTCAAATTAGATACAACGGACTTTTTTCTACAAACGATAAAGTTTCCTGCGAGCAATGCGATAAATCCTGGGGAACAACTTCAACAGCTCCAGATGCAAAAGCAAACAACGGGCTTTTTATCCGCCGTGCTCGTTTAGTGTTTTCAGGGCAGGTTCACCCAAATGTATTTTTCTATTTCCAGCCGGATTTTGCCAGTTCACCTAGTACCGGAATTCAGAATTTCGTTCAGATTCGAGATCTTTATTTTGATCTTTCTTTTGATAAGAAAAGGGAATACCGTGTTCGTATTGGGCAGAGTAAAATTCCGTATGGCTTCGAAAACATGCAGTCAAGTTCACAGCGTTTAACGATGGATCGTGCCGATGCAATCAATAGTTCTATATTAAATGAGCGTGATTTAGGAATGTTTTTCTACTGGGCTCCAGCCGAAATTAGAGAACGTTTCAGCATGCTGGTAAAAGACGGATACAAAGGTTCGGGCGATTTTGGAGTATTTGCTTTTGGAGTTTACAATGGTCAGATTGCTAATAAATTAGATGGAAACAGAGATTTAAATGTTGTAGCCAGAGTAACATATCCATTTGTAATTGGAAGCCAGATTATCGAACCGGGCATCCAGGCTTATACAGGAAAATGGGCATTTACCGGAGAAATTTCTAATGGAGTAACCGTAAATGATCCGCAGTATGTAAAAGACCAAAGAGTAGGAGCAACATTTGTTTTATATCCAAGACCTTTTGGAATCCAGACAGAATACAATATCGGAACAGGACCTCGCTATAATACCTTAACTAATACGGTAGATGAAACAGATTTAAATGGAGGATATGTTTTATTGAATTATAAATGGGATATTAAAAAACAGCACATTTATCCATTTGCCAAATTTCAATATTATGACGGAGGAAAGAAATATGAAAAAGATGCCAGAAGTTATGTTGTAAGAGATTACGAATTTGGTATCGAGTGGCAGCCAATTAAAGCTTTTGAATTAACAGCAGAATATGTAATTGCCGACAGAACTTTTGAGGACAGTGCGCTTCCAATAAACAGACAACAAGGAAATGTATTGCGATTGCAAGCGCAGTTTAATTTCTAAAATCAGTCTTCAAAAACATTAAATAACGAGTCCCAGTCTATATCATTTTTAAATTGAGACAAACCTTTAAACGACTTTACTTTTGATAAATCTTCAATGGTAAAGTCGTCTTGCATTGCATAAGGTACAAGATTTTCTTCCTGAAGTTTTATCGCCAGATATTCCTGTTCGTACTGTCCCGGAGTTGGAATAAAAAAGGCTTTTTTTCCTAGTTTAGCCAAATCCATAACGGTGGTGTAACCAGAACGGCAAAGAACAAATTCACTTTCGTTAAAAGTCTGTTCCAATTGTTTGGAGTTCATGAAATTATAATAAGTTACATTTCCAGCCTGCCATTTCTCTTGCGTTTTTTCTACAATTCCTTGTACAAAAACCACTTTTCCTTTAAACTTGGCAGCTTCTTTTTGAAGTTTTTCATCCAGATATGTACGCTGTGGTTCAGGACCAGATAAAATAATCATCAAATCATATACAATTGGCGTTTCCTTTTTCTTCATTCTGCTCAAAGGCCCAATATATCTTAAATTAAGATGATCGTTTTTAAGATGTCCCAAATCACCTGTAAGATTTACTTTTTCATTAGAATCCGGAACCCAGCATTCAGTATATTTTTTTATAATATGCTGATGGCATTTACTTGTGAACCAAGTCGTATTTCCGGTCATCACATTTAATTGATGCGTCATGAAAACAGAAGGCACTTTTTTGCTGAAAACACCCAGTCGGTTATCCGAAATAATACCGTCAATACCATGTTTTTTGATCCAGCTGTTTACCATTTTTTTCTCGTCTAAAATGGCCGTAATCATTTTAGGCAGATTCTTGATCAGCTTCCATTTAAAATTCTTGCCATTTTTAGCATATTCAATATGATACGAAGGCAGTTCAAGAGTTTGAACATAGGGAAATTCCTTGCGCAATAAAGCAAGAGCAACACCGTCAGAAGCAATAATTGGAATATAATTATTTTCTTGAAGCGCTTTAATGATCGGAATACATCTTGTGGCATGCCCTAGTCCCCAGTTTAAAGGAGCAACTAAAATAGTTTTGTTAGCAGAATAGTCAATGCTCATAATTTTTTAACGCTTTTTAAAAAACGAAGATAAAGAAATATGTTTTGGATGCTATTTCGGGTTTATTACTAAATTATTAACTCTATATTCTTAAAAACACTAGAAATTTCTAGGAGTGTTTCAAAAATAATTTTGTTTTGCCAAATAAGATTATCCCTATGTTAAGTAATTCTGGATTTTTTTAACGACCTTAATAAGGAAATTTGTAAGTTTAGTTATAATATAAATGAGCTGCCTGAAAAGTACAACCCCTTTTATGTCAAAATATAAAGCTGTTTTGTGCAGGTAAAACCTCAATGATGTAAAATATTATAGAATTTCAAATTTTATATATGTCACTCCTCTCAAGCTTTATATTGTAAATATTTATCCTTGCTGTAAATATTTCGCCTCTCCGAAACGGATAAAAAAAAGGAGCTGTCTTTTAAACAGCCCCTTTTAAATTGAGATTCAAAGTATATGTCTCAGTATCTTAGTTCTTCAAAACCTTAGCGCCTTTGAAATTAATCCTGAATGTACGTTTTGTTACCATTTTTGTTAATATAGTATTTACCGCCTTTTGGACCTGTATATACTTTTTTACCGTTGTATTCTCCAGTTACCTTGTCTGGTGTTTTTGGAGCTTTTTCATTGGTTTCTTTTAAAGTCTTTGTTGCTGATTTTTTGGCAGTTGCAGCTTCTTTCTTGGCATCTGTTTTTGCACTTTCAGCTTTATCGGCAGCTTTTTTTGCTTTTGCAGCATCACTTTTTGCTCCCGCTGCTTCCTTTTTAGCTTTGGCAGCTTCTTTGTCTGCTGATTTTTTAGCTGCGGCTGCAGATTCTTTTTTCGCATCCGCTGATGCTTCTGTTGCTTTCGCTGCTTCTTTTTTAGCTTTTGCAGACTCTTTTTTAGCATCGGCTTTTGCTTTGTCAGCGTCAGATTTTGCTTTTTTTGCAGATGCTTCGGTTTTGCTCTTAGCGGCTTTTGCAGTAGTTTCCTGCGCATAGAAATTAGTAGATAAAACTACTAAAAAACAAAGTAATACTAATTTTTTCATGGTGGCTATAGTTTATAATTTTCACATAAAATTAAGCAATTAATTCTTATGTTTTTGTTAAACATTAAAAATATGCGCGAAGCTGCACATTGCCGGTATGAATCGTATTTCCAGTCTCACTTTTACGGCCTTGGTAGTTTAAATTAACATCTAAAAACTGTGTGATATTTTTCTGCAAAAGCAATTTCCAAACTAAATTTTGACCTTGCTGCAATCCTTCGAGCATTTGAAAACCAACCGAAGAAAATTCATTTCCGTTGAATTTATTTTCATAAAAAGAAAACTCTCCATTGATGGTAACTTTCTTTTCGCCGGCAAAAGAAAAGGCAGTTCCAAGTCTGTTTTGAACTAAAGTCTCAAAATTTCCAATCTGGTTTTCCTTATTCTGAAACTCATAAAAGAAATCCAAACTGGTATTTTTAGAAAATAAATAACTGATTTTAGGTGCCAGCTGATAACCTTTTAAATCATAATTTTTTTCGACAAAATCCTTCGAAATTAAATCGGTTTTTATCGTTTTGGTAAAGAAATTAAACAGCCAGCTTTTTTGATACAAGTGTGTATATTGTAATTGATGTGAACTGTTTTTGACGCTTTGTGAACCAACCGAAAGTAAATTTTTACCATTATTAATAAGGTAAGTATAAGTAACAGAATGTTTTTGTTTACCGCGATTGTAAAACAAACTGTTCCTGAAACTTGAATTTAAACCCAGAACATTTTCATCTGATGAATAAAACGGATTTAATTCTAAACGATCGCCGTTGCTGCGTACTTTTCGATCCATAATAAACGAAGTCTGGTTGTACAAATACGAAAGCAGTTTCTTCAAACCCTTTTCGTTCTGCCATTGTAACGGATTTAAAATAACAGACTGCGAAAATTTATTCTGATTTGTTTTTATATAAACCTGATTGGGTAAAAAGATGCGGATGTATTTTGCCTGATCCGGAAAAGCAGCAATTTCAAATTCTTCCAGTTCCTGAATGCCGTTTCCGTTATAATCATTCCAGGTATAAACGCCTTGTCCGGTTGGAACTTCAACATACGTAAATTCCTGTTGCGCTATGGTTCCTGAACTCGTTTCATAAGCCGTTCCTATCTGCATAAACTGATTAAAAAATCGGTCATTGTACAAAACTCTTGAATTTAAAGACGGTTCATTTTTTCTGCTCGAATCTGTAAAATCCAGATTTCGGTAACTGGCATAAACGGCTAAATCAGTTGTTTTATTCTGAATTAATTTTGATTTTAAAAAGTATGTCTGCGAATTGTTTACGTGTTGTAAAAGTCCGTTTTGCAAACTGTCATTTCGGCGCTGTAAATAACCCAATTCAACAAAAACTTTTGTACTGTCGCCGCGTCCAACAAAAACACCGTATTCAGAAAATCTTTGGCTTAAAGCCGAAAACTGATTCGTTGCTTTATCTTTTTCCTGATTATCCTCGATTTGTAAACTCCCGCCAACCCAGTTTTTACCAAAATGATATTTGGTTCGGGTTTGATTTCTAATGAATTTTGAAGTTGAAACTGTGGCATCAGAATTTAAAAAACTTCCCTGATTTTCAATCGTCCATTTTTTTAATTTGAACAAAGCTGTTGTGGTATGGCGCGCTCCGGAATAGCTTTCACTAAAATCTAATTTCTCAAACTGATAGGTAAACAAGCCAATATTTGGCGTTTCTTTTTTGGCAAACAAATCAAAATTAATACCCGTAACCAATAAACTCTGATTTCCTAAAAGTGTAGAATTTAAATTCCAGTCGCGGTTAAATTCAATATTATACAAACGTTCCACCGATCTGAAATCTTTCTGCACAAATTGATAATTCGCAAAACCGTCTAAAGTCCAGTTTCGCGTAAAAAGACGTTTTTTAATATTGGTTTTAAAAGCAATTCCTTCGTTGTCAGAATCATCAATACTCGAAAATAAGTTTTTGTCATTATTGCTCATGGCGATTTCAAAATCGACCAGCGTTTTTTCGTCGGGATTGTATTTTCCTAAAAAAGTAGCGACCTGAATTTTCATTGGTGCAACTAGTTGTACAATAGGCTCATAATTTCCCTGCGGAATACCGCCAATAGGCGAAACATATTGATAAATTCTTTCTACTGAATTTGTGTTCTGAATGATATAATTTCCGAGATTATTTCCAACAAGACTAAACTTTACATTGTATAAAACATCTGCAGAATTATTCGAATATTCGTAGGCTTCAACCGAGTTTACAAGGATCTTTTTATATAAAATTTTATTCTCAGAATAGGTGTCTTCAAATGCCGACGGTGCTTTCATTAAATTAACATCATCACCCGCCTGAGCTAAAATCTGGACTTGTTCTGTAGAAAGATTTTGCTGTAAAGCCTGGTTTTTCATGTCATTTTCAGAATAGATATAGCCGCCAAAACTCCAGCTTTTATTTTCGGTTGTGGCGCCAGCATAAGTAACCAAACGATTGTAGTTTCTTTCAGAATATTGATATTCAACGTTAATTCTCATTTCAGAAGTAATCGTAAAAAGCGATGTAAAAACAATTTCTCCCGCATTATAATCAATCACATAATCGTTGTTTTCGCCGCGTTTCAGCAAAACACCATTTACATACACACGCTCAGAACCTGAAATTACCAAAACATACAATTCGCCGTTTTGCCCTTTTAATTTATAAGGACCCTGATTTCCTTCCTGTCCTGTAAAAGTACTTTTGGCATATTGTCCTTTTACAAATGAAACCGAAGCAAAAACATTAGTTTTACTTTTTTCGGTATCAAAATCAAAACTGGCTGCAAGTCCCTGAACCTTTTTATTAAAACTCAGAAATTGGGTTTTTCTGTTTTCCAGAAAAACATCACCCGCCCGAATATTCCAGTCATCTGTAAAAAGTTCCATGAAAATATTATCAAACTGATCTAGTTTTTGAGAATAACCGCCATCCTGAAGCGGAATATTATTATCCTGGAGCGAAGCCCGCAGACTGACTTTATCGGATATTTTTCCTGTAATCTGCAAATCTAGATTAGAATTCAAAACCGTACTTTGATTATTCCCAATCGTAACCCCGCGCGTAATACTTCCGGAAGTGCTTAAACCGTCAAAAGGAGCTGCTTTTTTAGTATTCCCGTTATCAATTTTATATAATTTTTCAGAAGTAACATCACTGCTTACAACCTGACTGTCTTTATAAAGTCCATATTCTTTGGTCAGGAAATCAGGATAATTGAGATAATTGACAATTAAAGTATCAGAAACCGAAGTGAATCTTTCGTTGAAAAGCAGCGTTCCTTTTTTAAAATCAATTTTATAAAAAGTAGAATCAATTGGCTGATTTTTAGTGTTTAGAATTTCAAAAAAACCGGAATTGATACTCACTTTTTCAAGATGAATGGTGTCTTTTGTCGCAATTACTTTTTTGGTTTTGTACAGCGTTTCTGTTTCCTGCGCCATAAGCCCGGAATACCAAAACAGTACCATACAAAACAGTAATTTTTTCAACATAAACACTTTAACTCTAAAAATTCAAAAGTAGTATTTATAATCAAGAAATTGCGAGGCTTTTATTTGTTGGTGAATTGACTGATTTTCAAATTTTAAATGGCATTATTAAATATAATTCTCATCATAAATGAATCTTTTTTTTAGCTTTGTTCAGGATATAACGAACTTAAACTATGGATACCGGCAAAGAACTTCTATTCTTTTTTAGTGCTTTGGGATCTTTCAACGGAATTATTCTGGGAGTTTATTTTTTCTTTTTTACAAAGAAAAAATTCCTCACAAATTATTTCCTGGGCGCACTGTTGTTCGCTTTAAGCATTCGAATTGGGAAATCTGTTTTTATTTATTTTCATCCTGAACTGCCAAAAATGTATTTGCAGTTAGGACTTACTGCTTGTTTTTTTATTGGTCCTTGTTTGTATTATTTTTTAAGATCGGCAGTTGAAGAAATCAATGTAATGCCAAAATCGTGGAAAATGATGCTGCTGTTTTGGGGAATCCTGATTGTGAGTGTCGGATTCCTATATCCGTACGAAACGTATCCAACACTTTGGAGCTTTTATTTTATTCGAATTATTTACTTTCAATGGTTTGTATATATCCTTTTTTCAGGATTTACAATTCGCGGCGTTTTAAAGAAAATCTTCAATACTAAAGAAAAAGCAAGTCCGTCAGAAATTTGGTTTGGAACCCTTTTTCTAGGCACTTTTTTATTATTCCTTTTTTACTTTTTGGCCATTATGGGTGCTTCGGCGGCAACTTATATAAGCGGTGCCGTTGTTTTCTCTTTTATTTTATATCTGATTATTTCTATTCTTTTATACCGAAAGAAAACCGATGATTTGTTTCTGCTGAACAGTCAGAAGGTTTCAGGCAAAAAAATCGATGCAGCCGAAGCTGTGATTATTTCTGAAAAACTAGAAAATATAATGAATGAAAAAAGCCTGTATAAAAACCCAAACCTGAATTTACAGGATTTGTCGAGGGAAATTAATATTTCGAGCCATCAATTATCGCAGTTTTTAAATAATAATCTGGGAAAGAATTTTACCAGTTTTGTAAACGAATTTAGAATAAACGAAGCCTGCAGGATTATCACTTCAAATGATAAACTTACTTTAGAATCTGTTGGTTATGATGTGGGGTTTAATTCAAAATCGACATTTTTTGCTGCCTTTAAAAAGCATACCGGAACAACACCTTTAAATTATCAGCTTCAGGCTTTACAAACATAAAAATGAGTATCGGTAAAGAAATATTATTCTTTTTTGGAGCCTTGGGCGCCTTTAACGGATTTATTCTGAGTCTGTATTTTTTGTTTTTTACAAGAAAAAAATACCTTTCTAATCTTTTCCTAGGGGCACTTTTGTTTGTTTTGAGTACCAGAATTGCAGTTACGGTTTTTGTTTATTTTAATATAGATTTACCTAAAATCTATCTCCAAATTGGACTTTCGGCTTGTTTGTTAATCGGGCCTTTTTTGTATTATATTCTAAAATCAGGAATCAGCAATCGTATTTCTGCACAATGGAAATGGCATTTAGCTATTTGGATTGCCATAATTTTGACAATTGGTTTTGTGTTTCCCTACCAAAATTATCCCGTTTTATGGAATGATTATTTTGTGGCTTTAATTTTCTTGCAATGGTTTTGTTATCTTTTTCTTTCTGGTTTTGAAAACCGGGAATTGCTTCAAAAAACAATTGGGAATTACAGCAGTTCTAATCCGGCAGAAAAATGGTTTGGAATCATTTTCCTGGGAAATGCCTCAATATTTATCTCGTACTTTTTAGGATTTGCCAGAGTGCCTTTTGTTTCCTGCATTACCGGAGCACTCGCTTTTACTTTTATTTTATACCTCATAATTCTGGTGCTTTTATACAGAAAAAGAACAGATGATTTGTTTCTGCTCAACGTTGAAAAAGATAAAAAGCTGAATAATGAAGAAGCTTTAATTTTATCTCAAAAGCTGGAAAAAATTATGATCGAAAAAGCCTTGTATAAAAATCCGAATTTGAGTTTAAAAGATGTATCAGCAGAAATTAATATATCGAGCCATCAGTTGTCTCAGTTTTTAAATAACAATCTCGGCAAGAACTTTACAAGTTTCGTAAATGAATTCAGAATCCATAATGCCTGCGAAATTATTACTTCAAATGATAAACTGACATTAGAATCTGTTGGTTATGATGTTGGGTTTAATTCAAAATCTACCTTTTTTGCTGCGTTTAAAAAGCATACCGGAACAACACCTTTAAATTACCAAATTCAGGCTTTACAGCCTTAAAACAGAGTGTCGATTTATAAATCCGTACTCCTGATTTCTCTTTCTAAAACTTTATTGACAGATTTTCAGATGACTTTTGTTTCAAATAAAGTCAAACCGCTAATCGTTAAAGTTTATGAAATTAATTATTGTTGTTATTTCTATTTATTGCCTCATTTTTTCATCAATCGAAGTAAAAGCACAAGCTGTAAAAAATAATCGGGATAAATCTTATGTTGATGAGGATAAACTAATAGAAAAAACAGTATTCTCATCGCCTGCTCCGGATTCTATAGTTAAGGATCAAGATCATAATCAGTTAAATGAAGTTGTGGTAAAAAGCAATCCTTCATTAGTAAAGTATGGCGCAAACGGAACAATCAATGTTAACGTAACAGGAACAGTTCTTGCGACGAGCAGTTCTGTAAACGAATTGTTAGGAAGGGTTCCAAATGTTGTAGTTGCCGAAGGGCAGATAAGCGTTTTGGGAAAAGGAGAAGCAATTATTTACTTAAACGGAATTTTGATTAATTACGAACGGTTTGCTGCAATTCCGGTTTCACAAATTGCAAGAATAGAAGTCATTTCAAACCCATCGTCAAAATACGATGCCGAAGGAAAAGCAGTGGTTAATATCATTACCAGGCAAAATATAGAAAGCGGTATGATGGGATCGGCAAGCCACCATGTTACCGTCTCAAAATTTGCCGGAACAAGTACAAATACACTAGTCGATTTTAATTATACCAAAGGGAAATTTTCGTTTATAACCAATTACGGACTTCAACTAGGAAAAGGCCGTGAATTATTGTACACCACCAGAACACGCCCCAATCCTGATGTCTACATGCAGTCTGTTTTGACAACGGACTGGCTTCGACAGTTTAATAATTACTCTAATTTTGGATTTGGACTTCAATATACTTTTTCTGAAAAAAGTTACATCTCGCTTGCCTATAGCGGCAATATTGAAGATTTAGGCGGAGCAGTAAAAAGCCGGAACTCCATAACCAATAATTCCGGAAATAGTTTTTATGCCACGGATATTGCTAAAAATGATGTTCTGCTGAATCAGTTTATAAATCTGAATTATAATCTGATTACAGACTCAAAAGGATCGTCGTTATTCATTGGAACTCAGTATTCGAATTATAACGGAACGGTAAGAGATTTTATCGAAGAAAATAGTGTAGTAGAAGAAGCAGACGGCAGAAGATATCTGAAAAATGATGTTGGAAATACGATTAATATAACGGCAGTACAAGCTGATTATTCAAAGAAAATAAGCGACAATACCAAATTAGAATTAGGTGCAAAGTTTAGTTATGCATCTATAAAATCAGGAACCGACTTTTTTATTGCCAATGCTGATGCGGTCGATTTTGAGTTAGATGATAATCTTTCGAGTGATTTTACATACAATGAAAAAATTATGGCAGCTTATTTTAATTATGCAGGCAGTCTGGGAGAAAAAGTCGATTTTTCTGCAGGAGCAAGGACAGAAAGAACAAATTATGATTTGTATACGAATGCAAACGGAGTTCAGGAATTTGGTAAAAGCTATGCAAATTTTTTTCCAAACCTGCTTTTAAATTTTAATTTTTCAGAAGACTGGAAAGCCCATTTTTCATATGTTTCAAGAATAACAAGACCAAGATATCAGGCATTAAATCCGTTTGTGGTGTATCAGGATCCGTTTACCACAATTGAAGGAAATCCAAATTTACTTCCAGAAAAGGTACATGCTTTTGAAATAGGAACGATGTATAAAAAGTTTGATTTTAAAATTGGTTATACCTATAAAATCGATCCAATTTCTGGAGCGGCGCTGCAGGGAGATACTCCAAACAGTTATATTTTGAGATCTTTAAATCTTCAAAAAGGGCATACTTTTTTCAGTTCGCTTTCAAGATCATTTAATGTCAAATGGTGGAATTCTACGAATACAATAAGTATGAATTTAACTAAATCAGTAGATGATTTTTATTCGTTTGAGATGAGTCCTGTAAAACCTCAAATTTATTTGTACTCAAATAATACCTTTACAATTCCAAAGCTTTTTAAAATTCAGCTTTTGGCCTGGTATTTAGGCGACAGAAGTTATGGGCTCGGAAGTGATAACAGCCGTTCGACAATAACATTAGGAATTGAAAGAAACTTTTTTAAAGATGCCTTAAAACTCAATTTTACTGCCAACGATATTTTTCATGATTTTATGGTTTCCGGTAATTATGAAGTGGGACAAACTCAAATTTATTATCATAGAACATACACCACAAATTATTTTAAACTGATCGCAGCGTACAGTTTTGGAAACTCAAAAAAAACAACTTACAAGAAATCTGAAATTGAGCAGACGGAGAATAATAGGGCAAGGTAGGTTACTTAAATAATTTCTGCCCAGTATTCACTATAGACATTTTTGGTTTGTATTAATTGATCATGACTGCCAGATTGAATAATAGTTTTATTTTTCAAAATATAATTCCTTGAAATATTTTATATTCCATAGGGGAATTATAAATAATATGTAATCATTTTTTTTAAGCACATCTTTTTTTGATAACCTATAATAATCCGTAAAAATTCGATAGATATAATAAAAGGCCATTAATGCACAGAATAACACAGAATCTTTTTCTTTTGCAGCAAAATATAATAAAGGAATTGGGATTAGAATTTGAAAGTAATATATTGATAAGTTTTTCATTTTTTTTATGTTAATGTTTTGTAACAAGAGATTAACAACGGTTTTTTGCTGCACAAGCTAAAGTAAATGCAACAGCCGTTTGTGGAATAAATGCAGTTGTTATGCTTGCAGCTACAGACCCCCATCCATGATTTGAATAGACATCTGTAAAACAACCTATAACATTTGCTCCGGTACACCCACCGCCTGCATCATACTCATTAGGATCTTTTAATTGAAAATTTGCTCCACATACTAAGTTTTCCATTCTTTTTAATTCTAATTTCTTAATGATAATTAAAGTTTTACTGATTAATAAAATTCAAATTTATAATAAGCAAGAAATAAGTGTTAGTCGAAAATCGGTTTTTTAAAATCTAAATTAGATTTATTGTAAAATAATTCCTATATTTATATTTGTAAAAATGTTAAATATGAATGTAATTGTAGGGAATAAGCTTAAAAAACTTCGAAAAGCAAAAAATATGTCACAAGAAGTAATAGCAGATTATCTAAATATTTCGCAGTCTGCATATGCTAGAATGGAAAGAGGAGAGAGTACTTCTTGGGCAACTCATTTTAATAAAATCTGCGCTCTTTTTGAAATTAAGCCAGAGATTCTAGTAAGTAAAAATGAAGAGGAATTAAAAAACTACGAGAGAGAATCAGATTCTGTAGAAATTGTAAATCAATTATCAGAAAAAATAATTGAACAATATGAAGCACGCATAAAAGAATTGAAGAAAACGATTAAAGATTTAAAAAGAAAAGAATAAAAAAGGCTTCACTTAATTAGTGAAGCCTTTTGAAATATGCTTGAATTGAAATAATTACCTCTTATAAACAAGATTAGTTTAGTTCTTTAGTTACAATCTGCATGGTTTCACGGCTTACTTGTTTCAATAAAACTTCTTTGTTTTTTTCAACCATCTCTGCAGCTTGTTCTGTAAAGTGGCGAATAGTGTAAAGAGTTACGTTTTCGCTGTATTCTACTTTGAATTTTTTCGAAAGAATCGCATTCAAATCATTAAAGTTTCCAAATTTATCTTCAACGCATACAGAAAAACTAATTGCAGAGTTTTGAATCAGGTTTACTTTAATTTTGAATTCGTGGAATAATCCAAAAATCTCACTGATGTTTTCTTCCATAATGAAAGAGAAATCAATTGAAGAAAGCGAAATTAAAAGCTGCTCTCTTTTTACGATAAAACATGGATATTGCGGTTCTAAATCAACACCTTTAGAAACACAAGTTCCTTTTAATAACGGGTTGATAAATGATTTTACGTATAAAGGGATTTCTTTTTTCTGTAACGGCTGTAATGTTTTTGGGTGAATAACCGTTGCTCCGTAAAACGCCAATTCGATAGCCTCACGATATGAAATCTGGTTCAATAAACTTGCATTTTCAAAATAACGCGGGTCAGCATTCATAACTCCCGGAACGTCTTTCCAGATTGTTACACTTTCGGCATTTAAGCAGTAAGCAAAAATTCCGGCAGTATAATCAGAACCTTCACGGCCAAGAGTTGTCGTAAAGTTGTTTTCATCGGCACCAAGGAAACCTTGAGTAATATTTAATTGTTTTCTTGGAACATTTTTGCTGATGTTTTGTTCTGTAGTTTCCCAGTCTACTTCGGCATCTCTGTAATTTGCATTGGTTTTAATGAAATTACGAACGTCAAGCCATTGCGTCTGAATTCCCATGAAATTCATGAAATGGCTTAAGATATTTGTAGAAATTAATTCTCCAAAACTTACTACCTGATCGTAAACGAAGTTGTAGTTTGGAGATTTGTTATGAGCCAGGAAGTATTCTAATTCTGCAAATTGAGCATTTACAGCTGCAAAAACCTCATGTTTCTCATCTTTAAATAAATCTAATACGATTTGAAAGTGATAATTTTTTATTTCCTTTACAGATGAATTCAGTTCTTCTGATTTTTCAAAATAATTCTTGATTACAACCTCAAGAGCATTTGTGGTTTTCCCCATTGCCGAAACAACCAAAATCACATCTTCATAACCCACTTTTTGTAAAACGTCGTATACGTTTTTAATTCCTTCAGCATCTTTTACTGATGCACCACCAAATTTAAATACTCTCATTTTTAATTTTAGATTTTTAATTTCAGATTTCAGATTCAAATCGAAATCTAGTATTTTGTTTTTTCTGCCACAGATTATTAGGATTAAAATGATTTTATAATCTGTGTCGGTTTGCCGCGAATCGCACAAATTTTCACTAATTAATTTGTGCTAATTTGCGGCAAAAATTATAATTTTTCTAAGAACGAATTAATTCCTGTTTCATCCATTTGAACAACTCTCCATTCGTCAAGAATTTTTGCTCCGGAATTCTCGTAGAATTTTACTGCAGGAGTATTCCAGTCAAGAACATTCCATTCTACTCTTCGCACATTGTCTCTTTTTCCCTGTTTCATAATTTCAGCATAAAGAGCAGAACCTAAACCTGTACCGCGCATTTTTTCTTTTACAATTAAATCTTCAAGGTGTATAGTTTTTCCTTTCCAGGTAGAGTAGCGGTAGTAGTATAAAGCAATACCCACTATTTCTTTTCCGCCTTCATTTTCATCTGAATCAATCTCTGCTACAAAAACCTGAAAAAGAGGTTTTTCTCCAAATCCGTCACGAACTAAATCTTCCTCTGTAATAACTACAGCATCAGGTTCTTTTTCGAATATTGCCAGCTCCTGAATTAATCCCAAAACCGATTTCATGTCTTCGGGATTTCCTTTTCTAATATTCATTTATTCGTATAATTAAGTGTTTATTAGCTAAAAAAGCATTTATTTCTAAGGTACTTTTTGCTATTAATTAGCAAATATACAATAGTAGCAAACTAACAAAATAATTTTTAAATCATTCTCACAAAATAAGCGATATTTGTGACTTAAAATTAAAACTATAACGTTATAGCAATGGAAGAACGCAATAAAACACTGGGAGAGTTTATTATTGAGAACCAAAAAGCATTTCAGTATTCGTCGGGAGAACTTTCCCGAATTATCAACTCTATACGTTTGGCGGCAAAGGTCGTAAACTATAAAGTGAACAAAGCAGGTTTAGTGGATATTATTGGCGCCGCAGGCGAACAGAATATTCAGGGAGAAGACCAGCAAAAATTAGATGTCTATGCAAACGAAGTATTTATCCAGACGTTAATAAACCGTGAGATTGTCTGTGGTATTGCTTCTGAAGAAAACGACGATTTTATTACAGTTCAGGGGAGCGACAACTGTCATAATAATAAGTACGTGATCTTAATGGATCCGCTTGACGGATCTTCAAACATTGATGTTAATGTTTCTGTGGGAACTATTTTTTCTGTTTTTAGAAGAATTACCCCAATAGGAACTCCGGTAACCAGCGAGGATTTTTTACAACCGGGAATCAATCAAGTTGCAGCAGGCTATGTAATTTATGGAACTTCGACCATGTTAGTATATACAACCGGTTTTGGAGTAAATGGTTTTACATTAAATCCGGCGATTGGTACATTTTACCTTTCGCATCCAAACATGAAGTTTCCTGAAAGCGGAAACATCTATTCAGTAAACGAAGGAAATTATGTTCATTTTCCGCAGGGAGTAAAAAATTACATTAAGTATTGCCAGCGTGAAGAAGAAGACAGACCTTACACTTCCAGATACATAGGAAGTCTGGTAGCCGATTTTCACCGAAATATGATAAAAGGCGGTATTTATATTTATCCAACAAGTTCAAAAGCACCAAAAGGTAAATTACGTTTGTTATACGAATGTAATCCAATGGCATTTATAGCAGAACAAGCCGGAGGAAAAGCAACAGACGGTTTTGGCCGTATTATGGAAATCCAGCCGACAGAACTGCACCAAAGAGTTCCTTTTTTCTGCGGAAGCAAAAGTATGGTAGAAAAAGCTGAGGAGTTTATGGCTGCTGAATAAGTTTTCAGTATTCAGTCACAGTCTTTAGTCACAGTTTTCAGTCTGGACTGTAAATAGCAAACCCGACAGGTTTTTAAAATCTGTCGGGTTTATTTTTATTTTTTAATTTCAATAAAGTTTCAACTTCGTTACAGTACTGTAAACCGTGACTGAATACTGAAAACTAAAAATTATTTATTCATATTCTCCATTTCAAAAAGGAAAGTATCTAAATCTACTTTTTTATCGATTAGAGACAATGCTTTTGAAACAATATAATTTACGTTTCCTGGAGTAAATCCTAGAGCTAATCCCATACGGTTTAACATAACTTCCTGCTGATCTCCTAAGTGGTGGTCTACGTGAACCATTCTTGCTAAATCATATAAACGTTCTAAACGCTGTGTGTATAAATAAGGCGGGTTTATTGGATGTTTCCATGGATCTTTAAGGATCTCTTTATATTCGTCTTCTGAAATTTGTAATGTCGAAGCAATTTTGTCTAAAAATTCCTGTTCTTCCGGGCTTATTTTACCGTCAGCAAATGCTACGCGCACAATTGCAGAGAAATGACCTCTGTTTCTTTGTTTGAATTCGTTATCAAATAATTCTGAAAATGGCATAATTAATAAGTTTTTATTGAACAAATATAGACCTATTTTTAAATTATTGATTTTAAATTTCTCATAAAATTTAACTTATTTTTATTGCAGGATTTAAATAGGTAAATCCTTAAGTTTGAAAATTAATCGTAAGTTTACAACCCCTAATTATTTAAATTATAGATTACCTATGTCACAATTTTGGATTTATTTTCAAATAGGATTAAAGCATGTTTTAGATATCAATGCCTACGATCATGTTCTTTTTTTAATTGCCTTAACTGTTCCGTATTTATTTAAAGACTGGAAAAGAATTTTTCTGCTTGTTTCTTTATTTACAATTGGTCATACTCTGGCTTTAATTCTTTCTGTTTACGGGATAATTGCGATAAAAGTAAATATTGTAGAGTTTTTAATTCCAATTACTATTTTGGTAACCGCTCTTTATCATTTATTTACAGCAGGAAAGACTTCAAAAAATGATGGTATAAATCTGGTATTTTTCATAACTTTATTCTTTGGTATTATACATGGTTTAGGTTTCTCTAATTATTTCAAAACAATATTAGGAGGCAGTGCGACTTCAAAATTATTACCTTTGGGAGAGTTTGCCTTAGGGATCGAAGCAGCTCAGTTAGTAGTAGTTTTTGTTGTCTTGGTAATATCATATATAGTGCAGACCGTTTTTCGTTTTTCAAAACGCGACTGGGCACTTGTAATGTCGGCTTTTATTATTGGAGTTGTGATTCCGATGATTATAGAAAGTCCGATTTGGAACAGATAAATAAATGGAAGTAAAAAAATTAAATAAATACGATAAAGCTTATCTGCGAATTGCTAAAGAATGGAGCCTTTTATCGTATTGTAAGCGTAAGCAGGTTGGCGCGATTATCGTAAAAGACAGAATGATTATTTCTGACGGATACAACGGAACGCCTTCCGGATTTGAAAATTGCTGCGAAGACGAAGACGGCTTAACCCGCTGGGATGTTTTGCACGCCGAGGCAAATGCAATTTTAAAAGTTGCCAGATCGACACAATCGTGTGAAGGAGCAACCCTTTATATCACGCTTTCGCCTTGCAAAGAATGCAGTAAATTAATACATCAGTCAGGAATAAAAAGAGTGGTGTATAAAGACGGATATCGTGATGATGCCGGAATTCAATTTTTAATAAAAGCGGGTGTCGAAGTCGAACATATTCCTGTTTTAGAAGAATAATGAAATTTAATCCCAAATATCTGCCAATCGTTATTGGAGCAACATTTGCTCTGGGAACTGTGATAGGAAGTTTAACAAACGGTCCTGCAGATGATCAGCTTTTGGCTAAAAATTACTCCAAAACAAAGCTGAATAAACTAATTGATTTTATCAATACTGAGTATGTTGACAGTGTCAATACCGATTCTATTGTAAATCTTACGGTTGATAATATTCTATCCAAATTAGATCCGCATTCTGTTTACATTCCGCCAAGCGAACAAGCTGAGGTTGCCGAAAGCATGAAAGGTGATTTCGTGGGAATCGGAATTAACTTCTATATGTACAAAGATTCTGTTGCGATTATAAAACCAGTCGAAAACGGACCTTCTGCGAAAGCAGGATTAAAATCCGGAGACCGAATTTTATATGCAGGAAAAACAAAATTGTATGGAAGAAGACTGCCTTCGGATAGTTTGTTCTCAAAATTAAAAGGAATTAAAGGTTCTGAAATCGAGCTGACTGTTTTTAGAAAATCAGAACAAAAGAAACTGAAGTTTAAAATTAAAAGAGATGTTATTCCAATAAAAAGCGTTGATGCTTCTATATTAATTGGAAATAATACAGGTTATATCAAAATCAATCGTTTTGCCGAAACTACTTTTAATGAATTCAAAACAGGTTTAGCACGATTAAAACAAAAAGGAATTCAGTCGCTCGTAATTGACCTTCGCGATAATGGGGGCGGTTATATGGAAGAAGCGATTGCTATTGCTGATGAATTCTTAAAAGACAAACAGCTTATTGTTTTTACCAAAAATAAAAACGGAACAACCGAAAAAACATACGCGACAAAAGCCGGAAGTTTTGAAACCGGAAAAGTATATGTTTTAATCAACGAAAATAGTGCTTCTGCCAGTGAAATTCTTGCCGGAGCTATTCAGGATAATGACCGTGGTACAATTGTAGGCCGTCGTTCTTTTGGAAAAGGTTTGGTACAGCGCGAAATGGATTTCAACGATGGATCAGCAGTTCGTTTAACGGTTGCGAGATATTATACGCCAACGGGAAGATCAATCCAGAAACCGTATAAAAAAGGAAACGATGAATATTTTAAAGAATCTGAATCGCGAATCGCAACAGGCGAATTATACGCAAAAGACAGTATAAAAGTAGCAGATTCTTTAAAATTTAAAACTCCAAAAGGGAAAATCGTTTACGGTGGCGGCGGAATCGTTCCGGATGTTTTTGTTCCGATGGAAGCTGAACATGGAAACGAAAATGTGGCCTATCTGCTTCAAACCGGCATCGTAGGACATTTTGTTTTTGAAGAATTGGATAAAGATCGTGATGCTTTTGCCGGACTTAAGTTTAATGAGTTCTTAGAAAAGATAAAATCATCTGATGTCTATTTTAAAAAGTTTAAAAACTACATTTATATGACCGGTTTAGATCTAAAACTAGACAAAACCAAAGCATTAGTAAACCGATACATTACAGCAGAATTTGCTCGTCAATTATATGGAGAAATATATTATTATGATGTTGTTTTAAAAGATGACGCCATGATAAAAGCGATCCTAAATCCAAAGAAATAAACTTTAATTTTTCATTTGATGGAAAAAAACTCAATTGTAACTGCAGAAATAGAACTTTTAACAGCAATTAGAAATTCTGATATTGCTGTTTTGGAAAAACTTCTTCACGATGATTTGCTTTTTAATATGCCAGATGGTCAAACCATTACAAAAGAGTTTGATTTAAATGCATATCGTTCAGAAAAAATGAAAGTAGATTCAGTCGAAGCATCAGATCAAATCATTAATGTAATCGATGATTCGGCTGTTGTTGCTGTTACGGTTTCATTAAAAGGAACTTACGATAACAATTCTATAAATGGTGTTTTTAAATATATCAGAGTCTGGAAACAATTTGATGGCAATTTAAAAGTTATTGCTGGAAGCTGTGTGCAGCTGGCATAAATATTGGGAAAGAATAAATAATATAAACTTAAAATAAAACTTAGCGAACCCAGCGTAAACCTTTGCGAACTTTGCGGTTAAAATTCAAAATATGAAAAATCTAAAAAAAATAAGTTTCCTTGTACTTGTAATGGCTTTTGTAATTTCTTGCACCACTATGAAAAATAATGAAAATAGTGCAGTTTCAGGAAAGGTAGAATCAATCGAATCAGGAAAAGACGGCTATACTGCAAAAATTAATACAGATACAAAAGAAGTGTATTTTGCAACCATCAGTATCGTAAATGTTGGCGGACCACAGAATTACAAACAATTAAAAATTGGAGATGTAGTTTCTTTAAAAGGAGAAATCTGGAAAACCGATGATGAAAAACATATTAAGGTAACACAGATAGTTTCGGTAAAATAAGAGGAACTTAAAATATTTAAACCATTAAGAGATTAAGAATAAAAGCTGTATAGCTTAATAAACTAATCTCTTAATGGTTTTATATGTTTGAATTTTATCGAATGCTGTCGTGTGAATGAGTCTGTACGCCGTTATTCCATAAAGTTAGAATGTCTGTAGCGACAGCGGCACCACTTCCTGCAGCAATGGCCAATTGACTTCTCCAGCCGGCTAAAGTTCCAATAACATAAATGCCGTCAGCGACTTTATGATCTTCGTTTTTAAGCTGAATACGCTGTTTTTCCGGAAGTGCTTTTTTATGAGGTTCAACATACTGCGTTAGACCTTCAATATCAAAAGTGTTAGCAGAACCAATTCCGACTACTATATTTTTTGTTTGGTACGAGTTTTTGTTAGTAACCACAGTAAACGAAGGATAAGAACCTTCAATTTTAATTACTTTCTCGTTTGCGATTTGTTCAATATGCGGATAAGACGATGCTAAATCCTGCACACTTTCTGTAAGTAGCTCAGAACCCAGTTTTCCCGGCGTTATTCCATAAGCATTGTAGAAAATTGCCTCTTGTAAAGAAGAGTTTTTCTGATGTGTAAAAATTCCGATTTTTTTGTCGGTAACAAAAGCTTTTTTATTTGCAGATCCTAAGACCAGGGCACAAGATATTCCAGATACGCCTCCGCCGATAATTAAAACGTCAAACATATATTATCTGCCGTTTGTTTTTTCTTCAATTCTTTTAGAAATTCTAAAAATCAAAAGAATCAATACGGCGCAAAAAGAAGCTGCGATTCCAATAAAAGCTACCATGCTATCACCCTGAAAAGGATTTGAAAAGTCTAATAACGTAATATTAAAAACAATTAAAGCTAATGCTAAAAGCACTAAGATTGAAGTGAAGATTTTCATATTGGTTGTTTATTTTGTCTAAAAATATTAAGTAAAACTTTAATGAAAAAATGTCTTAAAGTTGTATTTTATAAATTTATTGGGGGTAAAAGTATAAAAATAATTGTTAGACAAACAAACCTTTAACATTAGCGGCGAATAATTTAACAGCAATAGCCAAAAGTATAACACCAAATGTCTTACGAACCACGCCAAGTCCGTTTTCTCCTAACAAATTCTCTATTTTTTTAGAAGACTTTAAAACGATATAAACCAATATAATGTTCAATACAATAGCTGTAATAATATTAATGGTATGAAATTGTGAACGAAGCGAAAGTAAGGTCGTCATAGTTCCCGCCCCGGCAATTAAAGGAAATGCCAGCGGTACAATAGAAGCAGAACCCGGTTCTTCGTCGCGATAGATTCTAATTCCTAAAATCATTTCTAACGCCAGAAAGAACAGTACAAATGAACCTGCAACAGCAAACGAATGCACGTCGATACCAATCAGGTTCAATAAGCCTTCTCCAACAAAAAGAAAAACAATCATAATAGCTCCGGCAACAATAGAAGCTTTTTCAGATTCGATGTGTCCGACTTTTGCTCTTAAGTTTACAATAATAGGAATTGAACCAACAATATCAATTACTGCAAAAAGCACCATACTCACTGTGATGATTTCTTTAAAATCGATTTCTAACATATCGCTTTGATTTTAAGGGTTTAAAAACTGCTGCAAAAGTAGTTAATAAAGTTAGGTGATTTTTCGACAGGTTGTATTTTTGTTATAAAAACATGTTTAATTGGTTAAAAAAGTGATATTTGTAACAATATATAATTTAACCGCAAAGATTCGCAAAGAAATTACGCAAAGTTCGCAAGGCTGAAAGTTAATAATGCTTTGCTTCCGATAGCTATTGGGATTAGGTAATTCCCCTGCGTACTTTGCGGTTAAACATTTACAGTGTTTTATCTCTTTTCTTTGACTATCTTTGCACTTTATAAATTAGAGTATTTTATATCATGTTTCAGTTAGGTAAAACTATTATTTCAGAAGACATTCTGGAAAAAGAATTTGTGTGCAACTTGTCTGCTTGTAAAGGAGCTTGTTGTGTTGATGGAGATGCGGGTGCGCCTTTAAATGAGGCTGAAACTAAAATCTTAGAAGAAATCTATCCGAAGGTAAAATCCTTTTTGCGAAAAGAGGGGATCGAAGCAATCGAAGCGCAGGGGGCCTGGGTAACAGGAACCGACGGTGATCTTGAAACGCCGCTTATTGATAATAAGGATTGTGCTTATGTGATTTTTGACGGCAAAACTGCACTTTGTGGTATCGAACAAGCTTATAATGAAGGAATCGTAGATTGGAAAAAACCAGTTTCATGTCATTTATATCCAATTCGGGTAAAAGACTTCACAGAATTTGCTGCCGTTAATTATGACCGATGGGATATTTGTGACGATGCCTGTTCTTTAGGAAAAGAATTAGAAGTTCCGGTTTATAAATTTGTAAAAGAAGCACTGATTCGCCGTTTTGGAGAAGACTGGTATTTGGAGCTCGAAAAAGTAGCTCAAGAACTTAAAAATTCATAAAAAAAGAAGCCTTATTATTAGGCTTTTTTTTGTGCTTTTTTTGACTCAAAAAAATAAAGTTTTGACTCAAAAAAAACTTTTTAAAAGTATTTAAAATTTCTTGCTTTTTATATTAAAAAGTCTATATTTTACAGGGCTTAAAGGTGTGATTGTTGGTTTTAAGCGTTTCATTTACAGTAAATTAATTATTGTATGAAAAATGTCTCAAAAATTTAACGTTGTTAAAAACTACGTCAGATTGTGAATAAGTTTGGCTTTTATTTTTGGCGTTAAATAACAATCTTTGTAGTCTATTGAATTAGCAAAAAATTCGGTATAAAAATTAAACAAAAATTGTCATGTCTCAAGTAGAACCAATCTTACAAGAAAACAAAAATCGTTTCGTTATTTTTCCTATCAAACATCATGATATTTGGGAATGGTATAAAAAAATGGAAGCTAGTTTCTGGACAGCTGAAGAAATCGATTTGCACCAGGATTTAACAGATTGGAACAACAAACTTAATGATGACGAAAGATATTTCATTAAACATATTTTAGCATTCTTTGCAGCTTCTGACGGAATCGTAAACGAAAATCTTGCTGAGAACTTTGTAAACGAAGTTCAATATGCTGAAGCGAAGTTTTTCTATGGTTTCCAAATTATGATGGAAAACATTCACAGTGAAACTTATTCTTTATTGATTGATACTTATGTGAAAGACGAAGCCGAGAAAACGGAATTGTTTAATGCTTTGGAAGTTTTTCCTGCGATTGCTAAAAAAGGAGAATGGGCTTTAAAATGGATCGAGTCTGATTCATTTGCTGAAAGACTTATTGCTTTTGCAGCAGTTGAAGGTATTTTCTTCTCTGGTGCCTTCTGTTCAATTTATTGGTTGAAAAAACGCGGTCTAATGCCAGGTTTAACATTCTCTAATGAATTGATTTCTCGTGATGAAGGCGTACATTGTGATTTTGCAGTTCACCTGCACAATCACCATTTGGTAAACAAAGTACCAAAAGAAAGAATTAAAGAAATTATTGTTGATGCATTGGATATCGAAAGACAGTTTGTAACTGAATCTCTTCCGGTAAGTTTAATTGGTATGAATGCTGGTTTAATGACACAGTATTTAGAGTTTGTTGCCGATAGACTTTTGGTTGAATTAGGCTGCGAGCGTGTTTACGGATCAGCGAATCCATTTGATTTCATGGACATGATTTCTCTTCAGGGAAAAACTAATTTCTTTGAAAAACGTGTTGCAGAGTATCAAAAATCTGGTGTGATGAACACAGACAGCGATGCTCAGAAAATTTCATTTGATGCAGATTTTTAGACAACAAAAAATACTTTTAGTGTCTATCTTCTAGAGATACTAAAAAAGATTACAGATTATTTTTTTAAGGTTGAATCTCTTTCCCCAAGTCGCAGGTTCAATAGCAATTTTTGACGTATTTAAATTCGATTTTCGAATTTGAAACAGGTAACTATTGAGAATTTGGTAATTCTCTAAAATTAATTTAAAAACACGCAATGTTTAGGTGCTAGGATTCGTTTTCTAGTTACTTTCATTTTTTCAATAACTATAAAAGGTAAGCTTATGTATGTAGTAAAAAGAGATGGCCACAGAGAGCCCGTAATGTTTGATAAGATTACAGAAAGAATCAAAAAATTGTGCTACGGCTTGAACGAGCTTGTAGATCCGGTAAAGGTAGCGATGAGAGTTATCGAAGGATTGTATGATGGAGTTTCGACTTCTGAATTGGATAATCTTGCAGCAGAAACTGCAGCATCTATGACAATTGCCCATCCGGATTATGCACAATTAGCGGCGCGTGTGGCAATTTCAAATTTACACTCTAATACAAAAAAATCTTTCTCAGAAACGATGAAAGATATGTACAACTACGTTAATCCAAGAAATGGACAAGATGCTCCATTAATTGCTGATGATGTTTACAAAGTGATTCAGGAAAATGCTGCCTTTTTAGATTCTCACATTATTTACACAAGAGATTTTAATTACGATTACTTTGGTTTCAAAACCTTAGAGCGTTCTTATCTTCTTAAAATAAATGGAAAAATCGTAGAACGTCCGCAGCACATGTTAATGCGTGTTTCTGTTGGTATTCACTTAGACGATTTAAAATCAGTAATTGAAACGTACGATTTAATGTCTAAAAAGTTCTTTACGCATGCAACGCCAACGTTGTTCAATGCAGGAACTCCAAAACCGCAGATGTCTTCTTGTTTCCTTTTGGCAATGCAGGATGATAGTATTGACGGAATTTACGATACATTAAAACAAACAGCAAAAATTTCGCAGTCAGCGGGAGGAATCGGACTTTCTATTCATAACGTTCGTGCGACTGGATCTTACATTCGCGGTACAAACGGAACTTCAAACGGAATTGTTCCGATGTTGAGAGTTTTCAACGATACGGCTCGTTATGTAGATCAAGGTGGTGGAAAACGCAAAGGAAGTTTTGCGATTTACATTGAAACCTGGCATGCTGATATTTTCGATTTCTTGGATTTAAAGAAAAATACTGGAAAAGAAGAAATGCGTGCGAGAGATTTATTTTTCGCGATGTGGACTTCAGATTTATTCATGAAACGTGTTCAGGAAGATTCAACGTGGACTTTAATGTGTCCTAACGAATGTCCAGGATTATATGATGTTTACGGAGATGAATTCGAGGCATTGTATACGGATTATGAATTTAGAGGAAAAGGAAGAAAAACAATCCGTGCTCGTGAATTATGGGAGAAAATCTTAGAATCGCAAATCGAGACTGGAACGCCATATATGTTGTACAAAGATGCGGCAAACCGTAAATCGAACCACAAGAATTTAGGAACAATTCGTTCTTCTAACTTGTGTACAGAGATTATGGAGTTTACTTCTAAAGATGAAATTGCAGTTTGTAACTTAGCTTCTATTTCGTTGCCAATGTTTATTGATAACGGAGAATTCGATCACCAAGCACTTTACAATGTTACAAAACGTGTAACTCGTAACTTGAACAAAGTAATCGATAGAAACTATTATCCAGTAAAAGAAGCTGAAAACTCTAATATGCGTCACCGTCCAGTTGGTTTAGGTGTGCAAGGTTTGGCTGATGCTTTTATTATGTTACGTATGCCGTTTACAAGCGATGAAGCAAAAAAATTAAACCAGGAGATTTTTGAAACTTTATACTTCGCTGCTGTAACCGCTTCTATGGAAATGGCAAAAGAAGAAGGACCATATTCAACTTTTGAAGGTTCGCCAATGTCTAAAGGAGAATTCCAATACAATATGTGGGGAATGAAAGATGAAGAATTATCAGGCCGTTGGGACTGGGCTTCATTAAGAAAAGAAGTAGTTGAACACGGAGTTCGTAACTCATTGTTAGTAGCGCCAATGCCAACTGCATCGACTTCTCAGATTCTTGGAAACAACGAAGCTTTTGAACCATATACATCAAACATTTACACACGTCGTGTATTGTCTGGAGAATTCATCGTAGTAAACAAACACTTACTAGAAGACTTAGTAAAACTTGGTTTATGGAACGAAGATTTGAAACAAGAAATTATGCGTCATAACGGATCTGTTCAAAACATTGATAAGATTCCACAAGACTTAAAAGATCTTTATAAAACAGTTTGGGAAATGTCGATGAAAGATATTATCGATATGTCTCGTCAAAGAGGATATTTCATTGACCAGTCTCAATCGCTAAACTTGTTCATGCAGGATGCCAACTATTCTAAACTTACGTCAATGCACTTCTATGCATGGCAGTCAGGTTTAAAAACAGGAATGTATTACCTAAGAACAAAAGCGGCTGTAGATGCGATTAAATTCACATTAAACAATGATAAAAAAGAAGAAACAGCACCATCTTTAGTTCAGGAAACTGAAGCAATCAGCGTTGAGGATTACAAAGCGATGCTTTTAAAAGCACAAGCGGCAGATCCTGAAGATTGTGAAATGTGTGGGTCTTAATGATTTTAGATTTTAGAGTTTAGATTTGAGATTTTTAAATTGATATATGAAAAGCAGTTGTCGTAATGATAACTGCTTTTTTTTGCTAATAACAACTAAACAATTTATGAATAAAATTTTAAGCTTAGTTTTTTTATTGTGCCTTATTTCATGTAAAGAAAAGGTGGAGCAGGTGCAAACTCAAAAAGAAAATAATATAGAGGAAATTAATCAAGATGAGGTTAGAACTATAAGTTCTAGGACAACAAATTATGATACATTAATTAATAGGGTTAAAAAGCATGGTGATGTTGATGCTTATGATGAACTTTTTTATAGTTTTAAAGATTGTTGTTTTCGTGAAAGTACAGATAGTGTAATGGTGTACGCGAAAATTATGGCGGAGAATTTTAATTATGAAAGAGCTTATTATGATTATTATGATGCTATGTTGGAGAAGCATGGAATAGATCATGCTAATTTCCCTCAAATTGATATCAGTAAAATGGAAAAACAGGACAAACAGAAGCTAGAAAACTGGTTTAAATTTATGGTGGAAAGAAAGCAGATGAGTCAACAAACATTGGATTCTATTAAAAGGTAATTGTCAAACCAATTTGATTTAATATAGCCCGTGGTTTCAACCACGGGAACACAATGCATTTCCCCAATCCGTTTCCCGTGGTTGAAACCACGGGCTATGTTTGATTATGATTGTTTAATATTCTTAAAACAATATCCCAAAAAATTCCCCGTTCTAATTATTACCAAAGATTTTTCAAAACTCAGCACCTTAGAATCTCAGCGACTTAGCACCTTTTAAAATTAAACCTTTAAAAGAAAGTCGAGTCTTATTGTAATAATTTCTGAACGATGAAAAAAAGCAGTCTTTGGTCCTTACGATTAGGTTTTTCAGGAAAACAAACTTCAAAAATTGAAAAACTCAGCTTAGAAAAATTTCTAAAGCAATCTTATAATTCAAAATTTGATACAACACTTCCAGACTTTCTGCATGATCAGCCTAAAACCACTTTAGAGTTGAAACAAATTCGGGAAATCATCAAAACTTCAGATTCCGAAACCAAAAAGGAAATTCAGAAAAAAGAAAATCAAGTCACTGCCGAATTCAAAAAATGGTGGATTGCGAAAATGCGTAATGACGAATTCCCGCTTCGCGAAAACATGGTTTGTTTCTGGCACAATCACTTTGTTTCGACTTCTCAAAAAGTAAAAATCAATTACTGGATTTATCAGCATAATATGATTTTGCGCGAAAATGCCTTTGGAAATTTTAAAGAATTAACCAAACAGATTCTAAAATCAAACGCCATGGTTCGTTATCTCGATAATGGTGATAATAAAAAAGGAAAAGTAAACGAAAACTTAAGCCGTGAATTGCTCGAATTATTCACAATCGGAATTGGAAATTATACCGAAGATGATATAAAAAACGGCGCAAAAGCTTTGGCTGGTTTAAATGTTGGTGATGAAGGTGCCGTTTATAGAAAAAATATTGAAGACAACAGCGATAAAATCTATTTCGGGAAAACCGGAAACTGGAAAGCTGATGATTTAGTCGATATTATTTTCGAACAGAAAAATATTCCGTATCTCATTACGCGAAAAATCCTGAAATGGTTTGTGTATGATAATCCACCAGAAGATTTAGTGGTTTATTACGGAGATTATTTCCGAAAGCAAAAGTTCGAAATCGAACCTTTATTGACTAAAATTTTTACCGAAGAATTTAAAAAAGAGAACTCAGGGAATAAAATCAAAAATCCGCTGGTTTATATTTTACAGCTTTGCGACGAATTGCAGATGGAAAATGTGAATGACGCCGCAATTATGGCGTTTATAAAACAGCAGGGAATGGATTTGTATAATCAGGTAAATGTAAAAGGCTGGGACGGCGGAAATTCATGGCTCACTTCGCAGATTTATCTTCAAAGAAACAATACAGCCGATTTATTATGCAGTGGAAAAAGTCTCAATCGAAGAGTTTTGAAAACAATGATCAACGGAGTTGAAAAAGAAAAATCGGAATATGAAAAAACTGCTGTAAAAGTCGCTTTTGATTCTGGTGGAAATAATAAAACGATTATTTCTGAATTGTCAGATCGATTATTATTTGCCGTCAATGATTCGGAACAAAAGGATATGGAGAATCTGTTGAAATACGATTTTGATCCCAAAGATCCACACGCCGATTTTGCTGTAGTCAGACTTTTTAATTACATCACTAAACTTCCAGAATATCAATTAATCTAAAAAGAAGTAATCATGAACAGAAGAAATTTTCTAACACTGACAGGAACTTTTACAGGCGGATTACTTGTGCTTCCTGATTTTTTACAC